>Ga0105162_1000006_pt1 | contig 180763 bp, 206 predicted proteins | sample JNZ201metaG_FD_81532 | JGI IMG/M metagenome (GOLD analysis project Ga0105162, IMG submission 81532) | Hot spring microbial communities from Jinze hot spring, China to study Microbial Dark Matter (Phase II) - JNZ 20120812A | ecosystem: Environmental > Aquatic > Thermal springs > Hot (42-90C) >...
ATCCATTCATGCGCGCCGGAACTTACCCGGCAAGGCATTTGGCTACCTTAAGAGGGTCAGAGCTGGGCCCCAGCCTCCCGCCTAGAGTTAGAGGTAAGTAGCTGGTCTCCATTCGTTCCGGAAACGACTTAAGAGGCGGGATGGCTGAGTTTACCCCCGGCCTTCAGCGGCGCTTCGCCGGGTTGGACCCCGGTTTCACGGACCGCCAGTGGCCAGGATTCGGCCCCCGTTCACACCCTTTCGGGCTTGCGGGGACCTATGTTTTTATTAAACAGTCAGGCCCCCCTTGTCACTGCGACCTGCGGGTCCAGGGTTATCCCCTAAACCCGCAGGCACCCCTTCTCCCGAAGTTACGGGGCCAATTTGCCGAGTTCCCTTTCGGGGGAGGGGAGGGAGCATTGAGGAAGTTTGAACCTAGGATATACTGTTAAATTTGAGACGGTGACGCATCCGTCCCTAAGGCTATACGCTCCTGTACTGGCCGATCTACTAGGGTGAAGACAAGCATACTAAACTCCCTCCCCTCCTGGCCCGGGTTATCCCCCAGACGCCTGGGGCTTCTCACCCAGGGGCACCTGTGTCGGTTCTCGGTACGGTCGCGGGGGATCGTTCCCCGCTCCCTTTTCAAGGGCCCCCGGGGTCGGCGGAAGGGCCTAACGGCCCCCATTCCCGGCTTCGGCCCCTTCTCACCGTGACGGTACTCCGGGGCCTTTACCGGTTAGCTGGGTCGCGGCCATTCAACCGCCCCCAGTCCGCCTACCCGGAGGCGTCGGGAGCAGGGCTTGCGTTACCGCACCTACCCCCGCGGCACGGGAATATTAACCCGTTTCCCCTTCCCCGGGTCCGTGTTACGGCCCGGGTTAGGACCGGCTAACCCTCGGCCGACGACCGTTGCCGAGGAACCCTGGCCCTTTCCGGCGGAGGGGATTTTCACCCCTCTTCGCTGTTACTGCCGCCGGGATCTTCACCCGGAGCGGGTCCACCGGACCTCACGGCCCGGCTTCTACCCCACCCCGGCGCCCGCCTACCGGATCAGGGCTCCAGCGGAGCCCTGCCCCGGGGTCTCGGCGGCCGGCTTAAGCCCCGACCAATCTTCGGGGCCCCGCGGCTCGGCGGGTGAGCTGTTACGCACTCCTTAGAGGATGGCTGCTGTTAGGCCCACCTCCCCGCTGTCTAAGCCGCGGGACGCCCTTTGAGATTGGCACTTAGCCGGCACTTAGGGGCCTTAACCCCGGTCTCGGTTGTTCCCGTCTCGGCCCCCAGGCTTACCCCGAGGGCCCCACTCCCGCCATTTACGGTGGCCACGGGTTCGGAGTTGGACCGGGGGCCGAGGCCTTTCGGCCTCCGCACCCCCGATCCGTAGCTCTACCCCGTGGCCCGCCTCCGGCGGGGCTGGGCTGAGACCCACTTCGGCGGGAACCAGCTATCACCGAGCTTGATTGGTCTTTTGCCCCTAGACGGGGGTCATGGGAACGAGTTGCACGTCAGAACCCTTTCGGGCCTCCACCGGGGTTTCCCCCGGCTTCACCCTGCCCCCGCCTAGATCGCTCGGTTTCTGGTCCCACGGCGGTGACTCCGGGCCCTTATCGGACCCCGCCCCTCGCCGGGGATTGACCCGGTTGCGGGCATGTCGGTTTCCCTGCGCCTACGGGGCTTTGACCCCCTTAGGCTCGCCACCACCGTGGACTCCCCGGCCCGTGTTTCAAGACGGACGGTGCGACCCTGGTCCGCCCCCTTCGTACTTCCCGGTCGCCCGGGTTTCCTTCAGGGGGCTTCAGCCCTTTCAGGCCGCACCGTATGTAGCCGCCCGGTTTCAGGCTCTTTTCACCCCCCTTGCGGGGTACTTTTCAGCTTTCCCTCACGGTACTTAGTTCGCTATCGGTCTCGGGACGTATTTAGCCTTGGAGGTCGGTGACCCCCAACTTCCTACGGCAAAACCAAGCCGTAGTACTCTGCTCCACGGCGCGGGCCCCCGCGGTTTAGCCTACGGGGTTTGACCCGGGGATCCGGTCATTACATGCCGGAATCCCCGGCCTATCACCCTCTACGGCGGGGCTTTCCAGCCCACTTCGGCTACCGCGGGTCGGCCCGCTGGGGGTTGACCCCCAGCCGTGGAGCCGTAACCCCACATCCCCCCGCGGTTATCCCGTGGGGGTTTGGTTTAGGCTGTCCCCCTTTCGGTCGCCCCTACTCAGGGGATCTCGTTTTGATTTCTTTTCCTCCCCCTACTAAGATGTTTCCGTTCGGGGGGTTCCCGCCCGGTACTCCCGGTTGCCCGGTTTCCCGGGCGCCACGGGTTATCCCCGTGGCGGGAAGTCCCATTCGGCGATCCCGGGTTCAACGGCAGCCTGCGCCTACCCCGGGCTTATCGCAGCTTGCCACGGCCTTCCTCGGCGCCCGAGCCGAGCCATCCACCGGGCGGCGACCGTGCTACAGCCCCCAGAGACGGGGGATCCGGTTCTGCGGGTTTGATTCCGTACCCTGGTTTTCCAGGCCCCTCTGTAGCGCTCATCATTGCTGAGCAATTCGCGCCTTCACACGGGGGTAGACCCCCGTGTTGCACTTGAAAAGAATAGAGGTGAACCCGGCTCCAGCCCTCTCAGCCCCGAGCGCCCTCCTCGTGGCATGAGGTGATCCAGCCGCACCTTCCGGTACGGCTACCTTGTTACGACTTCTCCCCCCTCAGGGAGGGGGAGTTCGAGCTGACACCAAGTGCCAGCCCTCACTCCCCCTCCCCTTGGGTGGAGCGACGGGCGGTGTGTGCAAGGAGCAGGGACGTATTCACCGCGCGATGTTGACGCGCGGTTACTAGGGATTCCTCGTTCACGAGGGCGAGTTGCAGCCCTCGATCCCGACTGCGGCGGGGTTTGAGGGATTACCTTCCCCTTTCGGGGTCGGTACCCGCTGTCCCCGCCATTGTAGCCCGCGTGTAGCCCGGGGGATTCGGGGCTTCAGCGGAGCTCCCGCTAAGGGGTAGCTCCTATGCTGACCTGCCGTGGCCCCCTCCTTCCTCCGCCTTAAACGGCGGCAGTCCCTCCAGTGTGCCCTCGGCCCGGAGGCCGAGGTAGCAACTGGAGGTGGGGGTCTCGCTCGCTCGGCCCTCTAGGGGCATGTGAATTGCCTATGTACAATGCCCCCTAGAAGATTGCCGGACTTAACCGGACATCTCACGACACGAGTTCGCCCACGCCATGGCGTCCCCTACCCCACCAGGTATTGAAGGCGCCATGGCCGTGTCTGGCGACGGCCATGCACCTCCTCTCAGCGCGTCAGGCAAGGCCTTTAACCTGGCCTTCATCCTGCTGTCTCCCCCGGTAAGATTCCCGGCGTTGACTCCAATTGAACCGCAGGCTCCACCCCTTGTGGTGCTCCCCCGCCAATTCCTTTGAGTTTCAGCCTTGCGGCCGTACTCCCCAGGCGGCGGGCTTAACGGCTTCCCTACGGCACTGGGTGGGCTCTAAGCCCACCCAACACCTAGCCCGCATCGTTTACAGCCGGGACTCTCCGGGGCATGGGGGCCGTGCAGGAGACGTTAAGTGGTAAGGAGTGCATAGTCGGCTAAGGAGTTTTCGATGCATCTTACCGCGCAGGCCGGTAAGCAAGTCCCCAATAAATAGGCCTCGTTACGACTAATCGTGTGCATGACCCCCACACCTACCCGGGTATCTAATCCGGTTCGCTCCCCCGGCTTTCGCCCCTCACCGTCGGGCGCGTTCCAGCCGAGCGCCTTCGCCACGGGTGGTCCTCCCGGGATTAACGGATTTCGCCCCATGGGGTGGAAGGTCCCAGAGGCCTCCTCTGGGAGTCTTCCATTACCCCGGGAGTACCCTCGGCCTCTCCCGCCCCCTAGCCCGGCAGTATCCCCCCCAATCCTCGGGTTAAGCCCGAGGATTTAAGGAGGGACTTACCGGGCCGGCTACGGGCGCTTTAGGCCCAATAAACACCCCGACCATGCGCGCTAGGGCCCTCTACTAGTTTCTAGAGAGGGCCCCAGTCTCGCGGGGCCGGTATTACCGCGGCGGCTGACACCGGACTTGCCCCCCGCTTACTATCCCCGCCTCCTTACAGCGGGGAACAGCCCCCTTATCGGGGGCACTCGGGGTGGCCCCGTCACGGTTTCCCGCACTCCGCTGAGGGCTCCAAGTCCATGCTACGAGGACATGTAGATGTAGTGGAGTTCCCTCATTTGCGGAGGTTTCGCGCCTGGTGCGCCCCGTAGGGCCTGGGCCCTTGTCTCAGTGCCCATCTGGGGGCTCCCGCTCTCACGGCCCCTACCCGTCGTCGGCTTGGCGGGCCGTTACCCCGCCAACAACCTGATGGGCCGCAGCCCCATCCTCGGGCGGCACGGTAGCGATAACCCCTACCGTGCCCTTTCGGGGAAGGACCCTTCCAGGCCTCCTCCCCTATGGGGGATTAGCACCAGTTTCGGGGGCCGACCAGCCGTTTAAATCCCTTTTTCAAAGGCTAGTGGGAGCTGGTCGACCTTTCCCGGTGTTATCCCCCTCCCGAGGGTAGGTTAGCCACGTGTTACTCAGCCGTCCGCCACGTCCCGCGGCGGCGGGACGTGCGACTCCCATGGCTTAGCCCCACCCCGATAGCGGTCGGGGCCGGCAGGATCAACCGGAGTTACGGCCGCTGGAAGGCGCTCGGAGATTACTGAAGCCGGAGCCGGGCCCACCTCCGTCAGACCCGAGGTTAGAGGGGTAAGTACCCCTCTAACTTCTCGGGTCTCCATTTAAGTGAGTGTCCGTAATTCTCTTTCTTAATAGAGGGGTTTAAATACTTTGCGCCTATATACCGGGCCTTCCTCTGGGTTACTGTGCCCGCGGCAGGAGGCCGTCTTTTCACTCACCGGGCTATGCCCGGCGTCTAAGCGACGCCGCCGCCGGGCGTGCCGCGGGCATCTAGTATTATTGGCTAAGCTGGCTTATAGGCGTTTCACCACTAGTTGTAACTCCAGTAAACCCGTCACCACCGTGACCGGTTCGCACACCAGAGTCTCCTGGAGTAGCTTCTTCCCGTCTACGAGTATGAAGTCAACTCCAGCCTTGCGAGCCGCAATGCAGTCGACTTCCTTGTCACCAACGTAGACCGTTTCTTCGGGCTTGAAGCCCGTTTCTCTGAGTACTTCAAGTATTACGCCAGGTTCAGGCTTACCTCTAACTCCAGGCCTAACGCCAAAGACCGCTGTAAAGTAGCCGAGAACCCCGAAGTGCTCTAAAAACTCATTTATCCTCTCAACCATGCTGGAGGAGGCGACTGCAAGAACGTAGCCCATCCCCTTAAGCGATTCCAGGCGTCCGGGTATATTCTAACCCGTGCACGCCAGTACTCCCGTACAATCCTCCTAGCCGTCATGAACTCCTCGACAATTTTGCGCGAGACCCGGTTACGCGTAAAAGCGCTCTCAATCACGGCCTCCATGGACATGCCCTCCACATCAACGCCCACCGCCTTACCGGCTTTAATGAAACTCCAGACAATGGATTCTTCGCTATCTACCAGCGTCTCGTCGAGATCGAATATTATGGGCTTCTTCAACGCTAGACACCCAGTACCCTTTCAACGAATTCCGCTACCCCCAGACCGCTAGGCTTCGAGAGGATTAGCGAAACACCCTTTTTCAACTCCTCGTCCGCGTTAGCCACTGCCGCCGACAGGCCGAGAACGCCGAGGAAGCCCAGGTCCATTACACTATCCCCGATCCCCGCAGCCTCCTCCGGGGCTATACCGAGTTTACCGAGTACGTAGATCACCGCGCTCTTCTTACTCGCCTCGACCGGCCGTACGTGTAGGGCATACCCACTGTAATCCACCGTGTAGTCGGGATACCTCCTCTCGACGAACTCTCTAAGCACGGAGAGGACCTTGCCTGCACTACTCAAATATTCCTTCCTGAGCTTTAACGCGTAATCGTATAGCCTGAAAGCGTTCTGCCAAGAGTCTTCTACGTACTTGCCGTACTCCTTCAGGACGGCCAAGTAAACCTCCCTCGCAGATCTCCGTGCCAGCGGGACCACTCCCCAGTCGCCGTGGTAGGCTAGGCAACCGCTTTCACCTATAACTGGCCCGTTTAGACCAATATATTTCGACAATCCCACGACAATGGGAAGCGCATTACTAGACACTAGGGACACCACAATCCCCTTGCTAACAGCTCGCCTAAGAGCCCGCATAGCCCGAATACTCAGCTTGTACGTGTTCCTGCCAAGGGTTAAGGTCCCGTCGACGTCTAGAAATAACGCCTTAACACGCGAGATCACGTCTCATCGCCCACCCCGCCAAGTACAAAGCACTACTCCCCGAGCGGGATATAAGCACCTCACTAAACCCCGGTAATAGACTGTAAGTGGGGTATACAATCAGTACATGTATTGCTCATGTTAATTTATAAATGGTTGAAGAAATCTTAGTAGTGGAGTGTGATGCTTACCATGGGCGACTACATGAGATTCAACTTCATGTGTCGTGAACGAGTAAGAAACATGGGAGCGCGAGTAGCAGTAGTAGGGGCGGGCCCTTCCGGCTTGGCCGCAACCGGGTACCTTTCGTGTGAGGGCTACGACGTAGACGTATACGATAAACTACCACTACCAGGAGGTTTAATGGTGTTCGCGATCCCGCACTGGAGGATACCACCTGAAAGAGTGCTAAACGGGGCAAGGGAGTTGGAGGAAAGGTTCAGCGTAAAGTTCATACTTAAAACTAAGGTATACTCAGATGGGGAAGTACACGAAGAGGGCGACGATTTCGTAGAGAAGAGGGCGAGCCTAGAAGACCTCCTAGGTAACTACGACCTAGTACTAGTATCCACTGGAACGTGGGTTTCTAAAATCCCAAAACTACCAGGATCAAGCGCAAAAGGCGTCACAACAGCACTGGAATACCTCTACAAGTGGAGGGTATTCGAGTACGGGTACACGACCAGCAGGCCTTACGTGGGTAAAAACGTAATAGTTATTGGCGCTGGTTATAGCGCCGTTGACGCAGCCGAAAGAGCCCTTAAAGCGGGCTCAGAAGTGTACCTGGTCTACAGGAGGACTATTCGCGAAGCGCCGGCCGGAATATACGAGATCGAGAGGTTGAAGAAAGAGGGGGTGAACTTCATAGAGCTCGTAGCACCTGTCGAGATAGTCGCAGATAGCGATGTTGTCAAGGCCGTCAAGCTCCAGAAGATGACTCTCGGGCCGCCTGACGAGACAGGTAGACCGAAGCCCATACCCGTACCTGGAAGCGAGTTCGTCGTTGAAGCAGACCTAGTGATATTTGCAACAGGCGAATCGCCAACACCCCCCCTATCGAGCAGTATGGCTGAGAAACTAGGCTTAAAACTCAACAAGGACGGGACAATAGCGGTAAACGAGTTAATGCAAACAAGTGTACAGAAGCTCTTTGCTGCGGGAGACGTGGCCACAGGCCCTAGTAGAATAGGCCCCGCAGTGAGGAGCGGCTTAAAGGCCGCTAGGTCCATGCACTATTGGTTCTCCGTGAAGACGGGTAGACTGGTATCACCCACGCAGGTGGCGGCGAAATGAGCTCCAACCCCGCTGTAAGGTACGTTAGAATAATAGATCTCGGAAGGTGTATAGGTTGCGGAGCTTGCGAAGCGGCGTGCGAATTTGTAAACGAGAAGCCGAACATAGTAGTGCACAGAACTAGCATTGGGCTAGACATACCGGTTTCCTGTATGCACTGCGCCAGGGCACCGTGTATTGAAGCCTGCCCTACGGGTGCCATGACGAGGGACTCTAGCGGCGCGGTTTACGTAATTGCAAGCAGGTGCATAGGTTGTATGGCCTGCCTCTACGCGTGTCCTTTCGGCATACCGGAGCTTGATCGGGCGAGCAAGACTGCGATTAAGTGCGATCTCTGCATAAAGCTGAGGAGAGAGGGGCTGGAACCGGCATGTAGCGCTATATGCCCAACGCACGCGATACTCTTCGGCGAAGACGCTTTCGTGTTTCAACTCTCGAAGAAGAGGACGGCCGAGGTTATGGCGAAGGCAAGGTTCGAGTATGAGCTTCATAGTTAACGGGTCAAGCAATGACGGGCATTCAGCTGATAGCATATTCGGCGAGCGTAACCTTACTGGTTTTATCCAACTACGTGGATAAAGGCGTGTACTACAGGGTTCTAGGCAAGCTCGTAGGCTACGTGCTACTCATCTGCACAGTTATACTTCTCTACCAGTTTGGGTTAGTAGATAGCTTTTCCTTGTCGCTGGGGCTCTCATTCACTTTAATCTCCTTCCTCATATCCGTCTACACGCTGTTCTACAGAGAAGCTCACCACTACCCAAAGCACCTAGAAACACTCATCGACCTGTTCCTGGTCTTCATCATTTCGGCATACATCGCGCCGAGCTTCATACTCATGATAGTAGCGTGGACTTCCGGCGAGATACTGGGATATGTCTTGATAAAACTCGGAGAAGAGCACTCGAGCGAAGGACCTTTAACGTCCTCTAGAGGGTTCATTTTCGCATCTACGTTAACGTATGAGATATCTGTCTTCACGCTAATAACCTTAAGCATCATCTTCACCACGGCGGGAATAGGCCTTTATGAGTTAATGAAGCCCTTCACCCAGCAATTAGCAGTAGTAGCTATACCCGTCATCATCATACCGCTACTAGTGGTGGGCTTTATAACGAAAACAGCTAACATACCGTTGCACTTCTGGCTACCGAGCGCGCACTCAAGCGCCCCTTCCCCCGCATCCGCCACCCTAAGCGGCCTAATGGTTTCGCTAGGATACTACGGGCTGTACAGGGTGATCAGCGTCGTGGACATAGACGCGTACAGGGCGCCCATATCATGGTTCTTCGTACTGGTGGGTTTCCTGTCCATAATGTATGGAGGCTTCCAGGCCTTAGCTCAGAGAGATGTAAAGAAGCTTCTAGCGTACATGACGATAGCTACGAACGGGTTCATTAGCGTGGTGTTCGGGCTCTATGTAATGCGCCCACTAGATATAACGAAATGGACGCTCGTCATTGGCATGGTGATGCACGCCGCGTATAAAGCAACGCTATTTTGCGAATCCGGCCTCATAGAAGTGGTCTACGGTACTAGGTATGTTCATGGAATTAGGGGGTTTGCCAGAATCGCATCGCTATCAACGATGGGTAGCATACTCGCTATCCTGTCGCTACTAGGCGTGCCTGGCACGCTCGGATTCATAGCTAAACTCCTAGCCGTCTACAACTCTATATTAATCGTCGGCACGGACTCGGCGATGTCGGTTACCTCGTTGCTAGCATTTCTAGCTTACATAATCATCTCCGCTCTAGCAGCTTTAAAGTACGCTAGAATATACTATGATGGTGCCTCGTCGAGAGTTAAAGCCCTGGTAGAGAAGCTTGATTGGGGATTGCAAGCACCGGTGCTGGTTCTGGGATTGCTTAACGTCCTCCTTTGTGTCCTCGTAGTTGCGTTCCTCACCCAGGAGTATGGGTACATCCTCGCACTAATAACCCCGCTTCCAATAATTACCATGTACCTCGCACATGCACAGTTCAGAATTACCAGTACACGGTGAGAGCGTGATCGACGCGTTCCTAACGAAACTACTGTACACGTTGTCCATATTCACGATCGCCACGCTGGCTTCGATAGTCGTTGACACGCATCCTAGGTTGAGCACGATCCTAAGAGTAGTGGGCTTCCTCGGGATACCTGTAGTATTTCTAGTAACGGGCCTCATAGAGCTCCAAGATTACCAGCTACTGCTCGTACTGGTAACCGGCATCGTGGCCATCGGCATAAGCCTTCACAGCGAGGGATACTACAAAGTCATCTACGGGCTTACAAGGTATTTTCAGGTAGCAATAAACCTCATACTGGCATCCCTGATCCTGCTGTTCTCGAGCACCCTCTTCGCAGAGCTGATCGTATACTGGTTCTTCATAGACATAATAGTAGCCTTCGTGGCCATAACGATGGAATACGGCGTAGAGAACCTGTCCGTGGCGGCAACGTACGTAGCGATGTGCGTAGCCCCCAGCGACATCGCCTTACTGACAATGTGGGCCACGCTTGTTGGCAAGGTTGGTCTCTACGAATCCCTATTACTGGCTTTAAATAAGCCAGTAGCAGAACCCGTGAACCTGGATCCCCTGCTTTCTACCATCGTACTTTTCGGCTTCGCAGTGAAGCTGGGGCAGTTTCCGCTACATTCCTGGCCACCGGTCGTGTATGGTAGGGCGCCGAGCCATATCTCTGCGATATTAAGTGGGTTAGTGAGCAAGATGGGAGTGTACGCTTACTTCACGGCTAGCCAACTCTTCGTAATAAACCCAGTGGCGTTCTACTTCATTCTCGTACAGGGCATAATCTCCACTATTTACGGCTCTTTTGGAGCGGTATTGCAATCTAACATTAAGCTGATTTTAGCGTATAGTTCAGTGAGTTATGGGGGGATCCTCACAGTGCTGTACGCTACGATGATGATTCTGGGATCGGCCCTTTTACGGGCCCTTATGCTGGTAGTTGTGGTTTTCCACGCATTAACAAAAGCACTGGCGTTTATCAACGCAGGTCTCATATACCAGCTCACGAACACGTATGACTTATCCAAACTCGGCCACTTGTTCTATGTGTCTAAAGAGGCTTGCTTCTCCGCGTTCACCGTGCTACTGAACTTCACAGGCGTGCCTCCATCAATAGGCTTTGTAACCAAGGTGCTATTAATTGCCACGAGCGTGCTCATAGCGCGCGAGAACATGCTAGGACTGATCGTAGCTGTGACGTTTACGCTAGCGGCAGTGCTTTCAATAATTTACGGAGCCAAATACATTGGCGCGTACATCTCAACCCTACCGAAGGCTCCCCCGAGAATAATACCAATACCGGACATAGAAGTGAAGGCCGAAAACTACCTAAGCGCCGCATTACTCTTAGCACCGGTAGTACTAATAGCTTACATCAGTGGATTTTCGCATGGATACCTATTAGGAGCTGTAATGATGCCAGCGTACATCGCCACTCTCATCACGTACATTTACGCATTTACGCGCGTTTACTCCAAAATTCGTATTCCAGAAGACGTTAAATACTGGTTGTCAGGTGTAGAGTCGTGAGTTATACAAAATCAAGCGCCCTTAGATGGTTCGAGACGCTGTTAGAGGATGCTAAGAGAAGGATGCAAATTACGGGTAGAAAGCTTTCTCTAAGTAGAGTACTAGAAAGCGCGATGAGACTGGGCGACGTTGTATTTCCCAAAATAGTGTACTTGACCAGCAAGCTCGCAGAAGCCGTGGGAAAACTCCAGATCACCATGATAGAGTCGATGATCACCGCGTCAATATGGTACGGGTTGATACTACTCGTCCTAGTTACGCTGGTAATACTCACTGCTAGGTGAAGCGTGTGGAGCCCCTCTCCATGCTGTGCACGGCTATCACATTACTTGCAGGGACGTCTTTACCGGTATTCCTCGATGGCCTGGAGCGAAAGTTAAAAGCAGCATTACAAAGCAGGATAGGCCCTCCTATAACTCAAACACTATACGACCTCTTAAAGTTAATGATAAAGGAGTCTAAGCAAGTTCACACCGTACCTTACATTATACTCTACTTCACTTCGTTTATTTCGTGCGCCCTCACATCGATGTTTCTGATAACGCTGTACACCATTACATGGGATTTCATGCTATTCGCCCTCGCACTTTCACTTCTAATGGTCTCGTTAACGGCATTAACGCTAATACCGCTACTCATACCGAACCCCTTCAGCTACATTGGTGGGATGAGGGAAGTCGTACTTTCACTTGTAAACGAGTCAGCGTTTGTAGCCTCAGTGGCAATTTACATAGTCTCGCTTCACTTCAAAGCAGGTTTCAGCACGCCTTCGACACCGCACCTGCTTGTCGTAACGATCCCCGCGCTTGCGATAATGTTTACTTCTGGATACGCCCTCACGGGGAGGCCACCTTTTGATATTGCCGAGGCGGAGCCGGAACTCGCCTCGGGTGTTCTCGTGGAGTTTAGTGGGGCCTTGCTAGCACTATATCTCTACTCGAATTTACTTAAGAGGTTCCTCGTGAAGCTATTCGTTGCCACCATGCTCGTTACGCTTATAGCAGGTAATGGAGTCCTCTCAGTAGTTTTGACGTGCTTAATAACGATTACGTTATGGATACTGTTCACCGTGATCTCGGTAACGCTGGGCAGGTCGAGGGTAGACCTCGCACCGAGAACGCTCGCGAAATATTATATAGGGCTATTCATTATACCTATAGCAGGGTTAGTGGTGCTTGCTTATGGATAAGAAACTCGAAGCCTTAAATAAGTATACCTTACTAGCCAGGTCATATGGAGGATCTATCCTAGTGGAGGACAACACGGTCTACATCAACGCGCCGAGAGAACACCTAGTAGACCTCGCATCAAAGCTCTTCAACGACTTCACGTGTAGTTTTAGAACGTGCATAGGCATAGACGAGCGCCCGCTTAATGGGCATTTTTCAGTAACGCACGTGTTTACAGACGATAGGAACTCCCTTTACGTACTTTTAAAGACCTATGCCGAGGCCGAAGCCCCCCGGATACCAAGCATAACGAACGTCGTGCCTGCAGCTGATTGGTGTGAAATGGAGGCCCACGATCTGCTTGGCATAGAGTTCGTTGGCAGGGATCACTACAGGTTGGTTCTACCGCCCGAGTGGCCTGAAGGGGTATACCCGTTGAGGAAAGACGTACCGTACGACTATAGGCCGCGAGTTAGAGGTGTAAGTGAAAGGCTTTCGATGTCTACCGAACTAGGTGTAATACCCATAGGACCATATCACCCGGCTCTTCACGAACCCGAATACTTCGAGCTGTACGTTGAAGGAGAACGCGTCGTCGACCTAAAGTACAGGGGTTTCCACGTTCACCGCGGTATAGAGAAGCTTGCGGAGTCCCGTATGAACTACCAGCAAATAAACTTCCTCGCAGAGAGGATATGCGGTATATGCGGATTTGAGCACAGCACATGCTACGCGCTCGCGGTGGAAAAGGCTGCGAAGCTGGAGGTTCCCGAAAGGGCACAGTATATTAGAAGCATAGTCTTAGAGGTTGAGAGGATCCACAGCCACCTTCTCTGGCTTGGAGTAGCGTTCCACTTCGTAGGATACGATGCAGGCTTCATGCATACATGGCGTATTAGAGAAAAGATAATGTATCTCGCGGAGCTTCTAACAGGTAGCAGGAAGACGTATGGAATTAACCTGGTTGGGGGTGTTAGAAAGGACATTAACGAGGAGAAAAAGCAGAAAACACTCGAAGTGCTTAGAGAAGTCTCAAGCGAGTTCAAGCAGCTCGTCGAGGTTGCAATTAATGTACCCCAGGTTAGAAGAAGGCTCGTTGGGACCGGTACATTACCGAAGGAGTACGCGGTAAAACTCTCCGTTGAGGGGCCCGTCGCGAGAGCCTCAGGCATAGATAAAGATGCCAGAAGAGACCTGCCTTACGCAGCCTACAAGTATGCATCTTTTAAGGTGCCTGTCTACGGCGAAGGTGATAACATGGCAAGGGCCCTTGTCAGAGTAGAGGAGATCCTCGAATCCATATCTATAATTGAACAGTTACTTGATAAGATACCTAAAGGGCCAATCATGCTCGAAGACTTCGAGATACCTGAAGGAAGAATCGGCGTACAAGTGGTAGAGGCCCCACGTGGCGGCGATGTGCACTTCGTCATGACAGGGCGTGGTAGACCATATAGGTGGAGAGTTCGCGCCCCCACGTACAGTAACATACCGGCATTGAAGATCATGCTCAAAGACCAGCCGTTGGCAGACGCGCCTCTGACCATTGCGAGCATAGACCCGTGCTTTTCCTGTACGGATAGGGTGATAGTAGTAAGATCTGACGGAAGGATTGAACGGCTAGGCTGAAAGGTGATGGCCACGTGAGCTCGTTGAAGAGGGTCTTTAAGCCCGTAGAACTAATCGTGATCGCGGGTAAGACGGGGCGTGTAACCATAAAATACCCGTTTGAAGGGCCACTGATATCGCAGGAGTTTCGAGGACTCATAGTGATTAGTCCTGAGAAGTGTATTGGTTGCGGAGCTTGCGTAAACGCCTGCCCGCCTAATGCCCTTGAAATGCTCGAAAGCCCTGACAAAAAAATACTTAGATACTACATTGGCAGGTGCATATTCTGCTGGAGATGCATCGACGTATGCCCCGTCGGGGCAATTAAGGGTACTACGGAGTTTGAGCTTGCAACAAACGACTTCTTAGACCTTTACACTTACATAACTCATAGTAGGGCACACTGCACGTGCGGTACGGGAGGCGAACCCGTTAGGATGAGGAGGTACGTCATCGAGAAAGCACCTATAGTTGAAAATTACGCTAGTAAGTGCCCCGACTGCCGCAAGAAATCTCTTATAAACGCTGTTTCACTGAGAAAGGTGGGATTCGTTGGAGAAGAAGCTCGAACGTCTTAAGAGAAGTATATGGATATTCCACCTGAACACGGGTAGCTGTAATGCATGCGACATCGAGATACTAGACGCGTTAACGCCATTTCACGATGCCGAGAGGTTCGGAGTAAAGCTTGTCGCCTCGCCACGCCACGCTGACGCAATACTATTAACGGGGCCGATAACGCTTGAATCCCTACCCAAGGTAATTAACGCGATCGAAGCAGCGCCGAGGCCTAGAATACTGATAGCGCTGGGTTCCTGCGCCTGCGGTGGGGGCATATGGCACGACACATACTCAACTGTTGGAGGGGTAAATAGCTTGCTGAAGATACTAAAAGAGCGTGGCATAGAAGTTGATGCCGTCTACTGCGTGCCGGGATGCCCGATAAGGCCAGAAGCGCTACTCTACGCGATCGCATTAATTAAGGGCCTAGTACAGAAGAAAGTAAAACCAGAGGTGGCAACTGCTGAGTAGCGGGTATGCTGTCTACGTGTGCCTGTATAGTAGCTACGAAAGCATAGTATCTAGGCACTATACATCAAGCATTTCAATGTGTAAAAAAATCGGCGAGTTATCGGGCATCGAGGACATACTACCAAACTCGACAGTGCTGTTTAGGGCACCCGACGAGTTCCTAGTAACAGATATTGAAGCCGTGCGAGCTATTTTCTCAAAGCTAAATGTTAGTGACCAGGAACTTGACAGCTATCTCAAGGAAGGCTACCTGTACCTGGTAATCAGGAAAGAAAAGTAAACGCGTAATTCAGGCAGCACTCGTAGTGCCCATGAACGAAACAAGCGTCACCTTCTTCGGACCTTAAAATAGGACGCCGCCGCCGGGATTTGAACCCGGGTCACGGGCTATCCGCATGCCCCGTTTAACGCGGGGCATACGACAGGCCCGCATACTAAACCGGGCTATACTACGGCGGCGCCTGTTTTTCACTATACTAGTAGAACGGCTTTTAAACTTCACCACTTCACGCTCTGATTACTGTGCGTTTTCATCAGGGAACGTAGCTAGGCTTTTCCTCCAAGTTTAAAATGCGCTTTTCAAGCTTCATCCTTAGCCTATACTCCACGTACTTGTCTACAGGGCTGAATCGAGGGGGGTGCGGTACTACTAGCTCCCCCCCGCAATGTGGACACCTCTCCTTCGTGAGCGTGTAACGACCGCAGTTCTTGCACCTTCGCATTAACCAGTTCAAAGCTTTTCACGCTCGGTAACGTAAATAATACCTAGTTCTTTAGCTTTTTTACCGCACTCTTTTATGGCGTTTTCAGCGTGCTCTTCAGCCGCTTTGTAGTCTCCTGCGTAGACTTCAAGAATGTACCTTGGCGAGCCTGCAACGTATAGCCTGTACTTGACGCCATTAGATTCTAAGTAGGCCGCTATTGATTCAAGGCACTTCTTCACTTTCTCTACGCCGTCGGGGTCGTGTGACTGCACCACGAGCTTGTACCGGGCCATCACCTCTTTCAGCTTAACGTGCCTTGATGCTTCTTCCAGTAGCGGTTTAATCCACTCTTCGGGAACCCCTGCACTAAGGAGCACCTGGGGGCCCTTACTAAGCGCCTCTTCTAAGGCATACATGACGTCCGAGTACCTATCTTCAAGTTTCCACACAACCTCCATGTAAGCCTCTTCAGTGCTTTTACCGATTTTTTCGGCCACCGTCTCCACTATTTTACATGCCTTGACGTACCTCTTCCACCACTGCATCTTTCGCTGCCGATCGCTATCCGCAACTCTTTTCAGGGACACGTCAACCTCTTTTTTCACCCTGTCGACACGTATTACCTTGACAACTATCTTCTGCCCCTCTCTAACAACATCCCTAATGTTCCTAACCCACTTTGAGGATATCTCGCTCCACGGTAGAAAGGCCCTGTAATCCCTATACTCATCCAATGTGACATACGCTCCGTAGTCGTATATTTCAGTAACCGTGGCTATAACTAGTTCCCCAACCTCTGGAAGAGGCCTTCTCGGAAGAACCATGCACCGGTTCACCTAGTAATACCTTACTCTGATAGCTTAAATAGCGCCACCATGTAGTACACACTGTACATTCCGTAATAAGCTACGTTTACCTCGCCGACCGGGATGATCCCGGCATATACTAGTTCAAACCCCGTTACCGTGGCATTGAGTGGCCTGGTCTCGATCATGTTGTTGTATACAGCGCTATATCCTGCCCTACTCATCGCCAAAATGCAAAGCTGTACCACGAGAGTTTCCCTTCCGGTAGCAGTCCACATGAGAGGCCTTGATCTTTCACTGATACCCGTACCAAGGAACAGGTAGTCTCCTTCGGTCTTATTAGCGAGCTTTAAGTACGCGGGTATGTTGATCAGATCACCGTAAGCGCCGTATATGGGCTGGGAGGGCTGACCCGTCGCCGTGTATGCCGTCTGGGGGACACCCACGAACGAGTCATTCATGGGCCCTGCACTATACACAGTGGTGATCAATACGTAGACGTCTTCGACGCCTATTTCCCGGCTAATGTCTTTTAAGATTTCTCTGGAAGTCCTCCAGTTGTTAACGAAAATTCTCGAAACAAGGCTCTTACTTTGAACACTCCCATAGGGGTGACTCAGAGTTAGCGCCTTGACCCCCCTCTCAGCTAGTGCACTTTGTACCCAGTAACTGTAATCCCAATAGGTAACCACTAGTACTTTTTCGCCCCTTGCACTGGATTTCACCGCATCGGCTACCTCCTCTCCGAGAACCCGCAAGTTCATATCAGGCCTCGCACCTAGGCCCCTCTCTCGGCTTAATTCTACGATTTCTTTGGAAAGGGCGTTTATCCCGGTGAAACGTGTTGAAGCCATGTATGAGCAGAACACTGGTACAACTATGAAGGTTGTTAAAGTCAGCACGGCTACTAGCTTGTATATCTTGCTGGCCGGAACTGCGCCCTTGCCGATCGCTTTTACAAGTTTGCTTAATACTATAGAGCCCGTGAAAGCTAGTAGGGGTATTGCCGTTGTTATGGCGAAATGGCCTATAGTAGTAAGTAGTGCGACTGGAAGAGCTATCAGCGCGATTCGCCTTTCTTCGTGGCTAGTGGGAGTCCATATTGCCAGTAGGAATCCCGGTATGGCGATAAGCCCTGGCAAGCCGTACATCACGATGGAGCTGGGCGTGGTGATGTAATCTGCACTCCTATACACCCCAGCAGCGCGAATGAAAAGCCCGCACACCACTCCCAGTATGGCTGTTAGTATTAGTATTATGGCTTTATACGAGGCTTGAAGCCTTCCACGAGCTATGTGTACTGCGCCGAGGAACCCGAGGGACATTGCCGTTAAGGGAACAGCATAAACATCGTAATTAGTAGGCTTGACTACCATCAGTGCTATCATCGCCGTTAAGGTCATAGCCAAGAACACCCTTACCTTCCACCACGTGATATTACCCTCTACGTAGTCGGATAATAGCAGAATTAGCCCGACTAAGAGGGGTAGGAACCCTGCTGGGTGAAGTATCATGAAAACGTAGAGAGCTAGGCCTGCCGCCAAGTAGACTCTTTCACCTTCTAGAAGACCGTGAGCGGTTAATAGAGTCGTTGTAGCGACTAGTGGAGACAATAGGAGGAGCCCCGATTGCTCTAAGAAGTATGAGGCCAGAATGCCGGGGGTTATCGCATACATGAATGCCGCGAACACCCCCCCTATTCCCGAATGAAGTAGCCTACGGGTAACTATGTAGGTGATGAGTAGCGTTAAGATGTTAAATATGACGAAAGCTTGTGGCGGTATTTTTGAAAATAGCCATATGTACGCGAACGCTAATTCACATTTACCGCTATACTCCACTAGCTTGCAGAACTCCTCAAAGCTCTCAGCGTACCGTGCCACGCTGAGGGCTGTAGGCTGTAAGTAAAGCTCGTTACTCATGAAAAGCCATATATGGATCGCTATTGCAAGCACTAGTAGTACGTACTCTACGACGCTAGCCTTGACCGGTTCTCTGCGCTCCATCTAGTGGCACCAGGCATAGTGTTGAGTTACTCAGGCTTTATTAATTAACCCCATAAACTATTAAATCTGTGTGCTCTCCAGTACAAAATGGTGCTCTCCGTGAAGAGGGCTAAGTACAGAGGGGCGATCTCGAGGCTGTTCGACTACAACGAGCTGGCCGAGCTCACTTTCAAGCTAACAGTATACATAGCGCTTGCGCTCTACATCATCCTAGTGACGGGTTTACTAGCACCGGGCCCTACAGCCCTTCCAGCACTAGGCATTTTGACACTCCGCATGGCCTTTATGGTGATACTCTTGACCCTAAGCGTTTACGTGATCCGCGAGTTCAGAACTACTAAGGTCAGGGCGGAACGTAGAAAAACCACACCATCAAAAGAAGCCCGCAAAGTGCTACATTTACTCGTAGCCTTGCTGGCCACTACTGTGGCTTTTTACGCATTGCTACTATACTACTGACTCCAGGTACCCGTATACCACTTGTAGAATGGGTCTAGTAATACTCTCCCACACCCACTCACTTCTGCTAATATGAGGTCCCTTATGGGGAGGGCGGCGATCTCGTTCTTTCTGTAGTTTTTTCCATTAATTTGGCAGTTCGAAGTAAATTCGTAGAGTATGCGGTCTCCGTATTTGAGTACTACCGGTGAAAAGAGAGATTCTCCCGCTTTCATTACCGCTAAGAGTGCCTTTGCATGTTCGACATCTACGGAGCTGTTTTCAACCTGCCCCTGCAAGATTACTTTAAGAAACCTAACTCTAACAAGGAGGCCTGCATCATCCACTACGCGTTTAAGTAGCATATAGAGTACTTCCTTGCCGAGCTCATCGATTACGTGAACGTTCATTAAGGATTTCCTAATTACCTGTAGTATTGAAGCTAAGCGTAAATGTGGAATTTGAGTGAGTGCACCTGATTTTAATTCTTCCCTTACAAGCTTCAAGTAGTACTCGCTCATGGTCTTACCTCCAGTTCGTTGAAGTCCACGGGTAGGGCTAAGCCCTTCACCACCATGTACACTCCTATATACGCCTCTACTCTATAGATATTACCTCTCACGAGGTTTAATTTTGTATCTAAAACGTCCACGCCTCCCGTAACCAGGGACTTTACCTTGAGTGTGCCCTTAAACGGAGAAAAGCACTCATAGCGTAGCCTATCCACGTCAATATCCCGCTTTAACTCGGTAACTTTAAACCCTGCTTTCATGTTGAGACTGTTGCCAAACCTCGATAACCTTGTAGTGTCCATCGTAACTGCCCGGTCGACATCTACGCACACTTCCCTTAAAATCGCCTTAACGTATTCCAGGTCTACGAGCATGACATCTTCTAATTCTTTGACCCTGCGCCTTTCGATGATACCGCGTTTCATGGCAAGTTCTAGGACGCGCTTTCTCAAGCCGTATTCTGGCGTTCTGAAAACGGCCTTGCCCCTATATGCTGGAAACAGCGTATCAAGGTCTAGCTCATTACACGATACGTAGTCTGCAATAGCCCTCCTAGCTTCCCTACCCAGTTGAAGTACCTCCTGGTCTAATACCTTTACGTGAAAGCCTCTATTTCCCGAAAAGTAAATCTTTATCTTGCTGTATCCAAAATCCTTCTCGAGGACGTCTACAAGCCTTAAAGCACTATTCCATGCCTTCACAATGCACATCCAAGGCAAAGAGAGGTACTCTACGGGTTTTTCGCCTTGAGGACACGCCCCTAATACTGTATCGTAAGCCTCGCCGGACTCTGGGCAAATCCATATCCTCTTATTACAACCCTCGTACTTGTCGGCATCTATATCGAAGAGGAGCTCTGAACCCTCCCAAATCTTATTTTCCATTATGTCAGCGTCGGGTACAGCGTACAGCGCGGAGGAATGATAGAGGTGTAGGGGTGTTTTAACCGTTGTTATGTACTCGTAGAGTGCGCTCATATAAGGAAAAGCCAGGTGCCTAATGTAAGCTGCGTCTTCTAGGCTTTCAAGCGCGATTTCCCTTTTGTGGAGATCGCCCGGTTCCTCCAACGGCCTTTGACTGTAGTATTCGCGTATAATTTTCCTCAGAAAGGCTATTTTACTAGTCTGTTCTCGGGGCAACATAGAACTGCAACATGCCCCCATGAGGTAATTCATACGCCATTCTGAGTGGTGTCTCCACGCCCAGGCCCAGGGAAAGTGTTTCCGCGGCTTGAGAAGCGATGGCGATTTCTATTAAGTAGTCGACGGTGTACTTCGACCGGGCTTCACCGGTAGACTCGTATTCTATTAGGGCGCCCGTAGATGCACTAAGCACTACTTCAGCCTCCGCGATTTCGCCCTGCGCCTTAATGTACAGTGTACCTTTACCCTCGGGAGCGTACAGTTCTATAGCATCGCTTACTGGTTCGAGTTCTCTCACTATGTCCTTGAACATTTTGGGTAAGATTTTACACCTAAATGACTCCTCAAAGCTTATTTCGGGCACTTCCTGGTACGATAGCTCTATGCTCGGTAATATAAATCTCCTTGAACCCCTCCCCTCCAAGTATACTCCTAGCTTGCTCTCTCCTAGCACTTCTAGTACTAGCTCATCTCCCTTCCTAGCCCGCCTAAGTATTTTTGCAAAGTCCTCCATGTTTACTCCGATGACTATTTCACCAGGTACTTCGAGTTCGTAGAACGCGTCTCTAGGTACGTAGAAGTCTACGAGTGCTACACCGGAAGGGTCCATGGCCCGCAATCTAAGGCCGTCTTCCGAGATCTTGAAGCTCGCCTCTCCGACTATTCTCGATATCGCGGTGATCGAGTATTTCCAGATGACGGCTTCCCTAAATTTAAGCTTCAACTAAACCACCTGAAAAATCTACGTGGTTGTCGTTATTAAAGCTATGATACTGGGCTACTCGTACTCTCTCCAAACATGTCCGCACTTAACACACTTGTAAAACCTTGTTGGAGGCTCATCAGCAGCCCTTGTCTGCATCACCCAGTAGTATGCTTCATTCGCACCACACCGCTTACACGTAACGTCTCTAGTTACCGGTAGCGTCGATTGGTTAACTTCGTTTTCGAGAACGACCGTTTTCTCCTTAGTGCTGTGCTCTATCTTTGAGGATACCTTCATTGACGCGTTACCCACAGCTTCTTCTCTATAACCGCACCTGCTACATGTCAGTACATTCCTGTTTACCTCCTTTTGGGGTCTCAGCAAGCCCCCGCACCTCGGGCAGAACCTGATCATCACTTATCACCTATGCACTTCTCACTAGTTTCCACGATGAGCTCTACGTCAGAGGGGGTTATTAGCATCCTTTTCTCTAGCATGCATAGAACGGAATTCACTAGGCTACAGTACTTATGCTTTACCGTTAACTCGTCGCCGCCTTCGAGGACCTTAAAGGGGAAAAGGCGCATCGCGTACTTGTTTTCGGTGCACGAAACCATGTATGTGATCTCGCTGTATGTGCGCATGTTTTTCTGCAAGTACTGGTTAACGTCGTAGCTAAGTAGTCTGAGCACTACGAATTCCTCTATAAAATCTTTTCTATACGTGGCAAATACTCCATAGTAGTTACCCATGCCGTATACTAAGATCCTTGATTCCTCCTTCATCCTTCCTAATCCTGGCTAAATACCTCTTCAACAGCACGCTTAAACTCCTCGATTCCGCTTTTAAGGCGCTCAATAATGTCCTTTAATACCGTGGACATATCTGTGCCCTCCTTTACGACAAAAATGAACTCCATGATGTTTTTTAATGGATGAGGGATTCTGTAAGCAGCGTATTCTACGGAGGGGTGACGTAAGGCCTCTTTCATTAAGAGATCGCCTAGCGTGTGGTCTTCGCCGTATATCTCGAGTACAAGCTCCTTCTCGGTCTTCGAAACGACCTTAACGTCCATTTAAGCAACCCCCATCGTAACTATCAAGTAATCATAGTTACTTTTTAATGTTTTTCAGAAAAATGTCTAAGGCTGTTCTCCAGTCTACCACGAGAACGTGCCTTCCATCCTCCGATCGTTTCAATATGTTCAAATCCGCGGACAACCCCACCACGCCCTCTAAGGACATTTCACTCAGAATGCAACCCGCTATAATGTAGTACCTTGTCGAGGTGTTAGCCGCAAGCCTGGTTGCTTCGGGGTTCAAATCGGCGATTCTCTCGGCCAGCCTCAGGATCTCCTCTAGCGGGGCGTTGGTAACTATGGAATCTTCATCACTTAAATGCTCAGCCGTGTAGTTCATTCTCCTGAGGATTTCCATTAAAAGTTTCGGTGGAAAGGTCTTGCGGATCATTTTCGCTACTAGGCTGATAGGGTATTTTCGTAGCGCCGCTTTACGTGTTATTTCTTTTAGCGGACCTACTAGCCTCTTCACCTCGATCCAAAGATCCTTTATGTCCGATTCATACCCGTGGGCCTCAAGTAAGAGGCCCCTACCAGTTAGCTGCATCGAGATGTAATTTATGGAGGGCATACGGTCTTTGAGGAGCTCGTAGAGTTTTAAACATTCGTCTTCCTTACACGGTACGTAAAACCTCCTCTTAATTAGTGGCAAGCATTCACCTCAAGACGTAAAGGTATTCCGCTGCAGTTTTTCTCTTTTCCTGCTTACCGCAGTTTTTGCAGACGAGAGAACCCGATGTGTGCAGGTACAAGACCTGCCCGCAATTACTGCAGTATGCGAGTATTATCCCCGTCACCGGCTCCCTTATAGATAAGAGATACGGTGGCGTGGAGTTGAGTACCTTGGCTTTAACTATGTCACTCGGCTTTACATAATCATAGATGTCCACGACATACTCGTTGGATACCTGGGAAATGTGTAGCAAGCCAATAGCGTTCGACCTGGTGTTTTCTGCGGCATATATTCTAATTAAAGCCACATCTTCGCTCACGCTTTGTACCAAGCCCTCTACTAGAGAGCCTTGCTTTATCGTTAGATCCTTTCTCGTGACGGTCTTCACCTGGAGAATCTTCTTGTACTTGTCAAAGACAGCAAGTCCAATAACCATGGACCTTAAATACCCAGTTCCGTCGACATAAACACCTGTAGCCGGTATCGCCTCCTCTTCAACGGCCACTGGTTCACCGGGTACGACAAAGCCCATGCATGTTTCACCCATAGCGCTTAGTTAAGCCCAAGAGTACTACTTTCACCCTATGGACTCTTCTTCTGTGCCTTGAGTAAATCATAGGTATTTCTAAGTTTAATACTTCAAACCAGGTTATATCGAGTTCCATTGCTTTGCTCATTTCTTCCAGTACCTCTAAGAAACCTCTTGAATGCTTGTGTAAACTATAAACATTACGGGCGCTTCTCAAAGCGCTCTTCAAGAACTTTAAATCTAGCCCTCTATTGCGTTTCACCACGCCGAAGGGAGGGTTCATCACAACTGTGTCTATGTTATTCAATTCTATCGACGCTGCATCACTCACCACGGGTATAAGCTGATGGGCCATTTCCCGGAAGCCCTTGAATAGGATACTCTGCGCGAACGCCAGTATCTCCTCGTCTATGTCAACGCAGACCGCTCTGCGCGAACCAGCTAGTAACGATGCGGTGGCGAGTATACCGTTCCCACAACCCAGATCCGCGACTGTGGCATCGTCTATGGAGTTTTTCAATAAAGCAACCCATATCATGTGTGCTGCCACGGAAGTGGACGTGGGGTACTGTTCAAGGTGAGCTTTATATTGCTTACGCACCGCCTCAAGCGAGTACGGGGTGAGAGCCCTTTCGAGATCGGCCTTGCTAGTTATCATTAAGGCTCTAATAGCGCATCACCAGGGGTAAAGGTACTTATCGCTACCGGTGAGTAACATTATGAACTCTCCCGGAGTTAACACTGGTTTATGAAAGTCTGCGAGGTCATCTATAGGCAACCTAGGACAGCTCGTCACGACGTAGAAGTCCAGGTTGAGCGCGCTGTCCATGGCTATTAGCCTATCAAGTGTCAGATAGCTGGAAGCCACTTTGTAGACTCTATAGCCTTTATCTAGAGCTAATCGCTCAATGTAGCTACTAAGAGTAGGCCGGTACTGTCCAGGCCTCGTACCTACTACTAGTCCGACCCTGTTACCTGTCGATTCCCTAGCCTTTAGAACGGCGTATAGCCTTTTTCTGAGCACTTTATGCGCCTCGTTACTGGCCATTAACAACCTGTTCATGTACGGGTCTACCGCTATAACCGGCCTAGAGGCTACGAGCCCTAAACCGATGGCATGAAATAGTCCTCCTGCGATCACCACGTGCGCGTCGGCCTTGCTTTCTAACGCAACTACGTGGGAGTACAAACACCCTAGTATGGGTTTATCCGTGTCATATAAGACAATACCTTTCCTGGCAAGGTATTCTGAAACCTGCTTCTTTAAAAGTGATTCTACGAGCGTCGACGAGAGTGCTACTCTTTCAGCGCTCAGGCTTTTCAGCGTATTGTAGAGGCTTTCCAGCAGGTCAGTGCTTAGAGCCCGTTGATAGTAGACGGGAACGTACACTATCCTCATACCCGGGATGCCTGTACTCTCCTGGAGGAAGTACTCGCCATGGCCTAAGTGTATAACTAGGTTTGTTTTAAGTACTTCGGCCTCTTCTACCGGTATATCACACGCACCGTAACCTGGACTGGATGAGAAGTATACCTCCTCAATGCTGAAGGATCTCAGCCGTTCTTCAAGGCACGTATACAGGTGTTTAAAGCCATTAGGAGCATGTATCAGAACTCTTCTCGGATTTACTGACCTAACAGCCTTCACGACAGCATCGAATGGTATCACGTAGTCGTTACATGAAAGTACCTGGCCCAACGACAAAGCTCCTTATTCAACCTACTGGGGGAATACCGGGCTTGAGCGGCTTTATGACTATTCTACATGGTAGCGGTAACTTTGAAGCCGCTATTTTAAGTGCCTCCTTGGCCGCGTGAACGTGGTCCTTGAATACGCGGACAATCATTACCTCTTGTCCCGGGTACACTCTAGCAGCGGTACCAATGGGCTTTCCGAAGGCTAATCTCATACCTTCCTGTAGACGGTCTGCGCCTGCAAACGCTAGCATCTTGTTTTCGCGGATAACGTGGTGAGGATAAGCCTTAACCTTGAGGAAGAAGTTGTTTTCACCTAGCTTCTTTGTGAGGTTTTTGAGGGTCATCACGCGTGCAGCCTCTAGTGCGTTATGCCTGATTTGCCCCGCCTCTTCGACTATTAGCGTGACCTCGTAGTCGTAATCCTTGTGAATATCACCCATCTCGAACTTCGTTACCTTCGGTGGTGGAATGCCGGGAATGTACTCTTTTCGAGTGTAAGGTGGCCCGCCGAAGTGGGTATAGCACCTAGCTGGTCTGAGCGGCATGTAAACCCCCTTGAGTTATCACGTTACTAAAAGCCTTAAATAGCTTTAATAATTCACAAACACCTTTAAGAAGCCCCTAAATCCTAGATACTATAGTGGTGCGGGGGTGCCCGAGCCAGGTCAAAGGGGGCGGACTCAAGATCCGCTGGCGTAGGCCTGCGTGGGTTCAAATCCCACCCCCCGCACTCTCATAGCGCTGGTCGCTACTCTGAGGGTCCTTTAAACCAGCTACTAGCCGGTCTACAGCCTCTCTTATTCTCTTTAACTTGTTAAAGCATATCTCTCTTAGCTCGGTTTCGGGTGCAACGTCCCTTAGCCCTCTAAAACCATCATCTGCTGAGACTAGGTCTACATTTAGACCAGCGCGGTTGACTATTTCTTTCAGTATACCGAGGAGCTCCTCTACGGGCTCTACCTTCATGCTTTTACTGCTCGCGATTCCCGGCGCGAGCTTCTTGGAATGAGCCTCCAGTAGTTCCCTTTCAAGCACTTGGACGTTTTCGCGCGTACCGTAAAACTCGAAGTTTACAACATCCAGCTCCTCGACGGATACCAGTGTTCTAAACAGAGGCTTTGATATTCTGCCACATACATGTATTCCGCGCTCACCCGTCACGCCACTGTATACGTAGTCCAGGTAGTCTGCAATGTCTTCTAAGGCGTACCCTAGTAGTACCTTTCTCGCACCAACAACCACGGAGAGCATAGGCTCGTCCACGAAGAGGATATTGTAGCCTAAACTAGCAAGATATTTCAGGTTGTTCTTGACATAGGCTGCAAGCGACTCCACCACCTGCTTATCGCTTAGTGCAGTTGCCGAAAAATCCTCCGCCTTAGGTTGCAGTAGTATGTTGCTGGCAAGCGTAAAGGCGCCCGTTACGGGCGCCCTTAAGTACTTAAACACGCCTTTTGAGGCTTCGACAAATAGCTCTGCTTCCCAGATCTCGGGTTTCAGCTCAGGCGGCTTTTTGAGGCCTTCCATGTCTTTGACCAGATACATTCCACCAACGTCGTCGAGTATCCCAGCTTCAATGTAGGGTTCCAGGAACATTCTCACAAAGTCCCTTAACTGGGGGTACGCAGGCGCGTTAACACCCGATTCTACATAGCCCTTTACTACGAGCTCTACAGACTGCGCTTCGGGCTTAAATGGAAAACTACCCACATGGCTTACCCTCACGTGCACGGGTGGCCCCCAGCACCCTTTTATACTCCCCTATATCTACTCTGGAGTTTTAAGCCTTCGAGGCCATTATGTCTAACAATGCGAGGTAACCGCCATGAACGCGCTAGAGGTAATTAAGCAGTGCCTGGTAAACCTTGATAGGGAGTGCGTGAAGCTACACGTAAAAATGGCACTGGACTCTGGCATCACCGCATCGACCATAGTCTTATCATCCATGTCAAAGGCCATGGAGGAGGTTGGAAAGCTGTATGAAACGGGGGAGTACTTCATCGCAGAGCTCTTGGAGGCAGCTTCTATATTTAAGGAAATAATGGGCATTTTAAGACCCCGCATAGCCGAGGAAGTATCAGCCCTCAAGCACGCGAGGAGGGCTCGAATAGTAATTGGGACGGTAAAAGACGATATACATGACGTGGGTAAATCCCTGGTGTCAGTCATGCTAGAAGCAGCCGGCCACGAAGTCGTCGATCTCGGCGTGGATGTCCCGGTAGAGAGGTTTGTCGAAGCATGCGAAAAGTACAAGCCCGACGTCCTCGCCATGAGCGCATTGCTAACTACTACTGCAAAGTACATGAAGGCCGTAATAGATGAGTTGAAAAAACGAGGCATTAGAGACAAGGTGAAGATAGTCGTCGGTGGAGCAGCCGTGACGGAAGATTTCGCCAGGGAAATCGGCGCGGATGGCTGGGCCCCGAACGCCGTTGAGGCCGTTAAACTAGTCAACAGGCTTATTGGTCAAGTGCCGGGTAATACGGGCTGAGCGAAGAGCCTCTGTACCTTTTTGAGTAGCCCTTTAATCGGGTGCTCTTCCGGTAACCTGATACCCTGCCTTCTAAGCGCATATCCGAGTAGGCCATCTACCATCGCTAAAACCGGTGTAACGTACTTTACCCTACCAAGCGGACCGATCATTACGAAATCCGCCCCCATCATTCTCAAGTACGCGGCAGAGCCTCCGTGGATGCCGTAGAGCTCATCCACGGATACCGTGCTCTTGGATACTGAGCCCAGCGCATTGGCTGGAGCACATCCAGCTGGTTCACCATACTTCGACTTGAAAAGCCTTAGCGTCTCTCCGCATATAGCGATGCTACCCGGATCTAGCACCACGAAATCCGCGAAGAACAGTTCTACGCCTGCATTCCTCGCAAGCGGGATGAGTCTCTCTTCTAGTAGCGCTATTCGGCTTTCAGGCTGTATGTACTTGTAGGGGTCTCTGGGATCAAATGCTATGATCACGGCCTTTTTGAGCTTACTTTCTCGGAGAGCATCAAGCTCTTCGGGAGGGCTATTAACGTACAGCCCATTCGCGATTGCGTATTCTCCAAGGCCCAGCTCGCCCGCTGCCAGGTAGCTCTTTGCCCGTACTTCCGGGCTCGGAGAGTCGATGAACACGGGTATGTTGAACTCCCCTAAGAAGGAGAGGATCTGGGAAGCTGCTTCTACTGAAGGAATCACGGCATCTACGCCTAAGACAAGCTTATACTCGGAGGTGATCGACAAGGCCTCTTGCAGCTTCGTAGACAACGCGTTTCTATCGAAGTCTCCTTTAGGGCTTAGCAAGCACTTATCTCCGTGGTAGAGTATCGTTGCAATTACCCACGTGGGGCCCTCTCCCACTAGCCCGCCGATCTTGTACTTGCCTACTGCGTAAAGCATGCTACCCACTCGTTAAATAGGCTCTTACGCGGCGGCAATTTATGCTTTATAACTCTTCTACAAGTATTTTTAAGTTAACGCCAGCGGGGGTCATAGAGTTGGAGATCTTGCTGGAACTGCCACCATATAGCAGAAACCGGGTTGAAAAGACTGTAAGCGCCACGAACAGCCTACTCGATGGGTACTTCATTCCCTGCGCACCCGCTGGAGTGCCCATGATGGACTGCTTTGCTACTGGGGTATACGTAACTACGAAATACGGTTCCGAGGTTTACTGTAGTCTGAGAACGCGTGATTACACTCTAAACCACATACTCGAGAAAGTAAAAGTAGCTAGCGAATTCGGGTTGAGCGGGGTCCTGGTCACCAGAGGGGATCCCCCGAGACACGGTTCTGACTGCAATGATTACACCACAGAGTTTGTTGTAAGTTATATCCGTAAACACGGACTACGAGCTGACCTGGGAATAGTGCTCAGCACGAAGTTCACGGTCGAAGAGATGGTTAAACGAGTAGAGTGCGTAAAACCGGACTTTGTGACGATTATAAGGTTTAGTGGAAGTTACGTGGAGTGCCTCAGAGCCCTTGCACGGGCTTTCAGCGGTATAAAGAAGACCTTCGCGTTTATACTACTAGGGCTAGGCAGCAACGTTGAACTATTCGAAAGGCTCGGACAGCCCTACGTGCTCCCAGGAGAGCTAGAAGCGGTGATTGAAAGGCTTCGGGGACTGGTAACCGGTATCATCCTGTCATCGCCCCTTGAACTTTACGGTGTTGTTGAAACGGTGAAGCGCGTTAAACGTCTCGCCCTGTAGATTTCACTTTTCAACTATTTTGCCCCTGACTGGAATCACTTCGTTACATCTTTTACACCTATACCTGCCCCCGCTATGATCGAGGCTATGGTATAGTACCCTGTAGTTGTGCCTGTAGATAACGGTTTTACCGCACCTGGGGCAACGCGTTGACTCCAATTCAGGATCCCTGACGTTGCCTATGTACACGTACTTTAAACCCTGCTTAACGGCATAGTCCCTTATAGCCCTTAGTCTCTCTAAGGGTGTTGGCGGCTCTTTCCACCTGTGTGCTGGGTAGTATCTGTTGATGTGCATAGGCACGTCGGGGCCCAGGTACTCTAGGTGGTTATCAATGATCCACTCGTAGCAATCCTCGAAATCATTGGTATTCGTCACAACCAAGTACACCATTTCTACGTGAGCGTTCATGTCCAGCGCCTTTGCTGCGTTCCTGAATACCACGTTATGATCTATTCCCACGAGCGCGCGTTTCATTTGCGGACACCCCTTTATATCGGCCGAGAAGCCGTCTACGCCGGCCTCGATTACAGCTTTCAGCGATCTTTGAGTGAAGTACATGTTTGTAACCACCATTGAGTAAAGCCCGTGCTTGGTGGCTAGCTCGGTGACGTCGATCACGTAGTCCAGTTGAGTTAATGGTTCGTTGAAACTGGCCGATAGGCCTTCATCCCCGCTTAGAACGGTCATTTCCACGAGCTTTTCGGGCGGAATCACTTCCTCCTCGCCGCTAGGTTTACGGTAACTTAGATGATCGTTCTGGCACCACGGACAGTAAAAGTTACACCCGTAATTACTGTACGTTAACGCAGTTGAACCGGGCCAGTAGTGGAAAAGGGGCTTTACCTCTATAGGCCTACTTTCAATCGCGCTGAGCCTTCCATACCCAATACTGTATACCACTCCGTCTAAGTTTATGTAGTTGCCGCAGGCGCCTCTACGACCCTTAACGAGGATGCACCTCCTCTCACACACATTACACACCACCGCATTATTCACTACCTCGTAAAGCCTTGCCCTAACCCCCATATTGGACATGCTCGGCCCTCCACGCTACTTAGCCTGCTATTCCAAATTATGCCTATTGGTAACGGTAAGGTTTATTTTTGTTCAACGGCGAGCAAGCCAGTGCCTTCTAGGCAGAGAGGCCGCCTTTACCGCGTGTTATCAACGTGGCTAAGCACAGTTGCTATTGAAGAGTGTAAGCGCTTCAGGTTACTGGCGCCGGGGGCGGGATTCGAACCCGCGCACCCCTGCAAGGGGCAGTGGGTCTCCCAGAGATACGCTGGAACTCGAGCCCACCCCCTTAGGCCGCTCGGGCACCCCGGCACCAAGACATTATACGCACTACCTCTTTAATAGTTTTGACCTTTAATTACACAGTAGTTAGTGTCGTGATGAGCTTTCAGCGGACAGATGGGCTTCGTGAAGATAAAGGCCGCGGCTGACAGCAATTTGGGCTTTCTTCGAGACGTTAGTGCTAGCAGGGAGTGCGCCCTCTAAGCCAGGGGATTCTTCATCTATCTGTGGGTAGTCTCCCGACGGGGCCTCATCGGGCCGGTTAAAAAATATTCGTTAAAGGCCTTATATTGATTAAGGCTTAACTGTAAAGTAAACTCTCCTCTTGTTCTTGCCTTTGTTTTCAGCCTTCAGGAACACTATTTCGCCGATTTCACCTGTTCTCCTAACGTGCGGGCCCCCGTCAGCTTGAACGTCGATACCCGGTATCTCTACTATTCTAAGTTCCCTGATGTCGGGAGGGGTTCTGTAAGCTAGCTTGGTAATACCCGGTATTCGCAACGCTTCTTCTCGTGGAAGCCAGTAGGTTTTCACTTCTAAGTCTTTCTTAACTACCATGTTCGCCTTCTCGATCGCCTCTACGAATAATTCCTTATCGAATCTTTCAAGGGTGTAGTCGTCGTAACCGTAGTCGGGAGTGATGTTTCCGCCGGAAATTAACGCCCCGTAATCGTTGTACATTATGGCCGAGAGGATGTGCGCGGTTGTGTGGAGCCTCATTAACCTGTATCTCCTCTCCCAGTCCAAGATCATCTTAACCCGCGTGCCTGGAGATGCCTCGATGGGCTTAGCTACCCTGTGTGCTACCTCGCCACTCTCCTTCTCGATGAAGACTTCTACGACCTCTACTTTATTGCCATTGATGATCAGAGTGCCCTTGTCGTGGTCCACGCCACCACTTCTTGGGTGGAATATCGTGCTATCGAAGAAGAGTATACCGGGTTCGCAACGCGTAATTATAGCTTCATACTCTTTTAAGTACGAATCGTGCTGGTAAATGAGCTTGGTTAAAGATTTCATGGCTAGCCCCAAAACTAAAAACTCTTAAACCATAATTAACCTTCAGGTCTTAATCACATTACAAACTACATACGTTTAAGTTGGGCTACCATTATCTCCACGAGCTGGTGGAATTTGATGGTAAAGAAGAACGACATGTAAGTAGCCGGGCGGGGATTCGAACCCCGGTCACGGGGGTTCCCCCATACTCGGGCCAGAGCCCCGCATCCTTGGCCGCTAGACGACCCGGCTACTTCTCAGTAAAATATCAGTTACTATGGGCTTTTAAGCTTCCCTGCAATTAACCAGTCTTTTTAAGCCCCTTCAATTTATCTCTATGTAGGGCCCGTAGCTCAGCCAGGTAGAGCGGCGGGCTTTTAACCCGTAGGTCCCGGGTTCAAATCCCGGCGGGCCCGCAGCGACTCTGAGTTCGCTCTCCACTACTCTGTTCTCCACGCTGTCATGTACTCAACTACAGTGTCTGGTACCTTGCCTGCTAGTACGTCTTTTATTGCTTCTTCCAGGATTTCAACACCCCGTTCGAGGTCCTCTCTAGGTATCGTTAGAGGTGGCGCTATTCTGAGGACATTACCATATTTGCCGTAAGTCATCACTATGAGCCCTTTCTCCCAAGATCTCCAGATTATCTTTAGCGCGCTGATCCTGTCGGGGGTTTTGGATTTCCTGTCCTTCACTACATCTACACCCAACATTAGGCCGAGTCCACGCACGTCTCCCACGATTTCGTGCTTATCCTTCAGCTCGTTCAGCATCTTCATCGCGTAGTCGCCGAGTGAACGAGCCCGCTCCACGAGGTTGTTGCTCAGCATGTACTCTATGCCCTTAATGGCCGCTACGCATGAAAGTGCGTGCGCTGCCAGTGCGGCGAAGAATGTTTGAGGCGGGGCTGCCTCTACGATTTCAGCACGACCTACTACGGCTGAGACCGGCATTCCAGCGCCTAGAGCCTTGCCGAGTACCAGTAGGTCTGGTTCTACGTCGAAGTGCTCAATCGCGAACATCCTCCCCGTACGGCCCATCCCGGTCTGTACTTCGTCGTCTATTAACACTATTCCGTACTCTTCCGTGAGCTTTCTAACCCCTTTAACGTAATTTCTCGGTGGTACGAGCACCCCACCATCGCCTTGCACGGGCTCTATGATCAAGGCCGCTACGCCTGCCCTGGCGTCAAGTCTCCTCACAGTGCTTTCAAGCTCCGATAAGTAGTGCTCACCGCACAGGTCGGGGTCATCAACACCGTACTTGCACCTATAGGTATCCGGGTAGTCTACGAAGTAGACGTTTTTGAACTGCATGCACGACCTGACCTCGCTACTAAACGAGCCCCCCACGGCTACTCCGAGAGCTGTCGTGCCGTGATACGAGTAAGTGTAACTAATTATCCCCGGCTTCCTCGCGTATATGAGCGCGGATTTCAGCGCGGAGTCGCACGCGTCGCTACCGCTGAGCCCGTAAATTACCTTTTTACGGAAACTACCTGGAGCCATTTTTACGAGCAATTCAGCCAAGGTAATTGCCGGCTCGTGGTACAGGTAGAGGCAATAGTGCGTAAACTTGTCGACATGTTCTTTGATGGCGTTGACTACATAATCGTTGGTGTGGCCAACATTATATGATGCAGCGCTCGACAGGAAGTCTATGTACTCCCGCCCCTCCACATCCCATACCTTAGCGTTCTTAGCTCTTTGCACAACTAAGGGGAAGTACTTGAATGCCTGACTCGATGAAATGTATGTCCTGTACTTTTCGATCAGCTCGCGCGTTCTCAAAGGAAGACCCCCATCAATCGTACATTGAAGTAGAAAATTTAAGTATTTAGCTACCAAGCCCCTGTAGCACCGTGGACAGATAATAACGACAACCTAGAGAGACCAATGTTACTAATGTTGCTATTAAAGGCCTCACGCACGTCGATGTCTATATTCCACTAACGCCTACACGGTAGAGAGCGAGTTAGTCGCTACCTCCCTTACATTATTCCTTCATACGCGTGTTTATACGTTTCTGAGGACTCCAGTACTTTCCTATTCCTGGTGTACTTCCTGTATGGTTGTGTTAGTGCAAAACCGTGCTCCCTCATGATCCTGTCTCTGTAGATGTCTTCGAAGATGTTGTAAGCGCAGAACGGTATAACCCTCCCATCAGGTACCACGTAGTGGACATTGCACCTCTGGACTCTCTGTATGTCGTAGTTGTAAAGGTCCATGAAGTGCATCTGGCCGATGAAGAGTAGCTTGTAGTGTAGCTCTCCGAGGGCTTCATAACTTCTCTTCACGATTATGTTAATTAAGATCTTGTATATGTCGAACTCCCTGGGCGCCTTGTCCTGGTCTATGAACTTTCTAATAGCATAGAGCAGCTTCATTCCCGTTAAGATCCTACTAGAGCCGCTTATTAGGTCGCCCCACTTCTCACGGAGGTACTCTAGTAGACCGTCTATGTCAATGAACTTCGTCACTGGTATTAGCCGGGTCTTAGTACCCTCCTTCTCGACATACACATATGTACCGACACCGCATACTGGGTGGTTTGACATCTCGAACTTGTACTCCCCGCTAAACGACTCAATGAATCTCGAGAAAACCACGCTAGCGTTTACCGGGAACCAGGCATCTCTAGGTATTTCGCCGTCCGTCTGCTCTTCGATGAGCTTCGCTATTTCGGGTATGGTGATCCTGTACTTCTCCCTTTCTTGCTTCTTCATGTAGCCGGTTAAGCTGACTGGCTGGAAGTTAACTGACCTCACGACGTCTACGTGCTTGGCCGCGAACTTTATGATTGCGCCCAGCTCGTGGGTGTTCACGCCTTTAATTACCGTTGGTACGAGGACGATGCTTGTAATTCCCGCCTTTCTGAAAACTTCAAGTATGTATGGCACCTCCCAGTGGTTTTTCCAGTTAGTTCTCGGCGTCACGCCGTCAAAGCTCAGGTACACGGTGTTGAGGCCCGATGTCCTGAGGCCCTTAGCGTACTCCACTGCCTTAACTGGGTCCTCCAAGTACAGCTGGGCAATTTTTAAACCGTTGGTATTGAGCTGTATATGCCTAATGCCCTCTTCTCTGAGTAATCTCACTATGTCTACTAAGTCATCTCTGAGGAGGGGCTCTCCCCCAGTAATCTGCACGGCTATCGTTGCACCCTGCTTCTTGACGCTCCTGATCATCGCCTTTATCTGCTCTAGTGTTGGCTCGTAGACGTAACCGGCTGCCTCGGAATAGAAGAAGCAGTACCAGCAACTGAGGTCACATCTATTAGTTACCACTAGGTTTATGAGGGCACTGTGTTGCTTGTGCATTGCACAGAGCCCGCAGTTGAAGGGACACACGGTCTGAACGCGCGTGTACACGTGCTTTGTTCCCCGACCCTCATCTACGAACTTTAACACCCTCTTGTAGAACTCTACATCACCGTAGTAAAGTTCTTCTACCTCGCCGTGGTCCGGGCACGTTCTACGGATGAAGACACTGCCACCTCTCTCGACAATAACGGCTGGAAGCACCCGGTAGCAGTATGGACAGACACTAAGCGTAAGCGAGAGAACTTCCTCGCCCTCTCTTAGTTTAGGAATTACGTACGCGATTTCCCCGGGATGCTTAGTACTCATAAACACCACTATAAACTTGATATAAGAGCATTAGGGTATAAAAAGTTCGAAAGGTGGTGCTTCTGGGCAAAGTGGTGATCATTGCTGGAACGCCCGGTACCGGTAAATCGGTTATTTGCGGTAAGCTTGCCGAAACGTGTGGAGCAGTAGTTGTCGACTTGAGCCGAGTCGCCTTGGAAAAGGGCTTTATAACCATGTACGACGAGTTAAGGAGCACCTACGTAGTCGATGAGGAGAGGCTGGTAACGCATGTTCGCGAGCTGGTGAAGTCGTTAGAGGGCATTGTCATTTTGCAAACCCACTACCCGGAGATCCTTCCAAGAGATCTAGTAGACATGGTCGTGGTGCTGAGAACCCACCCCCTAATACTCGAGAAAAGGCTACTTGAACGTGGTTGGAGCAGGAGAAAGGTGAACGAAAACGTCATGGCCGAAATACTTGGAGTTATAGCCGTAAACGCCCTTAACACGTTCGGCGAGGACAAAGTCTTCGAAGTCGATACGACAAACATAAGGCCTGAACTCGTAGACCTCCTGTGCTCGGCTATTAAGGGGCTCACCAGGCTTGAACCCGGCGTTAAAGTTGACTGGTTAAGCGTACTCAGCCCTGAAGAGGTGGCTAGGTTTGAAGACTACGTGGGGGGAGAAGACTAGTGGAGGGGGTATAATACTCGCCTCGTGGAATCAAGTACGTAAACTGGTATCTAGATCCGATATCGTGCTCCTGGTGCTAGACGCCAGGGACCCGATAAGCACTTTTAGCGAGAAGCTCGCTGAGATCGTCAAGAAGCACGGGAAGAAGCTACTACTCGTCCTGAACAAATGCGACTTAGTACCTAGGAGCGTTACCGAGGAGTGGAAGGGGTACTTCGAGAGGCGTGGATATCACGCAGTGTACATGTCGGCCGCTAAGCGCATGGGCACCTTTAAACTAAAATCCGCAATTAAGCGCGCGGCCCCTGCTTTACCAGCAGTAGTAGCCGTTGTCGGCTACCCAAAAGTGGGGAAGTCTTCAGTAGTAAATGCCCTCAAGGGCAGGCACTCGGCTACTACAAGCCCCTACCCCGGGAGCCCGGGATATACCCGCCACTTCCAGCTTTACAGGGTTGACGATAACATACTAGTGATAGACTCCCCGGGCATACTGCCGGTGGAAGGGGACCCGCTAGAGAGGATCCTCCGTGGATACCCGCCGGAAAAGCTGGAAGACCCGGTACCCTACGCGATAATGCTCATAGAGCGCATCTTGAAGTTTAATCCCAAAGCGTTCACGTATACGTACAGGGTTGAGTCGAAGACGCCGATTGAAATCCTAGAACAGCTTGCAGCCCGCAGGGGCTGGTTTTACAAGTCGACAAAAGAACCACTAATAGAAGAGGCGGCAAGGACCATCATCAGGGATTACCACGACGGTAAACTAGTTTACTACATAAAAGCGTCGCAATTAGAAAATAAACTTGGTGTGAGCAGCATTGATAAGAGTAAAGGTTCTTGAAACGGGCAGCGTGTTCGAGCTCGAGGAAAACGAGATCAAGGTACGGGACTTACTTAGAAAGCTCGGTCTACTAGAATCAGAGCATGTAGTGCTGAAAAACAACGCCATAGTCACGGAAGACGACGTTATCGTTAGTGGGGAAGAAGTAGTAGTCTTCACCGTTAAGTCCGGGGGCTAGACGCTAGGAATGCGGTACTTGTGCACATTCATCGCGGGCACTGGCCTACTTTGGCGGCCACACCCTGTCGAAGTATACGTTCTTAGACTTCACGGAAAGGGGTATACCATAAATCACATCGGCATCCACGAGCTTTAGTTCTAGCGCTGCAACGCCCGCTGAGTACATTATCCTATTATCGACGTTTAGCGAAGAGGCAACCTTGACTGCCGAGCCCAGCGCTATTCCGAGATTTATTAGAGAGTTTACCAGGTCCGGGTCGTACTTGTACGCTTCTGGTTTTCTAAACCCGAAATTGATGATCCTGCACCCTATAAGTACGAGTACATCGCTTTTACGGATACTTTCGGCATCCCTCTTAAAAAAGTCTCCATACCTCTCCGCCAGTTCTTCCATTTTCTGTGCAACTTTCTCCAGTTCGTCTCTCTCGGTGAGAACCACCGAGGTGATGTTGTCTACTCCGCGCGCTTTAGGCGCTGTCTTGGCAGCTGCCACCATTAGCTCGGCCACCATTAGTGCGGATCTTTTTATGGCCTCCCTTTCTTCGATCAATCTATCGCCCCCGCAACTACTACCCCTTCGATGCGCCCACTATGAACCTGGCATCAACCACGAGCGCTCTATCCGGGTACACCACTACTGGGTTCAAGTCAGCCGATTCTATCTCGGAGTGCTCGTTCAATAGTTTACCCAGCTTAACCAGGATGTCCGCTACGCTGTAAACGTCTACGGGTGGTGTGTCCCTGAAACCCTTTAGGATTGTCGCGCTCCTGATCTCATTTACCATTTCAAGCGCCTCTTCGAGCGTAAATGGCCATATGCGGAAAGTTACGTCTTTGAAGACTTCCGTGAACACTCCTCCAAGACCAAACATTACTGCCACTCCGAACGTGTAGTCCCTCAACCCGCCGACTATCACTTCCACTCCGCGAGGAACCATCTTTTGGACTAGTATTCCGTTCACGCGGGCACCCTGAACCCTTGACTTCACGTTTTTCATTATTTTCTCGAAACCTTCTACAACCTCCTCAACGCTACTTACTCCTAGTACAACCCCGCCGACATCCGTTTTGTGACTTATATCCGGTGACACTACTTTCAAAACCACAGGAAACCCTATTTTGGAAGCCAGTTCAGCCGCTTCTTCGGGGGTTTTAGCTAAGCCGTACGGTGGATACGGGATCCCATACTCCTCTAGTAATCGAAATGCCTCGTGCTCCAGTAGCTTGTACCTACCACTCTTAAGGTCGCCTTGACCCTGGGCCACTTAGCCCTTTAAGTACTTTTATGGGGAGACCTTTAAAAACGCTTCACTATCCATGGCCGAGAACCGGCTTCAGGCAGGAACTCATAACGTACTTACCTTATTCCAGGAAAGCGAACTAGAGCATGCCGGCTGGTGGACTACTTCGTTAGCATGTCTACGTGCTAGGGAGTCTAGGTCGCGTACATATTGCCGGTTACGTAGTCACATGTAATTATGCGTTAAAGCTGTAAAGATGCTGCTCCCTCAATGCACTTAGTTAAGTGCGATGTGTTGGAATGTGCTCGCGCGCTTTCGCCGGTATTATCCTAAACGGCAGATCTACTCGGCCTGGAACCGGATAACGTAGCTCTTTATACCGAACTTCGATGCGGCGATTTTACGACTTTCCGGCAGGCCCGTTAACGCGCAGGAATCCACGCACCTGAAGATCTCTTTGACGCGAAGCTACATGTAACGTTCCTACCGGGTACGTGGCGCTAAGGGTGGCAATCCAGTAAATGGGGTTTGTTTTCTTAAAAGATATAAACCCCACCCCCTATGTAGCTAAAACCGAGGTGTAGCATATGCACCAATGGTAGTTCACGTAACCGTGGATCCATCTAAGTGCTCTGGTTGCAGATACTGCGAGCTCTGGTGTTCCTTCCTACACGAAAAGGTGTTCTCGACATCTCTCTCTAGGATAAGAGTCGTAAGAGACGACCTAGTGGGCATGGATTACCCCGTTGTGTGTAGGCATTGTCCAAACGCGCCGTGCATATCGGCGTGCCCTACTGGCGCCCTTTACAAGGAAAAGGGTTTCACGAAGTTCAGTAAGGACAGGTGCAATGCGTGTGGGTCGTGTATTAGTGCATGCCCTTACGGTGCGGTGTTCCAGAACCCGCTTGATAAAACACCGCTAATTTGCGATCTATGTAACGGAAGCCCCCTGTGCGTCGAGAAGTGCCCGACTAACGCTTTATCCCTGTACCCGCTAGCAGAGATCGCCTTTACCAACCCCGGGCAGCTTGGAAGACGGTACCTTGTCGCGTTAAGGGAGTATGAGAACCTGCTGAGAAGGTGGGGGCTTAGTGTCAGGCGGGAGTAAGTTACACGGTTACGCTGGCAGGGTTCTAAGAGTAAACCTGTCCAGCGGGGAGATCGTGGTGGACGAAGTGGACAGAAGACTAGCCAGAGCGTACCTCGGTGGCAGAGGCTTCAACGCTGCCAGGCTCTACAGCGAGGTAACACCCGAAATAGACCCCATATCGCCCGGCAACAAGCTAATGATCGCCACGGGACCCGTTGTCGGGACGGGCTTTCCGCTGGGCGCCAGGCTCAATGTAACCGCTAAGTCCCCCCAAACGGGAATACTCGGAGACTCGAACGTAGGCGGGCACTTCGCGGCCGAGTTAAAGTACGCTGGCTTCGACCAGGTAATCATAGAGGGGAAAAGCCCCCGCCCAGTATACGTGTTCATAAGCAACGGTGCAGCCGAGATCAGGGATGCCAGCGGACTGTGGGGCATGCCGATCTCTAAAGCCTACGAAGCCCTGAGGAGGGAGGTAGGAGACCCCGACGTGCAGATTGCGCTGATCGGCCCGGCTGCCGAGAACGGCGTGAAGTTCTCTGGCATATTCTTCAACAGAATAAGACCGGCTGCGAGGACAGGGCTTGGAGTAGTGATGGCATCCAAAAACCTTAAGGCAATAGCCGTTAGGGGTGACGGCTACGTAGAGGTGGCCAAGGCCGAGACGTTCGAAAAGATGGTCGAGGAAATGGAGCTAGAGGTGTACACTCACGAACAGTACTGGCCTAGGAGGATTATGGGCACGTCAAGGATACTGCTAGCAGCTAACAGGATCGGGGTGCTCCCGGGGAAACACTTTACTGAGCCCACCGTGCCATACGCGTTTGAGGTTAGCGGGGAAAAGCTAGCATTGAAGTACAACGTGAAAAACAGGGCCTGTTTCTCCTGCATAGTTCCGTGTAGCAGGGTCTTCATCGTGAAAAGGATGGAGAGGACGCTCCTAAGCGAAGGCCCCGAGTATGAAGCGCTAGCCGGTATGACGGTGAGGATTGGTAATAGCGACCTAGATAGCGCGCTCAAAGCAATAGAGCTAGTAAACGACCTGGGGCTCGACGTGATCTCAACGAGCGAGGTGATATCGTGGGCCATGGAGCTTTACTCCAGGGGGCTGTTAACGGAGAACGAGGTAGGAGGGCTTAAGCTAGATTGGGGCAACATGGACGCGGTGATGAAGCTAATATGGGATATAGCGCACAGAAGGGGGTTCGGTGCAATCCTAGCTGAGGGGGTAGTGGCTGCCGCGGAGAAGCTGGGAAGGGGGCATGAAGTGGCTTTCCACGTAAAGAAGCTCGAGATGATTCAAGCCGATCCAAGGGGGCTAAAGGGGTACGGACTGGGCTTCGCCGTATCCACGAGAGGTGCAGATCACCTGAGGTCAGAGCCGTTCGTAGAACTGAGCGACGACCCGAAAATAGGCGCTAGAATGTTCAACGAACCAGAAGCCACGTTAAGGCTCGGTGTTAGAGGTAAAGGCAGGCTCGTAGCTTACTACGAGAACATATGCGCGCTGGTAGACTCGCTGGGCGTTTGCAAGAACCTAGCCGAGAACATGGACATTCTCAACTACGAGCGAATAGCCAGGCTCGTAGAGGCCGTTACGGGCATGAAGCTGTCGCCTTTAGAGGTCATGGCCGTGGGCGAGAGGGTGATCAACGTTGAGAGGGCTTACATAGTCCGAGAAGGGGTCAGGAGAATACACGACACCCTTCCTTCGAGGTTCCTTAAAGAGCCGCTGGAAAAGGGGCCATCTGCCGGTCACGTAGTCGAGCTAGACGCCATGCTGAAGGAGTACTATAGTGTCCGCGGGTGGGATGAGAGGACCGGGCTACCCACCCCAGAGAAGCTCAGTGAGCTGGGACTTCACGACGTCCTCGAAGACTTACGCTCGAGGGGCATAGTGCCCGGTTCCTAAGGGGTGACCCGCATGAGTTCGCTTCGAAGGGAAACCTGGACCAGTGGCGTGGGCTTAGCCTTATCCCTCATCGGGGTAGCAGTGGGGTTAGGGAATGTTTGGAGGTTTCCCTACATGCTAGGCAGATTCGGAGGTGCCGGCTTCTTAGTAGTGTACGTGCTCCTAGTCATAGGGGTGGGAATACCCGGGTTAATAGTGGAACTCGCCATTGCCAGGTACGCGGGGAGAGGCCCCTTCAGCGCGTTTACGAAAATAGGCTACCCGGGAGGTAGGATAGTAGGTTACACCCTGCTGGTAACGGTCATCGCAGCGGTTGCCTACTACATTGTCGTCATAGGCTGGGTGCTCTGGTACCTGATACTATCGGTGACCGGCGCGATCTTCGTTGAACGGGTAGACTTCTCGGCGGCGTTCTCGGAGTTGACGAGTTCATTGCACATACAGCTGGCCATGCACGTAGCCATCGTGGCGCTCTGCATACTAGTAGTTTCCAGTGGCGTTAGAAGAGGTGTAGAGCTTGCCAGCAAGTTATTGATGCCCGTGGTATACGCCATCCTGGTTGGCATAGCTGTCTACGTTCTCGGGATGCCTAAAGCACTTGAGGGGCTGGTCTTCTACCTCAAGCCAGCTTGGGAGAAGGTGACCGGGTTCACCGTACTGGCGGCGATGGGTCAGGTATTCTTCTCGCTGGGGCTGGGCTCCACCTGGATCTTCATATACGGTTCCTACATGTCAAAGGATCAGAAGGTCGTGAGGAGCGCCCTCTACGCTGCTACGGGCGATACGGTAGCCTCCTTCATAGCCGGCTTAGCCGTATTACCACTGGTATTCATCTTCGGAGTAGACCCTCAGAGCGGGCCCCCATTAATGTTCATAACATTGCCCGAGATCTTCAGACACCTGCCAGGCGGTGCAGTCCTATTCACGCTATTCTTCGCGGCACTGCTATTCGCCGCCTTACTGTCCGCTGTGCCAGGTTTCGAGATATTCGTTGACGCGATGAGCGAGTTCGGGTTATCGAGAGGGAGGGCCGTGCTGATCATGGGCTTAGTAGAGGTGTTGCTGGGCGTACCCTCAATGCTCAGCGTGGATATACTGCTATACAACGACCTCTTCTGGGGTACCACGATGCTACCCGTAGCATCGTTATTTTCCATAACGGCGTTCGGCTGGCTGATCGATAGGAAAACGCTAATAGGTGAGCTGGAGCTACGCAGGGAAACGCTTCCCTGGAAAGCCTTATATTACTGGGTCAAGGTAGTTATGCCAGTACTAGTAGTGGCCGTGCTGGTTTACGGGTGGATATCGTGGTTCAGCTAACGGTGGTGCTCTATGAAGTCCTTGTTGGTTAGGGTTAAAGAGATCAGGGGCACGTGTACGAACCACGCTGTAGGGGATTGCTTTAGAGTAGATGGTGGTAAACTGAGCTTTCCAGGAAGGAATAGACACGTATGCATATACGCGCTGTCAAGCCTGCTCCCCCTAATACCAGCTAAGCAGAGAAACATCGTAGAAGAGAACGACTGGTTACCGAGAACAAGGCTAGTCCAATGTCCAGACCCCAACGGGGTAGTCGTGTGGGAAATAGTAGAACTAGAGGAGTCGTCTCCAAGAGAGCAGGGCGCGCTAAGCTCGTAGTAGTACACGGTAGATACCCGGTTTTTAACCAATCATTTTATAATCACTGCAGCTTCTTAGCTGGAACGGTCCGTAGAATCAAAAGCCGATTTATCTCCGTACCATGTGAACGGTACCGTGCACGAAGCTACGGAGAGGTACATAGGCTAAAGGAGTATTCGAAGATCTCGGTGGACCTCGTGTTGTCGGTAGAGTTTAATGTAGTGTAGAGCTACGAAACTCGCACGGCGTTGAGAGTTCGTGAATCGTGTAGTGCACGCTGAGAGCAGTGCATTAACACTGAATTATAGTAAGCTTGCTGTGCAATATAGTGCTAACCACTAGACGAGTCAACTACCGGGAGTACGGGAAACAGTCATTTGTAATTACTGATTAATGGTACTACCCTTTGAAACCGATCAAGGCAGGTGACATGTTGAATGTGTTAGATTAATGAGGGTGCCGGGTCTTGGGTCTCGGCTTAATGCATATTACCGACTTATACCAGTTGGACTGTTACAACTCATTGTTATCGTATACTTTCCACGTGCACGAATGTATTTGTATAATGTAGAGGCGCTTCCGCGGCCCACCCGCTACAGGCTTCGCCCGGCTTCATTAGATCGGGGGGCCACGGTGGGGTTCCGTGTTAACTGTACCAGCGTGAAGTTAATCGCGAATTAACTCAACCACCTGTCCAGCTGAAGCCGTTTAGGTGCTTGTTTTTAATTACATGGCATGTTCACGATTGATTACCCATTGGCGGCTTGCGGAGAGGCCTCCGCGGCCGGGCATGCTCCGTGTTTATTAACTTGGCAGGCTGTAGTGAACCATGGGGCAACCGGCTTGGGCAATGCAAGGTACGTCTTTACAACGGGGCTTATACTGTGGTGCTTGGTGTTCGCTACCAGCTTCAACCTGCTGGTGATGTACGAGACCTTGAAGTACATCTGGACGATAGGCGCTCTGACCTCTCTCTGCTCTATCCTAATAGTGAGCGTGCTGGTTCTATCTACCCTGCTACTAGTGAAGGCTAGGTCGAGGCCACTCCTAGTGCTTTCGTGGTTTACGCTAGGGCTGTGTTGCGCGATCACGTGGTTGCTCGCAGTGAAGTGGAACGTAGTGAACTACGACTCGTTGACGAAGATGATTGCTTTCACACTAGTGCTTGCAACAGTTTTCGTACTCGTGTCCATACCAGTTTCAACACTCATACACCGCAAGCTGAGAAAAACAGCTGAGGACTACATTCAGGAAGCGCTGAAAGGCCGGTGACCGCCGGATTGCGCGCGATCCAGGCGATCACGCCAATCTACCCGCACCGTTAAGTCAGGTACCACATCCTACTCGTAGTAGGCCGCTACGGACTCTATGACCGCTAAAACGCCCACGAGCGCGAGGATCCACGGCCATAGGGCACCAAAATGAAATAGAACCGCTAAACCCACTAAGAACACCCCGCCAGCTAACCCGTGTAGTAACCGCTTCCTCCCGTGTTTAGTACTGCACAAGCCTCACACCTGCTTTACTCGAATTAACGGTGTCGCTAATATGCTTTTAGAGCACTATTAAGTATCAAGAAATCAGGGCACTAGGAAGTGCCTGGAGCCGTGTCCCTCAGTCGCAGCACAGCCTTTTTAACTATTTCTATTAAGTAGCCCTCTTCGCCCGGAACCCCTAAGCACACTGGCACCCCGTTTACCAGTATCTCTGGGTCTTCGTTGTTGCCCTCCTCGACGCTCACTTCTACGGGCTCGCCGAGCTCGTACTCTAGGATCTCCCTTACTTCAAGGGCCCAGCTGTGAACGGTAAACCTCCAGTAGTTGTTCCGCCCCCTCACAACGACCTTAACCAAGCAGAACACCGGTTCTCTCGGTAACTCCGTATTAGTACCTCGGTACGGCACTTATATGTCTATCCACCGCTCAACTACCATGCAGGTAGAGTGTTGCTGGAAGTGAGAAGAGGGTTATTAGGCTACTACTTATAGTGCTCTATGTGAGTACACGGGGTTCGCGCATTGAAGGAGGTTCTCTTCGTGGGGCTTGGCCGCGTCGGATCCAGGTCCTTGGTGTACCTCAAGGAGCTGGTGAAAGACGTCTACATCTACGCCGTTGACGTGGACGCTTCGAAGCTGAGCGGGCTTAGAAAAGCGGAAAACGTTGAGACGCACCTCTATGAACCGGGCATACTTAGAAGGCTCGGAGAGAAAGTAGAACTGGCTGTCACCGCCCTACCTTCAACCACGGCATTTAGAGCCATACTGGAACTTGCGGGCGCGTGCGTGAACGTCGTCGATGTCTCCTTCTTCCTTGAAGATCCATACGTCCTCAGCAAAGTGGTCGAGGACTGCGGGAGCACCCTCGTCGTGGATGCCGGCTTCGCGCCGGGTTACAGTAACGTGGTCGTGGGCTACGCTTACCACAAACTAGGGCTTGGAGAGGACGTTGAAATAGCTACCGGCGGCATACCGGATAGGCCTGTACCACCCATAGGCTACGCTGTTACCTGGAACCCCCGAGACCTACTAGAAGAGTACGTCAGGCCAGCTAGGTTTGTTGAAAACGGGGAAATCAAAGCTGTCAAGCCCGTTGAAGCCGTCAAAACGGTGGAGGTCGAGAACGTGGGTACCTTTGAAGCATTTATTAGTGATGGATTGAGAACGATGTTGAGGAACATTAAGGCGAGAAACCTCAAGGAACTGACGCTCAGGTGGCCAGGACACATGAGTGCCGTCAGGCTCCTCTACGAGCTCGGCTTCCTAGACGGCGAAGAGGTGGAAGTCAACGGTACTAGAATTAAGCCCGTAGACTTCACTGCGAGGATCCTGGAGAAAAGGCTTTCAATAGAGGTGAACGACATCGCGGTACTACGAGTAAAAGCAATTGGCGACGGCGGGGAATACCGCGAAATAGCGGTACTCCAGGGAACCCCGGAAAACCCGGCCACACCAGTATTTACGGCACTAGTACACGCGTACACTGCGAAGCTAGTACTAGAGAGTAAAGTAAAACGGGGAGTAGTAGCGCCGGAAGAGCTATACGAGCACAAAGAAGGGTACGAAGAGTACTTGAAGAAGCACGGAGTAGTGGTATTAAAGGAGCTGGTGAAAACGAGGAGCTTCCACGAGCGTTAACTTGACCGAGTAGTAGGTGCAGACGCCCTGCCCCCGGGAAAGTGTAATCCGTATTGGGGAAATTCACCGAGAGGGTCGAATTAAACGCCGAGCCTGTCTGTAGCGTTAACCAGCTCGTCGACCACGAGCTAAAGATCCCATTCACCATCATGATGCTCGGAGCTGTAACCCACACACAGCTCGCCGAGCTAATGTTAGCCGTCAAGTTGTCAGTACTCAGCGGGCTGAGTAGCAGGCGCGCGTAGTACGGCTTGTTGTCCGCGTTCACGCCCCTGGTGAACGCGGTTGTCGTGGTCGTGTAGGCATTACCCGAAACCCTGGCCGATACCGTAGCCCAGTTCAGTCCTGCATTGCGGTTTAAAGGCTGCGTTACGAGGGAATGCGAGTCTTTGCCTAGAATGGCGCCTAGCGAGAGAGAGAAAAATAAGAACACAAAACAGGAATGCGGCCTAGAACCTAGGATATAGTCTAGGATCACGTAAGCGGGAAGGTGTAGATGGCGGGCCCGCGTTCTCAACCGGTAACAAGGAGCTGGATTCGTCAATGAGCCCCATCTACTCTCAGTACATGCTACTCGTCATCGGCTACCCCGGTAACGGTAAAACGACACTCGCTAGTAGTATATGCTACGAAAACGCACTGGAGGGGTACAGGTACCTGTACGTATCGTTTTACGGGGATGAACTCTACAAGAGCAGGGCTAAGCGTAGACCTGGCTAGCGCCGAGTCCGAGGATCTCGTAACCTACGTTAAATTGCCCGTACTACTGAAATTCTTCTACAACCTAGTAGGTGTAATAGACGGCCTACTCGTGGCGATAGCTGAAATCCCACGGGGTAAGGGAACACTCAACCTCAGCTCAGTAGAGTTTGTTGCAGACGCTAGAATTACCTATAAAAGCGGTAGGATAGCCCGGGGAATTGCTGGCGAGGGTACTGAAGCCGAGGAAAATGCGGGGAACGCGGCTAGATACCGTTAAAATACAATTGACATAGCGAGGAGGGAGCAACGCTGTCTACGCGCCCAGGAGGCCCGAGAAGTTGAAGACATGCACACCATTAGAGGAAGCATTCAGACCAGTGTACAAGGGCGATGTGGTTGGCTGTAAGCTACCTCCGAACAGGAGGCACACCATCGCCATAGTCCCCTTCATCGACATCGTTGTAGGGGACAACCCAAAAGTGCTCGGAGTTTCGTAGAGGTGTTTTGAAGCCGGTGGAAGGCGTCTACAAGCTCAGCTCTGACTGAGTGTCTGTGCTTAAGCAGGGGGGAAGTCGAGTGGATCGTGGAAGAGCGCGTGCGCACAGAGTCCATAAACCCGGCGGCCCATTGATTCCACGACTCGTTAACTTCGAGATGAGGCTGGTTGAGGGGGGCCCTGATGTGGTGATCTTCCACGCCTGTGAAATCCCGTGGAAGCTGGTGCGGGTGCAGATGAACGACAGGTGCTGGTCATTCCTTGTAAACCAGTTAACGTAGCTCGAGATCCAGGGGTAGTGACTATGAGGTTGTTCAGCGGGGTAGACCCTTCACTTCGTGAGTGCGCAGAGGCTCAGGGAGGTCATTTACGAGAAAATGCACTCAAGCACGTTATCGACAAAATAGCAGACGCCAATTAAGCGCCGCATTTGGCGCCGAGAATAGGGTGCTCTTGCGTACTCCCTGATCCTTATTGAAGGCATATCGAGGTCCTAGGGCACCAGCTTAGCGCTATTCTACTGTGACTGTTTTTGCTAGGTTTCTCGGTTTATCGGGGTCGTATCCCCGCTTAACGGCTAGGTAGTACGCTAGTAGCTGTAGCGGTGGTGTGTGCGTTATCGGCGCCATGATCCAGTGCGCGCCCGGAACCTCTATTGCGACGTCCACGTAGTCCTTCAAGTACGAGTTCTCGTGAAGGACACCTATGGTCAGGGCCCCCCTGGCCTTCATCTCCTCCACGTTACCATGTACCTTGCGCTCGATTAAGGCATCATCGGGGACAACGAATACCACGGGAAACCCGGGTTCAATTAACGCTATTGGTCCGTGCTTGGATTCGCCGGCCGGGTAGGCCTCGGCGTGAACGTACGCGATCTCCTTTATTTTCAGCGCTCCCTCCCTGGCTACTGGGATGCCGATACCTCTACTCAGGTAGTACATGTTCGTAGAGCCCGCGATCCGATCGGACAACTTCCGCACCGCGTCCTCAGTCTTCATTATGGATGCTTCAGCGAGCTGGCCGGCATGCTCGAGGTCCTTCCTCGCCTTGGAGTACTCGCTATAGTCTACTGCGCCGAGCGATAGCGCGTACTCTAAGCCGATCCACGAGAGGACCAGGGCCTGTGCCAGGAACGTCTTAGTCGCCGCGACCCCTATCTCGGGCCCCGCTCTCATGTACACGGTTAGATCGCTCTCCCTCGGTATGGCCGACTCCACCACGTTCGAGACCGCGATCACCTTCACGCCAGCCCTCCTAAAAGCGCGCACTGCCTTGAGGACGTCAATGGTCTCACCGCTCTGGCTAATTGCCAGCAGTACATCCCCCTCCTCCGCGCTCTTCTCATAGGCTTCATACTCGCTTGCAATGAAGGGCAGTACCGGCTTGCGTGCAAGCCTCGTTGACATTAGCGCGAAGAACTCCGAGGCGTGGTAGCTCGTTCCTGCACCGGTCACGTATATGGTATCCGCGCTCAGTAGCAAGGAAACAGCCTTCTTAACCGCCTCATCACCACGAATACCGCTGAGGGTCTGCAAAAGCGCCCGCGGCTGCTCGTGTATTTCCTTCAACATGAAGTGAGGGTATCCTTCCTTAGACGCGTCTTCGACGTTCCACTCCACCAGCCTGGTGTACTTCTCGTAGTCGACCCTACTACCGCTTGCCAAGTCCTCTACATAGATGTCTCTGTGGGATATGTACCCCACCCAGAGATCCCGTAACACTACGGCTTTTCTCGTGTGGTCTAGTAGTGCTGGTATATCACTTGCAGCGAGGTTGTAGTGGTCTCCGATACCGAGTATCAGCGGGCTGTCCTTCTTCGCGAAAAAGATCTTGTCCGGCTCGAGCGGGGTTATCATTAGTAGCGCGTAGGCGCCCTTCAGTAGCTTAACGGCCCGTTTAAACGCTTCGAACACGTTGCCTACCTCGCCGTAGAACTCCTCGACTAGGTGTACAACAACTTCCGTGTCCGTCTCGCTACGAAATACGTGACCTCGCTCTAAGAGTGCCTTTTTAAGCTCGTAGTAGTTCTCGATTATCCCGTTATGAACGACTGCAAACAGGTATTTACAGTCTACGTGGGGGTGCGCATTGGTATCTGAAGGCGGTCCGTGAGTAGCCCATCTTGTATGCCCGATGCCTGTAACCCCTTTGAGCTTCGTAAATCCATACTTAGCTTCAAGCTCCTTTAGCTTGCCTTTACCTTTAGTAATTACGAGTCTGCCGCCATCTATTACGGCCACTCCTGCGGAGTCGTAGCCCCTGTACTCTAGCCTGAGAAGGCCCCGATACAGCGCTTCTCCCAGGTGCAGTACGTCCTCACCGCGTAGGCATATGCCAATAATTCCGCACACTTACCACACCACTAGTAGGTGCTACGTAGCCCGTTAACACAGCCTACTCTTCCTCCTCAGATATCTGAAGGGATATTTATGATTTCGCATAATAAGCGCGTTTTTTAGTGGTAAATCAAATAGCCTCTAGTCGAGGCCGGAGGTGTATTTACTTGAATTACCTGGTTTTGAAGATTACCGGTAGGGCGTTTAACGCGGATCCACACCTCTTGAGGAGGTACGTTAACGTGGTGAAGAGCTTGCTAGACGCGCGCAAGCTTGTAGTCGTCACGGGCGGTGGAGCGTATGCACGCAAATACATAGAAGTCGCGAGGGATGTAGGCGTGGAATCAAATTACTGGCTCGACTTGATAGGCATACTTGCCTCGAGGCTTAATAGCCTCCTACTGATCTCCGCGCTGAGCAACCACGCCTATCCACATCCGCCGGAAAGCATCGAAGAAGCGGTCAAGGCGGTGGGATGCTACAAGTTAGTGGTAATGGGGGGCTTAATACCCGGCCAGTCGACGGCATCCGTGCTACTGCAAGTAGCCGAGGCCCTTGGCGTCAAGAAGGTCTACTACTACTCCGCCGTGGGCAGGGTCTACGATAGGGACCCCGCGAGGTACCCCGGTGCGAGGCCCCTATCCGTGATCACGGCCAGCGAGCTCAAGTCAATACTCGAGCAGAGGACCCTTCCGGGCGAGTACGCCTTAATAGATGCAAATGCGCTGGAGATATCGGTGAGAAGTGGTATTGAAATACAGCTCCTAGATTACAGAGAACCCGAACAGATATACAATGCGCTGGAAGGGGAAAACCCGGGGACAATCGTTATCCCGAGATGAGGGGTGGGGCTGGGATGGCGCCAATACGTATAAGACCCGTTAAGGATTTGGTGCTGGACTAGTCACTAGCATGCTTAGCTGTGCCCGTTTACGTTCCATAGAGGTTTCTCCAAATACCTGCTAATACGTGCCTTCTCGCAGAACTGGTACCTGGAACAGGTATAGGGGTTTCTAAGTCGCACCTACTACATGAATTGCTAACGAGCGCGGTTAGAAGTATCAAGGAGACCTGAATCCTGGCCCTCTAAGTTTACGTAGCACTCTACGAGCCCAATAAAGCAGTACGCGGGCTTCATAAACTGATGGTACCGACCTGAGCAGCAATCGCCTCCACACGAGTTCGCACCGCTTCCTCCTATCCTCCAAGGGTGCAACGAGCGCGGTTATTCCGTTAATAGTGTCAAGGACTTTTTCCAGCTCCTCTCTAGTAGCCCTTGGAGGAATGTTCACGGGCCTCGCCCCAACCCGTTTCCACAGCTCCCATAGGAATATGGCAACCGCCTGGCTTACATTTAGAACGGGGTATTCAGGGCTAGCTGGGATTGTTACGAGGAAATCCGCTTTTGAGAGCTCCTCCCTAGTTAGCCCAGTGCTTTCCCTGCCAAACACTATGGCGACCTTCCTCGCCCTCGGGATCACCCTGTCCACGAAGTCCTCTAGCGATATCGCCTGTCTTAGGGCATCGCCCTCTGAATACCCAATTGCACTGGTAGCCGCTACCAGGTCTACACCTTCAAAGGCTTTTTCAAGTCTATCCACGATCACGCTTCGAGATAGGAGGTCGCTCCCGCGCGCGGAGTACTTCAACGCCTCCTCCAGGCTGGCCACGGGGCTCACCAAGTACAGTTCCTTTACATTGAAGTTCATGCACGTCCTCGCGATGATCCCCAAGTTGACCGCCCCTTCAATCCCTACAAGCACGATCCTGACCTCGATCTCCTTCACAGCTTAACACACTCCACCGCGTATATTGTCTCGTAAAAGAAGTGTTTTCTTTCTACGTAATTAACTTTGAAGCCATGAAGTCCGAGGACCCCCTCTATGATCTCCGGCTTTGAGAGAGACGAGTATGCTAGGTACAGCCTTCCACCGCGCTTTAACACTTTACTCGCGAAATCTACGAAGTACACCGCTGTTTCATAGCCCCCGGGACCCCCTTCTGTGGCCACGTCTACATTGTGATGATCGTGTACCGGCAGGTATGGGGGGTTCGCAAAACAAATATCGATAGTGGCTTCCCCTATTACGGGGGCGTCTGAGAGCACAACTATTGAGCGGTGATGAACGCCGTTGATCTCGGTGTTCATCTTCGTTGATTCTACAGCATCCTCCATCACATCCAAGAATACTACCCGTTCGCAGGTACCGTTTAGGAGAGCATATATTCCAAGTATCCCTGACCCGGCACCGATATCTAAGCACAGCTTTCCCTGGAAGGCCCCCCTCTCGATTACTCCGAGAAGAAGCCACGTGTCGTCGCTAGGCCTGTAAACGTCTCCTACGTACTCTAATCTGGGCAATCTAGTGCTGCCCCTCAACTACAATACACCCCTCTCCGCGAGGGTGCGCGAGAGCTCAAACCACAGTTCGGGGTCGATCGTAGAGACCCGCTTACCGGCTATTCTGTACTTCAAGTGCCCCAGCTCCTCGGCCCTGACGCCGAGGGCCTCTGCGAGGATCTTTTCCACTAACCTCCTACGCTGGGAGAAGAAAATCCGTGTCAACTTCTCCAACGCGCCTACTTCGCTTGTGTAATTACTTCTCCTGGTTAGTACGACTACTTGATGATACACCTGGGGGCGCGGGTAAAAGCTACGAGGCGGGTAAGTCCCGCCCTTCTCGACCCTGAATAGTGTACCCACGAGAACAGTCAGCCTACCATAGCTTTTTGAACCCGGTCGCGCCAAGAGCCTCTCGGCTACTTCCTTTTGAACAGTTAACACGGCCTTCGTCACGCTGTTTTCTTTCGATATCTTCACCAGTATGTCTGAGGTTACATGGTATGGTAAGTTGGAAACAACCGTTCTCTGCGCGTAGGGTAGTTCTCGCGCGTCTCCGTTCACGATTACAAAGCGATGTTCGTCTACTACCTCTTCAGCCACCTCGCAAAGCCTGTGATCGAGCTCGATGCAGAGAAGGGTATGTGCCTTCTCGAGTATGGCTTTAGACAATGTCCCGATACCGCACCCCACCTCTAAAACCCGCTCTCCAGGGTCTACGTGGGATAGGATCTCTCGTATTAGTGACGGGTCTACTACGAAGTTCTGACTTAGCCTTTTACGGGGCTTTATACCGTGTTCGCGGAGGACCCTTATAGTCCATGCGAGTAAACTCCGGCCGTCAACCTCTGCCGGGTTAAAATGATTCACCATAAAGTCTCTCCAAGTATCCGAGGTACAGCCCCTCCCTATTTTTGGGCTTAACGAAGAGGTAGTACTTCTCGCCGCCCGCCAGCTCCCTCACCATCCTCTCTACGAGGATGTTTACGGGATCGATGCCTACACGCTTCTTCAGGTCGTTAAAGCCTGTAAACCTTGACTGCCTACGTGCATCTAGTATGGCGTTCATCGTTTTCTTACCTATATCGGGAAGTAGCTCTAACGAGTGTAATCTTATGTTTATAGGTTCTGCTATGTTAAAGAACTCTACAAACACCTTTTCGTTTTCAGCAATTATCCTCCTAACGGCTTCGCGTAGGTTTGCCCTTGCAACAGAGGTTAGCTCGCCATACGCTATGTGAATTATCCTCTTGAGTTTGCTCGGATAGCTTAAATCCACCTTTTCGAGTATTTCTACCTTTATACCGATGAGGGGCGTCGCTTCCAGTAGAGAGAAGTATTTTGTGCCCAAGCACTGCACGTACGGCTGATTCCTGTGCTCGTAGTGTACGTCAGAAGGGTTGCCCATTTCGAGGTAATCAAGTATGTACGCGGAAGGCTCATACCTAGAACTCGGTACGTGTTTTGACCTATGTGGTGGGTACCTATACAAAACTAAAACCCTCGGAACTATATGGTTAGAAGCCCTTATGTCTTACTCCGTGCAGTATTCTTTGAGCAGGTTAGCAATCCTATCTAGTTGCTCTGCTTCAAGAACTTTCTCCTCGAGAACAAGGAGAGGCCTTATCTCGTCGTGGGATTGAGGACAAATATTCATTAACATAACAATGGTTTCTTCCTTTAAATTGAGGGAACTCAGCTTTTCACGTAGCTCCTCCGCCTTCTCCGGCGGGATCTTCACGAACTTGTACAGGTACTCTATAACGCGCTGAACCAGTAGGGGGACAGTACCGGTTTTGCTCCGTTCCCTCTCGCTGTATTCCTTCAGGTACTTTAATGCCTCACTATTCGAAATCAAACGTACCTCGTATACTTTAACTTTTAGAGGAGTGGTCAAAAGATCACCATTCACTTTTTTAGGGGAAAACTATTTACTGGGTTTGCGTGTTTGTATTGGGAGCTTTAACCGGTGTTGTTTGAAGGGATGCAGGCCTAAGGTGCTCGGGCCTTATGAACAGCACTTTCTCCTTGCCACCTAGTGAAACTTTAACAACGTAGCACCTGCCCCGTTTACCTACAATCTCGCCGGTCTTTCCGTGAAACCTTCTGTGAGGCATGCCCTTATGTATGGATGGGTTTGCCACTATATGGACTCTGTCCCCCACACTGTACTGGACCATTAAGAGGCTTAAACTGGGTATTGCTCCCCGCTCCCTCACCCTTTTCCTCAACAAGCACCGCGTTCCATGCCGATAACCCCTAGGTGCCTTGACCAATCACTATCACCATTCCAAAAGCAAACCAGATTCCAGCACTTGAAGTAGTATAGAAGAGCCTTTTATTTTTATTCCTCCACGTAGATAACATCCAGCTCTATTGGAATAAGAGCCTTTCCGAGAATGCCCGCGAAACACGGTGTAGTTCTCCCGTCGTCACAATGTACGAGCTCCTTCACGTAGAGTCCACCTTCGCAGAGTACCAGCGCCTCGAAGACCTTGTCGGAGACCTGCAGTGTTTTCACAGTATAGACCTTTCTCGCACGGACCCTGTCTTTCTTACACCTGAGTATCCTTAGAGGCGTCCTCTGGCGCACTTCCCGGTTCTCGAAGAATTCCTCGAGCCTCTTCAACTCGCTTACTTCAATGCCTTCTTGGGAGTAGATAACCACCCTATACGTCTTCCTCTTACGCTTGGAGTGCTCCTTAATCAGCGTAACCAGCCCTCTAGAAGCAGTAGAGGTTATTCGTAGCTCTACCGGTACGTTTAACGATCTGAGCTCCCCTTCAACGAGCAGCCTTAACGCATCCACGTCTACGCCTCTTCTCCTAGGTGACTTCACCTCCACGATCACTGGACGCCCGCTCCCGACCATCCGGGTGTCCACATCTTCGCGCCCTGCCGCGTGGATGACGACTTCTTCTGCTTCAAAGATCTTCTTGAACACCCTTTCAACGGCTTCTTGAACACTTAGCGGATACTTTTTCACGCCTGTCTCCGTATACCAGGGTATATGCGAAATCCTCCTACCCAGCTTCCGGTAGCGCCCGGCGTAAAATAGTGGGTTGGATTGAACAGATATTTCGTAGTTGAATGTTGAGTCTAAGTTTACGATCAAGACCACTTCGGGGCTTGAAAACTGGGGGGTCGCATTACATAGCGCCATCACGGCCTTCCCCACCTCTCTCTTGATCTCCCGCTTAATGGACTCCGAGCTTTCTACGCCATGCTTTATGATCAACTCCAGCTCCTTGCCTAGAACCTCGTTACTAATGGTGACTCCTATGAGGAATTTTGATGCTCCATACTCCTTCAACTTCACGCATACATCGCCGGCAATCCTCTCTACTAGCTCCCTCCCTAGCTTCCCTCCGCAGAGGTAGCAACTGTCAACTGCCACGTCCTCGCTGAACAGCTTTCTGTACATTGACGCAATGCCGTCTCCCGCGTGAGCGGCAAGTACCTTTAAGCTATCCCTGTCGGCCACGCCTTTAGCGTAGTCGTTGTGGAGCTTCATCGCTAGTAGGGTCTTTACCATTAACCCCCTTTCGTAGTTACCTAATCCGACACCGTGCCTTGCGAATAGCCTCCCCAAACAACTATTACATAGAGGATATTCCTTGAGTATTTTCTCCGCCTTTTCGAGCAGCCTTACGACCAGTACCGCGAAGTTTTCCTGCATAGTGCACACTCCGCAGAGAAGGCCCCGTCATACCTCCAGGTCCAGGCCTTCTACCGCTTCTGGGATCTTTATGCCCAGTTTCTTTAAGACGTCTTTTCTCCTTATGGTCTTGAGGATCTTCTTGACTGCCTCGTACTGTTTAAGTAGCTCCTTAACGTCTTCGGTACTCACTCCCGCCCCGTAAGCTATTCTCTTAATCCTCGACCTATCCACGATCTCGGGGTTATCCAGTTCTTCGTAAGTCATGGAGTTTATTATTGCGATCCACTTATTGAGCTTTTTCTCGAGCTCCTTGGAGTCTACTTCAAGTGGCAGTTTAAGCTCGAATCCTGGAATCATTTGTAGCAGCTTTTTGAGAGGCCCCAGCCTCCTCAAGTTGATTAGCTGCTTGTATATCAGCCTCATGTTTATCCTGCCCTCGAAGAGCTGCTTAACGTCTTCTTCCGTGAATTCCAACCGGGCTCTCCTCACGGACTCCACGAGGCTTTCCACGTCACCTAGTCCGAGCATTCTCGAAATAAATCTCGAAGGCCTGAACACCTCGAGGTCCTCAACCCCCTCCCCAATTCCAACAAACTTTACCGAGGCCCCGGTAGCAATAACGGCGGAGAGCGCTCCACCACCTTTTGCCGTGCCATCAAGCTTCGAAATCACTATCGAGCCTATGGGTGTTGCCTCGTGGAACTTCTTGGCTATGGTGTATGCCTGCTGGCCTGTTGAGGCGTCTATCACTAGCATTATCTCGTCGGGTTTTACGGCCTCGTAGATCTCTTTCATCTCTTCGAGAAGCGATTCTTCCTTGTGGTGCCTTCCAGCCGTATCTATAATGGCTACGTCAAAGCCCCGTTGAACGAAGTACTCAACACCTCTCTTCGCTATGCTGACAGCGTCTTTTTCTCCGGGCTCGCCGTATACTGGTACGCCTATTTGGTCCCCCAGCTGCTTTAACTGATCGTAAGCAGCCGGCCTGTAGGTATCAGCTGCTATGAGCCCTACCTTGTATCCTTCTAGCTTGTAGAAGTATGCTATTTTCGCCGCAGTAGTTGTCTTACCACTACCCTGCAAGCCTACTAGGAGCATGACCCAGGGCTTTTTAGACGGCCTTACCGGAGGCTTCTTGTCGCCTCCCAGGAGCTTTAGTAGCTCCTCGTACACTATGGTGATGAACCAGTTCTTCCTGGAAATACCTGGCGGGGGCTTCTCGCCAATTGCTCTTTGTCTAATTCTACTCGCAATTTCCGAGACGAGCTTTAAGTTTACGTCTGATTTTATCAGCTCCTTTTGCAGGTCTTTTATAAACTCGTTCACAGCATCCTCGTACTTATCCTGCCGTAGAAACTTCCTCAAAGCATCCTTTACTCCATCAAACACCAATTACCATACCCCACAAGCACCAGTATCGTGTCCTCAAATACATGAACCCGCTATTATGTCTTTAGCCGGCGCGCTTCGATCGTAGCATTATCCCAGTGCAAGGAGGACTAGAGTAATGCGGGGGGTGGGATTCGAACCCACGCAGGCCTACGCCAGCGGATCTTAAGTCCGCCCCCTTTGACCTGGCTCGGGCACCCCCGCACCACTATAATTCAATTTAATTATGGGCTTTAAAAGTAATCAGCTCGTCGCGAATTAATCACTGTTCATTCTGGAGCGGCATCATCATCTAGTTTATAGTTAGTATAGACCACTTATTAAGGGGTTACCTCGAAAGCTACACTTTTGCTCTGTCAATGTATTCTCGCGCTTTTTTGAGCGTGCCCGTCGTTCTTATTGGTATTACGATGCACTTTCTCCCCTCGATGTTCTTTACAAGGCCCATCGCGGCGACTACATAGTCCACATACGTGTGTAAAACCCTCACAACGCCGCGCCCTACCTTCTCATCGAAAAGCACCACGTGGGGAGAGGCCTTGTGAAGCGTGCCTTGCCCATAGTACTCGGTGATTTTTTCTTTGATGGACTTCTCGACTTCGACTTGCGAAACACTGCCTTCGCACAGGGTCGTAAACACGATGTATCGCTTTCTAGGCTTCTTGGAGGTCGTAGTCTTAGCTTCGAGCATGCTTTTAACCGCCTTGTAGTACCTGGCGGTCTTCCTTAGCAACACGATCAAGGCGATGCTCATGGCGATTGATAGTACAAGCAATATTAAGGTGACGTATTCAAGCATCATTGTACCCCTTTACTAGACAGGATCTGCCTGGGAACGTCGGTCAGCGATAGTAACGCTGTCTTTTCCGGTATGTCATATTGCGTTGACAGGAGCTTAATTAGCGATATAGGTGGGACAAGGTCAACCCATTCCCTTGCAGACGAGCCCACAACAAATGCAATATTGCTTCTAACAAACATGTTTAACCTCCTGTAGAGCATGCCCCGCAACTCGCTACTGGTGTAAAGGAGGTGTGGTAGGTGAACTTCAAGGGCCTTCGCGTAGTACTTCATCACGCTTGCCTGCCTTTTATCGAAGATCTTCATGTTTTCCGGGGTCATTAGTATGCTGTCCACTCTACTGTCGTGTGCAGCCCACCTGGCAGTTTCTACCGTGACCGGGTACACAGTTACAAACACCTTTTTGTAATTGACATCCCGCAACGCGCTTCTCAGGTCCGAGAGCCTTTCAGCCGTAATTATTGCCTTTTCAAAGACCCTGACGTAGAAGCCTTTAGGGGTATCGGCGTGCACTTCACTACACGCTAAGGTAAAGTAGCCGAGTCTTAACGCAACTTCCAGTAACCGCGAATCACACCGCTGAACGTGCACGTCAACGAATATCCTTGTAAGCAGAATTACACCTCCATTGCCCTGCCTAGGCTATTAAACCAGTGTTCCTAAAGAAGTTTAGGGCGTCAGAGCGTTTTTTAGCGCTTTTCAGGTGAAAAACAACCTTTACTACGTCATCTGAGTCGGTTATTCTGAGACGCCCTAAAAGTAAATCCTGCTTAGAGAACCTCACCACAAATCTCCCTGTTTTGGGGTCGTATCTAAGATCGAACGTAGATTTCAACACAGCCTTCTCAAGTGGACCTAGAGATACTGCGAGGTGTTTCGTGATCAGTTCAGCGTACCGCTCATCCGAGATTCTAGCAGTAATGATGCTTATTGGATTGCCGTAGTATCCCTCCTTCTCCACGCGGTTTATTCTAATAAGCTTCCTGAGCTCCTGTGGAAAGACGTTTCTTACCGATTCCTCGACACGAAAACAGTCTTCCGTTGCATGGCAGAAAGCCGCTACTTCAATATGCGAGATTTCTACTCCTCGCCTTCTCTTAGTTTCTCTACTGCTTGCCATGGTTCACGAGCTCCCCTACTAGCTTCGTGCCGTTTCTTTAGTTCACGTTCCTTCTGCTTCCTTTTCCACTTGTAGTATACTGTCCCGCGCAAGCCTCTACTCCTCCTCAATCCCCTAACCTTCTTACCCGCGCTAGTGAGCCCCCTGAAGGCCCTTCCTCTATGTTGTGGTTCGCAGATCCACTTGATGTCAGGGTCACTACATATAGCTGGATGATTCCTGTCAACTAAGATTACTTCATACCACTTGTACTTGCCGTCCTCCCCAACGTAGTAGCTGTTTAGAACTTCTAGGTTACGGTATTTTCTTGCAGCCCTTTCCTCGGCGATAAGCCTCAAGCTTTTCGCTGGGGCGTACCCGTATACCCCCATTCTCTTAGGTCTTCTACCGCTCCGCGGTCTCGGCCTTCTCTGCCCTCCTTTTCTTACCCTTACTCTAACAACTACGAATCCCACTTTTGCCTTGTAGCCCAGAGCCTTCGCCCTGTCTAGGCGCGTTGGTTTATCTACTCTTAGCACTGTTGGTTGCCTCCTCCACTCTATGAGCCGCCTCGCTAGTAGCTCTCTGAGCTCGCCCCTGTATATCCTATGCCACGTTTCAGCAATGTAGTGGTACATGCCCTTAGCCATCCGTAATCACCACGCCAGGTGTACTTAAATTACTAAGAGGGTTTTTATAAAGTGGGCCACTAAGATGCCTCCCCCGGAGAAGCTAATCGGCATAGTCGGTAAGACTAACGTGGGCAAGTCAACACTATTTGCGGCCATGACAATGATCCCGGTGAAAATAGCTGATCATCCGTTTACCACAATAGAACCTAATGTAGGGGTAGCCTACGCGAGGAAAAAGTGCATTCACGTCGAGCTAGGCCTTGCAAAGTGCAATCCGAGAAGCGGCTTCTGTCAGCGGGGATTCAGGTTCATACCGGTCAAGGTGGTTGACGTAGCGGGGCTCATCCCGGGAGCTAGTAAGGGGAGGGGACTGGGTAACAGGTTTATGGATGACTTGAGGCAGGCAGATATGCTCATACATGTGGTAGACGCGTCTGGCTCCACGGATCCCGAGGGCAATAGGTGTAAGCCAGGTACCCACGACCCCGTAGAAGACGCGGTGCTGATTCTCTCGGAAATCAATGAGTGGTTTAAGAGCGTTGTTTTGAGGATATGGAGTAGTAAGATATCGAGAGCTATTATAACGGCGCAGAACCCCGTAGAACTCATATACCAGAATCTCTCTGGCATAAGCGTTAGGAGGAAGCACGTAGTAGACGCAATTAAACTTGCAGAGCTAGAGAGTAAGCCTCCTAGGAACTGGTCTCAATCAGATGTAGAGGAGTTTGCAGTGAAGCTCAGGGAGGTATCAAAACCCATCATAATTGCGGCCAATAAGGCAGACTACCCAGAAGCCGTTGATAACGTTAAAAGGCTTGTGAAGGCGTTCGGCGAGGATAACGTCGTGCCCGTGAGCGCGCTTGCAGAACTAATTCTTAGAAAAGCCTACGGGTCGGGAATTATCGACTACTTGCCAGGAGACCCTGAGTTCAAGTTTAAAGTACCCAGAGAGGCTGTTCCGGCCGATCATGCCAAAGTGCTTGATCTGATTCAGCGCAACGTGTTGAAAACGTACGGGTCAACGGGAGTCCAAGAGCTGCTCAGGAAAGCCGTATTTAATAAGCTCGGGTTAATAGCCGTCTACCCCGTGGAGGACGAAAACAAATACACCGACCACCACGGCAATATCCTTCCAGATGCATACCTAGTCGAACGCGGCACCACCGCGAGGGAGCTCGCATATATGGTTCACACGGAGCTTGGTGAAAGCTTTATTTACGCGATCGACGCGAAGCGGGGAAGACGCGTAGGAGAGTCGTACATCCTCGAAGACGATGATGTAGTAAAGATCGTGGCCGCGAGGGCTAGGTAGACTCCTCGAGTACCTCTTCACCCTCAGTTTCTCTAGCCGGCTTAGTCTCCCGCGTTCTTGCCACGCCCCAGTAGCGCATGGCCTGTTTGTAGTAATAGTCGTCCTCTTTCCTCCCACCGAAGGCATCTATACCCCCCTCTCTAAGCTTGGCTCTGAGCCTTTCAGCCTCCTCGAAAGACAGCTCGTTGCGCTTCACGAGGTAGTCTATGACCTCGAAGGCTTCTTCAACCGTCCGGCACCTTCTAATATAGTCAACAGCCGTCGGGATGTAACCTCTCCATGGGTCGAGGATGCTGACCCTCAAGGCCAGCTTCACGGCTTTCCCTCCGAACACCTCGTCTGCTAACCTAGGGTAGCGCCTCTTGAACTCCTCTACGTTGTACTCTGGGCACATCTTCTTCACTCATCTTTTAATGTGGGCTTCGGGGGTATATAACGTTGCTCGGTACATCTCTGTAAACAACGGTTCCAGGTAGAATCCAGCTACCAGAACCTATCTTTACGCCAGGCATTACCGATACGTTTACGCCCGTTTTCACGTTAGCACCTATGATTGCGCCTAGCTTCCTTCTACCTGTATCCACGAGAACGCCCTTCACGCTCATCTTAACGGTCTTTTCGTCGAACCGGAGATTGGCCAGCACTGTTCCGGCACCCAGGTTTACGTCCTCGCATATGACGCTATCACCAATGTATGATAGGTGGTGAGAGTGCACGTTTTCGAATAAAACGCTTTCTTTTACTTCTACCGAGAAGCCTATTTTCGAGTTATCACATATAACACTCCACGGCCTTATGTAGGCATTTGGGCCGATCTCGGCTTTTCTTCCAATGTATACGGGACCTTCAATAGTGGTGTAAGGGTAAATTGTCGAGTCCTCATCTATGAAAACCCTGCCCACCACGCGGACGGGCTCGATAATTCTGCCTTTAAGGGAGGTTTCTATTCCCCTGAGCGCGATTTTGTTTGCTTCAATGATGTGCCACGGTTTACCGACATCGATCCACTCCGTGCTAGATAGCAACACCGTTATGGGCTTCCGCGACGCTATTCTGTTAACTATATCCGTTAACTCTATCTCGCCGCGTGGACTTGGAGTTAGGTTAGCGTTTTCAAGTATGTCGCTCGTATTAAGCTTGTATATACCGGCGTTAACTATGTCGGTTTCCGGGGCTTCGGGTTTTTCAACGACTTTCTCCAGGAAAGACCCTTTCATATAGAGTATCCCGTATTCCCTTGGGTTACTAGACTTGACTCCTACAATGACGTTGCCGTTTCTCGAAGCCACCTCTGGCACGGTGTTCCAGTCGCTCAAGAAAATGTCTGAGTACACAACTAGAACATCCTCACCGTGCCCGACGGCTTCACTCGCCTTTATGACTGCATCGCCGGTGCCCCTGGGCTCTCCCTGATCGATCAGCTTGACCCTGCTACCTAGTAGTCCCCGGGCTTCAAGGTACCTGCCAATGTAATCTTTCATGTAGCTTACAACAACGTAGATCGTTTCCACGCCACTACGGAGTAGCGCTTTTAGATGCCACTCCAAGAGGGGCTTACAAAGAACCGGGATCATGGATTTAGGCCTAGTTTCCGTGACAGGCCTTAAGCGAGTGCCCTCACCCGCTGCGAGGAGTATTGCCTTTGTCAAGCCCCTCTCACACTCTTCAACAACTACTAACTGGCATTCCCTATTTAAAACCGAGAAGAGGGGAGACCAGTCTACGGGTGCGCGGGTTAACGCGATTACGCTACACGTAAAAGTGAAAACGAGGTCGCTTATGAAGGGGTCGCGCGCTTAAGCTGTATGGGTGAAACTACGACGGCGGGTCTAGGTCCTTCAGGTGTCGGTATCATCAATAACTTGGTCTTGTACACCTCGACTCTCCTAACAGGGTATACCTTTCTAGCTCGCTCGGCTATGTCGTTCGAGATCGAACCTTTCAAGACTTCTTGAATAAGCTCTGATAGCGTGAGTTCGGCTGCCTTCTGTAAAATGTAGTCCCCTACAACCCTTCTGATCGCCCTCTTCTGGCTCGTTTTACACCTATAACTCGTTAAAGACACTATTGTTATTCTAAGTACGTAGCCGTCTCTCGTCTGAACGTCGAAAATGCCCTGCACCTTACTACTTTTCCTTCTGACCAGGCTCTTCATGTAGTCTCTCGCTAGCTCGTGTCCCTTAAACCTCGTGTAAGCCCTATCGCCTTCGACTTTAACGATCTGGAAGTACAACTTGACGTGTACCTGTGTAATGTCACCGGTAAGGTCGTAAAGAGTGGTCTCCATTACCCTTCCAATAAGCTTATCGGGATCGTCCGATGGTATGGTACCCAGGCTAATGCCTCCGAAGATTTCCGGTGCTACCACCTCGTACCATCTCTTCGCCTTCCACTTATCTTTTATTACGGGTCTCGTGGACAAGCTTTTTAAGCACCTCGCGTCCTCTACTGAAAACCCCTTTAAATCTTAAAGGCTTATTAAGCGTTTCCACCAACACGCTTCTCTCTCATCGCGAGCTCGAATGCTTTACCTAGGGTTTTTACGATCGCGAGAACCTCGTTGACGGTAGACCGGGCTCTCTTCAAAGACCTCTCTGTACCCCCTTTCACCTTTATTTTAATTCTGTAAATGCACTCGCCTGTAGATGTCCATTCCATCGCCTCCTCTATTTTCATGTCTGATGGGGCCCTAACGTTATCCGGTTCCAGCGCCTTCCTTATCGCAGTTACAAGTTCACACTTTTCCGAGGAGACCTGTATGGCTACTTCTACTTCGCCGGGCATAACTGGTCGTCTCTACACGTAGCGTAAGCTTCTTCGGGTTTAACGCCTACCCTTAAGAGCTCCCTGAGAACGGTCACCTGCTCTCCTTCAAATAACAGCTTTACGGGCTTGCTCCTAGGTAATGCGTTAATGTACGATAATGTGTCTACCACGATATCGGGGCGCTTGATCGTTTCATCGCCGCTAACGGGTTCACCGGTTTTTGCCCTATCTATTTGATGCGCGAGGTAGGCCGCAACCCTATCAACGTAAACCTCGTATACGTGTATTATTTGTGAGAAGAAGCTTTTTTCAAGGGAGCTAAGAGCTATGTCTACGGGGCATAGCCTGCACAAGCTTTCGTAGACAACAAAACCACCTATTAACTCGTGTGCCTCGATCTCGCCCGCGCTTTCGAGTTCTGGTAATGAAATGTAGAAGTCCCCGAGTAGCTTAAAAGCCAACTGAGGGTCCTTCGCCCCCTCTGTGAGCACTTTTATGAGGGAAAGAATGTAGTCTTTACTTTCATCCGCGCGGAGCTCTTTTTGCTTCACGCTGAAGGGGTCCGATACCTTGAAGACATCTGCAACCAGCTTCTGTGCCTTATCGATGTTGCCCGTTACCCCGGGTATGAACGGCATGAACGTCCTGGCCATTACCTGTACGAGGCTTTTTCTCTTTGCGCCCCAAAACCTTAACCCGGTAACTTCGTATAGTACCTTTTCGCTTGCAAGCTCCTTTGCGAAGGTATTTTCGATTCCCCTAAACGCCCCCGACCTGAAATCGTAGAGTCCCCTGTAGAGGCCTGCCAGCACCGCTAGCAGTTTATCCCACTTGTCAACTCCCACGAGCTTGTCCAACATGGATACTACTGTCGCGGTTATCGAGCTATTTTCAGCGGCTGTTAGTTGCAAGTGGTTTTGCCTATTTACTGGAGATATGCTGACAACTATTGCGGGATCTGTAGGGTAGTCCACTAGGAGCTTCGTATCTAGTGAGAGCCTGACGTCAAGGCCGTGGTCTACGAATTTCCTTAGTAGAAGGCCCGCGGCTAGTAGTGAATCAGGCGACGTGTCCGGTATAACTACGAAGCTCTTATAAGCCTCGATGAATTCTGTTAGGCTCTTTTCACCTTTACTCAAAAAACCACCCATTGTAAGAGGGTGAAGAAGCGCTCGATAAAATGCTAACTACTTGATTCCGGGAACCTGTAAATGCCTGTCGAGATGACCAGCTTGGCCGCTTCGGGGTCGTATTTCCAGTCGAGGGGGAGTTTTCCTGCGCGCTTGTAGTACTTAACAAGCCTGTGAATCTTCGACTCTATTTCTGTTAACCCCCTTTCACTGTGGTAATCTTTGGGATGCTCTTCGAGGTGTCTTCTTAGGTTCACGGCTCTTTTCATTAAGTTGAAGAGGTCTTCGGGCACTACGAGCTTTATACCGTGTTTTTCCAGGATCTCCTCGACTTTCTTACCGATTACCTGTTTAACGAGCGGTATACCGAACTGATCCCTTAGAATAATCCCTATCATTGACGGCGTGTATCCCTTCTTAGCAAGCTCTAAAACCAGTAGCTCTATGTCACTTGGACTCATGTCTAGTTTCAACCACCTTGGTGGACCGGCTCTTGCAGGCCTTGTGGAGTGCGATTGTCCCCTATCCCGTCTCTTGTTCATCATAAGCACCTAATCATCTCACTAGATTTCATTTTGTGGCTTATAAATGTACAGCATTAGCAAGAACCTTAATGAGCGATTCAAAGACCCTTCTAACGGCCTTCGCACGGTGGCTGTAGAGGTTCTTTTCACGAATGCTCATTTCCGCGAATGTCCTCGTTTCACCGCTTGGCACGAATATGGGGTCAAACCCGAAACCTCCAGACCCGCGGGGAGTGCTGGGGATGACTCCGCAGACCTCTCCGGTAGAGGTGAAAACTCCCTTGTCATGTACCAATGTAACAGCGGACTTAAAGCACGCTTTACGGTTTTCGACGCCATTTAATAACTTTAAGATCCCGTCTATCCCTATCGTTCTATAAACGTAGCTACTGTAAGGCCCAGGAAACCCGTTGAGCGCTTCTATGAAGAGGCCAGCATCTTCCACGAGTACTGGCCTATTTAGGAGGATGTGTGCCAGCATTGCGGATTTTAAAACAACATCTTCGATGTTGTCGGCTTGGAACTCGAGCTTAAAGCCCTCACACATCTCGAGTTCGACACTATACTCCTTCGCGACTTCTAGGATCTCCTCGAACTTGTGTTTATTGCTTGTTACAACGCATATCCTATTCAATGTACCTTTCCCTCATCACGGTCTTTCTCAGCTCCCTGTCCACGTAGCGCCCCCTTATACTTATTTCCCTCATTCTCTTAATCACCTCTTCGGCGTTTCCCTTGTAGCTACCACTGTAAGCTTCCAGCACGTGCTCGGTGAAGCTTTTAGCTTTCTCGGGGTCTGCGACGTAGGCGCTCCTGCTCATCAGGTGCAAATCTATGGCGTACTCCTCTATGTCAGTACTGTAGCCGGCGAGCCCGAAATCTATGACTACTACACCGTGGTCGCTCAGCAGTAGGTTTGCCAGGGTGAAGTCCCCATGGTAAATCTTCATGTTGTGCATTTGAGCGGCAAACCTGCCCACTTCCCCGGCGATAGATACCAGGGCGTTGCCGTCTAGACTGTCGAATACCTGGGATGCCCGTATACCCTTAATATATTCCATTACTATCACTCCGTTCTCGTCATCGACAAGTAGCACTGCAGGGACCCTAAGACCCGCGTTATAAAGCTCAGAGAGGACTCTAGCTTCTACTCTGGTCCTGGACTGTATGAACACCTTGTCGAAAAGCGGGTTTCTATAGGGCTTGCTTACGCGCTTTTTAACTACTGCTCTCACCCCGAAGAAGTCTACTAGGTAGATCTCCGCCTCTGCTCCCCGAGAAACGGGTACAGGCCTGGTCAAGGCAACCATGGGTATGCGTCCTCATCAAGCCTAAATCTCTGCCTTACCACAATGTTTTCAGGCGTGGTGCGCACGCCGTACAGGTACTGGAGTAGCCCCACATACGCGATCATCAGCCCGTTGTCGCCTGCTATTTCGGGAGATGTGCCATAGTACTTTACGCCATAGTAGTTCGCAACGGACTCCAGCTTCTCGCGGAGAACCTTATTGGCGGCCACGCCCCCAACGAGGAGTATGCCCTCCTTGTTCGTGAGCATTAGCGTTCTTTCAGTAACTTCGACCAGCATGTTAAATGCCGTTTCCCTTAGACTTCTACATACGTCTCCAAGCCTTCTTTTATCGGGTAAAGCGCTTTTAGCAGCGCGCAGTGCTGCTGTGAGGAGCCCCGAGAAACTTAAATCGCAGCCTTTAACCGTGTAAGGGAGTGGTAAGTACTCGCTACCCCACTCGGAGCAGACATCCACGGCGTGGTTTCCATCTATCGTGTAAGGCGGCGCTATGCCGGTTTCTCTTGCGAACGTATCTAGTAGGTTACCAAGCGGTATGTCAAGCGTTTCACCGATGACTCTATATCGGTGGGTTTTCTGAACGACGACCATCGTGTTGCCACCAGATACGTAGACGATTACCGGATCGTGGATGCCGCTCACGAGTTTGCCTATTTCAATGTGGGCTACAGCATGGTTAACCGGTATGACTGGTTTATTGAAGTATGCAGACAGGAATCGGGCTAAGCTGGCACCGACCCTTATGCAGGGTCCGAGGCCGGGTCCTACGGCTACCGCGAACGCGTCTACATCCCTGAGTTTAAGCCCGCTCCTGTTCAAGGCTTCGTTCAAGACCTTGTACGCGTTGTTAACGTGGTGTTCGAATGACTCACGGGGGTGTATACCTCCGCGTGAGGGCTTGTACTGACTGGAAACGTTAGCTAAGAACCTCACTACGTCATCGTAGTGCTCTAGTACGCCGACACCGAACGTGTGGCTCGTAGACTCTATCCCTAAAATCCTCACCGTCCCGTCTGCTCGAGGGACTAACACGTTTAAAACATGTTCTCGTTGAAAAGCCGCCATGCCTTTGCGCCGTATTCTTCGAGATGGCTATTTCACGTACTCTACGTAACTGCATTTACCGCAGTGCCAGCGGGGTACTGGCTGTTTATGAAATGCCATGAACGAGCCGCAACGAGGGCACTTTTTGTTCTTTCTCTTCACGGTCCACTTACTGTAATCAACTTCGTAGAGCTTGTGTATGTAGGGCACGTATAAGCACCTCCAAGCTACTGCAAAGACATCTTTTTAAGCGATTCCTCATCCCTCTCAACAATGTATTTTGGTTCAAATTTCCTTGCACGCTCAGCGTCATCATACACGTGGGCCTCGATCAGCGTTTCGCAGAAGCCGTATTTGGACTCAGCTTTTCTTATATAGACTAGGCTAGGATCTCTATTGTAGAGTTTAGCAATACCGGTTTTGAGTGCCCCCCTACTGGGCGTGCCTTCACCCACGTGTATAACTCTTAGAACAACCTCTAATCTCCTAATTAGTGGATTGTACCTTTCCTCGACTACTTCTGCGTCGTACCTATCTAGTATCCTCACGTGTTTGCTCATTATTTAACACCACTGGCGATGTTTCATAACTATACTGTACTATAGCTGGTTTAAGTATCTTTAAAACCTTTAAAGCCATTTCAACGCGCGACCCAACCAGGACTATGCCGGTGCCCGGCTGCCCGTAGATGATCAACCTGCACTCCCGCGACAAGAACGGTACTACCAGTAGGTCCTCCTCGCCCATGACGCATAGAGAGCCCTCTTCCATCGAGGTGATCAATGATATGCTGTTTAAACTTAGATATCCCGGTGGGTTTATAACACGCACATCGCATTCGTGGGGTTTAGTGGCGTTTGAAAGACTGACGCGTTTCGTCCTGTAATCAAGCACTCTAACCTTCGCATCGTGCCTCTGCGACACGATGTCTCCCACAGCCACGTCTACGCGGAGCTTTTTCACGACCCCTTTCTCCGGGTGCACTACTAGCACTCCTTGCGGTAAGGAGAAGTCCTGCCTAAACTGATGTGGTAGCTCGAGGGCAGGTACCCTGAGAGGTTTACTCGATTTTAACAACAAACCTACCTTTACTCTTTATTTCAACCGTCTTCGCTACCTCGGAGATCCCGGGATCTATGACTATGACCACGCCGTCCCACTCGTCTGCAAAGTCCTTTGAACCGCAGAAGGGGCATGCTTCCACTTCACGTTCTACCAGCGCCCTACAGGATCTACACGCCTTAAACGGCCTGCTTTTAGACCGGCTACTCATCTATTGCGTCACCGCTCCTGCTTTCTAAGCCACTCTAATTTGCCTAATCCAGGCTGCCTCATGGTCATGTGTATTCTTAAACCCTTACCGGGTAATATGCCCGTAACGTACACTCTCGCGCGAACCACATCACCCTTATCTACGTACCTCCTACTTTCTTCGAGTAGTAAAGAGCCGCGTGCCGTATCGAATACTACCCGTTCATCTGCCACCTGGTTTATGTGTACAAACCCGTCGAGAACACTAAGGTTTACGTAGAGTCCTGCACGAGTTACAGAGACGACGTCTCCTTCAACAACCTCCCTTTCGAAGGGTGTAAATACCAGTGCCTCGAGCGAGACTTTATGATATGACGCACCGTCTCCTGGTATTATTAGGCCCACCGGATCGACCTCGGCATTTAAAATGGCCGTCACGATGCCCATTAGAACCCGCCCATCGAGCTCCATGCTCACTAAAGCCCCTTCGTATTTTTCTTTAAGCTCCTCCAATACTGCCTCTTCTAGCGACTTGTTGAATTTGGTGGGTGGCACCCTCACGTGGTCTCTCGTCCTCATGATCGCGAACACCGCTAAGCACCTCCTCGCGATGACTGGATATTACTATAGGGAGTTAGAGTTATTTATAGTATCCCTCAACTTTAACCCTTCTTCCCTCTTCCCTGAAGTAAGCTTCCGGCACTCCGAGCTCTCGGAGTTTTCTCCTCAGTATCCGATCGTTCGTGGCGACTATTGCGCCGGTTTCCAGTGCGTATCTCACGATGGCATCGTCCACGTCCTCGCCACTTAGTAACTCGTAGTCCACTACTTCGCAGAATTTGTTGACGAGTTCGAGCGCGAAGAGTGCCTGTTTTCTCGCAGTACCGGTAACACTGTTTGCTATCTTGACGAGCTCCTCGTAGACGGGCCTTATGACCACGAACCTGGGTCTCGCCTCGAGTTCTTCTTCTATGTGGTCTAGAACGGGTACTCCACTCGCCATAAGCATGGCCATGTTCGTATCGAGGACTACTATTGGGCTTTTATCAGTAGACGTCTTGGACAATACCCCAACCCGCAAGTCTCCATCGGGCCATTACACGCCTACCGAGAGCTATTCGCGAACCCCTCCACGCGGCGACGGGCTCATCTAGTTTGATTTCAACGTAGTCCTTTCTAGTTGATTTAATGGACGCGACGCGGATAGCCGAGCCAATGGCTACGATTACCTTCTCCCCTGCTTGTAGTGGTGAGAGCTTGATTGGCTGCCCCCTAATGCCTACAACTCTTTCGAGTTCGTGGTACAATATTCCAATAGCCGTTGTGACTGGTACGTCGTTACCGGGCTTAGTGACGACTGATCCTACAAGCTGGTCGGCTTTTGTAAGTGACGGATCTAACGTAGTTCTTATAGCCACTAATCCGCTGGGTAAGGCTTCTTCTACTTGTAGATCGCCATACCTTATTTCTTCGATAACCGTCGTCACGGGCTCATATGTATAGGTTCTAGCCTTACCAGTCTCCTTCGGCGTCTTTACGCCCGGGAGTATTACTATTTCATCGCCAACCCGGAGTTTCCCTTGAAGTAGGGACCCGCCGATGACGCCTCCCTGGATCATGTTGTAGGGTGTTCCAGGCCTATTGATGTCGAAACTCCTCACAACATACATTATTGGTGGCTTGGCGGGGTCTCTTTGAGGTGCAGGCACAGTTTCCTGTATAGCCTGTAGTAGCACGTCAATATTGATCCTGTGCAACGCGCTCACCGGTATTATCGGCGCACTTTCAGCTACTGTGCCTCTAACGAAGTTGCGTATTTCCTCGTAATTTTTAAGTGCATGTTCCCTACTCACTACGTCAATTTTGTTCTGAACTATGACTACGTGGTTAACGCCGAGAACCTCTAATGCCATCAAGTGCTCTACTGTTTGGGGTTGCGGGCAAGGCTCGTTAGCCGCTATAACGAGTATAGCTCCATCCATTACCATGGCCCCGCTGAGCATGGTCGTCATGTAGGCTTCGTGCCCGGGGGCATCAACGTAGCTAACTCTTCTTAGCAGTACTGCCTCGGAGCCGCCTGGACATGTTAACTCAATCGTATAGGCATCGGGCGGCTCCACGTCCGCACAGTACGCGATATTGCCGTCAGCATAGCCAAGAAATATCGTCATGCCGCGCTCTATTTCCTTGCTGTGTCTCGCCGTCCATATTCCTGTAAGCGCCTGAACGAGCGTTGTCTTCCCATGATCGACGTGCCCCACGACGCCTACGTTGATTTCCGGCGGTCTGAATTTAGCTGTGCTCAAATGACCACCCGGCATGGTTACTACTCGTACTTGATCTTCGTATTTATTTGAACAATATCGGAGGCTATGGTGTTCCCTCTCGTAGTTTTTCTACGCCGTTCACCTTCCTCCTTCGGGTGAAACCCGGGAGGCCTTGAAACCAGTGCTCGCTTCTTCACCGGTCCCGGTATGTCCGGCCTCATGGGGAAGCCGCTGATATCGCTACCTCCCGTTATTACGAGCTTTACGTTTTTAAGCCCCAATACCTCGCCCGATACTTCGTCGCCTATCTTAAGCCCTAGAAATGAGTTCGTCCTGTCATCGTTTACTCTAATCTGCCAAGCTGGCGCTCTAAAAACCTCGCCATCCAGCTCTTGCGTCCCAGTTAAGTCTATCAACTTGGCTAGGCTAACCTTTACGGTGCCTTCCGGCACACCGTCATCAATCACCACCTTACCAACCATTTTAACCTTATCGCCTGTATCGGGCCTCCTCATTCTTACAACCACGATTCCGTGCTGTGCTTCTAGTTCTCCAAGTAGCTTCGAGTTCAACTTTATGACGGGTAGCTCGAGCTGCTCTTTCATTTTATCCGTGAACGGTATATCGGGGTCTCCTTGAACCTTCACCTTCACCGTTTTCAACTTCTTCGGGGCTTCCGGGTCGCTTATGACTATTTTGAAATCCGGCATAGGTCACGCCACCAGTTACCCGGTGGCATGTATTCCCAATTAATTAAGGCGTTTATATATTCTATTGCTGGGTGCATTTGTGGTGACGGCGGCGGAAGCGCGGATTAGACAACCAATTATAACAGTGCTCGGGCACGTAGACCATGGAAAGACAACACTACTCGATAAAATTAGAGGTACAGCTGTGGCTAGGAAGGAACCAGGCGAGATCACACAGCACATCGGTGCAAGCATCGTACCGGCTAGCGTGCTAGAGAAGCTCTCAGAGCCGCTTAAGAAGCTGTTTCCAAAATTGAGAATAGAAATACCCGGATTACTGTTTATCGACACGCCGGGACACGAGCTCTTCGCCAGCTTACGTAGACGTGGAGGTAGTGTAGCCGATATGGCAATACTAGTAATAGACATCATGGAGGGCATTAAGCCCCAAACACGCGAAGCGCTCTTACTACTCAAAGAGAGAAAGGTTCCCTTCATCGTCGCGGCGAACAAGATCGACAGAATTGAGGGGTGGATCTCACACCCCGACTCCTCGTTCTTAGAGTCGATTAAAAAGCAAAGCCCTAGGACGATTAACAAGCTTGAGGAAAGGATCTACAGCATAATTGGGCAACTCTACGAATTCACCTACGAGGCAGAGAGGTTTGACAGGGTTAAGGACTTCAGGAAAACGGTCGCGATAGTGCCCGTATCGGCTAAGACTGGTGAAGGTATACCAGAACTCTTAGCCTTAATTGCCGGGTTGTCACAGCAGTTTATGAAGAAGAGGCTTATTACAAGCAACGAGCCAGCCAAGGGAATAGTGCTCGAAGTGAAAGAAGAAGAAGGGCTGGGAATAACGCTAGACGTGATAATATACGATGGCGTGGTGAGGAAAAACGACATGTTTGTCGTCGCAACGAGACACGGGTATACGGTATCCCACGTGAGGGCGTTACTGCTTCCGAGACCATTACAGGACATGAGGATGCACGAGGGTAAGTTCATTCAAGTTGAAGAGGTAACGGCTGCTGCCGGCGTGAAAATTGCCGCTCCTAACCTCGAAGACGTGATAGCCGGGACACCACTGTACGTAATACCGTCGCAAACGAGTGCCGAGGATTACACAAAGCTTGTTTTAGAGGAGGTTAAGTACATAAGGTTTAAAACTGAGAGCGATGGCGTAGTTGTGAAGGCTGATACCCTCGGATCTCTCGAGGCCTTAATTGAGGCCCTTCGAAGGGAGAACATCCCCATAAGGCTAGCAGACGTGGGGCCCGTAACGAAGAACGATACCATAGAAGCTGCTGTCGTTGGGAAATCAAAACCCGAATACGGAGTAATCCTCGTATTCAACACCAAGGTACTTAAAGAGGCGGAGGAGATTATCGAGAGAGAGGGGATCCCGGTATTCGTCAATAACGTGATATACCAGTTACTGGACGACTACTTGAAGTGGTTAAGAGAATCTAAGGAGCGAGCAAAGCTGAGAGAGCTTGAAAGCCTCGTAAGGCCGGGCAAGGTGAGGATTCTTCCTGGTTATGTGTTTAGAAGAAGCGAGCCCGTGATTGTCGGCGTAGAGGTACTCGGCGGGACGATAAGACCAGGTTACCCGCTCATGAGGGACGACGGTGTGGAGGTCGGTGTAATAATGCAGATAAGGGACCGAGATAACGTGTTAAAACAAGCGATAGTAGGGCAGAGAGTCGCCATTAGCATTAAGGGCAAGGTAATGGTAGGCAGGCACATAGACGAAGGAGATGTGCTGTATACCGATATTCCCAAAGAACACGCGGTCTCGTGGTTAACGAAATTCAGTAACGAGCTGAGAGAAGACGAGAAGGTGGTACTCGAGGAGGTCATTAAAGTAAAGAGAAAAACCGACCCGCTCTACGGTGTTATCTTTCAGGTTCCTCGGTAGTAACGCTGAGACGGTTGTTACCTAGTTTGCTGTTTGTACTTCTTAGTCCACTTCAACCTCCTCGGATCTCTACCTACTCGGTAGCTCTTAAAGCACTTCCTACTACAAAACCACAGTATAGTTCCATCGTTTAGCACGTACATTAATCCCGTACCAGGCTCTACCGGGTTTCCGCAGAATGAGCAGTTGGACTGCCGTGGCATAATCACTTCTCCTCTAAGGCTTAGTAATAGATTTTTAAAAGGCTTTAAAAGTATTATTCCTCAACGGCTTTACGAGTGGTGAACGGCTTGTCGGAGAACGATGGGCACGCCGCAAAGATCGTATTCGAACCCCCCAAGGTAAATATAGTAGAGGAGATAGGTTTTCCGGCCGAGGTCATACAAATACTGGGCCGTACAGGTGTAACAGGCGAAATAACGCAAGTTAGGGTCAGAATACTCGAAGGTAGGGATAAGGGAAGGGTTATTACTAGAAACGTAAAAGGCCCTGTAAGAATTGGGGACATAATTGTTCTCAGAGAGACTGAGAGAGAAGCAAGGAAATTAACAACAAGGAGATGAGTGGTTAAAAATCGTGGCGCTGAATGGGGTTTAAGAATATAAGAATACAAAAATATCCTAACTGTTATATTGTTGTGTACTAGTTACGTATTACCTACACACCGCGCTGCGCCCTAATTTCCTGGACTTTCTTGACGATCTCGTCAACTAGGTCTTTCGCGCCTCCCGCCTCGATGATCGCGACCGACGCTGCTGCGACTTCTATGCCTGTGACCTCGCCAAGCCTTTTTTTACTCGGTACGTAAGTGTATGGTATTTTCTTCTCATCGCAGAGTATTGGTAAATGCGCGACTATTTCGGGGGGGTCTACGTCCATTGCTATGATGACGAGTTTTGCCAAGCCTCTTTCAACCGCTTTAGTTGTCTCGTTAGTGCCCTTCTTTATCTTCCCGCCTGTTTCACGGACCTTCTTCACGGCCTCGTACGTCTTCTCGGCTAGCTCCGGTGGTACGTCGAACCTTATGTAAAACGGTTTTGACATGGTCATCCTCCTCCTCAAGTCGTCCCGTATAGTGTGTTTAATAGCGAAACAAGTCTTATAAACTTGAATCATCTACCTACTCGTGCGCGAAGATCAGCGTTATGGCGTTTTCGTGGACGCTATCTACCCTGGCAAAACCAATCCTGTATAGCTGAACGATTGAGTCGACTTTTTCGTTTAGTACACGACGCTCGATGTAAAGAGTCCTTTCCTCTAATTCCAATCCCACGGGTTTTAGCATCACCGACTTTACGTGCTCGGTCTCAGGAACCCACTGTATAATCGGTGCATTGTACTTTTTAGCGACATCGTGCTCAACACTGTGTAGTTCAGCTACGTACACTAGCATCCCTTCGGATTCCCAGGTCCCTTTAACGACGAAGTTCGCAAGGCCCATCAACCTAAATAGACCACTCCGTACGCTATGAAAATCGCTTTTAGAAACCATGACCTTCGCGCCATCTGCAATTACATAGGTATGGTGCTCTTTTCTCGAGGGGTGGATGGGTATGAGGGCTTTCAACTCGTCTTTTATATTACGCAACACCAAGTACACCGGTTCTTCAACGGCCATATACCTATTGGCAGCAGGATCCACGATTGCCCTGTTGATCGCGTACAAGTTCACAAGAGTTATCCTGGCGTCGATGCCCTTTACGCCGACACTTTTTATTAATTCCCACACAGTCTCCTTCACTATACCGCGTCTACGAAGGCCCTGGATCGTTCCTAGCCTCGGATCAGAGTAGGAAATTATGCCTTTTTCAGCTATCAACTTTTTTGTCTTGGACTTGCTGAGTATGACTCCTTCGAGTGAAAGTCTTCCGAAGTGTATTGTTTCCGGGTATTTCCAGCCCATGTGATCATAGAGGTACTTCTGTTTAACAGTGTTAGTGATGTGTTCCTTCGCGCGGAGAATGTGCGTTACACCCATTAAATGATCATCTACGGCCGCTGCGAAGTTGTAAGTAGGCCATACGATGTACTTCTCACCCGTTATCGGGTGCGGGGTCTTCGTCGTATCTATGACCCTGAAAGCGACCCAGTCACGGACACTTATGTCTACGTGGTGTAAGTCGGTTTTAATGCGTAAAACGGCCTCTCCCTCCCCGTAGGATCCTCCTAGCATTTTTTCAAACTCGTTCAGTTGATTCTCCACCGGCTTGTCCCTATGAGGGCACGCCTTGCCCTGGTTCCTGTAGACTTTAAAAGTTTTATTGTCACAAAGATCCACGTATGCGCCCCCGCGCTTGATCAGCTCCTTGGCCACTTCGTAAAATATGGGAAGCCTGATACTCTGAACGTACTCCTCATCCCAAGAGATGCCAAGCCATTTCAAGTCCATCTTGATGGACTCGTAAGTATCAGGATACGGCGCTTTAATCCTGGGATCGGTGTCTTCGAACCTCAAGATCATTTTGCCCTTGTACATCTTCGCGTACCAGTAGTTTAGAAGAGCCGGTCTTGCATTACCTAGGTGAAGTGAAAAGTCCGGGTTCGGCGCTAGCCTCGTTACGACCTTGCCTTCTATTGCGTTGGGTAGGGGTGGGAGCTCCCTCTTAAACTCCTGTACCTTTTCTTCGAGTAGCTCTGGCCAGTTGCTCTTCACTATTCTAAGCTGCTCATCGAGAGTTAGCCTATTTACTTCCTCCACGATGCTCTTCACGAGTTCAATAACTGCCTTCATATTTTTGCGTACTTCGGGAAGCTCGGCAGCCACTTTTGAGGTAACGGCCTTTAAATCGGCCTTTCCCTCGTGCTTAACCGCATTTAAAAGTGCATGCTTGTATGCGGTTTCACGTACCTTTTCTAGCAGTGACTGGTCTATAGACATTCGTAACCACCACTACTGCTTTCCTAGGCTCCTCCCAGGGCATATCCACTACGAGGGCAACTAACCCTTCACACGTAGACCTGATACTTCTTATCTCTAACTTGCCCGTTATAACGTGCGCGATGGTATGTTCTCTCTCAATACTCATGCCCTCCTTCACGTAGAGGTACATGTGGTTTCCCAATATCTCCTGGAGGCACACATTTACACCCCTTTCCAATAGGAAGCCTTCATACACTGCTTCTCCGGGCTTACCCTGTAAAATAGCCATCGATACGCGTACCCTTGCTTCCAGTAGGTCGATATAGTTTAACGCCTGTTCGTAGGGAATGCTACCGTAAACTTTAACGCAAAAGCCTAGATCACCTGCGCAGGGCACGACAACATACTTCCCGTTCTCATCGCAAAGGCACTTTTTACCTTGAACGCCGGCGACGTATACTTCGGGAAACGAGTATTGCTCGCTCACCCAATTGCGCCTCGTCTCGTTTTCTTGATATAGTCCTCGACATTTATACCTCGGGCACTCATGTAGCCGACCAGCCGGGGTCCCAGCACTATGGGCTTTGCCCGTAGCTCTCTGACATTTTCAGCACCGGCTAGGAATACTACGGCTCTTAACTCAGCAATGTACCTTTCTAGGTATTTCCTAGCCCCTTCATAGCCGTGCTCCACGAGCGCCTTAAGTATTGGACGCGCAAAGCCGGCAAGATCCGCGCCAAGCGCGAACATTTTCGCCGCATAAATACCGTTCCAGACACCTCCGCTAGCTATAATCGTTGAATCGGGACTCGCCGCCCTCGACTCAACAAGGGAAAGGGGGGTAGGTATGCCCCATTTATGGTTGGACAGCGATAGCCCAACTTCGCGTAAAAGAGACTTCTCGGGGTTCCTATATGCCTCTACCTTAACCCAGTTCGTCCCGCAAGCTCCCGCAACGTCAAATATCCTGACCCCCATTTCTCGGAAGCTCTTAATAGTCTCCATGGATAGCCCATTACCGACTTCCTTTACCATTATGGGGATTCCCAGCTCCTTGACGAGGTCAGCTATTCTAAGTAATATGTCTTTTTTAAAGTTTCTATCACCTTCTGGCTGGACGAGCTCCTGGGCGGGGTTCAAGTGTATAGCTAGTGCATCGGCTTGTATACTGTCTACAAGTCTTTTTACGTCCTCAACGCTGAGGAGGCGGATTTGTGTAATGCCTATATTGCCTATTACGGGCACGTCCCGAGCCCTTTCCCGTACAACCCTATACGTTTCGACCACTTCATCGCTGAAATTAGACGTCAGGATCGGCCTCTGGCTACCGGTCCCTATGGAAATGCCATATTCGTTCGCGATCATCGCCAACTTCTCGTTGACTGCCTTTACCTGGACATGGCCTCCAGTGATCGCCTCTATTACCAGAGGGGCTTTTAACTCGTAACCTAGAAATTCCGTTGATAGATCTACCTCGTTGTAGTCGACACCAGGCAGTGCCTGGTGTATGAGTATAATCTCGTCGAAGAGCTCTTTACAGTTGTTCTCGAACGTTGTGTCTTCTTTCAAGCATATACCTATGTGCTCTAGTTTTCGCCGGATGTGGACCTCGTCCACGCCGAGCACCAGTAGGCGTGCTGGACACAGCCTCTATTCTGCTTTTATAGGTAGAACTTTACGCTGACGTAGCCCACAACGGCTGATTTATCCCCCCCGACATCGCCACTCGTAGCGTGCATTAAAAGAGTTCCCCGCGCATTAAGGGACTTGGCTATTTCCATTAAAGTCATTATACCTCCTGGGCCACATATGCTTATGTCTCTTTCAACTATAGTTCTGTAGAACTCTTCGGTATTTAACTCAAGAACCTTGTTTATAGCTGACATGTCCTTCTCGACCGTTACTTCGTGCGGCTCGTAGTGGTTAAAGTCGCTACTGGCTAAGACCACTACGTCGCGATTAAGCTCTCTGGTAGCCTTGAGTATTGCCGATGCCAGGTCTTTAGACGCTTCAGGGGTGTGTATGCCCACGACTATCGGTAGAATCTTTACCTTATCACCGTATATGTACTGTAGGAATGGCAGTTGAACTTCGATGGAGTGCTCTTCCAAATGCGCGTACACATCAAAGTCCGCGAGCTCGCTGTACTTAGTCACTAGTGTGCCCAATTCTGAGTCGACCTGTAGTTGACCCAGAGGGGTTTCCCACAGTCCCTCCGGGTATATGGATATGGGTTTACCGTATCCCGTGTGATTAGTGCCCAGAATGATCGCGGTTTCTGGGATGCCCTCTCCTGCCATGTCATAGTACGCGTGTGCTACAATAGGGCCGCTGTACATGTAGCCCGCGTGAGGTACGACGTATCCGATAGTGTTTCTTCTCCTCTCAGTAGAGAGCTTGGGCAGGTCTCCAGGACCGAGCTTATGTTTAAAACACCACTCAATGCTCTCTATAAGTCTGCCTCTATCACTAGGGTAAAAATACCCTGCAACCGCAGGACGCCTAACTTTCCTCAAACGGCCCACCTTGCTATATCAATACTTTTATATGTTACGCGGGCTTATTTACTAGCTGATCCCCTCCACCTTGGAATGCGGGACTCGTGTCCGGTCGGCATCTAACCGGAATGCCCATCAATAGGCATGAAGGTGGACCACCAATGAAAACCGGTAATCCTGGAAACGGTGAGAAAGCGTAAAGTAAAGAACGGATAACGGACCCCCCAGTTTCCCAGATTCGTGACGAACCATGGAGGAAAGCCTGGGAGAACCGGCAGTAAGCCGCTTTAGACTAGGCTATAAAACCGGGAAGGGGGCGGTTAGACGGATGTTTCAAACTCTGTTGGTTGTTCAGGCAGGTCCGCGTTAGGGGGTATTATGCCCCGCTCCCTCAGCACCTGCCTTGTCAGGATCCAGTAGAGAAGGGCGAGGCTTTTTCTCCCCTTGTTGTTACCGGGTATTACTAGGTCGATATATTCCGTCTTGTTATCCGTGTCTACGAAGGCAACGACGGGTATTCCTATTTCAGCTGCCTCCTTTAACGCCTGAGAATCCGCCCTGGGATCGGCTAAAACAATCGCATCTGGTTCAAAGTACCATTTAAGCGTCGGATTAGTGAACGTTCCTGGTAAGAATCTGCCTGTGAACGGCTTGCACTGTAAATACTGGCACATCTTTTCAACGGGTTTCCTACCGTACAATCTAACTGACACCACGGCTATTTTCGTGGGGTCAAATCCTGCCAGGAACCTACCCGCTATTCTAAGCCTCTCGTCTATTTTCTTGATGTCAAGAATGTAAACGCCGTCTGAGCGCACCCTGTATACAAAGGGTTCTGCGAACTTTGTACAAATATGTGTTCCGATGTGGACTCCCGCAGAGAGGTACTTATCTATTGGTACGAGGAGCTCGATCGTGATCTGCTGCCTTGCCTCATCCGACATCATGATCACCTTAAGAGATCTTGGGGAAATGAAGTATTTCGTCGGCAACGTCTACGTGTGAGAGAAAGATTCTTCTACAGCAATACCTTTTAATGCCCAGGTCATCTAGAACCTTACTCGGATGCTCTCCGCGCTTAATTCTCTTAATGTACTCTTCCCAGAGATGGCCGATTGTTGCACCACATGTAAAACACCTTACAGGGAATAGCATAGCCGGTCACCTGTAGCTCTTCTGCCACCTCCTTCTAGCACTATACCTACCCCATTTTTCAGGCTCTGTTTGCCGCGGGTCACCGCTTAGCATGTGTCTATCATATTCCCTAAATATCTTCTTGAGTTCTTCTTGATGCCCACTGAAGTACTCCAGTAGGCCTCTCGCAATGGCCATGCGACACGCATCGGCCTGGCTCATGACCCCGCCTCCCCTGACACTGATCCTTATATCGACCAGCTTAGCCAGGTTTCCTGCAAGGGTTAGGGGTTCTGCGATCTTCTCACGGGCCATCTCAACCGGGTGCATTTCGAGCGGCACATCGTTGATCCAGACTCTGCCCTCACCTGGTTTTATAATTGCTCGTGCAATGCTGGTCTTTCTCTTCCCCGTCGCCACCACGATTTTATAAGTTGTCTCCGCCTCGCCCTGGCTCATTTTCTTGCACCCCTCCAGCCCATCGCGAACGCGAGCTCCTCAATTGTTATGTACTCTCCACGTAGCCTAGTGCACATCGCCTCCGGGAACCTCGTAAGATCTACTTTAGAGTATTCTGGTGGAACCCCTATATACGCTTTTAACCTCTTAAAGGCCTCCTTGCCGTGAGGCTTGTCCATTGGTAGCATTCCCCTCACAGCGCGCTTGAATATGTTAACGGGGCTTCTAGGCCTTCTAATACCGTACTTGTCGGGATTTAGATGGGTTTTTACCCTGAAGAGTAGCTTGTAACTTTCTATAACTCTTCGTTTCTCTCCACTTAGTACGGCTTTTTCGACGTTAAAAACGTAGACTCTATGCCCTTCAAGTAGCTTCTTGGCTACAATGCTTGCCAGTCTACCTAGCACGTGCCCACTGGCATCTACGTAGAGTATGGGCTGTGCTGCTTCTTGCACGTCATCACCCTATAATCTTCACATTAGATCCGTTCGGCCTCTCCCGCAGAAGCTCAAATATGCTTACCGCGCGGCCCCCCGCTCTTTGTATTTTCACGATTGCCGTTTTCGAAAAACTAAATGCTGCAACTACTACGGGGTGGTCTAGCTCGCCCGCGCCGAGAACCTTTCCAGGTACGACCACGCAGTCCCCGTGCTCAGTGTACCTGTTAATTCTGCTTATGTTTACGGCTCTCCTCATTCTGGAGGGCTTATTCAGCTCCTCCGCCACAGCCCTCCAGACCTTGGCGTTGTACTTGCTGGAGTACTTCAGTAAGATCTCAATGAGCTCTCTTAACACTAAATTAGTCTTTTTACCGGGTGGATTCATCTAATGACACCTAGGTTTTTCAATTTTTCTTCTAACTCACCGAGCTTCTTTATGAGAATGTTAGATGCCTCGAGAAGAACACTACGTGCACTCAAAGCACCCGTGAGCTCTAGGTAGAGTATGTACTCGTTCTCGCGGTGAGAAACGCTAATGGCGTGTACATCGCACACCTCTTCACAGAGTCTACAAAAACTGCAGGATAAGGCTTGCAGTTCGTTTACAGCGACTTTGGAGCCCTCTACTCGTAAAATGCCACGCGGGCATGCATCAACGCATTTACCGCACGCCGTGCACGTTTCCTTAACGGTGATTACCGGTACGTATTTGTGCACAGCTACCGTGACGGGGCTCCACTTGATGTGCTCTTTACCGCGTCCAAGCCTCGCGAACGCCTCGAGCTTCACTCTCTGGCCCTTGATCAGCTTAACTATGGGGATGTTCTCGTGAACGGGAGTCACATAGGGGTCGCTTGTTACAAAGTCCTTGCTGTAAACGGTAATCACACCCGTTTCAGGGCCTTCTACCTCTAAGTCCAGCTTCGCGAAGCAGTCCATTGAAAACACCCGTTTCTCACCAGCCTCAGCGCATTCTTCGGGTGGCTTATACCTATCGTAGGCTTCTTCGCTTCTTAGTGGTATTAAGCCGAGCCTGTGAGCAATGTATTCATCGTAGAACACGCTCGAGTTTTCAACGAATATGACGTAGTCTATCGCCATAGTGGGCACCTCGCTCATGGAGGCCCTTCTAATCGAGTTCAAGAGGTGCAAAGGCACATCCTTAACGCGTAGTTTTACCGAGAATGGCGTCTTTTCGAGTATTTCCATTTTCAAGAAAAACACCTGCTAGAGCCTCTTACCTCTCCTACCACCCGGCCTCCTAGTGGTATCGTGAGGTATTGGAGTGACGTCTTCTATTCTGCCGATTATGAATCCCGAGCGTGCAAGGGCTCTAATAGCAGCTTGAGTGCCCGGTCCCGGAGTCTTAGGGCCGTGCCCTCCAGGTGCTCTTACTTTGATGTGTAATGCAGTTACACCCTTATCCATGGTCTCGGTAGCAGCTCTCGACGCCGCCAACATAGCCGCGTAAGGACTCGGCTTTTCCCTGTCAGCTTTAACTACCCTTCCCCCACTCCACATGCTAACAGTCTCGGCACCCGAGAGGTCTGTGATGTGTATTATGGTGTTATTAGAGCTACTGTATATGTGTGCGATCCCCCATCTAAGTTCCCGAAATGCGAACGCCATCCTAGCTCACCCCGTGCACGAGGACTACGAAGCGGCCTGTGCCTGGACTCCTGCAAGTGGGCTTTTGTGGTAATAGCCTATCAGCTGCTCTTCGTCTCTTGATACTATATAGCCGGGGGACCTCACCCTCCTTCCACCAACGGCGATGTGCCCATGAACGATGAGTTGTCTTGCTTCGTATATGCTCTTCGCGAGCCCCTTCCTGTAAACCAGTGTCTGCAACCTCCTTTCAAGCAGGTCTTCTACGTGGAGGTTCATTACGTCGTCTAGCTTAGCCCCCTCGTTAAGCAACCCCAACTTAATTAGCTTCTCCACGAGCACTTTTTCCTCCCTTTCACGCACTTCGGGCGGAGCGACGAGTAGGGCTCTTGCACGGTGCCTAAAGTATCTTACCAGGGTCGTTGTTTTCCACAGCTCTCTTTTATTTCGAAGCCCGTAAATGCCCACTAACCTGGATTCTTCGAGCAGCCTTTCTTTGCGCCACGGATGTCTAGGACCCATCCACATCCTTCGGGATTTCCTAGGATCGCCCATGCTGATCGCACCTGCTACTTCTTTTGTTGCTGGGTGGTCTTCTTCCTCTTCACGCCGACCGTTATGCCGGTTCTACCGGTAGTCCTAGTTCTTTGACCGCGTACTTTCAAGCCTAGTGCATGCCTAATTCCGCGCCAGCTCCTCATCCTCTTCTCGCGTTCTATGTCCTCCTTGACGTAAAATAGCAGGTTAGCACCGGTTAAGTGTATGTTTTCGCCGGTAGCGCGGTCTCTTCTTCTATTGCAAAACCACGTAGGCAAACCGTATTTACCCGGCTCCCTCACCACGGCTTCAATATTCTTGATCTCGTCATCTGTCAAATAGCCTGTTCTCATGGAGGAGTCTAGACCTAGCGTCTTACAGACCGCTAACGCGAAGTTGTGCCCGATGCCCTTGACTACTGAAAGGCCATATATTAGTGGAAGCTCCCCGTCCACGTCCGTTTCCAATATTCTGATAATCCTCCTGAATTCCCTCTTCAAACATTCTTCACCGTAAGCACTGTAGATACGTAAACCCTAGTTCATCCTTAAAGACCTTATAGGGCTTTTAAACTCTATTCTAAAAAAGCCTTAAAAACTCGAAATACGCCGGGGGCGGGATTCGAACCCGCGCGGGGGTCAAACCCCCACTGGCTTTCCAATCGTTCTCCAGGCCAGCCCCTTAGGCCGCTCGGGCACCCCGGCTTCCCACTTAGAAATATAAAAACTCGGAGGGTTAAATTCCCTTCAAAGCTCGATCTCGATCCACACCTCCGGTGGCACTCTAACCCTTATTAGTTGCTTCATTACCCGCTCGTCTTCGGCCACGTAGAGCAGCCTTTTATGTATTCTCATTTCCCATTTTTCATACTTTTTCTTGCCTTCTCCGTGAGGTAGTTTAAGTGTTCTTATCGTGAGTTTTTTCGTGGGTAGGGGTACAGGTCCACTAACCTTAACACCGCTTTTCTTCGCTATGTCAACTAGTTTTGATACAAAGTCTTCGAGTACCTTCACGTTAGTGCTCCACATCCTGATCTTAACCATTCTCTGCGAAGACAACCACGATCCCTTCTACTTATTATGTCGAAAAAGCAAATTTCTACTTTACGCTAAAAAGTACTCTTGTTGTTTACTTCTTAATAGCTATTTGAGTAGGCTTTACCTCAATTACTTGCCCTATCCCTACTGTTTTACCCATGTCTCTCATTGCGAACCTTCCGAGTCCTGGGAACTCCGCGTATTTTTCTGCTACCAGCGGCTTTATGGGCTTGAACTTCACGATCGCGATATCTCCCTGCTTAATGAACTGGGGATTCTTCTCCAGTTCCTTACCAGTTCTCGGATCGATCTTGGCCACGATTTCCGTGATTCTGCACGCGATGCTAGCGGTGTGGATGTGAATTACCGGCGTGTATCCAACTGCTATGGCCGTGGGATGCCACACGACCATTACTCTGGCTGTGAATTCGTCAACAACCGTTGGCGGGTTCTCAAGGTGCCCGACTACATCACCGCGCTTGAGATCCTTCTTTTCTACGCCCTTTAGGTTAAAACCAATGTTGTCTCCGGGCTCCGCCTTCTCTATCTTAACGTGGTGAGTCTCGATAGACTTGACCTCGGCCGCGAGCGCTGGTGGCATTACTACTACTCTATCGCCCGTTTTCAAAACACCCGATTCTACCCTACCGACTGCGACTGTGCCTACACCTGATATCAAGTAGACGTCTTGAATTGGCAGTCTAAGGGGCTTATCTACGGGCTTTGGCGGGATTTGCAACGTGTCGAGGACTTCGACGAGGGTTGGCCCCGTGTACCACGGCATATTAGGTGATCTCTCTATCAGGTTCTCGCCAGTCCAGGCGGATATCGGTATGAAAGGTATCTTGCCCGGATCGTAGCCGATGCTCTTTAGGAACTTGCTCACGATCTCTACGATCTCCTTGTACCTCTTCTCACTGTAGGGTGGTTCCGTAGCGTCCATTTTATTAATTATCACTATTAGCTGGTTTATACCCATCGTCCTCGCTAAGATGGCGTGTTCTCTCGTCTGTCCCTCCGCGCTCATGCCAGCCTCAAACTCGCCTTTTCTTGCGCTTATGACGAGTATTGCGGCGTCAGCCTGGCTTGCACCGGTAATCATGTTCTTAACGAAGTCTCTGTGTCCCGGCGCGTCAATAATAGTGAAGAAGTACTTCTTGGTCTCGAACCTCATGTAGGATAGAGATATTGTTAAGCCTCTCTCCCTCTCTTCTTTGAGCCTGTCAAGCAACCAGGCGAACTTGAAGCTCTCTTTACCCATCTTCTTGGCCTGCTCTTCCAGCTCCCTTAGAGTCTTCTCGTCGAAGTACCCTAGACGGTACAGCAAGTTACCTACCATTGTACTTTTGCCGTGGTCTACGTGCCCTATTATTACCAGGTTCAAGTGGGGTTTCTGTACAAAGCTCATATCTTAATCCCCTGTACCTTTTTCTCGGTAGATTGTAAATTATGCTTATAAAGTTTACCCTCCAGGCAAGACTCTACATGCACAAGTAGCTTTAACCATTAACGGCACCGATGCTATGAGGTCGTTTTGGCTTTTACTGGCTTATCCCAGTTGGTTGAGGTTGAACTTAGAGCGCTATTTCGCTGTACTGCTCGGGGAACGCATTCATGTAGAGGTGTTCGCAATCGTTCTAGGCGTCTTCGAGAGCAGTGCGCACGGGGACTCTTGCGGGACGATCGAAAATAAAGCTACCTGCTACTTAAGGCTATCCTCTCTATCTCGTCCTTCCTTTGAACGGCATAGCTCTTTGGATCGTTATTCGCCGCTAGTATTATCTCCTCGGCGAGCACCTCTTCTATGGGTAGTGGATTATTAAACGCCTTTAACCTGGCACCCTCCGTGATGTGCTTTAGTGCTACATCGATGCGCCTTAACGGTGATACGTCCACCGATACGTGGTAGACTATACCACCGTACATTATCCTCGTAGTGTCCTCCCTAGGCGCTGAGTTTTCTATCGCGCGCACTAAGACCTGAAGGGGGTTTTCCCCTGTCCTGAGGTATATTATCTCGAATGCCTTTTTCACGATGTTATAGGCTAGGTGCTTCTTCCCCGTGTTCCTACCAGGCATCATGAGCTTGTTTATTAGCCTCTCCACCACGGGCACTTCTGCCTTACCGAACTTTCTGTGCTCGTGCCTACCGCCACTGTGCGGTAGACGTACTGGCTTAAAGCACAAGTATTTCTTCAAGCTGGGATCTCTAACGTCAACCCAGTTGTAGCTCCACTTCCCAAACAGCTTCACTTCTTCTATTTCCAGTTGAATGCCTGCAGCTTGCTCGCTCAACTAAGTGCACCTGCTCATCTAACGGGTTTTTGCTTTTTACCTAACCATAGGGCTTTAAGCGAAACGCCATTAACCATTACTACTTTGTACTTCACTCCCGGAATGTCACCCATAGCCCCGCCGAGCGTTCCACCAATGCCTTCTATGACGACCTCGTCGTGCTCGTCTATCATGTTTATACCGCCATCCCACGGCACGAAGGCCGTAACAACCTTACCGTTTTTTACTAATTGAACCCTAACGCATTTTCTAAGAGCAGAGTTGGGTTTACGTGACTCTACACCTACTTTCTCTAATACAATGCCGCGCGCCATGGGCGCCCCTTCTAGCGGGTCCTTGGTTAGCCCGGCCTTTCTAAGCGCTCTCCACTTGTATTCTCGTTGATACCACCTGAACTTTTTCCTCTTCTCTTTAAGCTTTCTCGCCGCGTAAAGCCCGTTGGGACCCTTCTTTCCAGGCATTTATAAGCACCTCGAACGCTTGGAGCCCGTTATTCACTATTCTAAACTATCTTAAAAACACATTTAAGCAACTATTACGGAGTCCACGCCAAAGTGTCTTTTAAGTATTAACCTTAGTTTCTGTATGTTCTTACCCCCCTTACCAATAGCTATCGCCTTGTCTGAAGGGTGCACTGCTACGTAGAGTATTCTTGTACCGTCGGGTCTCGTTACGAGCTTCATATCCGTGACTCTAGCCGGCGTGAGGGCGAGTTTCACCTGATCCTCTAACTTGTCGCTGTAACCGACTATTTCAATGTTCTTATTGAGTATCTTCCTGAGTTGCTGCACGTAAAATCCGCGCGGACCTATCGCTTTACCCACTTCGTCGGGATTTACTAGGAATATTATACGGTTGCTTTCCTCGTCAATTATGCAATCCCTTACCGTCGTGTTAGTGAACTCGCTTAGTAGGGCCATGTACCGGAACTCCTCCGGTGTAATCCTCACTTGTACTTTGTTATTATTCAATTACCGTTCACCTTTAACCATCTCTAAAATACCCGACTGACCGGGATCCACTACCGCGAGAACGGCGACGCTGTGCGGTCTTCCAATAACGCCTCCAAGCTCTACATTGGTGCCATCGAAGAATATCACTGGTATGTTACTCAACTTGGCGTAGTGCGTAACGTCGTTCTTGACCTCGGGAGGGGCGTTTACCGCGATTATAATGAGCTTTGCTTTTCCATGTAGAGCAAGCTTAGTTACCTCTCTAGAACCGTACACTACGTGACCGGTTCTCGCGGCTGTTTGAATTGCTTTGATTAGTTCCGGCTTTGATACACTTGTAGACACATCACTCACCTCCTTGCTGTTCCCTTTCTCTGAACACGTTGGGGTTCATGTAGACCTGTACAAGCCCCGTACCTACAGGAATGACCTGGCCTATTATAATATTTTCCGTCACACTAGGCAATAGGTCCTCTTCACCCATTACAGCTGCTTCTACAAGCTTTTGTACCGTTGTCTCAAAAGTGGCTCTTGCGAGAACACTCGGCTTCTCCCCAGCAATGCCCATCCTACCCACTTGCCTTACGTGACCAGTCCACGTCATCATATCGGCTAGTAACATGATGTGCCTTATGTCAACGTCTAATCCCTGATCATCGAGTGTGTTCTTGATTTCCTTGATTATAGCCGTTCTAGCAGCCTCAATGCCGAGGACTCGTTCAACCTCGTGAATACTGTTCGTGTAGACCTTTCTCCAGTTCACGCCGGGAACACGCATTACCTCCTCCAAGTTGCTTCCCTCGGCAATTATGATGTACTCGTCTCCTCTTCGCTGGATGATCGTCTTCTTTATGCCTTTAATCCCTTTAACCCTCGCTTGGAGAATCCTCGTTCTCAGCTTTTCGATCTTCACGGGATCTAAGTACTCCTCGGATAGAGCTATTTGCACCTCGAAGGGGTTTTCGTCCGATACTTTAACCTCGCCTATGTCGAGTTCGCTTAATACCCTTGTAACCTGCTCGACTGTTACACCTTTATCGGCCAGCATTTCCCTGTCCAATCTTAGTATTACAACGCCCTCTGTGTAATCTATGCTGAGCTCTTCCGTAACGTTTTCAATGAAGGTTAACTCGATTTGTCTAGCTATCTCCTTGACTTTGTCTAGGTCGTACTTCACGTGATCGTTTAAGTATATTTCCATTATCGGTGTTTCCGGGTACTTTCTAGCATCAACGATCTCTATTAAACGGGGGAGGCCTAGCGTGACGTTGTATTCCCTCACACCGGCGTAGTGGAAGACCCTTAGGGTCATCTGAGTGGAGGGCTCTCCGATGCTCTGTGCTGTTATCGTACCTACAGCTTCGCCGGGGTCTATTAAGGATTCGTGGTATTTCCTTACAACCTCCTCAATAATGCCGGCTACTACCTCGGCTGTTAATTTCCGCTTTCTCACGAGGTCTTTGAGTTTCTTGGAGAGTTCCTCGTAAAGCTGGGGTGCGAGCTCATTCTTGGCTTTTTCCAGTAAAACGTCAACATCTTCTTCTCTAAGATAAGCGGCCGCCACGGTTACCACGCCGTGTATTTTTCTAGTATTCTATCCACGTTAACAGCCTTTCCATGGTCGCTTTTCATCGGGTCGACTCCATCCTCACCGTATAGCAATTGCACAACTTCCCCAGACGCCGTTCTGACCGTTCCATCATAGAACACCTTCAAATCTTGTAGTGCATTGATTAGCCTCCTCTGCATGTAACCTGATTGACTCGTCCTAACTGCTGTATCTATTAAGCCTTCTCTGCCGGCGGCCGCGTGGAAGAATAGTTCGAGCGGGTTGAGGCCATTAACGAATCCTGATTTGATGAAGCCTCTCGCTTCCGCGCTAATATCGCCTGGTTTAAAGTGTGGTAGCATTCTGCCGCCGAACCCTCTCGTTAACCTCCTACCCCTTACCGTTTGCTGGCCGAGTAAGCCGGACATTTGTGTTAAGTTTATCGGGTTTCCACGAGCACCTGTACGGGCCATGATGACTACGGGGTTGTTCAGTAGGAAATGCTGGGTGATCACGTCTGCCACCTTATCTAGTAGCTTCTTCGAGAGCGTATCGATTATCTCGTCTTCTAAACTTTCCTCGAGCGTTTTACCCGGCCTCGGCGTTAACTTCCCCTCTCTATACTGCTTAATCAGCTCGTCTACATCTTCGAGGCCGTCCTTAATTATCAATTCGACGGACTTCCTCGCGACTTCGTTTAGCACTAGGTGGTCATAACTCATAGTGAAACCGTGCATCTCGCATACCCTAATGAACATCTTATACGTCTTGTCCATGAAGAACCGGCCAAAGTCTTCGCCGTACTCCTTAATGAGCCAGTGTACTATGCTTTCAGGTTCCTCTCTACCTATACTCGCCTTATCCAGGACCCCTTCCAGCAAGATGCCGTTTTTCACTATTACTAGAGTATCGTGCGGGCAGTCTTCATCAATGCAACGGTAGGCCGACGCACTACCTAGTTTAGAGTTCCTCCTATAATTGAAGTCCTTCGGGAGGAACAAGGATATGAGCTGCTTACCGGTCCAATACTCCCTAGGCTTTAGTATAGCTGGTTCAGGTAACGGCCCGAAGTACCCGGCAGCGGATAAAATTGTAGCTACCTTATCCTTCGTGAGGATAGTCGATTTAACCGTTAAGAGGTAAGCCCCGCTAATAAAGTCTTGTAAACCCCCTATAATCGGGCCGCCATATCTAGGCGTCAATACGTGCTTTTCTACGAGCATGAGTATCCTTGCCTCGGCTCTCGCCTCCTCGCCTTGCGGTACATGCAAGTTCATCTCATCTCCATCGAAATCAGCATTATACGGTGGGCAGACCAGCGGGTTTAATCTGAGAGTCTTGTAGGGCAGTACCCTGACCACGTGAGCCATTACCGAGATCCTGTGAAGTGATGGTTGCCTGTTAAACAGCACTATGTCTCCATCCAGTAGGTGCCTTTCAACGATAAATCCAGGCTCAAGGGATTCAGCTGCTGTCTTCCTGTCAACGTACTTGAGGCTGATCTTCCTCCCATCAGGCCTTATTACGTAGTTTGCCCCGGGCCACCTGTCAGGCCCGTTTAGTACGAATTTTCTCAAGAACTCAATGTTCCACGGGGTGACCCTCTCGGGTATTGTCAGCATCTTGGCTATTTCCTCGGGTACACCAACCTCGTTAATGCTGAGGCTCGGATCGGGGCTTATCACCGTCCTCGCTGAGAAGTCAACGCGCTTGCCTCTAAGATCTCCGCGAAACCTGCCTTCTTTACCCTTCAACCTTTGCGCTATTCCTTTAAGAACCTTGCCACTTCTATGCCTAGCAACCGGCACCCCTGAAATCTCGTTATCTATGTAAGTAGCAACATGGTACTGTAGCAACTCCCACTCCTCCTCGATAATGGCGCTCGGCGCGCCGCTCTCGACGTGCTCTCTTAGCCTATTATTAACTCTGACTATGTCTACGAGCTTGTGCGTTAGATCGTCCTCGCTTCTAATACCGGTTTCAAGCGTAATTGAAGGCCTCGCAGTCCTAGGTGGTACCGGTAGGACTGTTATCACCATCCACTCCGGCCTCGCATCTTTGGGATCTCCACCTAGAAGTAGAACATCCTCGTCCGGGATTTTTTCAAGCCTTTCACGTATTTCGCTGGGTGTTAATTTCTTTAGGCCTGTTTCCGTCTGTACATAGAAGGTATAAGGCCTGTCGAGCTTAATCTTACGAGATGGCGTGCCACAGTGCGGGCAGGACGCAGTCGATGTTGCTTTTTTCCTAATGTACTCGTGAAGCCTCTTTTTAAGGTACACTAGTCCGAGGTCGCTGAGGTCTTTTAGAAGCCTTAAGTACTCCTGCCTCTCCGCTTCAGGTATTTTAAGCCTTCCACAGACTTCGCACGTGGCTTTAAGGTACATTAGAATGTACTTTACAAACCCCACGTGTATAATTGGTTTAGCGAGCTCTATGTGACCGAAGTGGCCGGGGCAGCCGTCCCTGGTATTTCCACATACAGGGCACACCTCTCCAGGTTCGATCGCGCCCATGTGCTTGTCCATGACGCCTCCGTCTATGGGCAGGCCGTCGTTGTCGTACACGTCTGTTGTTGATATCGCGGTAACGCTCATTTTCCGTATTTCGTCGGGTGAGAGGATTCCAAATCGTATCCTCGCAATACGCGTTGTGATCATGCCGTCTAGATCACCTCTTGACGACGTCTTCTACGAACAGCCTAGGCCTGATACCCATGCTCATTAGCTCTTGTATTAGTAGCTTAAATGCATAAGTTATATCAATAGGCTTTAGCACCGTCTTGTCTTTGTGAACGGGGCACATGAACTTGCCCTTGTTCTTGTCGTAGTAACCTACGAGCCCGCACTCTTCGCAAATGTAAACCCTTGTCAAATCACTCCTCTCCCTTATAGTTTCTCTCAGTAGTATGGATGCACCGTGGCCTACGAGGCAATCAACTTCCATCTCACCCCACCGCAACCCACCAGCCCTAGAGCGTCCTTGAGTTGGTTGCCGCGTCAGGATCTGAACGGGGCCTCTGGCCCTCGCGTGTATTTTATCGCTTACCATGTGGTGTAGCTTTTGATAGTAAACGATACCAATGAATACTGGTCCTTTAAGCATCTCGCCGGTCCTACCATCGTACATTACTTCTTCACCGGTTGGAGGGTAGCCGTACCTCTTGAGCTCTATTTTTAGGTTTTCGACGCGTTCTTTGTAGAACGGCGTCGCATCCACGGGCTCCCCGCGGAGAGCTGCTACCTTGCCGGCAATGCTTTCGAGGAGTTGTCCAACGGTCATTCTGCTCGGGAATGCGTGGGGGTTGATGATCAGGTCCGGCGTTACGCCGTCCTCCGTGAACGGCATATCATACTGCGGTATTAGCAACCCAACTACTCCCTTTTGTCCATGTCTAGAGGCAAATTTGTCGCCTAGTTCCGGAATTCTAGGATCTCTTACTCTCACTTTGACTAGCTTGTTGCCTTCATCATCCATGGTCAGAATTACAACGTCCACTACTCCCTTCTCACCGTGCCTTACAGCTATGCTCGTGTCCTGCCTCGTTATGCTGCCTACGGCGTATTCTTGGGCGCTGATGAATCTCGGTGGACTAACCTTGCCTACTAGCGCGTCTCCTCCTACGACCTCTGTTTCAGGCGCGATAATTCCGTCGTCGTCTAATAGCTCGTAAGCACGCGGCCCCCTATACCCTCTCGCACTAGGCGAAGGCTTCGTGATTTCGTCCTGTACGCCACCGGGGTATTTGTATTCGACTGTCGAATAAAGCCGGAAGAACGTCGATCTCGCGAGCCCCCTCTCAACGCTACTCCTATTTAGTATTACGGCGTCTTCAATGTTATATCCTGTCAGGGTGAGAACGGCCACTACGAAGTTCTGTCCAGCTGGCCTTTCATCGTAACCGATGATGCTGGCCGCCTTCGTCGTTACAATGGGCTTCTGAGGATAGTGTAGGAGGTGTCCGCGCGTATCAACTCTTTCCTGGAAGTTCGCCGTGTTTAAGCTGAGCGCTTGCTTGGCCATGGCGGCTTCGTACATGTTTCTTGGGCTTTGATTATGCTCAGCGTATGGTATTATTGAAGCCGTTATCCCGAATATCCCGGGTAACCACAATTCTAGGTGCGTATGCTCTTCAATTACCTCCTCCGGGGTTAAGGCTATATAGGCATTTTCTTCTTCATCGGGGTCTAGGTACTCTACTATGCCTGCCTTTACGAGGTCATCGAACGCTATCTCTCCTTTCTTAAGTTTCTCTACGTGCTCTTTTGTAAGCTTCGGCGCGCCACCCTCCACTACTATGAGGGGTCTTCTTATGCGCCCCGCATCAGTGTTAATCACCACTTCGTTGATGTGTTCCGTCTTAAAGTACGCGACGTTTACCTCGGAGCTAAGTCTACCTCGTCTTCTGAGGCTTCTGAGGTTTTTAGTTAGTAGTTCGCCGTCTGGGTGGTAGCCTACGAGCTTGCCGTTGAGGAATACCCTAGCCCACCCCACGTACTCGTCTCCTTTGAGCTCTCCGCGCTCTAGCCTTTCAACGACGTCGTCTAGGTAGCCTCTATGCACCTTACCCTTAATTTTCATGGTGATGACCGGCACTGTTCCGAGCTCGTAGAGCAGCTCTTCTATTTCCCTGTCATCTATACCCACGCTCACGTTCACTAGCAGTGCAAGGTTCTTCACTAAACCGATGTTCGCTCCTTCGGGCGTTTCGAAGGGGCAGATCCTGCCCCACTGCGTACCGTGAAGCTCCCTCGCCTCAAAGTGCGGTTGCCCCCTTGCTAACGGTGATACCACCCTCCTCAAGTGGCTTAGTGTACTTAGCATGTTAGTTCTATCTAGTAGCTGACTGACACCGGTTCTGCCCCCAGGCCAGTTACCGGTTGCCATTGCGTGTAGTATTCTATCCGTTATAATGCTGTGTTTAAACGCCGCTTTGATTTCGAGTTTCCTAGTCTTTGAAAGCTGTTTCTCGAGTTCTTCGCGCAGTTCCCTCGTAAATGCCACAAGTGCCGTTCTCACTAACGTTGCGAGCATGTCTCCGGCTAGTTTTAACCTCTTGTTCCTATAGTGGTCCTTGTCATCGGGCTTCCTGCGTCCTAGCATTAGTTCGATGATCCTCGCCATCATTTGACCTATGAACACTGCTTTGAGGATTCTCGTTTCTCTAGTAGAATCGATTCCTATATGTGGCAACAACCTCTCATCTAATAGCCTACGGGCCCTTTCAATCCTCTCTTCGCGCGGTCTCCCCACAGCAAACCTCGATCCAACGTAATCTAGGGCTTCTTCGACTATTCTTCTCCTGTACTCCTCCACGTAAGCCTTGATCTCCTCTTCTGAAAGGTTTGGTGGGATTTCCAGTCTAGGTAGGATCTGCTCTGCCTGAAGAATTGATGGTAGTACGTAATTGTGATATGAAGGGTCGGGACTTACGGCATAGAGCACTTCCCTTGTGTCAAGCCCGAGAGCTATCATTAGTATGACTGCCGGTATCTTGTGTCCTTGAAAGTTAGCGTAGAATATGCCGTCCTTCCTGCGGTCTACTATTAACTGGGCTCTCCTACCTTTAGCCGCGCTGACGACCTTGGCGGTGTGGGTTATGCCGGCACCTTCCTGCCCATAGTCTACTAGGATAGTATTGCTTGCAAGGTCTTCCTGGGCGACCAGTACGCGCTCGCTACCGTTAATTATGAAGTAACCCCCTGGATCTCGCGGATCCTCACCGTATTCTACGAGCTCCTCCGGGCTCGCCTTACTCAGCGGGTCTATTTCCGATTTGAGCATAACGGGCAAGTCCATGAGCTTTAAGTTCATTTCCCTGTAAATACCGTCTCCTTCTACTCTAATAGTAACGTAAACGGGCGCCATGTATGTCAGGTTCCTTATTCTGCACTCCAGCGGGGTTTTATAACTTGCCGTGCCGTCAATATCTATCCACTGCGGTCTATCTATTCTCGGTTTTTCGATATATATTTTAATGGACTCGGTTATGGGTATCACTCTGAATTCTCCAATAATTGCTGGAAGTATTTCCCGCGTAAACCTGTTGTAACTATCTAAATGCTGCCTGACTAAGCCCTTTTCTTCGAGATACCTCTTCGCCACGATCCAAAGGTCTTCATGCGACAGTTGAACCTTCAAGACTTCCTAGTCACCTCTACAACTACGTACCTATAGGCAGCCGACACACCGGCAGTAGGGCTTTTTCTTATAACTCTTATTATATCTCCTGGTCTAGCACCTATAGCCTTTACAACGGGGTCATCCGCTGAAATCCAAGGTAGCTGCCACGGCTCAATACCTAGTTTCTTCAAAATCTTCATGGCCTCCTCAGGCGGCACTATTTCGTGCTTCGGGACTAGTTCGTGTTCAAGGATGTTTACCTCTTCGTCCATATCTATCAACTTCCGAAGCATTTTAGCCTCTTATTATCTCCAAGGTTACAGGGGCTTTTATAAAGTTAGTTAGTGGAGTACGGAATGAAGTGGACCGGCCGGGATTTGAACCCGGGACCTCCCGGATTTTGGTGTAATATTGCCAACCGGGCGCTCTTCCAGGCTGAGCTACCGGCCCACCCGTTAATTTAAACGGTACTTTTAAGTTTAAAAGTATTTTTGTGTTGCTCCTTATAATTTAAGTGGTTGGTAGTGTGACGTTTCTCACAGGGCTCAGTTTACATTTAGGGGTGTCACAGTGGTTAACCTAAATAGCTTGGACATAATAGAGGAGGTTATAAGGAAACGGGGATTGGTGTCTCGGGTATTTGCGAACAGGGAAGTTTTGCATCCAGATTACATACCTGAAACACTACCTCACCGGGAAAGGGAGATCACGAAGTTGGCAGAGATAATGATCGTTTCCGCTAAGGGCGAAAGGCCAAGTAATGTGTTCTTATACGGGTTTACGGGCACGGGCAAGACGGTGGTAGCTAAGTACGTGGTCAAACGGCTAGTTGAAAAGGCATCGGTACTGGGCGTGAGGATCGATCACGTGTACGTAAACACGAGAAAAGTCGACACCGCCTACAAGGTTTTAGCTACAATAGCGTCTAGTCTCGGCCTCAGGGTACCGTATACAGGGCTAGCCCTTAGCGAGGTGTACAGGAAATACATTAATGCCCTAGACAGCTGGGGCGGGCTCCACATAGTAATACTCGATGAAATAGACTATTTCGTTAAGCGTAACGGCGACGACGTGCTCTATAAGCTGCTTAGAATAAACGAGGACTTGGCAAAGGCCAAGGTCTCTATAGTCGGTATAACAAACAACTTGTACTTCGTAGAAAACCTAGATCCCCGTGTTAGGTCCAGTCTAGGGGAAGAGGAGATAGTGTTCCCGCCCTATACGGCGGACCAGCTTTTCACTATACTCAAGCAGCGTGCTGAAAAGGCATTTCACTCGGAGGTAATAGATGATAGTGTAATATCGTATTGCGCTGCGCTAGCCGCTAGAGAGCACGGTGATGCGAGAAGAGCGCTGGACTTGTTGAGAGTAGCCGGAGAGGTAGCGGAAAGGGAGAACGTCAACAAGGTTACGGTAGAGCATGTTAAGAAGGCGTTACTCGAAATCGAGGAAGGGCGAATATATCAAAGCATAGTTGCCCTCCCCCTGCAACAAAAACTCGTTCTAAAGATCATCGTGGATCTGGTCATGAAAAAACGCTTCACAACTACCGGAGAAGTCTACACCGTGTACGTTGAAGAAGCCAAGAAGCAGGGCCTAGAACCCCTTTCCATGAGGAGCATCAGTTATATAATTTCACAGCTAGATATGATGGGCATCATCGTTGCGGAAGTTAAGAGCCTCGGTAGACACGGCCTTACCAAGGTCATAAGAGTAAAGGACGAAGTAATAAAGGCAGTGAACGAGGCATTAAAGCACTTTGTTTAAACGCACAGTAGAAGCATACGACGATGGTTTTTTCCCCGTGCGCTATAAGGGTGGCAGGGGAGTAACTTACATCGTAGGAGTAGAGGTTAGCGAGCAAATAGATGTTAGAAGAATTGCCTGGTCCATGGTAAGGGTAGACCTAAACACCACTGAGCACGCGATAACGGCGATTTCAAGGAACTTGAAGGGGTCATTAATACTACTTGACGGAGTAACCTACGCGGGTTTTGACGTAGTAGATCCGGCCAGGTTATCAAACTCTACGGGTAAAGGTGTCGTCGTCATTCAAACACACCCGTTGAACCTGCCGAGAATACGTTCGGCTCTTCAAAAGCACTTCGCGGACTGGTATGAGAGATACAGAGTCATCGAGGACGTGTACAAGAACATGATCTACGTGGAGACGCCTTGGAGGACGATCAAAATACATGTCCAGGGTGTGGGCGTGTACGAGGCGATCTGCACGGTGAAAAGACTGTGTCTGTACAGTCCAGTACCGGAACCCCTAAGAATAGCGGATAAGGTGTCCTCGGCGTTATCGCGCTTGCTCTTAAGGGCCTAGATCCTCTTTGAAACGCTAAATAACTCATAATAACCTCATTGGTTAAAGTATGTACGCGCGGGGAGGCTCCATGCCGCTGGAAAACACCAGAATCCTAGAAGAAGGTGGGAATGGAAGAGATGAAATCGTTCGGAGGCTCTCCAAGTACACGGATAGCTCTAATTTAGAGAAGATATCTAAGATAAAGAATACAGAGTTATTGAAATGGATACTCGACGTAGCGGAACTGACGACGCCCGCCAAGATATTCGTTATCACCGGTTCTCGCGAAGATCTCGATTACATTAGGAAGAAAGCCATTGAGAACAGGGAGGAGGTGCCCTCAAGGTACAATCCGCTTCACACCGTGCACTTCGACGGGCCCAAGGACTTGGCCCGAGATAGAGAGAACACTAGGATCCTCGTTCCCCCGGGAGTGACCATTCCCATGATCAACACGAAAGAGCGGGGGGAGGCCTTAACCGAAGTGACGGAGCTCTTCAGGGGGATCATGAAGGGTAAGGAGATGTACGTTGGGCTTTACTGCTTCGGCCCCAGGGACTCCTTATTCACGCTCTATGGTGTGCAAGTGACCGACTCGGCGTATGTTGTCCACAGTAGTAACATACTGTACCGGGTATGCTATGATGTCTTTACGAGTAGAGAAGACCTACGCTACATGAGGTTCCTACACAGTGCAGGTGAAAGGGACGAGAATGGCTGGTCCCTCAATATACACAAAAGGAGAATATACATAGACCTCGACGACAGGGTTGTCTACAGCGTGAACACGCAGTATGCTGGTAACACCGTTGGCTTGAAGAAACTCTCGCTAAGAATATGCGTAGACATGGGTTACAAAGAAGGCTGGCTTTGTGAGCACATGTTTATAGTTGGTGTTAAGGGACCTGGCGGCAGAATTTCGTATTTCACAGGTGCATTTCCAGCTGGTTGTGGTAAGACGGCAACGGCGTTAATAGCGGACACGGTAGTAGGTGACGACTTAGCTATAATCAGGAACGTCGACGGCTTAGCGAGAGCTGTTAACCCGGAGGTGGGGATGTTCGGTATAATAGATGGTGTAAACCCGAGCGATGACCCGGAGATCTACGAGATACTGACCCGGAAGGACACCGAGGTCATCTTCGCGAACGTTCTGCTTACAGAAGAGGGAGAAGTGTGGTGGAATGGAAAAGCATCCCCTCCTAAACCGGGTATAAACTACGCCGGTAATTGGTGGCCTGGAAAAAAAGATGAAAGAGGCGCGGAGTTACCGCCATCTCATCCAAATGGTAGGTTTACAACCAGTATCTTCTACCTGGAGAAAGTAGATCCGAGGATAAACGACCCGATGGGGGTGCCCGTGAAGGGGATGATCTTCGGGGGGCGAGACCCTGACACATGGGTCCCGGTTGAGGAGTCGTTTGACTGGGATCACGGCGTAGTCACGAAGGGGGCATCGCTAGAATCCGAGAGGACCGCTGCCGTGCTCGGACAGGTCGGCAAAATGGAATTCAACCCGTTTGCAATACTAGACTTCCTACCACTGTCACCCGGGGCATTCGTAGAGCTACACTTCAAATTCGGTGAAAAACTAATAGAAAGACCTAGAGTCTTCGGAGTAAACTACTTCCTGAGAGATAAGCACGGGAGGTACCTAACAGAAAAAGTCGATAAAAGGGTCTGGCTCAAGTGGATGGAGTTAAGGGTTAACGGTGATGTAGATGCCATCGAAACGCCTACAGGCTATATTCCACTATATGAAGACCTGGTAAAACTGTTCGAAAAGGAGCTCGGTAAGGAATTCGGCGAAGGACTTTACCAGAAACTATTCACGGTGAGGGTAAGTAAACACTTAGAGAAAATTGAACGAATATGGAGAACATACGAAAGCGTAGCCGATACGCCGCGGAAATTCTACGAAATAATGTTGTGGCAGAAGCGGAGGCTTGAGAGTGCGAGGTACAGGTACGGCGATGAAATCAGCCCCTTCGTGCTAGACAAGAGGTAAGAATAGCCGGGCGGGGATTCGAACCCCGGTCACGGGGTTTCTTCTACTCGGCCAAAGCCCCGCATCCTTGGCCGCTAGACGACCCGGCTACCTGTACCTCTATCTCCTAGTTGTAGGAAGGCTTATTAACCTTTCGTGAAATTAGATATTTAAGGTTTTTAACAGTTCTTCATTAATTGATTTTTAAGCCTTGCGTTAAGTTTATAAGGGGCTAATGCACCCTTAGTGAATGCCCTGGGTGTTTTTATGGTTACCGAAGAAGATAACTTAGAAACTCCTGGGAGTGAACGATCTCCGCAAAAAAATAGAGCGCAATGTCCTCCCGACAAGATTGTCTACGACGTGGCCAGGGCCGAGTATATATGCCTTGAAACAGGCGAGGTTATCGAAGATAGGGTAATAGACGACCGCGCAGAGTGGCGCGCATTCACACCTGAGGAACGGGAGAGAAGGGCCAGGACTGGAGGGCCCATTACGCCGACCGTACACGACATGGGATTCACCACAACCATAGATTACTCAGATAGGGACGCTGCAGGGCACGCTCTTGTAAACAAGAAGTATCAACTGTACAAGTTACGGAGATGGCAGGCTAGAACTAGAATACTTACCAGCGTTGAAAGGAATTTAGCTCAAGCGATGAACGAGCTTGACAGGCTCGCCGATCTACTAAACCTACCGTCTTACATTAGGGAAGAGGCGGCGAAGATATACAGAGAGGCAGTTGAAAAAGGCCTAGTTAGAGGTAGAAGCATCGAAAGCGTAATTGCCGCGGCAGTTTACTTAGCCTGCAGGATGAGAAAGCTCCCGAGAACGCTTGATGAAATCGAAGAATACTCGCGCGTTAGTAGAAAGGAGATCGCCAGGTGCTACAGGCTACTGCTAAGGGAGCTAAGCATTAAAGTGACGACGAGCGATCCAGCCGACTTCGTGCCGAGGATCGCTCATGCCCTTGGACTGTCGGGAGCAGTCGTGAGAACAGCCATTGAAATACTATACAAGGCGAGAGAAGCCGGCATACTAGGCGGTAAGGACCCCGTAGGGCTGGCTGCCGCTGCCGTCTATCTAGCATGCGAGAGGCTGGGTGAAGAGAGGTCTCAGAAGGAAATAGCAAACGTCGCAGGGGTAACAGAGGTTACCGTGAGGAATAGATGTAGAGAACTCATGAAGGTCCTAAGCGTTGAGGTAGAGGAGTAGCGGAGTTTCGTGGAAAAACAGCTAAGAATATCTAAACTGTTCTGATCGTCCTAGCTCATTATTAAAATGTTTTCTGGCGGCATGCCTAGCTCTTCTACCAATAACTGCTTTACCCGCTGCCTTTGATCTCCTTGAAGCTCTATTCTACCCCCCTCCTCCCTAAACGTACCACCGGTAGCTAGTTTAGACTTGAAAAACCTCGCAAGCTGTTTTAACAGCTCCTTGTCCGTCGGAAACCCATCTACTACCGTTACCGCTTTCCCGAACTTTCTAGTATCAAGCCTTATTTTTATTAGTGGTTGTTCCACTAGTAGCCTTTCGCAGATCTCGGAGGGTAACCCACCACACTCTAAGCCAGACATGTTTTTGCGCATCACCGAGCTCTACCTAATAGTTTACGCGTCAAGACTTAAAAACCTACCTTCCACATGTTAGACCAGGATATAGTGTACTTGGTGATTACCATGGTCAAATACAAGTGCGGTAGGTGTGGTTACGTGTTTGACCTCGAGGAGATGGTTAGAACGTATGGTAGACAGGTGAGGTGCCCTAAGTGCACTTACGAAATCGTATACAAGGTTGCTCGAACGTACAGAATCGTGAAGGCTATTTGATTCTCGAGACCTCTCTCCCTTTTAAATAGAGCCCGGAGGCCTCTATTACGATCTTGGCAGCTAAAATGCTAGTCACGTCTCCAACATCAACGAGCGGGTTCAACTCCACGATGTCTAGTGCTACAACCTCGCTGGATTTTTCAAATATCTTCTTCAGTACACGCATAAATTCAAAGTGATTTAGCCCGAAGGGCTCCGGATTAGAGACCCCTGGAGCTATTGAAGGATCAAACACATCCATATCAATGCTTATGTAGACTTTGTTGAGGTCGTTTAAATCCACTTCCCCTTTAAGCGCTTCAAGAACGCCGATGACCTTTACGTCCTTACCCGATATGTACTCGAGCTCTTCCTTGCTGTAAGCTCTTGAACCTATGTGAACCACCTTCGTACCATCTTCAACGAGTTTTCTCAGAAATGTTGCGTGGTTTAGTGTTGAACCAAGGTACTCGTTTCGCGCATCTAGATGTGCATCGAACACCACGAGGGTATCTATGTTGTTTTTCAGAGCGCGAACCACCGAGTACGTTAATAGATGCTCGCCCCCAAGCACGACCATTAACCCTGCGTGTTCCTTTACAATACTCTTAGTTACAAACTCGATTCTGTCCAGCGCTATACCGACGTCTCCCGGTGGTAAAACCAAGTCGCCGTAATCTTTAAAACCGGTGTCTTCTATTACGGTGCCCGCCGCTAGGCTGTAAAGCTCTATGTTACATGCAGCATCGCGTATTTTCTGAGGCGCGTATCTTGAACCAGGCCTATAAGTGCTACTCACGTCTAGCGGTATTCCTAGAACCGCTATAGGTGACTCCTCATTTTCTAAGCATGCAAAGGTGTAACTCAGAAGTAGCGTTTTCCACGCCATTTTATTCCTCACGCTTCTGGGCATTTAGTACATATATCAACCAACTAGTTATTTAACTCTAGGCAGCGTGGCTACCCACGTTAAGTAAGGTGATGAGGCTTGGTCAACGGCGACCTTTACGACAAATTAGTAGAAATAGCGAAAAGGAGAGGGGTATTTTGGTCATCGTTTGAGATATACGGCGGTGTAGCGGGATTCTACGATTTCGGGCCCGTGGGGGTACTGATCAAGAGGAACATAGCGAGCTTGTGGTTAAGGCTGTTCGTGTACTCCAAAGAAAACGTTATTGAGGTGGAAACACCGGTAATAAACCCTAGGATAGTGTTCAAAGCCAGCGGCCACGAGGAACACTTCACGGACCCCGTACTTGAGTGTTCGAGGTGCAAACGGGTCTACCGAGCCGATCACCTGATAAGAGATCTCCTGGGATTAAACGTAGAGGGGTGGAGCATCGATGAGATGAATAGGGTTATCGAAGAGCACAACTTAAAGTGCCCTGATTGCGGAGGGGAGTTTAACCCCGTGTTCAACGCATTGCTTCTCTTTACAACGCAAATAGGCCCGTATAGAGGCGAGCTAGCTTACTTAAGGCCAGAGCACGCGCAGGGGATGTTCATAAACTTTCCACACATCCTCAGAATATCGAGGAACAGGCTACCGTTGGGAATAGCGCAGATCGGTAAAGTCGCCAGGAATGAGATCTCTCCACGGCAGGGCCTACTTAGGTTGAGGGAGTTTACAATCATGGAAGTCGAGTTCTTTTTCGACCCCGAGGAAGCCGAGAGAGAAGTCGCTGAAGTGCTAGACGAAGTTAGAGACGAGAAGCTGAGAGTGGTAACGGCTGAAATGAGGCTCCGTGGCGTTGAAGAGCCAGAAGAGTATAGCGTGGAAGAGTCTATCAGCAAGAAGATCGTGAAGACGCCGTGGCTAGCTTACTGGATGGGAATTGGAAACAAACTCGTTAAGAGCCTCGGCATACCCCACGACAAGGTCAGGTTCGTGGAGAAGCTTTTACACGAAAGAGCTCACTACTCGGCTCAAACGTTTGATCAGGAGGTGTATACGAGCCGGTTTGGCTGGATCGAGGTCGCAGGGTATGCCTATAGAACTACTTACGACCTCGAAAAGCACGCCGAGTATAGTAAAGGAGATTTCACGTACTTCAAAAAGTATGAAAAACCCGTAACACTCAGGGTAGAAAAGGCCGTTCCAAATCCTGAATCCATTGAGAGGGTCGCTGGTAAGGACAGGTTTGCGGAGGTAATGAGGTTCTTAGTGGAGCGCAAACCGGAAGACCTGTACATGGAATTAAAGAGCATGGGGTACATAGAAGTGGGCGGGGTTAAATTAACCCCTGACTGCTTCTTTACAAAGACGGAAGAAGTTAAGGTTCACGGTAAGAAAATATACCCGCACGTCGCCGAGCCATCCTTCGGGCTCGAGAGGCTACTCTACGTTGTGCTAGAATACTCGTACACCGAGAGGGATGGGAAAGTCGTCTTGAAGTTACCACCGTATATTGCACCTTACCATGCGGCAGTATTCCCGCTACTCGCGGGCAAGAAACATGAGCACTTGAAAATGGTTGAAGTCGCCAAGAAGGTCTACAAAGACCTCATCGCACGAGGCTTCAGGGTGTTATATGACGAAGAAGGCAGCATTGGTAGGAGGTACGCTAGAGCAGACGAGATAGGGATACCTTATGCAATAACAGTGGACTACCAGACGCTTGAAGACAGCACTGTCACTATCAGGGATAGGGATACAACACAGCAAATACGTATAGGTATAGATGAAGTTGCAAGCTACTTACTAAAGGCCCTCGGTCCCGGCGTACTCGTATATTAGCCTGGCGAGCAAAACTATACTCGAGGCCGGTGAAAACCACATGTCTTTAGAGAGGCCGGAGGCGCCTGAACACCAGGAAAAAGCAAAAGTAGACTTATCAAAACTACTTGCAATAATTCCACCCGCTACGGAACTTAAAGGAGAGAAGAAGGCTATCCGAGAAAAGCGCGTTAGAATACGATTTGATAGAAGCTTGGATAAGCCCATTGCGAGGATACCGGTGCACGTGGCGAACGATATAGGTGTGAAGAGCGGAGACCTAGTAGAGATAGTCGTTGCAGGCAAACGAAAGGCGATCCTCACCGCCGAGGTCGTAGAGTCGCGTGAAACATCCATTACCGTGTACCCTGCGGATTTGGAGAAACAGGGCGTGGCTGACAACAGCATAGTTACCATTAGGAGGAAGGAACCCCAATGAGCCTTTACAATGCGCTAACGTCGCTTAGAAGGCTGGTGGGCAGTTGCGAAGAGGCTATAAGTGAGGGGAAATTAGCCCTATCTACAGGCGACGCCGATTTAGCATCGAAGTTCGTGAGCTCAGCGAGGGTAATAGCGGTTCAGGCGCCATCCATATTGACCGAGGCGAAGAATCTTATCGAAAAACACGACAAAGAAGACAAGCTCGTGAAGTACATTAGTGTATACTATAGGACGCTAGTCCTTGTCAGCGTGCCCTACATCATCCTGATCTTGAAAGATCTTGCCGATCTCCTGAGCAAACGCGGACACGTGGATAAGGTTAACGAGGTGCAGAACATCATTGAGAAATTCGAGGTCGCTCTGGACACTCTAAAATAGAGATGAGAATGCCGCGTACAAATCTACTATTCACGCTGACCACCTTTACGAGGCCCTTGCAACCACTTACACGTCTCTTCATGGTTTTCTTGACAAACACGACGGGACCGTGCTTAACTGGGTAACCGTAAGTGCGTTTTCCTTCTTCGAGGAGGAACACTTCGATCCCCTTACCTATGAGGTCCCTTTTCGCGATCATGTTATACCTATCCACGAGTCTTTTTAGTCGAGTGATGTACTCCCTATGGCTCTTACTGTCCGGTAGCAGCTCCTCGAACGCTGTTGCCGGTAGGTTAACGTACTTGTAGAGCGTAATTTTTTCAACGGGAATTTTCCCTAGCCTTTCAACGGCTTTTAGTGTTTCTAAGTAGACTTCTCTCGTCGCGGCGGGCAATGCATACATTAAATATATGTAGGGCCTTAACCCATGATCCTTTAAGATCTTAGAGGCCTTAATTACGTGTTCTACCGTGATCGGCTTTCCCAGTACCCTTTCATTAAACCAGTCGCACCCAGTTTCAAGACCGATGTGGATGGTTGTCCCTTTCAAGTATCTACCCAGGATCTTACCTACGTCCTCGTTAACCAAGCAAGCTTTAATGTTCTCAATCATGATCGCTATTTTACCCCCTTTGACTTCTTCAAGTGACGCAAGTTCATTCAGCAGTTTCTCAATGGCATCTACGTTTGCCGGTGGGTAGCAGGGGTTTGTAAGAGGCCCTTTAACTAGCTCATCTCTACCATAGTCTAAGAAGTCGGGCGCGCTTAAAACTATTCTTCGTGCACCATGACTTACCAGGTCCGAAACCTCTTTAATTATAGATCGCGGCTCCCTGCTTCGCGGAGGGCCAAACATGTAAGGTACACCGCAAAAACCACATCCCGGTAAGATGCCGGCAGGGCATTCAAGCCTCTCCTCGAGAACTTGACTTTTACACCTTAAGCACTCAACACAACTCGTTCTCGGTAGCCTGATCATGGGTCGCTGGAAATTGCTGCACCCCCTTACAACTTCAACGTAAAATCTGTATATTTGGGGGTGTTCAAATGCCTGATCTACACGTGTCCAAGGCCTTATGCTGGAAAGAACTTCTTTAGGTGTATGGACGTGTCTTGATGTGAGTTTTACTAGTCCACCCGGCCCTCTATACGCTAGAGCAGGAATAGAGTCCAGTGAGCCGTGCTCACCCCTTGAGATGCGTAAGAGGAGCTCTCTGAGCGGTATTTCAGCCTCTCCTACTACAACAACATCTACCGTACCTTCTCTAAGTAGCTTAGCGTACTCGAAGCTTATTGGCCCTCCCGCAATGATGTAACCCTTAAAGTTCCGGTTACGTAATTTGGTAACTATCTTGCAGAGGGCAATAAAGTCGCTACTCATGGCCGAGATCATTACTATGTCTGCCCTAAGTAGCTCTGAGGTTCTTCCCGTAGCCTTTTCATAGGGATAAAAACTCACTTCTCCAAACTCTTCTGAGATTCCGGCCACGATGCGGGGCCCGGATCCCACAACATCGAAGGTAGCGTACCTTTCCCCCTGGGCCCGTGCAAGGGCATCTATAACTGCGATTTGCACCGCTATTCTAACCCCCTACTTAGATATTCCTTAAAAGCCTCTTAGCTGATTATTCTAGAGTGAGCATTACAATGGGATTGAGGATGTTCGAGGAGAGAGGGGAATCACTGGTTGAGATGACGGCGGTCGAGCAGCTCATTAACATGTGCAGAATCGTAAGAGACGAGCTTGAAATACTTGGTAACATGTTGAAAAACTATAACGAGCAGTCTGAGGCATCCATGGAGAAAATATATGAAAAGGTTAGAAGCGTCAAGAACCGCGGCGAAGACGCCGTAATGCTAGTCATGGAGTACCTGGTCAAGAGTAGTGAGGTGATGCTATACTCCTCGAGCTACATAAACATGATCAGGGGGCTCGACAAAATAGTTCAGCAAATAGATGGAGTTGCTTACCGAATACTACTAGCACATGAAAGTAAGGTCTTGCTGGATAAAGGAGTGCTGGAGACATTCATGAAGATGATAGAACTCGAAAGACAGCAACTAGGTGCAATTGAGAACGCGGTTTCAAGGATAAGACTTTCACCGAAGAAGGTGATGGAAGAGGTGAACGTGGTCTTCAAGATCGAAGAGGAGATAGACACGATGTTCAGGAAGAGCTTATTTGATATATACACAAGGTATTCGGGCTACATAACGGCACTCTTAATATTGAAAGACATATTCGAGCACCTGGAGGACATAAGCGACTTCCTCAAGAACGTTGGTGAGGAAATACGCTACTTGGCACTAGCAAGGTCAGCGAGGTAGGCGTGGAGCTGAGAGGTTGTTATGGATTCCTACTCGGTAATAGAGTAGTAGTATTTGACTATAAGTGCGCAAACGACACGTACTGGACCGGGTATTACGGAACCTTTCTTGGCGTAAATAAACCGAGAAACAAGGATATAAAGGCCCCCCTCGAACTCTCAATAATTGAAGCGACTTACTTGGTTGAGAAGGGCTTACTGAACGTCATTGAAAACGGGCACCTGCTAAACCGCGAGGAGCTGCTCGAAACCGGAAGACGCCGTGTAAATAAGTTCGATGCTTTGTATAAAGTATACTGCGACTTAAAGTCTCGCGGCTTCATAGTGAGAAGGGGGCTCAAGTTCGGTTGCGACTACCTTGTATACCGTTACGGGCCTGGAATAGATCACGCGCCTTTCGGGGTCTTGGTTTACAACCATAACGAAGATATCGACCCAATAGAGCTTGTGAGGTCTGGCAGGTTGTTACACTCTGTTAGAAAGAAACTTTTAATAGCAACGGTGAGCAGTGATAGAGTAAAGTACTTCGTGCTTTCTTGGTGGAAGCCGTAAAGGTGAAGCGAGTTAGCGCGTTTTAATAGCGCTTAAAGTCGCTCACGTCGTATTCCTCGAACTGCATCATCTGCTTAAAGAGTTCTTCGTCTGATACTCTACCCACTTTCTTCTCCAGTGCCTTGGCGCACCTGTTATCTGGCAGTAAGCTGTTAACCTTGCAGGACGAGTACTGGCATTCGCCGCCGATGCATTCGCCTCCTGTGAGTCTACATTGAGCGGTCTTGACAATTCTACCCTTAAATGGCTTGTTCGCAACAAACAACGCGTTTCTACCGCACATGAAGAGCGGGCATAGAGGATTACATTTTTCCCCTATTGGCTGTGGCGTAACCTTCTGCTCACCTACATAATGTGACGGTTGCGGTGTGGGTTTTCGTGGTATTTGCGTGTAGGAGCGGCCCTTAGAGTCGCCTACGGGGTTTTTCATTAATAAGCACCTACAGCGCAATTGCGTGTTCCAGGTGTATTTTTGCCCTCATACCTTTATATTTTTATACCCTTCAACTAACCACGCATCCTAACTGTAAGCCGGAATGTAGCTACGTTGACGCCCACCTGTCGTACAAGCTATGAGCGATACCGAGCACGTCTAGAATTTTACCGGTGATGAAGTCTAGGATGTCTTCGATGCCCTTAGGTCGAGGATACATGGCTATCGTAGCTGGGAGTATTATGGCACCTGCACGCGAGAGTCTATACAAGTTCCTCAAGTCTATTGGAGAAAGCGGGGTCTCCCTGACAACGACCACGAGTTTCCCCCCTAAACGGAGAATGCTACCTGCCGCCCTTGTAACGAGGTTGTCCTGGATCCCATTAGCTATCTTTCCCGTAGTATTGAGGGATGCCGGTACTATGACCATGTCTGAGTGTACAAGGCGACTCGAGCTCGCTATAGGGGCTTCTAGGTCGTTTTCGAAGTACACAGCATCAACGTCTAGTGATCGCAAGTAGTGCTGCAGGTCTACGCTCTCCTCTATTCTCGCAACCTTCATCGCTCCTTCCGTGTAGGTAGCATATATGCACTCATAGTAACTCTTTAGGATGCTGACGTGCTTTAGGAACCATAGTCCAAGGGCTATGCCGCTTGCCCCCGTTAACGCTGTTATTAAAGAACGTTTGCAGTCAACCCTGCGCGGGCTCATCACCTTTCAGGCCTTTAGAGCTCTATCACCACAAATTATAAGGTCTTACCGAGCAATAAATAGGTTGCACGAGGTGCAAGTTGTTGTTTCCAAGGGGGGTAAACGCGAAGGTGTTGAACGGTCTCGTTCACGAGCTTCGAATGCGCGGTCTGTGGGCCGAGAGACACTCGTACAGTATCAGGATAGCGTATAACGGGTTATTCGTCGCCAGCCTGCACTTGTACCCAGGCTTTAATGAAGCTGTTCTGCGGCTTTATGGTCGTAGTGACGTCAACCGCCACGTGCAGAAGGAAGTGGAGGCGCTGATCAGGAAGTACTTCCCAGACTACGTACTCAGAGCGGTGGTTCTCAGACAGACGTTAGGCTAGTAGCGCTCGCTAAGCTTTAATCACCGTCTTTGAAGCCTTCCTCAACCTATTCATGACCGCTAAACCCAGGCCACGCTCCTCTACACCCTCGACGACTGCAACATCGCAGTCCAGGTCGTCAAGGCTTCTTAACGTTTTGAACAGGTTTTTAGCAATTTCAAACACGTTAAACCGCGAACCTAGTTCCAGTATAATAGAGTTGGGTAACGATGTGTAAGTGGAGGCTGTTTCGCGCGTTGCAACTATGCATACCTTTAATCCCTCTTTGACATATTTCAAGGCGCTAGTCAATATCGTCTTTTTGAGGCTTTCAATGCTCCCGGAGAGGGGCTCTACGAGGATTAGGGGGGTGTCTGGGGCATAGTGCCTATACTTCATTCCAGGTGCAAGTGCTATATCGGCTTCTCGGTATCCACGGGCGAACTCGGGAACCGCTATCTTTTCTCCTAAAACTTTCTCAATGTCCTCTACGGCATACGCGCCAGGTCTGAGCAGCACCGGGGGTTCTGCGAGGATGTCTATTATCGTGGACTCCACGCCGTGAACTGTTTCCCCGGCATCTATGATGGCATCTATTCTATTGTAGAGGTCCCTAATTACGTGTTCGGCGCTTGTAGGGCTAGGCTTACCTGCGAGGTTTGCGCTAGGGGCAGCTATGGGTGCCCTTGTTTCTCTAATTAAGCCCAACGCCACGGGGTGTGCCGGCATTCTCACGGCTACTGTGTCAAGCCCGCTCGTAACTATTTTTGGAACGCGTGGATGTCTTGGTAGAATCAACGTGAGGGGGCCCGGCCAAAACGCCTCCATTAACCTACGGGCTTTGTCGGGTATATCTACAGCGACCTCATTGAGCATGTTTACATCGCATATGTGTATAATGAGGGGGTTATCGGGCGGCCTCAGCTTAGCCCAGAAGATCTTTTTAACGGCCTCTTCATTAAAGACAACCGCGCCTAGACCGTAAACGGTTTCCGTTGGAAACGCCACGATTCCTCCTCTCCGTAGAATTTCGGCGGCCTTGGCTAGAATCAGGGAATCTGGTTGTTGCGGGTCGAGTTTAAACACGACGGTCATGACTATAGCCCATTACTCGGTGTCTGGTGGGCTTTACTGTAAGTACGGGTTACAGAGTCCACCTAGTAGCTTGGTATTCCGGGCTTATATGATGAGATGGACACCCCGGGCTTATATGCTTCGCGTTTGAGACCAGTGAAATATTCAAAGTATATGCATGCTATCTCGTGACCGGCTTCTTGAAGGGTCTTTACGGGTTTTTTGAGCATGCTGGCGGCTTCATCCCAGGATAGCCCTTGAAGGGCCCTTGTGATCAGTAGTAGTTCCTGTAACCTGTTAAGTTGAGGTCTGGCTTCTTTGCTTACAAGCCAGTGAAGCTTTGCAATGGTGTACATCAAGTCAGCGGCCGCTTCAAACGTCATAGGGCCTGTGCAGTAAGTCCAGAGCCTGTCAATGGCTATTAGTGAGGGTGCCGGGGGCCTTTCATGGTAAAAATAGGGATCGGCATCTAGCATTAAGTAAGCTACCTCGGGTTCAAGCTCTCTGTAGTTTACCGAGATACTGTTAAGCAGTTTCAACTTGAACTCTAACTTAGCTATTTCGACGAGTTTTGCAGCTTTTTCGTTAGCAGGCTTTATCACCAGCACCGTGTACTCTCCACTAACGGGGTTTCTGTCAGGGCTTATGTGAACAACGCTAAATCCGTTTTTAATCCAGAATTTTAAGAGCTCCTCCGTAACCCCGAACCCTGAACCCAACCAGTCTAGGCCCCTCTCTTTAACCTCCTCGAATACCTTTTCCAATGCCCAACTACCTACACCCTTACCTTGTACGGCTGGGTGTGTAGCTATTCTCACTATGCGCCAGCCAGCGGTATTCGCGAACTCTATCAACCTCGCGTGTTTAAGAAACCTGTCCGGTATGATGTTGCCGGGGATCTTGCCTCCCCGCAACAACTCGCCGATCATTTTCGGGTCTATGGGACCTTCCTGCGCTATTTGCACCGCGCAGACTACCTTACCCGAAGTCGTCTTAATAGCCCTTACTATGTGGTGTGGTGCATCTGCCAGCATTCCGAGGTCGTCGGGTTCGTTTCTGTAATGTGCGAGCACGTATATGCCGAATAGTTGCCTGAGCTCTTCTTCGTTTTCAAATAGCTCCCCGGGTTCGTACCTCGTGTACACTAGCCTCTTAGCTTCGATGTCTTTCAAGTCTTCCTCATCTAGTCCTACGGGCTCCGCATCTAGTAGTAGGGCTTTAAACAGCCACTCTTCTACGGGGTCATCGTAGTTGTAGCGTATTGGCTCGCTCATCTCGTATTGATACAGCTCCACGCCTTCCATGCTTTTCAGTCTTCTCAAAAACCTGACGGAAAAACCCCTACCCGCGCCTTCGTAACCGTGTATGGTGGTGGAAAATACTACCCTATTGTGGGCTTCGAGGATCTTGTATAGTAGAGGTACATGTATACCTGCCGCTTCATCAACCACGACTATGTCGCCTTTAAGTTTCGGTATCACTAATGGTTCCCAGTACTCTATGCTAAATCTCTCTCCGCGTACTTCAACCACGTTTCCTCCCCGTTTTACTACGTCATACTTGTATCCAAGCTTGTCGAGGACCTTCATTGCGAGGCTCATGAGGGATTGAACGTTGCCCGGCTCAGGTGACGTTACAAGAACTCTAAAACGGGGTTTAACTTTGCGGAATAAACATAATAGCCCGACTACTCCTATTCCCACGGCGCAACTCTTACCTCGACCTCTATCGGCTGTCAAGACGAAGACCTTCTTCGCGCCTTTTTTTGGCTTCTCGTAGAAGTATTCTAAGACTTTAATCACGTTAACCTGGTCGATCGTTAGCGCATGCTCGTAAACTTCGCTCGGAAAACTCCTTTCTTTCGGTATGTTCACCGTTCTAGTATAGGGTTTAAGTTCCCTCCTGAGTTCTAGTTTCTTGATGACCCTGTTGTTATCAGCATCGTATACCCCTATACCATCATGATCTAGGAGCTTTTTCTTGATCCACGTTATGAACACGTGTCTAGGCTCCGGGAACTGAGGCACGGTAAGGGTTTCCTTAAATATCGTCTTGTGGGTGTCCCACGTCTCCCATGGAGGGGTGAGAAACACGATAATGCCTCCACCTTCAACGATGCCCACCAATCTACCAACGTCATTGGGCTTCAGGTCCTTGGTTAAATCCATCACCAAGAACTGTACTGTCACGCCGAGGTACTTCTCGCTCTTTTCATATACAGAGTACTCAAAGTCCACTGAGTTCACGCTAGAAACCTCGGCCTCGAAGACCTCTTTAATCTTAACCGCATCTGGGAATTCGTCGTGATAGACGTAAAGACCGGTTAGTTCTTTTTTGCTCTCGAGCTTATACCACTTACCAGCATAATAGTTCACTAGTTTTGATGCGAGAACCCCCAGCTTGGTGGGATCGGAGCCTGATAGGGCTATGAGCACCCGTACCCTAGCTCTAATGAGCCTCTCAGATAGCTTGCCCAGATCGCGCATAAATCTTTTAAAAGAGGAGGGCAGGCTCCTGCTCGTGAAGCGGTAATCGCTCTTCAATAGGCTCGGCACCGGGAAGAGCGTTTTCACTAAAGGGTGCACTAACCATAAGGTAGCTGTATGCGCTTAAAGCCCCCGCTCGTACTAACCCTTTTCAACTCTTTAGCTAGCTTATCGTACATTTCGATGTCAGCCCTATTCAGACTAGGCGGTATTTTATTCAATGCATCGGTAAAGTGCCTTATTTCAACCCGCGTTACCTGTAACGAGCCTGATCTAGCGAACGTTTCCCGAAGAGCCAGCATGGCTGCTTCTTTACAGACGGCAGCTATATCTGCACCCGTATACCCCTCCGTTCTCTTGGCGAGTTCCTGGAGGTCTACGTCTTCGGCTAACGGCACTTTTCTGGTGTGTACTTTAAAGATCTCCACTCGAGCCTTGTAATCCGGTGGAGGCACGTAGACGAGTTTGTCAAACCGCCCAGGCCTCAGTAGCGCGGGGTCGAGTAGGTCCGGTCTATTGGTAGCAGCGATGACTATTACTCTGCGAAGCGGTTGAATTCCGTCGAGCTCCGTAAGTAGCTGGTTAACGATCCTGTCAATAACACCGCTAGGATCGCTACCTCTAACGCCAGCTATAGAGTCGATCTCGTCGAAGAAGACTATCGCGGGCGCCACCATACGGGCCCTCCTGAATATTTCTCTTATTGCTCTTTCGGATTCTCCGACCCACTTGCTCAGTATTTCGGGGCCTCTAATAGCTATGAAGTTAGCACCACTCTCAGTAGCCACAGCCTTCGCCAGCAGGGTCTTACCCGTGCCGGGCGGGCCGAAGAGTAAAATGCCCTTTGGAGGCTCGATGCCCATTTTTTCGAAGACGTGGGGGTACCTCATGGGCCACTCAATGCTCTCTCTGAGTTCTTGCTTAACGTCATCGAGGCCGCCGATGTCGCTCCACCTAACTTCGGGTATTTCAACTATTACCTCCCTCATTAGTGATGGCTGGATCGACTTCATCGCTATTAGGAAGTCCTCCATAGTAACTCCGAGTTTTTCAAGCTTCTCAGCCGGTATTGTAGGCTGGTTCAAGTCAATGTTTTCCTGCTGTATAAACCGCCTAAGAGCGCTCATGGCTGCTTCTTTAACCAGTGCTGCGATGTCCGCGCCAGTATAACCGTGCGTCATTTCCGCTATCTTATCCAAGTCCACATCCTCCGCTAACGGCATGTTCCTAGTGTGTACTGCTAAGATCTCCCTCCTAGCCCTCTTATCGGGCGGTGGTATTTCTATTTCCCTATCAAACCTTCCCGGCCTCCTCAGCGCGGGGTCGAGTGCTTCAGGCCTATTAGTTGCGCCTATAACAACTACCTTACCGCGCTCCTTTAATCCGTCCATTAGGGCTAGTAGCTGAGCTACTACCCTCTTCTCAACTTCGCCAACCACCTCCTCCCTCTTAGGCGCAATGCTATCTATTTCGTCAATGAATATTATTGCCGGGGCGTTTGCTTGGGCTTCTTCGAATATCTTTCTGAGCCTTTCTTCTGATTCGCCGTAGAACTTGCTCATTATTTCGGGGCCGTTAATGCTGGTGAAGTGCGCACCTATCTCATTGGCGAGGGCTTTTGCTAATAAGGTCTTACCCGTTCCCGGGGGGCCATACAGGAGTATCCCCTTCGGCGGCTCAATGCCGAGCCTTTCAAAGAGCTCGGGGTGTTTCATCGGTAGCTCAACGATCTCCCTGATTTTCTGCTTCACCTCCTCCAGATCACCTATATCCTCCCACGTTACGGGGGGCACACCCTCGCCTAAGAGCTCTGGTCTCACGGGCTGCCATCTAACTTCGATAAAGGTTTCATCGGTAACGTAAACTACGGCAGATGGCTGTACACTCGTAATAACAAATCTCAAGACCATGCCGTAAAATGGTATGTCAATCACGTCCCCGCGCTTAACCGGGTTTCCATGTAGGTACTTCTTGATTACCTGCGCGAAGTATTCGGGGTCAGCACCAACCCGGGGCATGTGCTCGACGGGGGCAACGACAATCCGGGACGCCGGATCCACCCTGATCGGCCTTACGGTAACGTAGTCTCCGGGTGACGCCCCTATGATCTTCCTCACCGTGCCATCTATCCTAACAAGCCCGGTGCCTTCGTCTTCGGGGTACGCTGGCCAGACCTTTAATACCTCCCTGCCCTTCGGCCCCACGATCTCGATGAAGTCCCCTATTTCGACTCCAAGCCTCTTCATAGCTTCTTTGTCTATTCTAGCTATTTTCCTACCAACATCTCGCGATTTCGCCTCGGCAACTCTCAGTTTAACGACTCTCTCCGTGCGATTGGATCCTTGGGACATTTAGCACCCTCTCGCTTACTTTTAGTATAGTTAGCGGGTAATAAAATCTAGGTTCAAGTCGTAATTCACAGCTTCGTTACACGACCTTACTCCTTACGTTCACAGTGAGGGTTACTTGGAGGAGCTTAATTGGGCTCATTGAAGTTCCGTGGATCCCCCCGTAGAAGGATCATACTATAAGCTTTATAAATGGATCTATTCGTAAAAAATGCAGAGGAATTTACTTCACCTAACTGAAAGTTTTATGAGCCTAGAGCGCTGAGCGGGGTGCCGGTTACATGACTATGGAGATGAGAACTCGGGTCGTATTCATAGGGTTAGTGGTAGCGTCACTCGTAGGAATTATAGGAATGTACACGTGGGTAGAAGTAACAGAGACGCCACTAGTAACCAGCACGCACACGAACTCAATACCAATTAAGAGCTTAGCGTGCGCAGGGTTTTACAGTAGCTCAGAACAGTTCGGCATAAACCTACCACTTGCCGGTACAAACTACAACGCCTTAACGTATAGTACAAGGTTAAGCGTAGCTCACAGAGACACCACGTGTAACTGGGTATATGGTGGACGTACCTTTAGCCTCTACGGGTCTATAGAGGTAACAGTCCCCGTCACGGGTGGACTGGTTTACATACAGGACTTCTACGGGTTCGGTTACAAGGGTAACACGAACAAAGACCCAGACATATACGTCTGGTTCAAGTTAAACCAAACAACGATGAATTCTATAGCTTCATCCGCATACATTAGAATGTATTACTACAAGGGGGAGCCCTATTGGGAACTAGACTTGATAAACGGCACCATGATCGGGCCTATACGGCTATCGCCGGGACAGGCATTAAGGCTAGACCTATTCGTAAAGGCGAATGCAACGGGCACTGGGAAGTTCGTTATTGAACTCTACGCTATACGAGTAGAATAACCGAGAAGCAGTGTACGTGAGAGAGCCCGGTTCTCGTGATAACCGGTATTACCGCTTCACCCCAGTTCTCCTACACCGGTCCCGGGCTCAGCCACCCTTCTATCCTCAAGAGCGTCTGGGATACCGAGGCTTCAGGCCTCCCGGAAACTAGTTAAAGTTAAGAAGCATGAATGCGTGCTTTTCACCGATGAAAGAACAGCATTAACGAACATGAAGTAGTGTAAAACCTGAAAATACGCCGAAGGGGAGACGCCCTTTCCCCGAAGAATCCTTATAAGCTTTATACAAGGTACCACTATATTCTAACTCAGGGGTGCGTGGCAGTGGTTGAGCGCGTAAAGACCGGTATACCTGGATTTGATGAGATATTGGGTGGTGGAATACCCAAGAGAAGCGTGGTCTTACTGAGTGGAGGTCCAGGTACGGGTAAGAGCATTCTTTCAATGCAGTTTTTATGGAATGGCTTACAGGTAGGAGAACCCGGAATATACGTTACACTAGAAGAGCACCCCGTTCAGGTAAGAGTGAACATGAAGAATTTTGGGTGGGATATTAGGCAGTATGAGCATGAAGGTAAGTTCGCGATCGTAGACGCTTTCACAGCTGGTATTGGCGAGTCCGCGAGGAGGGAGAAATACGTTGTCAAAGACCCTGACAGTGTTGATGAGCTAGTAGATGTGCTCAGGATGGCGATTAGGGAGACGAGCGCTCAGAGGGTAGCCATAGACAGTGTCTCAACGCTGTACCTGACAAAGCCCTCGGTGGCGAGAGCCATTGTCCTGCAACTAAAGAGGGTTCTCTCCGGTATGGGCACTACCAGTATCCTGGTCTCCCAGGTTTCAGTAACAGAGCGCGGTTTCGGCGGGCCGGGCGTAGAGCATGCCGCAGACGGTATTGTTAGGCTGGACTTGGATGAAGTCGAGGGCGAGCTGGTAAGAAGCATTGTAGTGTGGAAAATGAGAGGTACAAGTCACAGCATGAAAAGGCACGTCTTTGAAATAACAGATAAGGGCATCGTGATCTACCCGGACAGGGTTTTTAAAGCTAGTCGCTACTAGCGGCAACGCAGTACTTACTGGTATCTACGAACTCCTCGTCGCGTATTAAAACCCCCTCGTTCAGAGCCTCACAGACCTCCCACGGAAACACGATCCACTCGTTTGCGACGGCGTAGAAGTAATCCGGGGTATAGGTACTCCAAGGCTTCAAGTACAGGACGGCCGATTTCAGCGCCTTGGGTGCTTGAACGGCTAGTGTGTCTATGACTAGCTGTATTGTTCTACCGCTGTCAACCACATCATCGACTACTAGTACGCTCCTACCCTGTATTCGGGGCAGGGCGAGGGACTTTATGAACGGTTTATCCCCCCTAATGGCGACACCCCTATAGAACTTGGCTTCCACGAGGCCGATCTCGTCCACCCCTAGGAGATCCGAGAGCACCCTAGCCGGCACTAGCCCACCCTTGGCTATTGCCACTATGACTTCCGGCTTATACTCTTTAGCAACGCGCTTGGCGAGCTCGTTAAGTGCTCCCCGTACAGCATTCCACGAGATGTACTTTACCTTCGCTGTCTCGCTGTCCATGTGTTAACCTATATGGTTCTGGGTTTAAAACCTCGCAAAGAGGTTAGTGTAATGTGGGCACGTTGCCCAAGTACATATTCGTAACGGGAGGCGTTCTTTCAGGGCTAGGTAAGGGGACAATAGCGGCGTCGATAGGTTTCCTAGTCAAAAGCGCAGGGTTCAGCGTGACGGCCATTAAGATAGACCCCTATATAAACGTGGATGCCGGCACGATGAGCCCTTACGCGCACGGTGAAGTCTTCGTCACAGAAGACGGTGGGGAGACGGACATGGACATTGGCCACTACGAGAGGTTCCTACATACTGATCTATCGAAAAAACACAACATCACGTCAGGTCAGATATACTACTCCGTAATATTGAAAGAGCGTAAAGGGGAGTATCTAGGTCAGTGTGTACAGATAATACCTCACGTTACAAACGAGATCAAGGAGAAGATCCGGGAGATCGGGAAGGAGGACGGTGCTGACATCGTAATAGTCGAGATCGGGGGCACGGTGGGAGACATTGAAGGGCTGCCCTTCCAAGAGGCTGCTAGACAGATGAAGTTCGAAGAAGGAGAATCAGGTACATTCTACGTGCACGTGGCATTAGCGCCTATTCTCCCCTCCGGCGAGCTTAAAACGAAGCCCATTCAGCACAGCGTTCAAGAGCTACGGAGAATAGGAATCCAGCCGGATGCTATAGTAGCGAGATCTCACAGAAACCTCGATCATGAAGCGAGGCAGAAAATAGCCCTTCATTGTAATGTTCCACTGAATGGTGTGTATAGTTGCCCCTATACCGAGACGCCTTATGAGGTACCGCTCATACTCCACGAACAGGGGTTCACCAAGTACTTGCTCGAAAAACTAAAACTACCTGTCAAAGAGCCTCAATTACGGGAATGGGTGGGCTTCGTTACCAACCTGAAAAACAGTAGCAAATGGGTAAAAATAGCAATGATCGGCAAGTACACGAAGATCAAGGACAGTTACGTTAGCATAATTGAAGCGCTAAGACACGCGTCAGCTTGGAACAACGTTAAAGTAGACCTGGTGTGGCTTGAATCTACGGATATCGAGCAGAAGCAGGGATTATTGAAAGAACTGGATGAAGTTAGCGGCGCAATTATATTACCCGGTTTCGGTAGGCGGGGGTCCGAGGGCAAGATAGCGGCGATAAAGCATTTACGTGAAAGCGGTAAGCCTGTTCTTGGAATATGCTTCGGCATGCAATTAATGGTCGTAGAGGCGGCCAGGAATCTCGCGGGGCTTAGTAGTGCTAACAGTACCGAGCTCGATCCCAACACGCCTCACCCCGTTGTAGATCTCTTACCTGAACAGGTGGGCATCACGGAAATAGGGGGTACCCTGAGACTAGGCGCTAAGAAGATAGTGATCGAGCTGGGAACGCTCGCATGGAGAATATACGGTAAACGCGAGGTGCTTGAAAGGCATAGGCACAGGTATGGCGTAAACTTAAAGTACGTAGACGTCCTCGAATCCTCGGGTATTAGGATATCAGGCTATAGCGAGGAAGGATACCCAGAGATAATAGAGCTCGAAGACCCGGGTAGATTTTACTTCGGGATACTAGCACACCCGGAATTTAAGAGTAGGCCGCTACAGCCGAGCCCCGTATTTATGAACTTTATAAAGTATGTAGTTGAAGCCGGAAAGGTTAACTAATTAGCGTAGCGATCTCGTCAAGTGGCGATCCAACGTAACGATTAACACCCATTCACCATACTCGGTGAACATGCATATTTAAGGCCATATAGATAGTTTATAGCAGGGTTGATCTGCATGGAAGAAGAGATCGTGATAGACCTCACGAATGTGCCGCTCAAGCCTATAGGTAAAAAGGAGATTAGCCAGCTAGAAGCGGCGCTAATGATAGGTACTCTCTACAGGCCGGAGGTCTTAGAATTAATTAAAGACCCTATAGAGAGGGCTACGTGGATAGATAGTCTAGCAATAGCAGCCGCTGCTTTTGCAAGATATAAAGCAGGTACGCCTATTCCGGAGATAGCCGAGGAGCTCGGTAGATCGGAGACCACTATAAGGAGCCACCTCGGCCAGAAAACCAAGGCTGGAAAGCTTGTAGCGGAGACTTACGAGAAGATCAGGAGGGGCGAACTAAAAATACCGCTTCCACTCATTGGGGCACCCAAGATCAGTACCGAGGAAGAACTCAGAGCTCTCAAAGGCGAAGTAGAGGCCCTAAAAGAACGTAACAGGGCTCTAGAGGAGGAGGTGGGAGAACTCAAGCGTGAAATAGAAAACTTGAGAGGCCAGCTCAGCGCGAAAGAGGCCGAAATAACCGATCTTAGACAAAGACTAGAGAATGCTGATAAAGAGAAAGAGCGTGTCTTAAAGAAGTGTAGTGAGGTATTAGAGGGGGTTAAGAGGGTAAAGTCAATAATTTCCGAGGCCCTAAGCGTCGTGGAGGGGCTCACTACCTCTTACTAAACAGTTTCCTAAAGTTGCTGTATACGCGCTCCTCCACGTCGGTAACGCTTAGCTTTCTAATGTCAGCAAGGTACTTTACGGTGAGCTCGACGAGGCTGGGAGTCATTAGTAGCCCCCTATAGTTGTAAGGGGCGTCGCTCTCTGTTAACACGTTCTCGAGGCTGACCTCTTCAAGAATGTTTCTGTGCCTTTGCTGAATCTGCCACGCTGGGTTAGCCCCTATGTAGTAGCCTACGCTTTCAATTTGGTGTAACAATTCTATGGAGCCTGTATACCAGTGGAAATAAGCTCTATCTACGCCTCTCTTATATATAAGCTCGAACACCTCAACCCAAGCATCGGCTGCATGTAAATTCAAAACGAGGTCGTACTCCCTCGCGTAGTCGACGAATAACTCGAAGAGTTTCAATTGCCTTTTAAATGTACCTGGTCTAAACTTCTTATCTAGACCTACTTCGCCAAGACACTTCACCTTGCTACTACCAACATGCCTATCCAGTAGGTTCACGACGTCCCTGATACCGTACTCGTGTGCTTGCCAGGGATGTAGCCCGATGCAGGGCTCTATGACAGCGTGCTGGGTTGACGCCCTTACCACTTCATCGCTTGACTGAGGATCGTCGGCAACGCAAACCAGCACCAGCCTGCCTCCACGTATGTACGTGTCAAGGTCTCGAAGCTCCGCGCAGTGAACGTGAGCGTCGACTAGCAGGCCAGATCACCCGGTCGCGGAGACAACTTACTCTTTAGCTCGAGAAGCCTCGCAAAGCACCGGTCTTCAGCGCCATCGTAGGGTATAACGTTCACCGGTAGGATACCCGGTGGCTCCACATCCAGCAAAATAAAGACTGGTACCTTGAGCGCGTTAGCGAGTTTTAGTAATTTGCGTTTACAAGGTGAACGGGAAACTACACTACATGCATTGGGTGTTTTAGAAACGGCGTAAACGTAGTTACTACAGGGATCAAGGAAGACGCCGCTCAGCGTAATGCAATGGTTAATGCCCGGCGGTAAAAGCCACAGTACATGCTTCTCCAGCCCCCAAACATGCACCTGGAATTCTACGCCGGAGCATATGGTGGTCTCGTTAGCGGCGTGAACGAATAAGACGAACATCTTTTCCTCCAATCGCGCCTCGAGAACACCATTACACATTTTCAAATGATCGCGATTGGTGCACCTGATCGACCCGTTCTCCTTGGTGCATTGAATGATGTTCACACTGCTCACCGGTTAAAGCGGCTACTTTCGGGCTAGTTTGTAAACTCCAAGATTTAAAGCGCAGTATACGGTAAAATTAGTTTGAGAGCACTAATATGCCTGATGATGTGTTTGCCGAAGTCGGAAACGTGAAGAGTCTCCCGAAAACTGAGGGACCCTGAGTGACGAGGTTAGAACTTCTAGTACTAGACTACGATGAAACCGCCGTAGAAAACACGGTAGACTTTTACGAGGCATACTGCGAGGCCTTAAAAATACATGGAAAAAAGTGCGTGAGCTTTGATAGGTTTATTGCATTGTTGAGTACAGACGAGCTTGGAGAGGAAATACCGGTGGGAGCAGATGAAGTGGGGTTTTGGAGGGTATTTAGGAGAGTGTACGGGTCCAGGCACTCCACACTACGGCGCGGCTTAAGGGAACTTCTCATCGCGGTGAAAACACTCAATGTAAAAGTAGTGGTGATATCGGGTAGGGAGACTCCACCATACCACATTGAGTTTGATTTGAGGAAGCACGGCATCTCCGAGTTCGTGGATGGAGTCTACACGCTTTACAACTTGCTGTTAGTTGGCGAAAGGGAAGAGTTCTTATTCGACAAGTCACCGTTAATAAGGTATGCAAAGAGAAAGCACGGTATAAGTGGAGAGGTTATCTGCATTGGAGACTACGTAACAGACTACTATAGCTGTAGGAAAGCGGGCGGAGTCTTTGTTGGTATTGCCAGCGTATCGGAAAGAGGTGAAAGCCTTAAAAAAGCCGGCGTGGAGTTCCTAGTAAAAGACTTTTACGAGGCATTACTCTGCTTACACTACCTTGGACTACTAAGGGGTTAAACAGATGATGCAACATACTTGCCGTCGTTGTCTAAGTAAACCTCGCTCCGTTCGAGTAGGGTGTTAAGGGCTTTGCGTATCTTGTCCTCACTAGCTATGCCCGAGAGTATTTGGTGTATTTCCTTCAAGTTCATGGACCTGTAGCTTAGTAGCTCCTTCACTATTATGGTAAGCTCCTCGTCGTTTGGCGCTGTAACGAGGATCACCTCATCATCTTCATGCAGTATCCTAAGCCTAATTCTTCTGCTTAGTTCTTGTACTTGATTCTGGTCAAAGCTATTAGCCTTCAATTAAAGCACACCTTCATGCATGCTATCGCTACTGTTTGTTATTAAGGGTTACAGTAAGTTTTAAGCGTTTAGGGTAAGCAAGTTGGCCGTCCACCTGGTTTTCCTGTACGATAAGAACGTCAAGTACAGCGTAAACGCGGTCGTGGCGTCCATAGACCGTTTAGAAGGGATACGAGTCCACCTAGCGAAGGGTATTGAAGACCTCGTGACGGTCTCGTCAACGGTCAGGTCAAGGGGATTTAAGTGCATCTCGGCCATTAGCCTACTCACTACAATGCTTGCTAGTAACGGCTTCTACGAGGTACTGAAAAGCACCGTTAACAAGCTAAAGAACATGGGCTGTATAACAGTGTGCGGAGGTCCTCACCCTTCTGGAGATCCGCTGGGCACACTAAGTTTCTTCAACTTCGACTACGCATTCGTCGGGGAGGCCGAAGAGTCGTTCAAGGAATTCGTACTGGCTGTGAGGGACGGCCTGGACCCGCGCAGTAGTAAAGGACTTGCATACCTCGAGAATGGGGGGAAATTTGTGTACACAGGCCGCCGAAAACCTATAAGCTTAGACGACCACGACCCGTTTCCCTACTGGCGAGGGATCTTCGGCCCGGTGGAGATCACCCGCGGATGCCCGTACGGCTGTTTCTATTGCCAGGTTTCATATATCCATGGCTTCCAGTATAGACATCGAAGCGTCGACAAAATAGTGTTTTACGTCGAGGAGTACATGAAGAGAGGCGGTAGAGATGTACGCTTCCTATCGCCTGATAGCCTCGCCTACGGCGCTCGGAGTGCTACCAGGGAGGTTAATATTGGCTCTGTGGAAGAACTGCTCTCTAATGTCAGGAGTATCGTGGAAAAGCACGGTGGAAGGGTCTTTCTCGGAAGCTTTCCCAGCGAAGTGAGGCCTGAACACGTGACCAGCGAAGTGATGAGAGTATTAAAGAAATACATATCTAATAAAGCAATAATAGTCGGCGCCCAATCGGGTAGTCAACGCTTATTAAAAGCTATTAAGAGACAGCACTCAGTCGACGACGTGGTGAACGCAGTCAAAACTATAAGGGAATGGGGGTTCGTGCCCGTAGTAGACCTCATAGTGGGTTTTCCGGGTGAAAACCCAGAAGACATGGATTCGACGATAGAACTCGCCAAGAAAGTCGTAGAACTCGGTGGTAAAGTTCACTTACACCACTACATACCCTTACCGGGTTCGCCGCTGGGAACGCGGCCTCCTTCAACAGTACCACAGAGAGCCAAAAAAGAGCTATCCCGGATCGTAGGTATGGGTAAAGGCTACGGTAACTGGATTCAGCAGGAGAAGCTTGCATGGAGCATCGTAGAACTGCATAGGAGGGGGGTGATATTACCGAGCACGCGGTCCTAAGCGCCCGGTTTCATCAACGGGCTCAGTATGGGGTTCGTGGTCATCCCGGTATGCATATCTCTAGCGAATCCCATATATTCCTTTCCTTTACCTGTTGGCTCGTTTTCTGTTTGATCTATGCGGCTCGCTACCGAGTAGTACAATATAGTTTGCTAGTAACTGGCAGAACAGGGGATCGTAAAAACCACCTTCATAGCACCTGAATATGTTCTGGCACGTTATACACGGTAAATCCGCTATTTGCGTGAAAAGTTCCTGTACACTTAAAATAGACTCGCCCAGCTCTTCGAGCACTTTAGTGACCTTGTCCCTGTCTACCTTGACGAGGTAAGTTCTCCTCTTGTGGTGTACTGCGGGCTCTCTCTGCACGAGCCCTATCTTTTCAAGTTTGTAAAGTGTCTTAGTGACGACTTTCAAGTCCATGTTCGTTAATTTGGGGAGGTCGTTTTGGTATACTGGCTGGCTTACTCTACACAGAAATTTTAAGATCGCGAGGTCGTGCTTACTCAGCGACTTTGACATCGCGTAAACACCACACTAGTTAATGTTTCGGCTTAAAGGTATAATATACTTTAAATAGGGGCTACTCGGCACTTACGTGGATCAGAGGAGAACTTCTATGTCAAGAGACCTTACCAGTACATCATAGGAATTTCTGACAGCTACGTCTGTCTGACCAATAACACTGCCCACCTCTAACTGGTTTCTCCTATGATTTGCCAAAATACCGGCCAAATACACGGCGGCTGCTGCAAGGCCTGCAGGGCTCTTACCGCTAATAGTGAGGCCCTCTTTCAGGTTGGCTAGAAGCTCGCTAGCTAGAGCGGCCACTTCCGACGGCATGCTAAGTTTCGTGACAATGTAGTTAACGTAGTACCTAGGCTCAAACGCCTCCGGCTGTATTTTTGCATCGCTGTAAACTTCCCTGATTTTCCTTATGCCTTCCCATAAATCGCTCTCCTCCGCGCCGACTTCTTTTACGAAGATTTTTGCAGGTCTTGGCAGGCCACATACTTTATACGCCATGTATAACGAGGCGATGACGATCTTCCTCAGTGTTTGTTCTTTGACATTCAGGTTCTTTATAACTTTCTGCAGGATCTCCCCTGCCGTTTCACTAACGGATTTCGGGGGTTTAACGCGCTTTACGAGGTCATTGAGCTCTTTCAGCGCCTTGACTACTTTTCTATTCTCCTTGTTAATTCTCGCATCGATGTTTCTCGCAACCCAGGTCCTACCCTGTTTGATATGGTACTTTATACTTCCCGAGATCTCCGTACTGCCCACTCCGTGGTCGTGTACGCGGTGTGTAAAGCTCCCACTATACCTGGGCACGTGACCGTCCTTGTCGAACGACTCATGGCCCTGGTAGAACGGTTTTTCATCAATTACTAGTCCGCAACTGGGACACACGTACGCTTGGAGCTCTGCGTCGAACAGTATGCTGGTGTTCTTGCAAACATGACACCTTATCATGGTCTCCCGCCCCTACCTCTTCTTTCTCGCGGTAACAGCGCGTAAAGTCTTTCTTTGCGGGAAAGGAGGAGTTCTCCGAGATCCCTACAGTCAAGCTTAGCTACGATCCGGGGATTATCTACGCGTCCAATAACGTCGGTTACTACCCCTACGCGGCGGCCGGAGCTGTCATAGACTATCGCGCCAACGTACTTCAATACGTCTTTCACATAGGGTCTTACGATCAGGTGTCCGTTCTTAGTCCAGTTTTCAGTGATCCCCAGTAGCTTCACGGAGAAACACCTGGATGTCAATCTAGGTATTACCAGGTTACGCATTTAAAAGGTTCCGCGGATGCTCTCGCAAATGTAACTAGTTACAAGTTATACTGCTCTTTAATTAGCGGCATCCATGATCTCGTAATGCCCAACCGTAATCACCTTCATGCAGAGGTTAACCTGTACATATAAATGAGCTCGCCGTCAGTACGGTAAATAATACAGTACAATGTAATCTTTACAGCCGAAAGGCTTGTCGTTTAGGACGAGAACTAAAAGAGGGGGCCTTCACGGGCCTCTCCTGTACGTTCTTCTAAGCTCGTTCGCCACTAGATATAGTGTCTTTAACTTGCTACCGCGTTTATCAATGATTATTCTTCCCTTCGCGTTAATGCACCGTGGATATGTTTTATCGGGCTCTAATTCAGGGTTAAGCCCTAGAGTTTTGCACGTGCTAAAAATATGTTCTAATGAGGGGCTGGGTACGGCGAGGTGTAAAGGCACTCGCCTACCTTCTTTCCTGGTTAAGTTCGCGTCAAAATACGCAGGGTAGACAACTATCCGGTTGAAGCGGAGTTCACGGCTCAATTAAAACCCCGAACTGGGGGATCATGTTTTTTGCAGTAAAACACCGTTCAAGGTACCGTCTTGACCAGGCCTTGACGTTACCTTCACGAGTCCCAACTCGGTCTTTACAACCGATCCCTTTGATATTACTTTAGACCTGGCATTTTGAGGGTTTTCGGGGGTCTCAACAACGTCCAACACCTTCACGCGTTTAACCGTCCCATCGCTCAGTGCTACATTAATGTAGAGGGCTTTTTTCAACTTAGTTTTCACGTTTCCACCAAATGCTCTTTCAACTTTCCTTTCCTCCTCGTTCGCTAGCACGGTCCTCGTAGGCGGGGATCCGAGTTCATACTTTCTCCTCTTCCGGTGTCTTCCTTTAAGCCCGCCTGTGGGTTTTCTCAAGTCATTACCCTGATAGAACGACATCGTCTTGCACCAGTGCTAAAAACAATTAATTTTAAGCCTTTAAAATATTAACCAACGACCCGGAAGACTAAGTTATGTGGTGTAAATGAAGTTGGGAAAACGTGGAGAGTCGCTGTTTTTAAAGCTCTTACCCAGGCTCCTTAGCCCGGTGTACAGGATCTACGAAAGTTATTTACGATTACAAATAAAGAATGGCCCGTTTCCTAGACACATTGGTATAATACCTGATGGGAATAGAAGGTGGGCACGGGAACGGGGGCTTAATCCCTGGGAGGGGCACGGCTTTGGCTACGAAAAGGTGAAAGAGGTGCTCAGGTGGATATGGGAGTTGAAGATACCCTTCGTGACGGTCTTTGCTATGAGTGCAGAAAACTGCGTACATAGAGACCTCGAGGAAAGGGAAAACCTATTTAACATTGTAAGACGCGGGTTGAAAGAGGTTCTTTCAATGCCCGAAATACACAAAAACATGGTAAAGATACTGGTGGTGGGAAGGCTAAGCCACGTTCCGGAAGATATCAAAGAGCTGGCAGAAGCTGTTACGGAGAGAACCGCTAACTACGGCAACTACGTACTCACAATAGCGCTGTGCTACGGAGGGCGACAAGAAATCGTTGACGCTGTCAAGGCCATTGCGATGGATGTTGAGCGTGGACTGCTAAAGGCCGAGGACATCCATGAAGAGACTTTCGCGAAGTACCTGCAGACGGGCGCGATCCCCGACCTGGACCTGATCATTAGGACCAGCGGCGAAGAGAGAATAAGCAACTTCTTGCTATGGCATTCAGCCTATAGCGAGCTGTACTTTTGCGACGCATACTGGCCGGATTTCAGAAAAATAGACTTTTGGAGGGCGATAAGAAGCTACCAGAGGAGGGAAAGGAGGTTTGGACGTTAGTGCTCCTCGAGATCTTCCAGCCCCCCGTACATTATCTTAAGTTCCTCGATCGTAAGCCTCTTCTTGGCTCTCCTTTCAACGTCGTGCTTTACTTTGGCTTTCTTCGCACTCAGCATTTCTAGGGATTTCGCCTTCTCGATGTCTCTAAGTATTTCCTGGTATTTCTCTCTGAGCGCGTTGAGCCTCGATGTCAACAAGGCCATCTCGTTGATGCAGGCCTCTAGTTCCCTTTTCCTGTCTTCAAGTGCCTTCTTTGTTTTCATGTAGCTCGATAAGACGTTACTTAGCTGGGCTTTAAGGTTGTTCACCGCGTTGCTTTTTTCATTTATGGTATTTCCGAGCTTGCTGATCACTTCCGACAGTTCTTTTATTTTAGCCCGTGTTGACAAATAGAGTGCTCTTAGTTCAAGTGCTTCCTCTTTACTCTTTTTAGCTACAATAGCCTTGTTTAAAAGAGAGTTGTACGCTTTCAGTTTTCTAACTAGCTCATTCTCCTCTTCTAGCGTTAACACGTTCGTCTGAATGGTCCACTCTATTTCTTCGATTTTTTGCTTCAAGGAGCTAATCGGTAACCTTACTTCCTTTGAGAGTTCTCGCGACTCCGCTTGTTTGCTATTTATCATGTCTCTGAGTACCTTGGCTTGGAGGACCTCCTCCCTGCGGTTTTCAACGACCTTCTTGTATTCTTCAATTAGTTTCTTGCGTTCCTCTCTTAGTGCCCGTATCTGGTTTTTTATGGATCGGATCTCCTGTAAGAGCCTCGCTTTCTCCTCGCGTAACCTACCGATCTCGGATTGCAGGGACTCGCGCTTCTCTTTGAGCAATTTAAGTGATTCGCGTACTTCGAATAGTTCACGTGAGACCTTCTCGGCTATCTGTGTAAGTTCGTTAACGTCCGTGGTACTGGCCATTAGTTAACCCTTCTTCAATATAACTCTCACGTCGACGGCTACTGCACCTTGTGGATAGACTATTACCGGGTTTAAGTCAACCGACTCTATCTCTTCATTATCTAGTAAGAGGTTAGACGTTTTTACTATTATGTCAGCTAACGCCTGTTTATCAACGGGTGGTTGTCCGCGGTAACCACCGAGTATTCTGGCGGACTTTATTTCCTCGATCATTTCGAGCGCTTCACCGTACGATACTGGGGATATCCTGAATGAAACGTCTTTCAGCACTTCTACGAATATTCCGCCGAGTCCGAACATCACCGCTGCACCGAATACGCTGTCCCTTATGCCTCCGACTATGACCTCAAGTCCTGCCGGGGCCATCTTGTACATTACTACACCCACTATCCGAGCCTGGGGGACTTTAGTGGAAACCGTCTTGAGCATTTCAGCGACGGACTTAGCAGCTTCTTCACGGTTCATTAAACCGAGCTTCACACCGCCTACATCACTTTTGTGCGTTATGTCCGGGGAAACTATCTTCAGCGCTATCGGGTATCCTATGCTGTCTGCTGTTTCATGGGCTTCTTCGGGAGACTTTACAAGGACGGCTTTTGGTGTGGGGATTCCATAATACCTTGCCAGCTCGAACGCCTCGTGCTCCAGTAACTTAATTCGATTCTCTTCTAGCGCTTGTCTAATTATGTCCTTGGGGCTCATTTGGCGGGCACCAAGCCCTTACTTATAAATAAGCTATAGGTTCTAAGAGCTTTTAAGGCCTTTGCAAGCCTCTCCGGCGATTCAAATACCGTAACGCCTCCTTCTTGCAGTCTTCTTGCGGTTTCAATGGCAACATCGCTACCAATGGTAAGGGCTACTATGGGCTTATTGTACTCTTTTTTCAGTTTTATCACGTAGTCTACAAAAGTGCCTTTTATTCCGGGTACCTGGGGTAACGCAACAACCACTATCGCGTCAACATCACTACGCTGGGATAGGAGTTCAAGTACTTTAATATACCTCTCGTCATCAGTATCGCCTGTTAAATCTATTGGGTTCTCTACGATGCAGTGAGGTGGCAGTATCCTCTGCAACTGCTCTCTCAAGTCTGGGGGGGTAAGGGGTAACTCGAATCCCGCACTTGCGAGAGCATCCGTTAACATCACCCCTACACCACCGGCATCCGTCAATATGTAAACCCTATTACCCTTCATTAGTGGCTGGTCAAGGAGTATTCTAACGATGTCCATCATCTCGTCAAAGCTTTCCGCCTCAAGAACGCCTGCTTGTTTAAACGCAGCCCTGTAAACGGCATAGTCGCCCGCCATGGCAGCGGTGTGGCTTGCCGCGGCCTTACTGCCCCGGGCCGTTCTACCCGCTTTGTACACTACAATTGGTTTTTTCATGGACACCCTCCTAGCGGCCTCCATGAAGAGTTTACCGCGCCCCTCCTTGAATCCCTCAATGTACATTAAGATGACCTTAGTCTTGTCGTCCTCGCCTAGGAACTCGAGAAGCTCTACATCGTCTACGTCAACTTTGTTACCGTAGCTGATTGCCCTTGAAACGCCAATTCCGTGGTAGGCCATCCAGTCCATTAGTGCTGATGCAAAAGCGCCGCTCTGGCTTATAAACGCTACGTGGCCTCGTGGAGGTCTTTTCATTTTACTAACGAAAAAGGTATCCACGCCGCTCCAATTATCGAATATGCCAATGCAGTTCGGCCCAATGATTCTCACACCGTAATCTCTAGCGACCCTTACCAACTCGTCCTCTAGCGCGGCCCCTTCTGGCGTGCCGGTCTCCCTAAAGCCCCCACTAATTACTATCGCTGCCTTACACCCCTTTTCGCCAAGCTCTTTAATGGCAGCTGATACGAGGGGGGCCGGTATTGCAATTACTGCTAGGTCAGGTATTTCGGGAAGGTCTTTTATACTCCTATAGCACTTCAACCCCAATACCTCGTCGTAATGGGGGTTCACCGGGTATATTCGTCCCTTGAACCTGGCAATGAAATTCTCTAGTATGGCCCTCCCGACTTTTCCTTCCTTGGGGGTTGCACCGACCACTACTATGCTCTCCGGCTGGAAGAACTTAGAGAGCCCATTTACAGACACAGTATTCACCGAGACTATTCTTTAAACCTCGAGCTTATATTGATGTTGATTGGTGCTGCGAACCCGGGTATTGGAGCGGGCAGTGCTTTTGGGTCGTTCAGGGTTGGCTACTAGGTACCACCAATCGGTCACCGCGCAACTCCCGATCACGTAATCCCCACGACGCTGAACCCGGTTTGTAGTAGTGCCGTGGAACCGGCTGGCCGCTAGCAGGGCTCGTAAGGGGGTCGCGACTCAAGCTTTTTAACTTCACGGTGTATGCCTTAATAGGGTGATTGATTGGTTTTTGATGAATCCCTCTTAATCAGAATTGCTGATCAGGGCAGGGACCTGGGCGCGAGCTACGTGGAGGTGAGGTTTCAAGACGACTACGGTTATGACATCACTCTCAGGAACGGCAAAGTCATAGGTGTGTCATTTAACAGGGACCGTGGCGTTGGTATAAGGGCGCTAATTAATGGCTCGCTCGGTTTCGCCTCAACCAATAATATGGGCTTTGAAAGCCTCTTAGAGGCGCTTGAAAAAGCCGTTTCTAGGGCTAGAACTCTGAGCAGGCTCAGGAAAACCCCGATAGAGTTCTCGGAGGAGAGACCGGGTAAGGCGAGGTACGTAGCAGTCGAGAAAACCCCTCTCCAAGAACTATCTCCAGAAGTTGCAATCAAACTCATAAGTGAAATTTACAAGTCAGCACAGGAAGCCCTAAGAGAGGCCAAGCTAGCATCGATGATCACCGTTCTCCGAGTGCGTGTCCAGGAAAAGCTGATAATAACCTCTGAAGGAGGGTTCGTAGAGTCCAGGATACCAAGGCTATACATATCTGTCGGAAGCACTCTCCTACACCAGGGTAGGGTGCTCCAGCGGTTTAAGGAGTTCGGCGCGTCGGGTGGGGCAGAACTGGTAGAGGAATGGAGGCCCGTCGAAACGGTGTCCGAAGAGTTGAAGGCGCTTGAAAGGGCCCTAGTTCACGGCATTGAACCCCCTCACGAGAAGGTAAACGTCGTTTTAGGCCCCGAAGTGGTTGGGTTAATAGTGCACGAATCCGCCGGCCACCCCATGGAGGCCGATAGGATCCTCGGACGGGAAGCAGCGCAAGCAGGCGAGTCCTACGTCAAACCAGACATGATTGGTAGCTTCAGAGTGGGCAACCAGCATGCAACGGTAATAGAGGACCCGACCATACCTGGTAGTTATGGGTTCTACCTTTACGACGATGAGTGCGTGCGTGCGAGGCCCCGTTACCTGTACAAGGAAGGGGTTATTTACGAGCCCTTACACAACAGACATACCGCGAAGATATTCAAGACGCAGAGCAATGGCGCGGCAAGGGCCATGACCTACGCATCAGAGCCGATCATAAGAATGAGCAACACCTACCTCGCACCCGGCACGATGAAATTTGAAGAGCTAATAGAAGATATAGAGTTAGGAGTGTACGTGAAGTCTTACATGGAGTGGAACATAGACGATGCCAGGTGGAATCAAAGGTATGTAGGGTTAGAAGCATATCTCATAAAGAAGGGTGAAATTGCAGAGCCCGTTAAGAACCCCGTACTGGAATTCACTACCGGGTGGTTTTACAGTAACATAGTAGGTGTCGACGACGACTTAAAGCTATATCCAGGAACGTGCGGTAAGGGCGAGCCCTCTCAGGGGGTCCCTGTATGGTTCGGTGGCCCTAACGTTAAGTTAGAAAAGATGAGAGTAGGGGTGATACCGTGAGCGCGGTAGAGCTAAGCAACGCGCTGCTCAAAGCGCTGTCTAAGCTATACGACGAAGTAGCAGTAGTGGTCGTTGAAAACGAGAAGACGATGGTTAAGCTCTGGAACACGGAGCTCTCGGTTGTCCAGACGTGGACCGAGACAGAGATAAACTTGAGGTTGGCCAAGTCGCGGAGACTGTGGACTGTATACTTGAGTGCGAGGGATCCACTGTACGTCGTGAAAAGTGCCGAAGAAATAGTGAAGCTGGCCGATAGGATCGAAGAGGCTGAGCTCTACGCCCCTCTACCGGAACCGGGTGAATGCGACCCCCTCGAAGACGCTTATGATGTTAACGTGGAGGCCCTCATGAAGGACCCGAGTAAACCAGTGGAAGCAATGGTAGATGAGGCCCTATCTAACGGTGCTGAGAGAGTTGCAGGTACCCTAACGCTGGCTAAAACCAGCAGGGTGCTTCTGACCAGTAAGGGCTTCCAGTGTACGGAGAAAACCACAAGCATCGAAGCGTACATTAGGGCGTTTAAAGGAGAATTTAGTGGTCACTGGGCGCACGGCTCAACGAGGCTATCTCTTAACGATATAAGAGCGGTGGGAAGGAAGGCCGGACTGTACGCGACGATCACGAGCAATAGGGGTGACATTTCACCTGGTACGTATAATGTGGTTATCTCCCCGCTGGTTGCTGGAAACCTGTTAAACTACATCGCCATGATGGCGTCAGCGCTGTCCGTAATGGCGGGGTTCTCGGTGTTCGCTAAGTACAAAGTAGGAGAGAAGATCGCGTCTGATGATTTCACACTCCTCGATAAACCCCGAGACCCAACTCTACCCCATGCACGGGGTTTTGATGACGAGGGTTTGAAGACGTTTAATAAACCAATCATAGAAAACGGGACTGTCAAGACACTACTACATAATAGTGGGACGGCCCTGAAAATGGGTGACAGATCCACCGGTAACGCTGGCTGGATCCGTCCAGTAGCGTGGAACCTCGAGGTCTCTGGCGGCGAAATCAAGGAAGAAGAACTGTTCTCCGAAGTACGGGAAGGAGTGGTGATAACTAACAACTGGTACACGAGGCTTCAAAACTACTATGAAGGGTTGTTCTCAACAGTTTCAAGGGATGCAACTCTGATGGTAAAGAATGGCGAGGTTACTGGGTACGTGGGAAGAGTTAGAATGGCTACAAGCTTCCCCAGGTTCTTGAGTAGCATTGTAGGTGCCAGTAGAAATAGATACGATATATGGTGGTGGGAGGTTAGAACGCCAACGAGAACGCCTTACTTCATACTGCAAAACATCCCAATAACGAAGCCCGAGGTGTAAAGTTCAACGAACCGCTTAATTAGCGGCCTTCGAGTCCGGGTAGACGGGGCCTTCCACGAACCCGTATCCATGCCGCTATGAACAGAGTTAAATCCTGGACTGAGGGTTCAAGGAGGTAGTACTGGCTTAGACGCCTCAGAGCAACGTAAAGGAGCAAAAATAAGGCAGTAATGCAGGGCAAAATTTAGATTTCTCACTCTACAACTACTACGTTAACGGGTTGTTTTTGTTCTCCGACCTCTTCTTTAATTTGCTGGATGCTGATAGCGGGAGATATCGGTAGCGCCTCTAAAGACTCGATCTTATCGATGTGCTTCCTTATACTATCCTTCTCCTTGAGGAATACCTCGAGGCTCTTTTTCATTATGTCTAGTGCTGTCAAGTACGGCCTTTCCGGTATTTCGCCGGCTATGTAGCTCGTCTTCAGTGACGTTATCGCTTTCTCTATTTCTGCGATCTGCTCTTCTACTTCATGGAGCCTAGCTCTCAGGGCGTCCTTTACTTCCTTGGCGCGGGCTTTAATGTTTGCGAGCTCGTCTTCGAGCTTCTTCTTGAAGTTTTCGTATACATGCATGGGCACGTCCTTCCTACTGTAAAGTTCCTCTAGCGATGCGAGCCTGCTCTTCACGAGTTTTAGCCTATTCTCTACTGCGATGGCGTTGTACTCGTATTCGGGTACTAGGACTATACCCTCCGGGGTTACGTTAAACCTCTCGATGGGTACTTCCTTGAACTCCTCATCGCTCGCGTTAACCTCCAAGGACTTGACCTTGCCGTCCACGTCACTGTAGAAACTCGCCACAAAGCCTATTCTTCGACCATACGGATCTACCACCGGCTTGCCGAGGCACTCTGCCACAGTTTCTATCGTACCGCACATCATGCACACCACTCAGAGAATGCTTAGAAAATTGTTTAAAAACCAGAGGAATCAGTAGCCTGGTGCCTGCCATAGCCCTTCTAAGGGCTCCGCGCTTTTAACCATCATCACCTGCTCAACGTTTACTCTTATGGTCTAACCCCTTAAAACCGGTTAATTAGCTAGGTTAGAACAGGTGAGGTCATGGTGAATGAGATGACATTGAGCAGAATATCGGATTTTGTGAGTCAACTCGGTGCACTGCTGTCAAAGGTTAGCGGTATTGGTTTCTGGCTGTTCATGCTGGGCATAGCTCTACTGGCAGTACTGCTGTTCGCGGTCGTGATAAAGCTACTAATACACCTAGTTAAAATTCTACCGAACTTGACGATAGGGCAGTTCATAAAGTTCGTCTTAGTACTCGCAGTGATATTGATAGTTGTGGGATTGTTTGTGCCGTAGTCGCGGAGGCCAATCCCGCCTCAACTATGCGTAGAGGGCAGAAAATAGCGTGTAAAGAGCGTGAAAACGCATCTCAGTGTTTTCTTGGGAAAACCGCAAAGCCTGGATATCGCGGTCTTTCGAGCTCCTCGTATATTTCGAGTAGCCTGTTGTACTTGGCTGTTCTTTCACTGCGTGCAGGGGCACCGGTCTTAATTAGCTTGGCGTTAAGACCTACAGCTATATCGGCTATGGAAGTGTCCTCGGTCTCGCCGCTTCTATGGCTTATGATGGTTTTATAATTATTCTCTTGAGCTAACTTAACCACGTCTATGGTCTCGGTTAGCGTTCCTACCTGGTTCACTTTAACTAGTATTGCGCTGGCCGCACCCACCTCTATACCCTTCTTTAACCTTTGAGGATTTGTGGTGAAAAGGTCATCTCCGACTATCAGCACCTTGGACCCGATGATCTGTGTTATTTTGCTGTATCCTTCAAAGTCGTCTTCGTGTAGTGGGTCCTCGATGCTGACGATTGGGTAGTCCCTTATGAGCTCCTCGTAAAACAGGATCATCTCGTCCCTAGTGAGCTCCCTACCTTCACCGGCCAGAACGTACACTCCCTTATCCTCCTTGTAGAGCCTCGAGCTCGCAACATCCAGTGCTAGTGCAACCTGCTTACCGGGCTCATAACCCGCCTTCTCGATCGCCTCAACTAGTAGATCGAGCGCGTCGCGGGTCTTTTCTAGTGGTGGCGCATACCCACCTTCATCGCCCACATTCACGGCCAACGGACCATACTTTTCTTTTAAGATGGTCTTTAAGGCATGGTATATTTCGACAGAAGACTTCAGGGCGTCTATAAAGTCGTTGAACCCGGCTGGCACGATCATGAACTCTTGAAAGTCGAGTCTATTCCCCGCGTGAACGCCCCCGTTAATAACGTTCAGCATGGGTACCGGTAGCGTGTCTGCGCTTTTACCTCCTAAGTACATGTAGAAAGGAATTCCAAGAGTCGAAGCGGCCGCCTTCGCCACCGCTAGACTTGTAGCTACTATGGCATTGGCTCCGAGCCTGCCTTTATTCTCCGTGCCGTCGATCTCGATCATCTTTTGATCGACTTCGCGCTGCTTCGCAGCGTTCATACCTACGAGCGCCGGAGCGATGATCTTGTTTACGTTCTCAACTGCCCGCTTAACGCCCTTACCTCCATACTCCTTACCCCCGTCTCTCAGTTCTATTGCTTCGTGTTTACCTGTAGATGCCCCACTGGGAGCGTTCGCCACCCCTACTCCATAACCTTCCGTAACCACGCGGACCTGCACAGTGGGGTTTCCGCGGCTATCTAACACCATTCGCCCGCTGACATCCCTGATTATAAGGGATTCCCAAAATATATCGGGTACAGACACCACGACCACGCCGGGATTGTACTGTGATATATTACAGCCTGATTACGGCTAATATAGTGATGTCGTATGTGGTATGGGTTCTCGTAAGCCTTGTGTTTTACGACAAGCTTAAAAATACACTAATATATGTAATTTTTCCTACAGCCCTTTACGCCATTCCCGCCGTATACTTCACCGTAGTAAGGACTTCACTACTAGCTACGTGCGCGTTAACGCTATCTACCGCTCAACTACTGCTTTTCGCGGTGACGAGGCGAAGCCCTATAAAGCTCGTTTTAATACCACTACCTTTAATACTTTGTACGGCATACGAGGTTGTGGTGAGCACTCTTTGAACGCGAAGAGATGTCCGAGGTGCGGATCCGCAAACTCCGAAGTCGTTAAGACATGGAACTTGGTATCGCCATTACCCGATAGAGCTGGACGGATAACGATTACCGTTATGGGAGTACTGAAGTGCCGTGAATGCGGTCATAGTTGGAAGGCCACGATCAGTAAGCTCAAAGTTGGTGGTGGAGTAGAGATAGAAGGCAGGAAGGAGGTAGTCGAGGAGGAGAGGCCTCCAAAGGAGATCGTACTAGACCTCGACGAGATCTTGAGGGAAGAGTAGGTGGAAGGTGTCTTCGCGCTCCATGGTGCATAGAAACGGTAGAAGATTGGCCACCACGTTGGTACTCGTTCTTATCATAGTAGCCATCGTTGTTGCGGTGAAAGTGTACTTAGCCGACGTGCCGGTAGCCGTTGTTAAGGGTAATAGCATGTTCCCGCTGCTTAGGGAAGGGGATGTGGTTTTCATAGTAAGATCGAATCCCCGCGAAATCAAAGAAGGCGATGTCATTGTTTTTTGGACACCAGATAACGCTATGCTAGTCATTCACAGAGTCATCGAGGTGGTAGAGGTGGACAGTACACCATACTACGTCACAAAGGGTGATAACAACCTATTCAGAGACGTGTACTACCCCGTTGGCGTACCTCATAGCAAGGTAGTCGGCAAGGTCGCTTCCGTGGGCAACTCCGTGTACAAGATACCGTACATGGGTTACATCACGCTGATATTTAGGCATTAGCACCTACTTTACTGCCAGCTCGCGGCATGTAGTACTTGATCACGTCCTTTACGTACTTTCCCGTAGAGCTCATTTCCGCGAGCTTAGATACGTAGTTATCAAATGAAATGCTCTTCCTAGACCTCCATTCGCTATATCCTTGTATTAGGGCCTCGTAAGCCGCGTAGTGGACTTTACACAGTTTATCCTTGTAAGCATCCCCCCTGCAACCTGGAATGATGCACTTCGCGTAATTATCAACCAGCGACAGCTTCTTCGCGAGGAGTAAGCCGGCGTCATTTATGTAAGAGTTGAACCTTGTTAACAGGTCCACTAGAACCCTCTTTGCCTCCATTATGACGTGTTCCCTTCGCCTAAGACCTTTCATGATGTCGTTCATCAATACCTCGAACGTTCTCGTCAGCTCCACGCTTACAAGGTCCGGGAAAAACCGTTCAATGACCTCAATGACCCCAATTCCGAGGTCGGAGACCTCTATGCCGGTCTTCGCATTCTTCAAGTAGCCGCGCTCGAAGAGCTTCTCGATGATAATAGCCCTCGTAGACTCCGTTCCGACACCTACGTCCTCCATCCACCTCAAAATGTCGATCTTTTTTAATCTGGGAGGAGGCTTAGTGTAGGTTTCCCTTAACGTCACCTTCACTACTTCAAGCTTCTCGCCTTGCTTAAGCGCTGGGATGGTTCTCGTTGAAGGCTTGTGGAACGGGTAGTACACCATCCAGCCGGGGTATTCTACGTTGAGGCCCGTTGCACTGAAATCGTGAAGCCCGTCAAGCGTCGTGAACGTTACCTTTACGCGCGAGATTACCGCGTGCTGTGCGAACGCGGCCAGAAACCTCCTGACAATAAGGTCGTATATTGCTGCCTGCTCTCTCGTAAGCTCTCGTGGTGTTACGCCTGTTGGGTGTATTGCCGGGTGAGCCGGGTCTTCCTTCTCGCCTTCAACGGGCTTCAACACGTTCTTCGTTTCCGCGAGTAGCCTGAGGACGAGTTCGCGGTATTTTTCGAGCCTGGCGAGCTTGTCCATGATCTCCTTGTAGTTAATGGTCGGGGGAAGTTTCTGGCTATTAGTACGCGGATAGCTAATTAGCGCGTCTAAATACAGCTGTTCAGCTATTTCTTGCGTCTTCATAGGGCTGAAACCGTATATTCTAGCCGCTTCTTCTTGCAGGTCGCTTAGATTGAATGGTGGGGGTGGGCCGTGCTTCTGACTGCTCACGCTACACTGTTTCACAACCAGGTACCCGGAGGACTCGATCCTGCTCTTCAAGGACTTAGCATCGACTTCTCTAAGAACGGGGTTCGAGGAGAACTCAGCCAGGATCGTCGTTGAGCCCTTCTTCAGGGTAACTGTTATGGAGTATTGTGGTAGGGGTATGAACAGCTTTTTCTTAATTTCGTGGTCAACCACGTATTTGAGTGTTGGCGTCTGTACACGTCCAGCACTCAAAATCACCTTTCTCCCCGTACACGTGTAAAGGGCCTTCATGAGGGCTCTACTTATGTTGATTCCCCAAATCCAATCTAATTCATGCCTGCAAAGCCCTGCCTCGATCATTTCGTAATCCAGCCGTGTTAGCTTGGTAAAAGAGCTCTTCAACTCGGGTATTGTGAGGCTTGAAAACCTGGCCCTAAGAGCCCTTTTCTCATCCCCGTGAAGCTTTATTAGCAAGTACCCGATGACGCTTCCTTCCACGTCGTAGTCGCACGCATTAACGTAATACTGACACGTCCTAAACAACGTGCTGAGTAGGTCCAAGTAGCTCTTCACGTGCTTCTTTTCCTCATTTACTATATGCGCTGGTACCCATGAATAGTCGAAAACGGGGTAACCGGGAACATCTGTGTGTAGCTCGTAAAGGTGGCCTGCAGCACTGGCTACTACTATGTAGTGATCTCCTTCCCTTATCTCGTAGTAAAGTACGTTACCGTGCTTACGTACGACGTACTTCTCTGATAGCGCTTCTGCGATTTTTCTAGCCGCTTTGGGTTTCTCCGCTATAACCAGTACCTTTCCCTCCAATTCCCATATACTGGTATAAGCCCCCCCTTCACCGTCCTCGAACGGTACCGTGGATGGGCGCGCTGGGCGCTCCCCGATCAAGGCTACCACTACGTGAACCCCGTATAAAAATCCCATTATCCAGCGCTTTAGCTTAGGAAAGCGGGATGGGCAGTGTAAGTGCTAGGAGTATAACGTAGATCAACAGGCATGTAATGCATTTCGAGTCATCGTACTGATTTGCTACGCCGGGATGTCCATGCTTGCCTATGAAGAAGTAGAGGATTAGTGACAAGAAACCAATGCTAATGAAATACAGCCCGTTTGCGCCCGAGAGGTGCAGTATTGAGCCTACTAGTACCAGGACCGGTGGTACGAGCGTGCTGATGGTGCGAAATGCTTTAGCGCTGAGAACACTTCTCACGACGTGCCCTCCATCCAATTGACCTATTGGCAATAAGTTAAGGAAGGTAACCAGGTATACAAAGTATGCTACGAATAAGATGGGGTGGATTATGATTACACCGCTTTCTAGGCTGAGGAATCTCAGTAAGTAGATCCCGAGACTCGTTACACCGACAGGCGCGATCTTCCCTGCTTCAATCAGCTGTTGCGCAAGCTCGAGTGGTATTAGTGGTGATAGGTAGAGCCCTATTACTCCAAATAACGTAGCGACAACTATGCCCATCAAAGGACCTAGTATACCGAGCTTTGCTAAGTCCTTTCTAGTAGGTGGTGGGGTCTTAGTGAATATTACGGCGCCGAGGGTACCTATAAAGCCTAGCTGTATGGGTGGGGCTGGTAAGAGTATAGGGCCCTCGGCCTCGATACCGCTTTTTCTACTAGTAATCAGGTGACCGAATTCGTGGGAAACTAGCGTAACTAGGAATGCTGTAGAGTATAGAACAGCGTCTATTATGATCGCGGTAATGCCCGTATTCGCGCCTATGGCTTTACCTATTTCCTCGCTGTGAAAACCTTGAGAAAGCCCGAGACCCGTTAAGAATACCGTTATAATGCTCGTTATTGTGAGGATCCACCTGTAGTTGTAGAGGCGTGACTTCTGCTTTAAGTAAGGTACTAGCCTTATAACGGGTAGCTCGTCTGACCTTAACTGGAACATTAGTACATTGTAGCCGTTTAAGAGGTCGTTGTAGAGCTCTTTAAATAGCTGCGAAGAGAGGGGCTTATCTACGACGAGGTCGACGAAGTTACGGTAATCCCTAAACTCTACGACTGATATTCCAGCTTTCGAGAATAGAGCTAAGATATCTTTTAACTTCTGGTGTAACGAGTTTGCTGACTGGTACAAGTTCGTATTCACCTGTTTCCCTGGGCCTTAAGATAGACATTGGAAGTAACCCGTTAATTAATTCTAACGTCGCGATGTAAACAGGGTCTCTTACTTCTATGTTTGACACGTCTATTAGTGGGGGAGCGCCCATAGATAGCTGTAACGCTCTAGCACCAATTACCCGAGCTAGTTCAAACCTGGATAGCCGTTGACTTACAGCCCTCCTATATATGTCGAGCAAAGCCTCGGTCATAGCGTAGCGCCTAGGTAGCCGAGGACAGAATAATAGAATTGTTGGGTTAAAAATAAAAATCCGTTCAGTCCGTTGCAGACACTACTCGGCCTTAAAACTCGGGCTTAGGTAACTCCTTTTCCTCCTCTTTCTTCTCCTTTTCCTTCTCTTTCTTCATCGGGCTAGCCGCGATAATGTCGTCTATTTTTAGGACCGCGAGCGCCGCCTCCGCCGCGGTCTTGATCATCGCTTCTTTGACCAGTAGAGGCTCTATCACGTTCCTCGTTGCCATGTCATTGACGATCTCGGCTGACACGACGTCTATACCGGAGTCTTTCTTCCCTTCAGCGTGGAGCTTCCTCAACTCCATTAACACCTCTAGCGGGTCCTTACCGCAGGATGCGGCGAGTATCATCGGTATTTCCTCGAGTGCCGTTGCGAATGCCTCGATAGCGAGTTGCTCCTTGCCGCCGATCTTGGCTGCGTATTCTCTTAGCTTCATTGCGACTTCGAGTTCAACCGCGCCTCCACCCGCTACAATGTAGGGTACACGCATAACGTTCCTCAAGACGTTCAGGGCGTCTTTTAAGCTCCTCTCAATCTCGTCTAACACCATGTCGCTCGCTCCGCGTACTAGTATGGTAACGGCTTTCGGGTTCTTACAGCCTTCTATGAATACCATTTTGTCATTACCGACTTTTCTCTCCTCCACGAGCTCGGCATATCCTAAGTCATCTGGTTTTAGGTCTCTAATGCTACTGACTATTTTTCCACCGGAGGCTCTTTCCAGCTTCTCCAGGTCGCTTCTCTTAACCCTTCTAACCGCCATTATCCCCCTCTTGGCTAGGAAGTGTTGTGCAACCTCGTCGATACCCTTCTGGCACACCACTACGTTTGCCCCGACATCGGCGATCTTGTCTACCATTTCCTTGAGCATCTTCGCCTCCTCGTCGAGGAATGCCTTGATCATTTCTGGGCTCGTGATGTTTATTTTAGCGGTTATTTCGGGCTTTTCAACCTCGAGGGGGGCATCGAGTAGCGCGATCTTGGCTTTTTCAACCCTCTTAGGCATGCCTGGGTGTACCACCTCCTTGTCCAGTACAATCCCGTAAACCAGTTGAGTATCGAGCACGTTTCCTCCTTTCTTCTTCTCGATCTTTACATCGTCGACTCTAAACTCCTTCGTGCCGTCTGCCTTGGGCTCTGAGACCGCTAATGCGGCATCTATAGCTATTTCGGTTAGCCTGTTAGCTATGATGTCGCCTCCAATATACTTGCTTGCAATAGCTGTTTTTACGACTTTTCTAAGGGAGTCCCTGTTCTCAGTGTCTACTGGGATGGCTATTTCGCGGAGTATTCTAAGAGCCTCTTTTAGTGCCTTGGTATAGCCTTCTATGATTATGCTTGGATGGATATCCTGATCTAGTAGCTCTTCCGCTTTTGCTAGTAACGTACCCGCTAAGACGACAGCGCTCGTCGTTCCATCACCAACTTCGGCGTCTTGGGCCTTGGCGACTTCTACTAGTAGCTTTGCAGCTGGATGTTGCACTTCCATCTCTTTAACAATTGTGGCGCCGTCATTCGTAACCGTTACGTCGCCGAAGCTGTCCACGAGCATTTTGTCCAGTCCGCGGGGGCCGAGACTGGTTTTTAATACCTCCGCTAGCGCCTTGGCTGCAGCGATGTTTGACCTTAAAGCATCACGGCCAACCGTTCTTTTCGTTCCTTCCTTCAATATTAAGACCGGTATACCGTAGAGTGCCACGGAACCCACCCTTATAAGACCGGTAAATTGATTATCTAAACGGGTTCTATATAAATTTTCTTGACATGAATATATAAATGATCTACGTGACAGGTGCTTAGGAACCCCCGATTAAGGCACGTTAATACCAGCTAGTGGAAAGCTTAATACAGGTAACCTTTTTAGCACTTATGCCCAGAGTGTAGTATGGAAGTACTGAGAGGTCCACGTGATGTATGAAATTCGGTCCAAGGAGGAGTTCGTGAGAGCTGTTAGAGGCAATGAAGTGGTACTAATAGAGTTCTACGAACCCAATAATAGAGATTGCATGGTCATGTACGAGTCCATGAAGGAGTTTTCAAAACACGCCGATAAGGATATACTGTTCTGTAGGGTAAACGTCAAGGAGCACCCGGATATAGCTAGTGTAAGTGACATACCAACTCTAAGAGTTTACTATCGGGGAGAGGTGATATTTGAACAGGTAGGCGCCCTCAGTACCGTTGAACTGAACTTAAAAGTCGTCCGTAGAAGCATTAGAGAGGTCTTTAAAGCGCATAACATCAACATAAAGGTTTAAAGACCTACCCCCTACCAGCTCACCGCGTCGGTACGTGAGCATGGTCCTGTAAAACCGAGACAGCATAAATAAGGGACAATCAGTAACATATTCGTGGGCTTTCGAAATGGATCCGTGTACATTAATTCGTAGAAACATGTACTGCAGTTATAAAATCGAAGTGCTAGTTTATGAGATGCTTTCGACGTATTCGACTCTAATAAGTAAGGACTCCCCCCTCCATGCCTACCTCAAGGTGTTACTGTACACGATAGCCCTGGACAGTAAAAAACACGCCGAGTTCTTAGAACTCGTGGGAAAGGCGTTTAATCTATTCGAAGAGGTGGAGTGTAGTCAGCTCGTAGGTGAGCCTTGGAAAGTGCTCCAAAGTACCTTAGAACACCTGCGACGCGGCGTATTCATGGATTTAAAAACATTCGTTGAAAACCAGTTGTGGATTGAAAAAGCTGTGGGTGAGGAGACCTATCAATTGCTACTATTGCCGCTGATCAAGGAGAACGCTAAAATGTGCGGTATAGAGGGCAAATCCTTAGAGCTGGTGAACACCATACTCGAAAGAATTATTCAAGACGAGCTTTTCCACGAAAACACTCTCAAGAGGATTAAAACGGCGTTCTAAGGCCGTTACCCCAGAAGCGCCTATATTAGTAGTTCTCGTGAATGCACCTCTTCGAGGATTCTCGAGAGTTCGTGCTGCTTCAAGTAGACAACGTATATGACGGGGTTTTCAACGCGGGCTCTACGGGATCGGGGGCTGTAAACCCCCCGTTTGCCGAGTAGTAGGTACCCGAACTGCAGGGCCTCGTTTAGCTCCGCTACGCTAGCTGTTTTTAAGTAAACTTCGAACTTCTCCTCGAAACTGAGACTCTCCCTGATATAATCGTCCGTTACTGCGTGACCGCATATTAAGCAGACTTTATCGGGTGTAATCGAGTTGAAGCCGCACCTTGAACATTCTAGCAGGCCTCGAGGACCACTGGTGTTCCAAGTATGTCTTAACGCGGCGATCAGGTCTTCGCGCCCATATCTTAGTGCAAGTTTATACAACTTCTCGGCTTCGCTTAAAACGGTTTTCCCACCACGAGTTACCGCGAATTCCAGCTGACTTGGTGTAAGCTTATCGAGTTCAAGTAGCTTGGAGGCGATGAGCTCTGAGAACACGCCTGCATTCTTCTTTATCTTCTTGACCACGGACTCGGCGCTCGGCCTACTACTGTAACCCGCTACAACGCTCTCCACGATTTCCCGCACGATTTCACGAGCCTTCTCGATGCTGAGAGAGAGTTCACTCGTCAACGTGAAGGTCGAGTCAACGTAGTCGAAGACATCCTCAACGAGCTTGTCCACGTCGAGGCTCTTTGCTCTTTTGACCCGTTTAGGAGTTTTTTCTTTGGAGGTTTCTTTTTCCGGCTTCTTTTCAGTCTCTTCTACTTTTATCGGTTTCGCCTCTTTACGCTTGCCTAGTCCCGTAGCTCTTTCCGGGCTTTTAGTAGTTCGTTTCGTCCGCTGTTTGCGCTTCTTAGGAATAACTATCCCCTGAAGTGCGTGGCGAGTTGTTTATTACTAAGGGCCTGATCATCAGTTTTATACCTATCCAGGCTCTTCCTCTAGTGCCCTACTTATCATGTAACTGAGCACTAGCTTTGCAAGGTTGCGCTTTGCTCTCAGCTTGCTCAAGTATTCAATTACGTCATTGAATGCCGCTTTGTTGTCAAAGACCTCCTGTTTCACTTGGCGCGCTATTGAGTAGAGTATTCTTTCGTAGTCGTAGTCCGTTTCCACGCGCTCTCCGTAGTACTTACCTATAATGTCGCTCACCAGATCTCCTATGACGCTTTCAATGCTATCTATTAGTTTACGTCGATACTGCGTCTTCATGTCCTGTCCCTACGAGCTTTTATCCGGTTGAGGAGTTATAAAGTGTTAAGTTCTTCAGCGGTATTAGGGTGGATGCAGTATCTTGTCAAGCGTCCCACGCATTCCTCCTCGTAGTGCTCAAAAGTAGCTACCCCCCCGCACTCAAAGCCGTAGACTAGTGGCGATGTAAATACAGTAATGACCAGTCCTTCATGTGATACCTTAAAGCCGTTAACGGCCTCGTGACCCCTCACAATGAGTTTGCCGTTTATGAGCTGGAGTGCCCCTTTACTCACTGCCGCTCCGTAAAGTACTCCTGCACCTCGCGGTGAGGGCGTGTAGTAGATGTTCGAGTCAACTGGGTCGCTCCACAAGATCTCTTCCAGGGATTTTCTAGAGATCGTGTTTTTCCCGATCTCGAAGGCTTCGCGCCAATCCTTGCTACTCAGTACACTTAGAGGAGGACCTCCATGCAAGGCCAGTAGCACGTTGTTGTGGACTAGTGCAAGAGGGAGACTTTCGAACAGCTCGAGAGAAAGCTCGTAGAGGGCTTCAGCGCCGGCGCCGAATCTAGCTATTAAATGGTGAGGGTAGTCGTGGGGGTAAGGTGTAAGCCATGTGGATGGCTCATGATTGCCCCTCAGCAAGACCACGTTCCCGCAGTACTCTTGCTTCAAGTTAAGTAATAGTGAGAGGGTTTCTAGCTGCATGTAGCCCCTATCAACGTAATCCCCCAGAAACACCACAACGTACTCCTCTAACCTGCTCCACAAGCTGTTCAGCGCTGAAAGTAGCGTGTAGTAGTCTCCATGAAGATCCCCGACGAACACGTATTTTCCGCGCCCAGAAATTTCCACGACTCCCGGCTTATGGTAGGATCCAGGTCTAGGTGGTGTTTTGACCACTTCAAGCGAATTCTCTAAGAGAGTCCTATACTCTCCGTGAGTTTTACACTGCTCTATGGCCTTTTCGTGGAGCTTTCTCAGGGCGGGATCAAGCCTTCGGCATCCCATGGTATACACCGAGAATAGGGTACGTGGTGTAGGAAGTATTGTCTACGCCTTCATGTACGTACTCCGGTTCGACGAACTTGTCTACGTGTCCCCAGGCGTATATGAGGGCTATGAGAGGCGCCTTGCTGAAATAGTGGATCTGCCAAATACCCTCGATGAACTTTGTTTCAATAAGAATATTTAAGACTCGTTTCAATTCTTGGGGCGTTGGGGCGTGGATCAGCATTACCAGGAAACTACCGCCATTCCTTGTAGTGTAGCGTAGTAGGAGCATCTTATGTAAATGTTCGTAGTAGTGGTACCTAACATTGCGTATACCCAGCCTCTTCTCGACAACCTCTACGAGGTCTTTTGTTTTCCATGAATACTTAAATGGCGGATTACTTAGCCTAAAAATGTCAAGGGCTATGGCAACGTCAAACTCATCCAGCCTCCTGTTGGAGATGCTCTGCGGCGATGAGTAAGGGACCAGCTCCAGTACGTGGTCTTCACGCCCTTCTACGGGAATGACCGTCTCAACTACGCGCTCGCAGAACTCGAGCCTACAAGTAAAGGGGTCAACACCATCCTCTATTACGGTGCAATCCTCTAACGCATAGTAAATCTCCACCGGGTTACCCGCATAAGAGTAGTACTGTACTACTAGATGTAGTGGTTTTTTAAGACAGGGTTTCGCCGTCTTCTGCTGCCTAGCTAGAATCGCGGTAGATACCTTCACGGGAAGGGCCTCCAATGGCACGACTACGTGCTTACTTAAGACTCCATTTACGAGTAGTCTATGCACTAACCGGTACATTGTTTGAACGCTAATACAATCCATCTCTTCACACAGCCCAGTGACTTTCCCTCCCCTGTTCAGAGCAGCGGCGATCTTCCAGGCGCTACTGCGATTTACGGTCATCACGATCACTCGTAGCCCGATAAAGGTATTTGGAAGTGTGGTTAATAACGTGGTTCAGCGGCTACCACGACGCGCATCACAACTCAGTAGCGGCCAAGGTTCAACATCCATGTAAAGTTCCGGGGTAAGCAACCTAAATAGTTGCAATACCATGTAGTGCTGTGTTGCCGGGTAACCTGCCAGGTGACTATCCTACCACCAGGGCTCGGCCAAATGCCTTCTAATCACTACTCATTGTCGGGAGTATTCCTCATCGCTATGTTTCTATATTGAGTATTTCCCTTAATTTAGCTTTTACCCTTTCAGCAACGAGCTTGCCGTCTACTTTGCCGCGAACAGTCTTCATCACCTCGCTCATTACTATCGAGAAAGCTTTATCCCTCCTCGCGAGGATCTTTTCCTTATTAGCCTCAATGACCTTTGTCACGCTTAAGTCTAAGTCCTCCATACTTACGTACTTTATGCCCAGGGCCTCAACGGCCTTTGCAAGGTCCGTACCCGGTGTTCGTGCGAGATAGGATAGTATATCTGGCAACGCCTCCTTAGCTATGATCCCTTCCGCTAATGCTTTCACCACGTTTTCTATCATGCTCTCGTCGAGGTCATCTACGGGAATGCCCTCTCTTCTAAGTGCCGGTATTATGTTAACGAATATTGAAGCTATAACGGAGCAGGGCACACTGCTCCCATAGTTCTTCACGAGGTGCTCGTAGAGGTCTAGTCTAAGGTCGTTCAAAAGTGCCATAGCTAAGCTCCGGCTTAGACCGTGCTCCTCGAGAAGCTTTTTGTACTTTACGTCCGGGTGCTCCGGCACGTAGGCTTCCGCATTTTTGAGTAGTTCCTGGGTTATTATAATGGGTGGAATGTCCGTTTCGGGGTACATTCTGGCGGCTCCTGGACGGGGCCTCATATACCTAGTTGTCCCATCGGGATTAGCAGCCCGCGTCTCCTCGGGCACACCTATAAGGGCGTAAGACGCCCTTTCAGCTACTGAAAGTAGTGCTCTCTCGGCTCTACTCCTCGCGTCTGCGACAATTACAATAGCGTCCCTCTCGGGGTCGCCCCCTGTCTCCGAGTACAGCTTTACGACCTCATCCATCCCTATTCCATACCCTGGAAGTTCATCCGTGTGAATAATTCCTCCAACCCCGCTCCACACCTTGGCATAGTCGCTCAGCTCCGTACCGAATCTCCTTCCCGGTTGAATTTCCTTGCCTAGTAGCCCCTTGAAACCAGGTAGCTTGAGCGCGAGCACTGCTCCTTCGGGCTGTAATAGCGCCCTTCTGATCAGCTTGGACTGGGCGCCTTCAAATACCTTCGTTACATCGATGATATCGGGCTTGATGTCGTTTCGGCTCACACCACGTCTCTGTAGCTCGTCGCGTATTTCAAGTAGCTTAATCTGCCTTTCGACTTCGTACTCTACAACCCGCTGAATTAGGTAGAGGTGCTGTATTCCTTTAATTTCCACTTTTGCGCCACCACTCACACTAATATTCAGGTCTTGCCTGATACTGCCGAGACCGCGCTTAGCCTTGCCCGTTAGTCTAACCAGCTGCCCTATCTTTAGGGCGGCCTTTAATGCCAGTTCCGGCGAATCTATGTCCGGCTTGGTCGCTATTTCTATTAAAGGTATGCCTAACCGGTCTAGGCTGTAGTGAACCTCAACGTCCCTTTCCTCGACTTTTCTAGCTGCATCCTCTTCGAGACAAAGCGTTTGAATGCCTATTTTCCTGCCTTCGACGTCTATGTAGCCCCCCATGGCGATCAACGCTGTTCTCTGAAACCCGCTTACGTTACTGCCGTCAATCACGATCTTCCTCATTACGTGCACTTCGTCAACGATATTCATGTTCAGTGCTTTGGCGACGGCAAGCGCAACTACTAGTGCTTCCTCGTTTATGGGATGAGGCGGTTCTTCATCCGCCTCTACGAGGCAAGCCTGGTTTTCGGGGGCCGTGTAAACGTATAGCCTACCTCGTTTCCACTCCAAGAGGGCTGCCGGGTCTACTTCGCCTACTTCGCTCCTCGCCGGCCTGAGGTACCTCTGAAATGTAGTTTGTCTACTTTCATCGGAGGCGTGCGTGGGGCATGGACAGAACAGTTTCTTCCCGGTATTTAGCTGTATGTGTATTTCGAGGCCGACCTTTAGGCCCAGATCGGCGTAACTAGCCCTACTCATAAGCCCACCTCGGGTAGAGGCTCAGTGTGTGCCTTTCATTTACTTCTCCAACCAGGTTTGCGGTAAACCACTTTCTGACATCTTCCACCTCGCGGCTAATAGAGCCTAGAATCCAAGATAGCTTAACGTATGCTGTCTCGGGTAGCATGTCATGACCCGGTATTACTCCTATTTCGAGGAGCCTCCTCCCCGTGCTGTAGACATTCATGTTGACGCGTCCAAATAAGCACTGGCTTGTCATAACGACCGGGATGCCGCTTTCAACCGCTCTCCTGATCGAGTCCATTAGCCTATTAGGTGCGTGCCCCAGGCCGGTGCCCTCGATTACTATGCCGTGGAACCCCCTATCCACCACGAAGTCTATCACTTCTTGCTGTATGCCGGGATAAGCCTTTATCAGGGCTACTTTGCCATCGAACTCTGCCCTCAATACTGGGTCTTTCTCACCCCTGTGCTCGTATATCTTGCCGATAACCCTGATCTCACCCTTAGAAACGTCGACTACCGCTAGTGGAGTGTCGTTTATGGACTGGAATGCATCACGCCTGCTCGTATGCATCTTCCTGCACTTAACTCCCCGATGTACTAGGTTTAGGCGGTCAGAGACAGACCCGTGCATCGAGATGACGGACTCGGAAAATGGGGCCCTCGCCGCAACCATGAACGCTGCAATCAGGTTTAACGCCGCGTCTGTGCTAGGCCTATCGCTGCTCCGTTGCGCGCCGACAAACACTACTGGTACGGGCTTGTTCTGTACGGCGAAGGCGATCGCTGAAGCGGTGTAGGCCATAGTGTCCGTTCCGTGAGCCACGACAACCCCGTGCACGCCGTTTTTCATTTCCTTATATACTTCCATCGCGATAACCTTCCAGTGCTCCGGCGTCATGTCTTCGCTGAAGATGCTCATTACCTCCCTCGCAGAGATGAGGGATACGTTCTCGAGTTCGGGTATCCATTCAACTATTTCCGAGGGTTTAAGGGCGGGCGTAACAGCGCCGGTCTCGTAATCTACTTTTGACGCTATAGTACCGCCAGTGCTAATCATCGTGACGCGCGGCAATCGCGCTCTTGCCTGTACTTGCCTTGATGGCGTTTCACGGAGAGCTTTAAGCTGTTTTAGTACCTCCAGGGACTCGATGTTGTCTAGCCTTATTCCGACGTTGTAGCCGTTGTCCAGTTTAACTATTATTACCGAGGAACTGCTATACAGCTGAGGTCTGGGCATTAGGAGTCCTTGGAGAATCGTTCCATCTCTCAACTTTAAGATCACTCTGTCACCGGGTTCGGCGCCTTTAGAGATCAGGTAGCTCGCCGCGTTTCCCATATACCCGTAGTAAACTATCAAGTTGAACCCCGTAGGTTGCGTCAATCTACGTGAATGTAAAAAGTGGTACTTAACGGTATTCTAGGCTGGAAAGGTACGGAAAGCTTCATGCGGGTAAAGCGCAGAGCTGTTACCGTGCTTACGAAGGCACGGACTCGGCAACCGCTTGAGCCTTCATAAACCTCCTAACGTACTCTACCCTGTTCCTAACTCTTGGAGGTTTGTTTTTCCTGGGCTTGGGCGGTATCTTGGGCGTTTGGCTTCTAACCTTACCTGCTTTTGTAAGTGAGCCATGGGTTGGCACTTCGAGGCACCTTGCATGCTAGATTAGCTATCTGAAAAGTGATATTTAAAAATAGCTTTTTAACTTAACTCTTACTTGGCTGGGTATAAGGCATGTCTTCGCGAAGTAAGGCCTATATTGTAGAAACGGTACTGGGCATTTTCGCAGTCGCGGATGACAATAGCGTGGTGGAGTACGTTGAAGCCCCCAAGAGGCTGGACGACCTGGTGGAGTACCTAATTAGCATTGAAAAGGGGGAGTTAACACCTTACCACGAGCAGATGATGTCTAAGTTGAAGGAGAAGGGCGTGTCGGCGGTCGTTGTCGAGCACTACAGCACCGCTAAAGCGGCATCCCAGCAGGGGCTAGTACCTGAAGTCTTGCCGGGCTTTCCCCAGGCACTGTACATTAGGAGTATTGCACCGGAACTAGCAGTCAAGTACGGGTTTGCGAGCAGTAGGGAGGAGTTCTTCGAAAAGCTTCACGAAGTGATGCTAGAGTACACGAGGCGGAAGCTGAGGAGAGAAGCGCAGAAACGAGACCTCTTGGCTGTGCAGGCGATTAGAGCAATAGACGACATCGACAGGACAATAAACCTGTTCGTGGCGAGGCTTAGGGAGTGGTACAGTATACACTTCCCAGAGCTAGATGAGCTGGTTAGAGACCACGAGATGTACGCAAGGCTCGTGTACGAGCTGAGGCACCGATCCAACTTCACCAAGGAGAACTTAACAAAGCTCGAAGTGCCGGAGGACAGAGTGGAAAAGATCGCCGCGGCGGCATCTAGCAGTATCGGCGCCGATTTAGGCGATTTCGACCTAGAGTACATATCCATACTCGCTGATATCGTGCTCGGCATGTACAAGCTGAGGGAGACGCTCGAGAAATATATCGATTTCGTGATGAAAGAGGTATCGCCTAATCTGTGTGCACTCGTGGGCCCGAAACTCGGAGCCAGGTTATTGAGTATTGCAGGCGGGCTCGAAAAGCTCGCTAAATTACCAGCAAGCACCATCCAAGTACTCGGCGCCGAGAAAGCGCTATTTAGGGCGCTCAGAACGGGAGGTAAGCCGCCCAAGCACGGAGTAATCTTCCAGCATCCCGCCATACACAGAAGTCCAAGGTGGCAAAGAGGTAAAATCGCAAGAGCGCTTGCTGCGAAGCTGGCTATAGCGGCCAAGGTGGACTTCTTCACGGGTAGGCATATTGGCGACAAGTTGCTAGCAGAGTTTCAGCAAAGGGTTGAGGAGATAAAGAAGCTGTACCCGAAGCCGCCGCCGAAAGCTGAAAGGCCTCGAGCACCCGCGGAAAGGGAGAGGAAGAAGGAGAAAAGGAAATGAAGGTGGTGAGGCACCGTGAGCTCCGTTACTTCGATTAAGCACCACGACAAGTACTTTGCCGTATACGTAGTTGAACTTGATGACGGTAGCGTAAGGCTCGCCACGAGAAACCTCGTACCCGGACATAGAGTATACGGCGAGAAGCTGTTCAAATACAACAACGTTGAGTACCGTGAATGGAACGCCTTTAGGAGTAAGCTGGCTGCGGCCCTCATGAACGGGCTGGCTGAGCAGCCTATCTCGGAAGGAGACTCTATACTCTATCTCGGAGTAGCATCCGGTACAACGGCTAGTCACATATCAGACATTGTTGGACCCAGCGGTAGGATCTATGGAGTAGATGTCGCGCCTAGGGTAATGAGGGAGTTCATAATGGTAGCAGATGTAAGGAAAAACCTGTTTCCAATATTAGGTGATGCCAGGAAACCGCAGGAATACCGGCACGTAGTCGAGACGGTTGAGGGAATTTACGCCGACATCGCACAACCAGAACAAGCAGCGATAGTGACCGCTAACGCCGACATGTTCTTGAAAGATGGTGGTTACCTACTACTCGCAATTAAAGCTAGGAGCATCGACGTGACCAAGGAACCCAGCGAGATCTATAGGAAGGAGATAAATACCTTGAAGGAACGGGGGTTCGAAATAGTAGATGTGGTGCACCTGGAGCCTTACGATAAGGACCACGCAATGATATACGCGAGGTTCCATAGAGGTAAATAGTTTATCTTACCGGCTTCACTATATTTTAACGAACATGCGTTGCCGGGTATAGTGGTTTGCCCGAAGAGAGCCTCGTGGAAGAAGTACTAAGTATTGTGAAAAGAGCTGGTTATAAAGCCGACTTAATACTGTACCCGAAAACGGAGAGAAGCGTAGATGTAGTTGGGAGTTCCAAGGAAAGGGCACTCTTCATCAAAGTCGTACACGATGCCAAAGAAGTTAACAAATCTAAGATTTCGGATTTGAGAAAGGTTAAAGTAGCTTATGGCGTCTCGACAGTAGTAGTGGCACTCGAGCAACGAAAAATAGAGCTGGAAGACGACGTAGTTTACATTAAACAGGGCTCTGTTCTCGTAACGCCGAAGACGCTAGAAAACTACCTACTTAAGGGGGAAAAGCCCATCGTTGCCTGCATACGTGGAAACTACGTCTTGAAAGTCAATTCGCAACGCTTCAAGGAGAAGAAAGAGGAGCTGAAGTGCGGTAGGAGCGCGTTGGCCGGTATTTTAGGTACCAGTAGAAAAGCCATCTACATGTACGAGAAGGGGGAAATGTACATATCCGTTGACAAGGCTTTACGCCTAGCATCGGTAATGGGAGAAGACGTTTTCGAGGAATTCGACTTTGCACGGGAGGATTACGAAGAGGAAGTTAAGGACGAGAGCCAGCCTCGCGATGCCGTTGAGGAGGCTGTATTTAGGCTGGCCAGGGATCTCGGTCACGCGTTCTTGAACTTTACAAGGCTACCAGTTGACGCGGCCGTTAAAGGCAACACAACCGTTTCCATCGTAAAGGGTGACGTACAGGACTTAACCGAGAAGGTGGAATACGCGGAAAAAATCGCCACACTAGCTAATACGAGGGTATTCCTCCTGAGGTCCTACAAGGACCTCAGAGAGCTAAGGCGATTACTTGAGGGGGATGCCGGCGAAGAGCGGGTTCAAAGATCATGAAAGCGCACCCCGTAAGGCTTGTTATAACCGGTAGGCCTGGAGTAGGAAAGTCAACGCTGTTCAACACCGTGGTCAGCACGCTGAGGGAAAGCAACTTCAGGGTCGGAGGAATAGTCGCACCGGAAGTCCGCGAGAAAGGAGTTAGAGTAGGTTTCAAAGTAGTAGACCTCTCTACAGGTGAGGAGACGTGGCTAGCTAGAAGGGGCTACGTGAGCCCCGTTAAAGTCGGATCTTACGGAGTCTTGGTTAGCGAGGCCGATGAGCTAGTTCAAAGGGCCCTGAAAGGTGCGCTCGAACAAGCAGATGTCATAGCGGTAGACGAGGTCGGCCCCATGGAGCTAAAACTCCCGTCTTTTAGATCACTATTGATTAGGGCGCTGGATTCCACGAAGCCCCTCGTCCTAGTTGTACATTTTAACCTTGGCGATAGGGACATACTGTCCCGGCTCGAGAAAGCGTGGAGAGTCGTTTTAACACTGGAGAACAGAGAACAGTACAGAAAAACGCTACCAGGAGAGCTTCTCAGGGTTCTTAAATCAGCTTTATAGCCCTTAGAAGCCTTCCTTCAAGATCCTCTATCCCCACGTCCCGTACGAGTAGCCGCTTGATGTGGCTTCTGTGACCGTATACCACGTCTATTCTCGAAGAGGGTATTCTCAGCTCTCTCGATAGAAACCCCACTAGGACGGCATTAAGCTTGCTTTCACTAGTTTCCCTGGTCTTAAAGACGAGCTCGTCCCCCTCAATGGTTAGGTAGCTTTCATTAGAACCGGTCTCTACGCGAACAATAAGCGTTACTCCCTCGCCCGTTTCGGAGAGGTTTTTCCTAATGGCACGGAGGATACTCTCCCTGAGTTCGCTTAAGGGCAACCTAGTTACACCCCCTTGTTACTTATCTTCCATAACCTAAATACTTTGTTAACTGTAAAACAGTGTCAACGAGTTCTTCGTACTTGGCGTGCACCTTCACGCCCCTGGGATCCATGTGCGTTCTCGAGCTACTTATCCCCCTGGCTTTTAATTCGCTTATTAAGGTGTTGATGCTTGGCATGTTTGTTTTGAGCAGTGAACACAGCCTGTCAAGCCTGAAGTAGGGCATTTTAATGGGTATTTCCTCCTTAATCACCTCTAGCAGGTTCACTGTGCCTGGCCTTAGCCATTGCATGCTAGAGGCGGCTTGAAGCATACGTTGAGCCGTACCTTCATCACCGATTTCGCAGATCCACGTTTTTCCGAGAGTAATGGGCTTTGAGCCATCTGCGCACGCTAGTTCGCGGGCTTCCTCGGGTGTCTTGACAAATCCCCGTTCAAGGGTGTTTTGACAGTACCAGATGTAACCAGTGCACTTACTAATAGTGCTGTATGCCTTGGAGACCCCTCTACGAGCTTTAAAGAACACCCTAATGAAGTGCCTATGAGCCAGTGCTAGAAGGGGCTCGAGCTCCACTTCTAGCGCTGATGCCCTCATAGCGGTGTTCGCTATTAAAAGCCTCACCGCGTACTCCTTTTCAAAATCGACTTTCACGCAGTAGTTCCAGTACCTAGTCAGCGCTTTACGCGGGTGAGTACATGCTAGAGGTGCCACATCCGTAGCTGTTACACCAATGTACGCTTCTTTACCGATAGGCTTAAAGATAGAGTCTAGGAAGGGGACGGGCGAGCCGTAGGGGTCCACGTCAATGTAATCTACAAAGATGCCCGTAAATACGAGGGTGTTTAGGAGGGCGTTAGCTTCGTTGTTGTACGCCTCTACCCTGTCCTCGAGATTGTTCAGTGCGATGTTCCTTCTGATGTAGTGGTAAGCCCGAGGATCGACGTCGTTGAGTATCCCATATCCTCCAACCTCCACGGCAATGCGTAGTCCCCTTATACCGGTACCCGATAGCAGGTCGACGAAAAAGAAGTTGCTCTTTCCCATAATGGCTTTCAAAAAAAGAACGGTTAAATCTCTACTAATAACCGCCTCCGGGTTGTAGAAAACGGGCATCCACGCCGGTTCCACGCTACCGTCCGGCCTCCTGTACAAGTCCATTCGAGGGATTAGTAGCTTCGTTAACCCCTCGCTCACGATTTCTTCGTGGTCAAACGGTTTCACGCTCCCATCCAGGTGCCTCGGTTAGGGGCTCCATCATCAGCCTGAGAGCTCCTCGTCACCTATCCGCTGGTTTACTAATCATCACCGGTGTTAACGGTAATTAAAGGGATTAATATTTTAGGTTCCGGTTTCAGCGCTTCACCTTACTTATCAGGTAATTGACAATTATGTCTGGAGGGCTTACCCCGGTGGCTCTCCTTAACCCCTCCCAGTGGGGAAAGGCATTTACCTCTAAAATGTAGTATTTCGACGTCTTGGTGTCGAATGCTATGTCCACCCCCGCGTAGTCCAGTCCGAGGGTCTTCGTGGCCTTTAGTGCTAGGTTAAAGGGCTCGGGCTCCTCCTTCTCGGAGACCGGAATACCCGTGGCGCCTTGGGCTATGTTGGTTTTCCAGCTACTGCTAACCCTCTTCATGGCGCCTATAACGGTGTTTCCAACGACGAAGACCCTATAGTCGTAACCTGGTTTCTCGAGGTAAACCTGGTAGTAGCTCGGTAAACCCAGGTTTTTTAGACTCCGCGTGACATGGAATGAAAGGTCTGGATCGCTAATTAACGTACTTCCGAGTCCCAGGCTACCCATCAGGGGCTTATAGACCACGACCTTCTTCTCCATTGTAAACCTCATGGCGGAGAACGGATTCTCGGTTACCAGTGTTTCGGGTACCGGTAAGTCGTTTAGGTAAAGTCTTAAAAGACACCTCCACTTATCTCTCGCAATTAGCGTGGCCGTGGGGTTGTTCACCACGGGCACTTCGTTAGCTAAAGCCTCTAGAACGCCCAACCTCTTGATGAATGTATCTAAGTTTAGGAATAGCCCGATGTTCCTCAGTAGGGCGGCGTCTACGTTAACTATTTCGCTTCCATAGTATATTTCAACGCCCTTACCAGTTATCCTGGCATCTAGCATGTGTGCTCTTAAGTAAACTGGCACGTGGCCGCTTCTCTTAACGGCATCGATTAGCTCCTGAGCGGTTACTGGGGGGTTCTTCCTATACTCGACTACGGCTATCTTCACCGAGATACCACCTTTATCAGCGCGATCGCGTACGCGGTCACGATCAGTACCATGCTTAACGCCACCAGCGTGGAGTACAGTGTACGTGAAACCAGCGCGCCTACCATAGCCCCCACCCCCGTGCATAGCAAGATCAGCGCGTAGACGCCCGCGGCGTCTCTCCACTCGGTGTAACTGTCGATATACCTTGCCAGCAAGACGGCGCAAACGGCGTATATGGATACTCCTGTCACGGTGAATTCCATTGAGCTGGTGTATGATATAAGCGCTACTGCTACTAGTTGAAGGGCTAGTAGTAGCCCGATGAGCTTGCCCAAGACTGGCACTCACGCCACCTTGCGAGGTCTAGTTGTAAAGGGCTTATATTTTTATTCACTTGACGCTCTAGCCACTCTCGCTAAAACGTATGAGAGTAGCGAGATGTAGACGCCCGCCTCGAGCGGGTCTACATTCAGTACGAGTTCCACCAGGGGGCCTTTTCTCGACGCCTTAAACTCCTTTCTCAAGCGTTCCTCCGTTGTCAAGAATACTGCTAGGGTTGGCATATCGGTTAACTGTAGTGCCTCTTCAATGAGGGTGTATGTAGCCGAGGCACCGGTACACCTCAACGCGTATGCAAGCAGCACTGCGGGAGCTTCAAGGAACTTGCTCGAGGTGACAGTGATATGGGGGTGCCTCACGACGTTCTCTATGGTAGGCGTGTACTTTTCTATGAATGAGCGCAACGTGATCGCGAACCCCTCCAACCCGTGGCCTGCCAACCTACGTCCCCGTGAAGATAGGGAACCCTTGTATAGCTCGGACAGCGCGAAGAAGGCCGCCATCACCATTGCGAGAGTGACCTTTACTTTATCCTGGTAGGGTAGGGTGACCACTCCGTAATGCTTTACCAGGGGCTTTAGATTTTCCGCAGAAGGTTCCGGCGCGATTGCCAGGTAGTCTATTTCCAGGGCCCTCGCCGCTTGCAGGGCAGTTATTAGCTTAGGGTACTCACCAGTAGTGAACGCGATTAGTGAGAGGTCATCCCTATAAGGCGTGAGGTACGTAGACGTGTCCTCGACCTCCGCTATTATGGGGTGCTTTGCGCTCTGAAACGTTAGCGAGTACCAGTACATTAAGCTGGCTGGCACGTACCCGTAGCCGCTATAGGAGTATAGGGTAATGGCTCCACGAGATTGCATTAAAAAATCGATTATCTTATGTGAGAGCTCTCTGGCTTTCGCCTCCACCTCGTCTACTTCCTTGGTAATCAGTTCTAAACCAGCGCTGTCTCTAAGCTTTTGCAACAGCTGCATTGCTTTTCATCCGGCTCACTCGGTAATCGCTCAATTATGTGGGGTAGGAGCCTCTTGACCTTGGACACGTTCTCGTTCATCGTCTTAATAACCTCTTCGGCTGTAACCGGCTTCTCCGCCCAAACATCGTAGTCCGTAATCATGGCTATCGTCGCGTAGCAGAGCTGTGCTTCGCACGCTAAGTTTATTTCAGGCACGAGCGTCATTCCGATGATGTCTGCTTTGAACACGTCTTTCCAAACCCTGCTTTCAGCCCGGGTACTGAACCTGGGCCCCTCTATGCAGAGGTATGTGCCCTTCTCGTGTAGCCTGATCTCGGGAAGTCCCCTCGCCACCGCTATGATAGTTCTTCTAAGGTGATCGCAGAACGGGTCTGCCATGCTGACGTGCGCTACTATTCCCCCCTCGAAGAAGGTGTGAGGCCTGATGCCTTTAGTCATATCTATGAACTGGTCGGGTACCACGAAGTCTCCTGGAGCGTAGTCCTCTCTAAGGCTTCCTACGGCGGAAACGGAAATGACCCACTTGACTCCCAGGGCCTTTAATGCCCATATATTTGCCCTGTAGTTCACTCTGTGAGGGGGTATTCGATGCCCTCTACCATGCCTCGCCAGGAACGCGACCTTACGGCCTTTCAGCTCGCCTACTATTACATTATCGCTAGGCATGCCGTAAGGCGTGTATACTTTAAACTCTTGCACCTTCTCTATACCGGGTAATTCGTACAGCCCGCTACCGCCAATTATGCCTATCTCGGCTTTAACTGGCGGGACGACGAGCAACTACGGCACCTTGAGCTTGTAAACTCTTCTCTGATTGTCATACACGACTATGTTCTGTTCCGTTAAGACCTCGAGTGCGCGCTTATAGTACGCGTCCCCCACGTCTATACCGTACCATTCCTTGAAGCCTTTAACAACCTCCTCGTAACTCCACTCCCGCTTGTTCGCTTCCCTGAACATTTCCGTTAACATTCTCTTTATGAACTGGTAGGTGTCTTCGAGTCTCGTCCACGGGTACTGGAACCACACCCACTCCTTTACCTCGATGTAGTAGTAGTCGGGTTTAAACTTGGCAACTGGACTAATCCACTGAAGTGCGGCAGTTTTGACTTCGAGGGGGCCCCACTCCTTCTCGATGTAGTCTCTTGCAAGTTTAAGGGTATCACCAGTATCTACGATATCGTCTACTACTAGTACCCTGAGATTGCTGGCATCGATGTGGAATGGAAATTTGAGTATGGCCTTTTCCGCCATTTTCGCGGCCTCTGTCCAGTGTTGGCTTTGCACGCTCAGTAAGTTCTCCACGCCCAGGAAGTCGCATAGAAGCCTTGCGGGCACAAACCCCCCTCGCGAAACCGCTATCATCAGGTCCGGCCTGTAATTATCTCTACGAATGATGTCAGCCAAGTGCATGGTCCAGTCTACTATCTCCTCCCAGGTAACCAGCTTTGTCTTTACGCGCACCATTATCTCACACGATTACTAAGCTTTTGAGAGGGTTTAAAGCGTTAAACGATGTAAGGCTATTTTTCGGCCAGGATGAGCCTCCCTGGAACCGTAAACCCCCTACCGCCGTGGTGTAGTAGGATCTTTGCTTTTGCTAAATCCCAGCCGTATTTGGTGTAAAGGCCTTCGACCACCTGCACAGCTACGACCTCGGCTATGAATAGTACCGACTCTCCCGCATCAACCTCGTTGATTACCCTGCACTCGAGAAACCCAAGCATGTCCTCTAGGCCGGGGGTTCCAATTCGTGTAGAGTTTACGGTGCGTAGACCGAGCAAGCGCACCTTATCCACCTCTTTACCGCTAACCGTGCCGGCCTTGTACACGAGGTTAACGTGCTTTTCGCCGGGAATATTCATCGTGAACTCCTTCGTTTCGCTAATATTCTGGTAAGTGAGACTACCTTTCCACACTGAAACAGCCACTAGGAACGGTTCAGCCGATATTGGTGTTGCCCATGAAGCTGCCATGACGTTAAGCTCGCCCTCGCGGCTCTTCGAAACTATGAGGTATACGGGCCTAGGGTGCAAAACGCGGTATTCACCCGGGCTAATAGACCTGTACGTAGGTACCACCCAGTAACTACTCTCCGGCAAGAGTTAAAAGTAAGTGTGAGGTGTAAACACTTAATGGTGCGGGGGTGCCCGAGCTTGGTCAAAGGGGTCGGGCTCAGGACCCGATGGCGTAGGCCTGCGTGGGTTCGAATCCCACCCCCCGCACTCTTGGTTTCGCTGTAGGTTATCGGCGATGTATTTAGCCAGCTTTGACTCCCGTACAGCCCGCTCGATCAACCTGTACGACTCCTCTGGAACAGTCTACGTCGCAGTCCTCGCCAATCCATATGAAACAGTGCATAAAACGGTGAACTCAATAATGCCATTGTTCATAGTATTCATCTCGATAGCTATTCCATTGATTCTCATAAAATACACGCTAAGAATGATCAAGTTATTTCATTCATTTATCTGGATGAGCGAATGAAGGCTTTAACGATCTCAGTGCTTGTGCTTGTTACCCTCTTTGCTAGTGCTCACGCTCACAGTTTTTACAACGCTTACAGTGTTATCGATGCCCAGCGTGCCTTGTATTTCTTGAGATCTCAGTATGTCGAAGAGGCCGGATTGCTGAGAGCAGCTGTGGGGGCGTATCCAGACAACACGACAATCTATGTAGCGAACGATAACGTTCTCGCCGCGAGAGCCCTCGCTGTCCTAGGAGACGGGGATCTATCCAGCAAGATACTCACGAAGCTGAACAACGAGTATGGTGGAGGCTTCAACGGTAGAATAGAGATACTCTTCGGCGTGGACATACCAGACGTGTTCTATACAGTGAAGTACGATTACATTGGAGAAGTGAACGGCTTCAGAATACTCTACGAGAAGCCTGGAGACAGGGTCATCGAGGACTGGTACAAGTACGCTGACTTGGTTGTGTACCGTGCCCTGGATAGACTACTCTGGGGCTCTAGACCACACGCCGAGCTCCTGTTCTTGAATTTAACAAAGATGTGGAGTGGATACGGGTTCAGGGATAAAGCATACGAGGCTACAGGCGTGTACGACACGTATAAGTGTGCGCTCTTCATCTACCTCTACCGCGCCCTCGAAGTAGCTGGATCAGATGTCGTCAAAGACTACGTTTACATCAGGAACAAGTGCTTAGAAGTAATTGCCCTCGCGCAAGATCCCGAGACGGGTGGAATAAGAACAAACTACAGGGTCGTAGACGGCAGAATCATAATCGAAGGGGATGTGAACGTTGAGACAACCAGCATCATTGTACTAGCACTCTACTCCGATTACCCGTTGCTGTTTTCAAACATCAAACAGGTAAACACAGCCGCAAGAGCGTACCCGCTTGCCGAGTCAGTAGCGTACATGGTGTTAGCAGTAGCAATGCTAGCGTTTACGTATAAATTCGTAAAAGCCCATCTAAGGAAGACGATGTTGCTATCGTTTCTAATCGCGAGAAGCAGGAAACCCCTGTTTCTGCTAGCATTCACGCCCGGCTTATACATTTCGCTGGCTCTTCCGCTTCAAGTTATATCACAGGTTATACACTGAAGCCTTCCTAAGCCTCTTTGAGCCATCACTGAGAGAGATGCTAGTTTATACTTGGTGGTGGAGGTGTCAAGCTGGATACGGGAGGCTATTAAGCGTCCTGAAACCCTCACGGAATGGTTCAAGAAGAACAGGGAGAAGCTGAAGCGTCTCCTAGGTTACGACCCATTCACGAGGAAAGGGGACATACGCGATAAAGCAGTAAGAGACCTGATAAAGCTCCACAAGGCTGGCAAGATACGGTTGTCCAAGACCGCGCTCAGGAGATCGTATCTAGCGAGGACGCTGCAGAGAGGCGGGGACTTCGGTAAGAGGTATCTATGGATTTCGTAAAGTCGAGTTACTAGAACTAGTGTTTTTAATTCTCAAAAACATTTACAATAACTAGCAAAGATAGGTGGTATTATGGGCTTATCGATGGCGGCTGCCTATGACAGGGCAATAACGATATTCTCGCCGGATGGTAGAATATACCAGGTGGAATACGCCTTTGAAGCTGTGAGAAGGGGGTGGACTACTCTCGGACTGAAAACGCGCACTACCGCTATACTCGCGGCAGAGAAGCGCAAGATTTCTCCGTTAATGGATGAAAGGTCTATTCAGAAAATATTTAAAATAGACGAGCACATCGGTGCGAGCTACGCCGGTATGGCTGGTGATGGGCGCATACTGCTTGATTACGCCATACAAAGAGCACTTCTGCACAGGTTCTACTACGACGAGCCTATACCGGTGGAGTACCTCGCTAAGCTCGTCTGCGACGTGAAGCAGCTCTATACCCAGCACGCGGGTGTGAGGCCTTTCGGGGTATCCATAATATTCGCCGGAGTAGACGAGAGAGGTTCGCAGGTGTACATGACGGAGCCTAGTGGCAGGTACATAGGTTACTACGCCACTGCAATAGGTGAAAAGAGCAACACCATATCCGAGTTCCTGGAGAAGAACTACAAGTACGACCTTGACGTCAAGGACTCTATCAAACTCGCCGTAGAGGCCGTCATAGGCATAATTGAGAATAAGCCGTATGAAAACTACATTGAACTGGGTTACACCGATATCTACACCAAGCAGTTTAGGGTGTTAATGCCTGAGGAGATTAGGGAATACATTAAAGAGCTGGAAAGGGAAGGTAAAATAAAGACTTAGACAATATAAACTCGTAGGACTGGCCGCACCGACCACGTCTTGGTGCACTTAATTTGAAAGAAAAGCACGTCATTGCACGCTATGAGGCCAGGGGACACCGGTTCGAGATCTTGGTAGACCCCGATAAAGCCCTTGAACTTAAAGCAGGCAAGAGTGTTGGTTTAGATGAGGTCCTAGTTAGCGACTTCATATATAAGGATGCCAGAAAAGGGCTTAAGGCATCCCCGGAATCCATGAAAGAGGTCTTTGGAACGGACGATCCCAGGGTCGTCGCGGTCGAGATCATAAAGCGCGGTGAAATTCAGCTAACTGCCGAACAGCGCAGAAAGCTACTCGAAGAGAAGAGGGCACAAGTGGTTAACCTCATTGCAAGAAACGTTATAGACCCTAAAACAAAGCTACCCATTCCAGCTAAGAGGATAGAGCTGGCCTTAGAGCAGGCCCGAGTGACCATCGACCCCTTCAAACCCGCCGAGCAGCAGTTCGAGGAGATAATATCCCAGATCTCGAAGGTCATACCGATTAAAGTCGCCAAGGCGTGCGTAGTTGTACGCATACCTCCGGAATACGCTGGCAAGGGCATGAGGGTCCTGCAAAGTATGGGTGTAATTAAGAAGAGCAAGTGGTTGGGTGATGGTAGCTTAGAGCTCGAAATGGAGATACCGGCCGGGCTACAGCAAGAGCTCATAGACAGGGTCAACGCGTTAACTAAAGGCACGGGCGACGTGAAGATCGTTAGTTTAGGGTGAGAATCCGTGAAGGTGCTGGTCGCCGATAAGCAGATAGTCAGGCCTGGAGACTGCTTAGCTATTCTAGATAAAGAAGAAACCGTTCCCGGAAAGGAAATGGTACACTTACCGGACCGGCACGTGTACATACTCAACAACAAGGTTTACAGCGACACCGTGGGAGTAGTTAGCATTAACGAGGGATCTATAAGCGTAATACCGCTGGAGGGGGTGTACGTACCGCGCAAGGACGACATAGTACTGGGCACCATTGCCGATGTAGGGATATCACAGTGGATCGTTGACATCAGGGCACCCTACAAGGCCATACTACCGGCAGGCGAGGTGATAGAGGGGTTCACCCCTGCAATTCACAACCTCAGGAACTACTTGGACATCGGGGATTACGTGTTAGCGAAGATCGCCGCGTTCGACAGGTTACGTGACCCCCTATTAACCATTAAGGGTAAAGGCCTTGGAAAGATAGTGGACGGTTTCGTCATAGACGTAAAGCCGAGTAAAGTGGCGCGCGTAATAGGGAAGAAAGGCAGCATGTACAACGTGCTGGCTAGCACGACCAGGTGCGAACTCGTAATAGGCATGAACGGTTACGTGTGGGCTAGGTGTCCCGACGAACGGACGCTTGAAGCCTTAATTAAGGCTGTTAGGTTAATAGAGGTTAAAGCGCACGTAAGGGGGTTAACGGAAGAAGTGAAGTTATTGATAGAGAGCGAGCTCGGTGTAAAACCATGAGTATCAAACCAGCATTGCTGAAAGAAGACGGGACTAGAATAGATGGCCGAAGACCCGATGAGCTGAGACCCGTGAGAATAACGGTGGGAATCCTAAAAAACGCTAATGGAAGCGCGCTGGTGGAGTACGGGGGCACCAAGGTCATAGCCGCCGTCTACGGGCCGCGCGAGGCGCTACCACGACATATAAGCATGCCGGATAGGGCAGTCCTCAGAGTGAGGTACCACATGGCCCCCTTCTCAACAGAGGAGCGGAAGTCTCCCGCACCTACGCGGAGAGAAGTAGAGCTATCGAAGGTTATACGCGAAGCCCTTGAAACCGTAATATTCACGTACATGTTCCCCAGGACGGGTATTGACATCTTCATAGAGGTCTTGCAAGCGGATGGAGGCACTAGAACGGCTGGTTTAACGGCAGCGTCCATAGCCCTGGCGGATGCCGGTATACCGATGAAGGACCTGGTGGTCGGTGTCGCCATTGGAAAAATAGATGGAGTCCTCGTACTGGATATAAACGAGCTCGAAGACCAGTACGGTGAAGCCGACTTACCAATCGGTATAGCACCTAATCTAGGTGAAATTGCCCTATTCCAGCTGAACGGTGTATTAACGCCCGAAGAGCTAAGGACCGCCCTCGACATGGCGTTCAAAGCGGCTGAACAGATCTACAAGGTTGCCAAGGAGGCGCTCCATAGAAAGTACATGAAGGTCTTTGAAGAGGTGAAATACCCGTGAGCATTACACCCGAACGAGAGCTCTTCCCGAGAATGTACTTGGAGTACATGATGAAGCTCCTTAAGCGCGGAGAACGCCTGGACAACCGTAGCCTACTGGACTTCAGGCCCATATCCGTCATTTTAAACCCCCTCGAAAAAACGGAGGGAAGCTCACTGGTTAAGCTGGGTAAGACGCAGGTCCTGGTTGGAGTAAAGCTCGACCTCGGGACGCCTTACAAAGACAGGCCGAACGAGGGCGTTCTCCAAGTTCACGCCGAGTTCGTGCCTCTAGCCTCCCCGTCGTTTGAGCCGGGCCCACCCGACGAGAACGCCGTAGAGGTTGCCAGGATCGTAGACCGCTCCCTTAGAGAGCCCAAGGCCGTGAAGCTCGAAGAGCTTGTAATAGAGCCGGAGAGGCTCGTCTGGATTGTGTACAATGACATCTACCTGGTTGACCATGGAGGGAACGTGATTGACGCCAGCATGATGGCCTCCATGCTCGCCCTGACCGTGGCGAAGATACCCAGCTTAGTGAAGACCGAGCAGGGATATAGGGTGGACAGAAGTACTCGGGAACGGGCATTACCCATATCCACCCTAGTGGCGACCGTCACCATTGCCATTATCGGCGACGTTCTCCTAGTAGATCCCTCCCTGGAGGAGGAGTCGGTAGCTGATGCCCTGATAACCATAGCCGTGGACGAACATGGGAGGATCTGCGGGGCTCAAAAGCGCGGTGAAAGGGGTATTTCAAGGCCAACTTTAGAGCAGTCCGTCGATGTGGCGATCGAAAAGGGCAGGTGGCTAATAGGCATTATGAGGAATATATTAAATAACCCCCAAGAATTCACTAAACCACTATCGGAGATGGGTGCTTAGACATGGGTAGAACGAAAATCGTAGGAATAGCGGGTAGGTACGGTGCGAGGTACGGGGCAACACTACGTAAGAAGGTAAAAGAGGTGCTAATAAAAAGGTACGCGCCGCACACCTGCCCCTTCTGCTCTCATAGGGGCAGGGTGGTTAGGCTTAGTACAGGTATATGGGTGTGTAGGAAGTGCGGAGCTAAGTGGGCGGGAGGGGCCTACTTACCGAGAACAGAGCTGTCGAAAACGTTCCCCAGCATCATCACTAGGGAGTAGGTTTTTTGATCCTCATAACAACGTCGCACAAGCCTTCCCCAAGAACTAGGTCTTTCATTAAAGACCTCTCCTCAATACTACCCGGCTCTCACAGGACTAATAGGGGTCATAAAACGCTCTTGGAACTGGCAATTGAGGCCAGGAGGCGTGGGCTAAGCTACGTGGCAATCGTCACCGATCACGGGGGTAACCCAGGGGCCATAAACATCTACGAGGTAGTCGAAGAGGCCTCGACATACCCGAAGCTAGTTAAAATAATCACCTTGGTTATAGGGGGGGTGAGGCTTTCCAGGGAAAGCCCCGAGGCGGCTAGAGTCTACGGTATTAGCAAGGTTGGCGTGGATTCCTCTAGGTGCGTATCGGATGATTGCTTTTACATCTCGGACGTTCTCATCAAGATCTTCAATAAGTTATTGAGCGGTAAACCCGATGTCACGATAGTCCTCGAGGAGAACAAGTACATTACACTTAAGTGTGTTAACGTCCACGGAGGGCTCGTAGGCCCCGTCATTAGGGTACTTCGCGCCGTGAGGGATGGGTCGTGAGGGTCTTCCTCGAGTACAGGATCCCGGTGAAATCTAGCGCTCTCGCTAAGGGGGTGCATGCTGCGCTACTACCAGAGCTGGCGAGCCTGCCCGAAGGGTGCTCCGGGGAAGCGCGCTTAGAGAACGATTACGTGTACGTAAAGTTCGAGTGCACGAGCATAAGTAAATTAAGGGCACTAAATAACAGCTTTATAGGTGTGGTGTTGATGTTATTGGAAGTAGCGGGTGGATTTGAAAATGAGTGAAAAAGCCCTTCCCCCGGAAGTCCAGCAGCTAGTAATACAGTACCAGACACTGAGAGAGCACTACTCGAGGATAGAGGCCGAACTCAGAGTAGTGGAAGCGGAGTTGAGCGAGATAGATAATATCATGGACACGCTGAAGGGCCTGGGAGACGACGCCGAGCTGTATAAAGCCACCGGTCACATACTGGTAAGGAAGTCGAAAACTGAAATAATGAAGGAGCTCGAGGAGAGGAAGGAGCTACTGACAATTAAGCGGGATAAGTACAAGAAGCAGCTGGATTTCCTCACGAAGCAGATAAACGAGCTCGAAGGCAAGTTAAGGGAAACGCTAGCTAAACATGGAATTACCGCCGTGCGTTAAAATGCTGACGAAGAACCGTAAAGAGGCGGGCTATAAGGACGAAACATACCTGAATGTACTTAAATCCCTACCTGAAGACGCTCTCGAGGAATTGCTCATTACGCTTGAAAGGGGCATCAGCGAGTACTTAAAAAGCGTTTTACCTCCTAAAACGGACTTTGACATCGCACTGGGCATAGCTAAGAAAAGTAGCTCCGTAGAGGTTTCAGCGGAGGTAATCATAAGGGGCCATCTTCGATACCGGGAGGATTACGGTAAGCTGGCGCAGGACGCTATAAACTACGCCAAAGAGGTGCTAATTGGTCTTTTAGAGGCTAGGAGACGGCGCGGAAAGTAGAGAGTTTTAAACCTCAATACCCTGTTTGTAAATAAAGGGTCGTAGGTATAAATACCCCCTAGTAGATCCCCCAAGTAGACTGCTTCACGCGGTGTGAGACCATGGTTAAGTACAAGCAGACGATTGAAGTGCTTAAAATAATGAAAAACATTGATCAGGTGAGGAACATTGGCATAACCGCACACGTAGACCACGGTAAGACCACGCTATCCGACTCCCTACTAAGCGCTGCAGGGCTACTCTCGGAGAAACTAGCAGGACAGGCGCTTGCACTAGACTACCTTGACGTAGAGCAAAAGAGGCAAATGACCGTTAAGGCTGCCAACGTAAGCCTGTACCACGAGTATAGGGGTAAACCCTACGTCATCAACCTCATAGACACGCCTGGTCACGTTGACTTCCAGTCTAGGACTTTACGTGCTTTTAGGGCCATAGACGGCGCAATCGTAGTGGTAGATTCCGTGGAGGGTGTGATGACCCAGACCGAGATGTACTTGAGGGTCGCGCTGGAGGAGCGGGTTAGGCCAATACTGTTCATTAACAAGGTGGATAGGCTGATCAAGGAGCTGAAACTGTCGCCTTCAGAGATACAACAAAGGCTAGTGCAAATCGTAAAGGACGTAAACACGCTCATAGCCAACTACGCCGATAAGGAGTTCCAGAAAGCGTGGCTCCTCGACCCCGCTAAAGGGCAGGTGGCCTTCGGCTCTGCGAGGGATAGGTGGGGGTTGACGATACCGCTGGCTATGCAGAAAGGCATCAAGATCAGCGACATAATTGACATTTACAACAGGGGTAAGGACGCCCTAGCGGAGTTGCAGAAAACCGCACAACTGCACGAGGCAATACTGGACATGGTTGTAAAGTTCATACCCAACCCTAGAGAGGCTCAGAGGTACAGGATACCCAAGATATGGCATGGAGACCTAAATAACGAGGTGGCCAAGTACATGGTTGAGTGCGATCCCAGCGGCCCCCTGATAATGATGATCACCGACGTGAAGGTCGACCCCCACGCAGGGCTCGTCGCCACTGGGAGGGTTTTCTCGGGGACCGTTAAACCCGGCGAAGAAGTATACCTCGTCAACGCCAGGGCCCTTCAGAGAGTTCTACAAGTGAGCCTATACATGGGCCCCTACAGGGAGTTAACGGACGAGATATCCGCCGGTAACATAGCCGCCGTCCTCGGGGTAGACAAGGCTAGATCGGGTGAAACGCTGGTAAGCCCCGTGTTCAAGGACTTCATGACTCCCTTCGAGAGGCTTAGAATGATTACGGAGTCCGTAGTGACCATTGCAATAGAGCCCAAGAACCCGCAGCAACTGACTAAGCTCATTGACGCTCTCTACAAGCTACACCTGGAAGACCCCAGCCTCATCGTCAAGATAAACGAGGAGACGGGCGAGTACCTGCTCAGCGGTGTCGGTACTTTACACATCGAAATAGCACTTACACTGCTGAAGGACTTCTACGGGCTCGAGGTTCTCGCGTCGCCGCCGGTGATAGTGTACAGGGAAACCGTCAAGAATGAGAGCAGGATCTTTGAAGGTAAATCGCCTAACAAGCACAACAAGTTCTACATTAGCGTAAGGCCGCTAGACGAGGCGACGATCAAGCTCATACAGGAGGGCCTCGTGGTGGAGGACATGGACCCGCGGGAAAGGGCAAAGATCTTGAGAGACCACGCCGGCTGGGACACGGACATGGCCAGGAGGATCATGGCCATAGACGAGAACATCGACATATTCGTGGACATGACCACGGGTGTCCAGTACTTACGCGAAGTCAGGGATACCATTATACAGGGCTTTAGGCTGGCGATGAGGGAAGGCCCATTAGCGCACGAGCCCGTGCGGGGCTTACTCGTAGTGCTCCACGATGCCGTGATCCACGAAGACCCCGCGCACAGGGGACCCGCACAGATTTACCCTGCAGTGAGGAATGCAATATTCGCTGGCATGCTAACCTCCAACCCGACGCTATTAGAACCCATACTGAAGTACGACGTGAGGGTCCCCGTCGAGTACATCGGTAACATCTCCGTAGTCGTGACCAAGAAGCGCGGTAAGATCCTAGACATACAACAGGCGGAAAACCTGGCTAGGATAGTAGCAGAGGTGCCCGTTTCGGAGTCATTCGACATGGCGGACATGCTCAGAAACGTGACAACTGGTAAGGCTATATGGGGGCAGGACTTCAGCCGCTGGGCACCCGTACCCGACTCCATGTTAATGGACCTGATAGCCAGTATAAGGACGAGGAAGGGGTTAAAGCCGGAGCCGCCTAAACCAGAGGACTTTATGACTTTATAGTGACTACTACGCAGTGCGGGCGCTCCTACGGGCATTCACCACGTAGTTTTCAAGGAGGACCTTGTAAGTGGTCTTGCTGTACTTCACTACAAGCCCCTTTTCACTCATCTTAGAAAGTATTCTGCCAGCGCTCCTAGTCGATGTGGAAAGCCCCTCAGCGAGCTTCCCAACGGTAACGAAAACCACGCCCTCCTCTGCGAGCTTCCTGTGTAGTTTTGCCAAGTCAACGGCGACGTGGACCTTCACACAAAGCACCTGTAGTTAAACCGGTTGATTTTAGCCGGAGAGTGGGGCAAAACTGTTACGAGCGAGAAGACACGTTCTGCGAACTAGGCGCCGGGGCGGGGATTTGAACCCCGGACCACCGGGTCTCCACCAGGCTATGAATGCTTCGTGGTTAACAGCCCGGCGCTCTTCCAGGCTGAGCTACCCCGGCGCCACTTTTCTATTTTACTCTTGGGGTTTTAAAACGCTATTGGTACCATGCTATAATTGCACGGTGCCACCGCTCGGTGGGGCGAGTACGTTGACGTCTTCTCCGAGTTGCTCTTTGAGTTTTCTCGAGAGCTCATCGGCGTCTTCCGGGTTGCCGTGCACTATGATTACGTTCCTGACGCTGCTCTTGTAGTGCAGTACGAACTTTACGATGTCGTCGCTCCCCGAGTGGCTTGAAAGGTCTAGCCATGTAAGCCTAGCCTTAATGGGCTCTTCTATCCCCTGTTCTCTCAGCACCCCGCTCTCGAGTATTTTATGGCCATTGCTATTCACGGCCTGGTAACTTACCAGTACGATGGCATTCCTGGAGTTGCCCTGTATCTGCTTCAAGTAGTAGAGGCTCGGGCCGCCTTTGAGCATGCCGGCGGAGGCTATGACTACGCAGGGTTTTTTGAGGATCTTCTTTCTCATGGCGAAATCCGTGATAAAGTTTACGTTCTCCACGACCTTTAGGAACAGGCCGGGGTCTCTAAGAAACTTCCTGTACTTTACGTAGAGCTCCGTTACATCCCTGCTCAGACCGTCTACGTATATGTCTAGGTAGGGTGCCTGCGCGTAAAGAATCGTCATGACTTCTTGCGTTCTACCAACGCTGAACGCCGGTATGAGGACCACCCCTCCCCTATCTACGGTGTCCTCAACTACCTCTAGAAGGCGCTTTTCAACGAGGTGTCTTGGCGGGTGGTTCCTGGCTCCGTAGGTCGACTCGACGATTATAGTTGTGGGTTTAAGGGGCGGCGTGTCCACGCTACTCAACGTCCACGTCTGCACCGCGTTGAAGTCACCTGTGTAGAGTACGTGCTCGCCACTAGGAGTTTCCACGTAAGTGAGCGAGCTACCCATTATATGGCCAGCGTTGAAGGACTGGATTTCGAACGCGCCAACTTCTGCCTTCTCACCATAGTTCAGGAACTCGGCGCTACTGTACATCCTATCGAATTCCCTGAGCTCGTAATCTATGTAGTGCGCGTTTAATCTCAGGAAATCTATGGTTAGTAACCTAGCCACGTCGAGTGTGGGCTTCGTGGTGATGGTCTTCGGGTTTCCGGTTATGAACAGGTAAGGCGCTGCACCTACGTGGTCTAGGTGTGCGTGTGATATCACCAACGCGTTAACGTCAACGGGCCTTACGTGTAGTGGGAGCTGCGGGACATCCCTTTCATCGAAGCTCACTCCGTAATCTAGCAGTATCGAGCCTTCCCTCTCCTTCAGTAGTATGGCCGTGCGGCCCACTTCCCTACCTCCACCTAGAATCCTCACCTCCATGTAAACTGCCACCAAGTCCTCGCCGGTAGTGTTAATGGGCTTTACTACTCTACTTTTAAATACACTATGTAGAATAACCTTTTAAGAAGGTGTGTAGAGCTTATGGCTTTTTTCAGCCCTCACGAGTTAAAGAAGCTCCTTAAGAGGTACGGGATCGAGGTGGAAGAGCTCCGCGGCGTAGAGAGGGTAGAGCTTCTCGCGGGCTCGAAGAAGATCGTCATAACCTCCCCGCAAGTCATAGTGTTAAAGGCTCACGGGCAGCTGGTATACCAGGTCATCGGTAGCGAGGTGCGCGAAGAACCGTTAACAACGCCCGTGACCGAGCACGCGCCCCCCCTATCAGAAGACGACATCAAGTTCGTCATGGATCAGACCGGTGCTTCACGGGACAAGGCGGTGGAGGCGCTCGTGAAAGCTAAAGGAGACATTGCACGGGCTATAATGATTCTGCGCGGCGAGGTGGAATGAGCTTCGCGAACGCTTCGAGCTCGAAAACAGCTAGTCACGTAGACTGGCAGGGAGCACCCTTCAGGCAGGGGTTTGCAAGAAGCTTGAAAACCTTTCACTACCTACTCGGCGTATACTATGACGGTAGGCTTGGCAAGGCCGTGATGGAGTTCCTCAGCGAAGATGGGGCCAGGCTCATCAGGGTCCCCGACCTATGGGATCACAAGCCATACTTCATAACGGACGAGGACGTTGAAGCTCTCAGAGCTAAACTCGGTAGCGAGAAGAGCGTCGAGCGCTTTGAAGAAGTCGAAAAAATAAACCCTCTAACGATGCAGAAGGTTAAGCTAGTCAAGGTGGTGACGCGGGACCCCCTAGCCGTGAGGAAGGTTCGGAGTAGCGTCAAGAACGCGTGGGAGGCGAAGATCAAATACCACGCGAACTACACCTTCGACATGGGGCTCATACCCGGTATGCGCTACGCCATCGTGAATGAAGACGGCTACCCGAAACTCGTGCTCGCAGAGCCCCGGATACCAGAAGATGTGGCCAGGACCATAAACGACCTCTTCTCGGGCGAACCCGAGTCCACCAGGAAGCTAGCGGTGGAGTTCGCTAAACTATTCGAAGAGCCTCCGCCCAGAGCCATGAGGGTAGCAGTGGATATCGAGGTCTACACTCCATTTAAAGGTAGGGTACCCAACCCCAGGCTGGCCGAGTACCCGATCATCAGCATAGCGATGGCTGGTAGTGATGGTTACCGGAAGGTCTTCATATCTGTGCGCCCTTACAAGAGCCCCTTCCTGTACGCTGCCGAGGAGATATATCCCTCCAACGCCGAGGTCGAGATTTTCGATTCCGAGCAGGCCATGATACTAGAATTCTACAGGGCTGTTTCCGGGTATCCCGTGGTGCTGACCTACAACGGCGACAAGTTCGACCTACTCTACTTGTACACGCGGTCCCTGAAAATCGGCATTCCAAGGTCTCTCGTGCCGATTCGAGTCAGAGAAGACCTCGTGAAGTTTGAAAGCAGCATTCACCTAGACCTCTACAGGTTCTTCTCCAACAAAGCAATCAAGAACTACGCTTTCGGGGGCAGGTACCAGGAAGAACGGCTTGAAGCTGTTTCCCAGGCTCTTCTCGGGGTAACTAAAATAGGGTTCGAGGAGACCGTGAGCGACGTATCAGCTGGCTTGCTCGTAGCCTACAACTTGAGGGACGCGGAGATCACGTTAATGCTGACGACATTTAGTAACGAGCTCGTGTGGAAACTCATTATCCTCATGGCGCGGATCTCTAAGACGAGCGTGGAGGAGCTGTGCAGGAGGCAGATCTCCGGCTGGATCCAGAACCTGTTCTTCTGGGAGCATAGAAGACTTAACTACCTTATTCCAAACAAAGAGGACATCGCAAACTACGTAAGGTCGGCCACTAAAGCGGTGATAGAGGGAAAAAAATACGCCGGTGCACTGGTAATTGTTCCGCCTCAAGGCGTCTTCTTCGACGTCGTGGTTCTCGACATCGCCTCCCTGTACCCGAGCGTCATCAAGAACTTCAATTTGAGTTACGAAACAGTGGACATGAACTGGTGCTCCAGCAAGCAGAAGATCGTCGACGAGACCGGTAAGGTTATACATACAGTGTGCACCGACATGCCGGGGTTAACGGCCCAGATCACCGGGATACTCAGGGATTTCAGGGTTGGAATATACAAGAAGAGGTCCAAGAACAAGTCCCTTTCAGAAGAGCTAAGAGTGTGGTACGACGTCGTTCAAAGGGCCATTAAAGTGTTCATAAATGCCAGCTACGGCGTTTTCGGGGACGAGAGGTTCTCGCTGTACTCCCCCGCCGTGGCGGAGAGCGTCACGGCACTCGGCAGGAGGTCCTTCATGAGCATAGTCGTGAAGGCGGCGGAAATGGGCATTAAGACCCTTTACGGGGACACGGACTCCATATTCGTGTGGTCGCCTACTCCAAAGCAGCTGGAACTCCTCCAGAAGTGGATCCAGCGAAACCTGGACCTGGACATCGAGGTAGACAAGGAGTTCACCTTCATAGTGTTCACCGGCTTGAGGAAGAACTACCTCGGCAGAACCAGCAACGGAGAAGTAGAGGTGAAGGGCCTCGTCGCTAAGAAACGGAATACCCCGGAATTCGTTAAGTCGCTGTTCGGCAGCATCCTCGACAGCTTGAAGAAAGTGGAAAGCCCAGAAGACTTCGCCGCGTTCATGAACTGGCTTGAAAAGGTCATGAAAGAGCACTATTATGGGTTGAAGCAGAAGGAGATCACCCTGGACATGCTAGCCATAAAGACGGCCCTCACGAAAGACCCATCAGCGTACACTAAAAACAAACCACCGCACGTGAAGGCCGCGTTACAGCTTAGAAAGCACGGCATGAATATTCAAGAAGGAGACATCATAGTGTTAGTGAAGGTCAAGGGAGGAGACGGCTATAAGGCAATACAGCTGGCTAGACAGCACGAGGTGGATACTGACAAGTACATAGAGATGTTGAGGTCGGGGTTAGAGCAATTACTACTGGCACTAGGCATTAAGTGGGAAGACGTGGCCGGTGGTAGTGACTTGGCGAGGTTCACTAGGAACCTGCACAGCTAGCACGAGCCCTAACAGCCGTTTTCCGGGGTCAGCGGGTGATAAAGCTTAAAAATAAGAGGGTCTTTAAGTAGCATAGTACCTGGTACTCAGGTGATCTGCTTGCCCAAGAAGAGGGAAAGTCGCGGACGTAGAAAAGGCGATAAGGGCTCCGTTGAAAGGGTGCCATGTGATAACTGCGGTGCGCTGGTGCCCGCAGATAAGATCGTCTGCGTCACGAGGATGTACAGCCCGGTTCCACCCGGCCTCGCGGAAGAGCTCGAAAAGAAGGGGGCCGTAATAATGAAGTACCCCGTGAAGAGGTGCTACTGCGTATCCTGCGCGATATTCTACGGAATAATCAAAGTAAGGCCTGAAGAGGAGAGAAAGCCTAGGCAGGTATTTGTTTAAAAGCCTTTAAAGCTCCGGTACAATATCATCCAGGTGGGTTGATCGGCTTGAAGGCATCTAAAGTAGTTATAGTAACGGCGGAGCACCATCCATACCACAAAATGTGGCTCAAACTAGCTGAGAGGCTTAGCGCGATTTTAAAGGTCCCGCTGGAAGTCAAGGTCGAGGATTACGTGTACCTGGTGGAACATGGAGATAGAGACGAGTTTGGAATGAGCTGGCTTCCACAGATACTGGTAGAGCTGGAGGACAGCACCATTCACTGGCTTCTCTCACGCCTGCCACTAGACGAAAGGCTCCAGCCCGACGAGGAAAAGGCTGTTTACGAGATGCTCGAAAAGCTTAAATCCCTCGGAGTCGAGGTACCTGTCTAGCGCCTTCCACAAGAACACTGCTTAAGAGCTCTCTTACAATTTTTACTCCTGAGCCCCGGTGAGCGCGCGTGGTCTTGGTACCATACGTACCCACGCCGTACCCCGTAGTTAGGGCCATGTTAAAGCTCGCAAACGTAGGTCCCGAAGACATAGTGTACGACCTTGGTTGCGGTGACGGCAGGATACTCATAGTTGCGATTAAGGAGTTTAACGCGAAGAGGGCTATCGGCATTGAAATAGACCGCGAGAAGTACAAGTTAGCGGCCTCTAAGGCGCGGGAAGAGGGGGTTGATGACCGCGTCGAAATACTGCACGGTGACTTCTTCAACACCTACATCGGGGACGCTACCGTAATAACGCTATTCCTACTGACATCCGTTAACGAGATGCTAAGACCTAAATTTGAACGCGAACTCCGCAACGGTACTAGGATAGTGAGCCACGAGTTCAGGATACCCGGGTGGAAGCCGGAGAGGGTAGTCGAAGTCAGAGATGACAACGGCCTCCTTCACACGATATACCTCTACGTGAAGGGTAAACACCTATAGGAGTACCTTTCTAGCGAACACGATGTAACCCGTGTGCCCGATCATTTTCGTCTTCGGCCTGACCGCTCCCGGTTCTACCTGGTACTCTCTTAGTAGGAGCTCATAGGCGTGAATGTCTCCGAATAGCCTGCTTTCCCGTAGCGCAGTAACGGTCTTTTCAACCTGGTTAACCGTGGGCACGTACACCAGTAGCGGTGCCGAGGCCTTCAACACCCTACTCACGCTCGCGACGGCGTTCCAGGGATCGGGTATGTCTAGGAAAAAAGCGTCAAGGGGCTCCACGCTGAGGTCTGCCCGCACGTCCTGCTTGAGCAGGACAACCCGGTGACGCAGACCCGCCTTCTCGAGGTTTTCTGACGCGTGTTTGAGGGCTTCATCGGAGATATCGAAGCCGTAGAGTACTCCGGCGTCTCCGATGATGGAAGCTATCGCTATGGAGAGCGCGCCCGACCCTACACCCGCCTCTCCCGCCTTGCTACCCGGGCCTATTCCCGAGAGGTACACCATGAGCGCGGCGTCTTTGGGGTATATGACCTGCGTAATTCTCTTAAGCCCCGCGAAGTAGTCCTGTACCGTGGGCTTGAGTACTAGGGCCGGCGCGCCTAGACTGGTCTTGATTACCGAGCCGTAGGGGATTCCTATTAACTGGTCGTGCAGGATGTAACCTTTATCCGTGCCTAGTATTTTCCCCCTTTCCACCTTGAAAACGAACCTCCTCTTCTCGTCTATTACTAGGAGAACGGGGATCCCTTCACGTATTTTCTCCTCCATGCCTCCATGTCCTCCTAAGTCCCGGTATCACTCATCACTAATCAGCAATACCAGCTTTCAGCACTACAATAATTTACTCAAGAGTGCTTAAAATCCCTTAAACACCTAGAATGCACTGACGGCGTTTACTCCGCTAGTGCCGGTGAACCCTCTCAATGAACGTGCTGGTCATCCCGATAAAGCCTGTGTTCGCGTACAGAATATTCACCGGCAGGAAGAAGTATGACCTCAGGAAGCTCTCGAAGAACGGCGTCCCCGTTAAGACGGGCGATAGGGCCGTGCTATACGTGACAGGCAGTGTGAAGGCGTTCATGGGGGAGTACACCGTGGGAAACGTCATTGTCGGCACGCCGGAGTACATCGTTAAGACGCTACTGAGAAGCCCTGGTAGCGGCGTGGGTGAAGAGGACTTCAACTACATTAAGGGCGCTGAACGGGCTCTGGCGATGGAGGTGCTGATGCCCGTGGTCTACAGGAAGCCCGTTGACATGAGAGATGTCCTTAGGATATTCCCGGACTACCGCCCCCCGCTTGGAATCCAAAAACTCGACGAGTATGAACCGGTAGTGGTGCTCGTATTCAACAAGGCGAGAGGCTTAACCGCGCAGCCACGGGCTTAGCTCAATTCTGCTTCTCTAATCCACAGTTCTCGCCTTAACAGCTCCCTTATGGCCACCCTGATGACCTCGCTCCTGTTCTTGTACCTACCTATCTTGATCAGCTCGTCTATGCCCTCAAGGTATATCTCCGGCATTTTAACAGTTACGAGCCTTAGTCTCGGCCTCACGAACATGCCTTTCACCATTCTTAGGATTTCGCGGATATTACTTTTAAAACACGGGACTCCGCTTTCCGCCGCCAAGTAAGCCTCCCGGCCCTCCGCGCCCGCTCCTTGCGGGTTTACACCGCTACTTGCGGGGAGTCGGGCTTTACCGCGTCCAACTGCTCAGCACTAGGTGCCTTCTACTCTAAGAGGATGCCTATGAGCTTGAGCACTAGCGCGTTCCACGCCCTCGCGGCGCGCTGCGTGAACTCCTCTCTAGTTAACGCTAAGTACGTGACGAAAACTAGGTTCATGTAGACGAGTGGTGCTAGCTGTACGCCGTAGAAACTGTACTGCGTTCTACTGCCTAGAATCCACAGTAGGACGTAGCTGCCGAGAACCCCAGCGTAGAACAGGGCTACGTAACCGTACTCCTTGAAGCCCGTGAACACCGCTGGGAGGTAGAACACGAGCAGTATTAGCGATGCCAGCCACAGGGGGTAGAACCCCTCGGCGTAGAGCACCTTCCCGTCGGGGTATATGTAGAGCGGGAAGCTGTTTAACCCTACGAACCACTCCCAGGGCGCAGAGCTGACGGGGCACTGGGCCCCCGTGCACTTCACGCTTAGATGCCAGCGAATAGAGCCTATTAGAGCGTACTCGACCCAGTTCCTCAAACCCATGTAGCTAATTATGGGTGCGGAGACCAGAACCAGCGATGAGAGGTACAGTATAGCCGCCACTAGGGAAAACGCCACCAAGGACCGCACGAACACCGCCGGCTTCCTACTAGCTTTTAGAGCCGATTCGCGTGCTAGTAGCAGGACTACCGGCATAGCGGCGAATAAACCCGTCGCCTTGAACAAGCCGCCGGTAACGGCGAGTAGTAGGGATTCCCTGTACTTCTTACAAGCCGCGAGGTACAGTGAAGCCGCCGTAAACAACGCAGTGTAACCGTCTAGTAGCGCGATACTGAAAAGCGCGCGTGACATGGGGTCCGCGATTACGAGGAGCGCACCTATCAGGGGGACGTCGCGCCTCCTGGTTACCTTCGACAACGTGAAGTATACGAGTACCGAGGTAGCGGTACCCGCCGCGACGCTGGGTAGCCTCCAGTACACGGGCGCGTCTCCCAGCAAAACCATGGAGAGCGCGATCGTGTACTTCCCTAGAGGGGGGTGCTCCCAGTTGATGTACTCGTGCACGTTTTCGGCATCGGGCAGCATCCAGCCCCTAACCACGTCTACTACCGGGCAGAGCTCCCCGGCCTCCCTTACGAACGCTTCCACGCCGCTTTCAGACCCGTTGACGTAGATGGCGTAGGTCTTGACGTAGTCGGCGCGGCTACTGAGGCCGTGCCTACTCGCCAGGTCCACGAGGGTGTCCTTTATGCTGGTCCACCTAGTTGCACACCCGCTAGCACTGAACACTACCGTGGCGCCGCGCACACCTAGCTGCCTGGGTTCCACCCCGAAAACCCTGCGGAGGATGTTCCTGGCTGCCGAGACGTACCACACCTCGTCGGTAACGTACCCTCGCCCCCCGCGATCCGCCTCCAGTTCGTGGAGGCTCCACGCGGTCTTCCCGAAGGAGTAGGTTGCTGCGAGCAGTATTAGCGTGATCGATGCGAGCACTACTAGCCTCTCCCCCCTTCCCAAGTGTAATCGCCTTAGACCCGTCCTCCAAACTAAATTAAGTACCGTTAATTTACTTTACTGGTAGCCGGTGAAAAGCTTTTGAAGGCGGCGAGGGAAGCGGTATCGGTAGCCGTCGTCTTGGCAGTCTCGCTGTTACTCTACATGCCTGCTAGCGTTCAGGAGCTTCTCTTTAAGCGGGTCTTGTGGAGCCCGCTCGAAGTGGAGGTAACCAGCTTTTACAACGACGTCTTCAACGTGACGGACGAGCTACAGGCTAGGAAGACCTGGCTTAACAGCGAGAAGTGGAGCTCCATTAGGAGGGGTGTTAACGTGTACGCCGTGCCCTACCTAGACTACAAGCTACGCGTCTACGGGGACGTCCCAGCACCCCCGTTGATCGCGCTCCTCTGGGCCCTCATCACGTACCTTGCACTCCTACTTACCGGGTCTTACATCAGCCCCCTGTTCACGGTGATCCTCTACTCCTTTCAAGCAATCATCTCGTCTCTCTGCGTAATAATCCCCTTCAGCTCCTCCCGGTTTAGGGAGCACTACTTACCTCTCTACCCGCTACTCTTAACGTCGATCCTGGCACTAGCTCCGTACTCCCTGGACGTCGTGTCCGTTCCGCTCGTAGTGCTGGCCTTACTCGAAGCCGGGAGGGGAAAGCACGGTAAGGCTGTCTTCTACATGGGCTTGTCAACGGGGTTTAACTACTTCCTACTCGTGCTATTCGTGCTTTACCTGCACGGCGTTCTTGTAACAGGAGGTGGGAAGGTAAAGCTGCCTGCGCTCTCGGGAGTGCTCCTACCTTACGTTATTCCGGGAATGCTAAACCCCCAGTACTACGAGTGGTTTATATCCGGATTCCTCCTTGCAGAGCGCGGGGGCTTCGGTATGGGCAGTATCCTGGTCAACGCGCTCGGCCAGCGCCTAGTGTACAGGGTTACTGTGGGCTTGTGGCTGGCGCTACTCGTAGTGCTGGTATCCCTCACCCCCCGGGACCGCGCTAGATCGCCAAGTTATCTGCTGAACGCGTTCTTCCTACTGTTCACGCTACACGTGGACGCGCACCCACGAGCGCTCCTACCTCTCTTCTTCGCCGGGGCGGCCCTCAACTCGCTTAAACCACTAAGCATCTACATGCTAGTAGAGTCTTGCAATGCACTGGTCCACGCACTACACCTAGAAGCGGGCACTACGGCGAGCTTACTGGGCTTAATCGGGGTACAGCCACCTCAAGACCCCTTCTCCCCAGAAAACCCCGTTCAGTGGATTGCCCAGTTCCGGAACTTCATAATCGTAGCATCGAGCGCAGGTGCCGTACTCGAAGCACTAAAAACACAGCACCACGAAAACCACATAGAACCCCCGCAAACACCGCTTAAAACCGAGTCTACGCATTACTATAAACTGGAGCCGGGGTCGCCTAGCCTGGTAGGGCGCCGGCCTGCTAAGCCGGTGGGGGAACACCCCGCGCGGGTTCAAATCCCGCCCCCGGCGCCACTCCTCATAAACACCCACGATATCCTCCACAGG
>Ga0105162_1000007_pt1 | contig 173302 bp, 173 predicted proteins | sample JNZ201metaG_FD_81532 | JGI IMG/M metagenome (GOLD analysis project Ga0105162, IMG submission 81532) | Hot spring microbial communities from Jinze hot spring, China to study Microbial Dark Matter (Phase II) - JNZ 20120812A | ecosystem: Environmental > Aquatic > Thermal springs > Hot (42-90C) >...
ATTATACCATGGATGTTGTCAGCGAATATCATGGAACTTTAGAGTTCCAGAGAAAAAAAGGGCCATGAACTGGTAAAATAATACGTGATAGCTTTCGAAGGAGGGACGAAAATGATATTTACCTTAACGATGAACCCGTGCCTAGACAGGTACATTTACGTGGATGAACTCGTTGTAGACGATACGATACGTGCAAAGAAAGTTGTAGACTATCCAGCTGGAAAGGGGATAGACGTTTCGCGAGTGATACGTGAATTGGGAGGTGTTTCTATTGCTATCGCACTTGTCGGTGGTGACACGGGAAGAAAGCTCGAGGAAATGCTCGACAAAGAAGGCGTTATCTACATATCGATTCGTGTACCTCAAGAAACACGAATGAACGTTATACTCGAAACGAGCAAAGGGCAATACAGGATAAGTATGCCCGGTGAAAAAATCAGTGCGAAGAAGTTGCAGGTTGTCCTCGAAGTACTCAACGCACTTGTTAGAGAAAGAGATACGGTCGTTGTCTCAGGTAGCTTACCCAAGGGTGTTGCTGCCGAGTTCTACACGGGAATCATATTTTCCCTCAAACAATGGGGAGCCACCGTTTACTTTGATGCGGACGGTGACAAGTTAAAGGCTGGCCTCATCGGTCAACCGGACTACATCAAACCAAACCTCCACGAGTTTCAAAGGCTCATCGGTAAACATATGAGTCACCAAGATGAGATAATCTCCGAGGCAAGGAAAATTATTGAGCACTTTGAACTCAAAGGAATACTTCTCACACTTGGTGGTAAGGGAGCGTATTTGATAACTCTTGATAAGGTACTTTACACAAAATCAGTTGAAGTAAAGGTTAAGAGTGCCGTTGGTGCCGGTGACTCGTTCTTGGCAGGATTCGTGTTGAAAAAAGAAGAAGGACTACCTGACGAGGAAGCTTTAAGATGGGCCAACGCGGCGGGTACAGCCGCCGTGTTGACCCCAGGTACTCGTTTGTGTAGGAGAGCTGATGTTGAAAAATTACTCGAAAGGATTGAAGTTGTCCGGATTATGTGAGAACATTATCTTTTGATCATACCGAGGAAGTATTCGTGCACACGTGTGTCATCCGTTAGCTCGGGATGGAAGGAGGTAACGAGGACGTTATTTTGCCTAAGCATAATCGGATGCCCTTCAAAGGTGGAAAGGACCTCCACATCAGGCCCCCATTCATCAACCCGCGGTGCACGAATGAAAATGGCTTTGAAAGGCTTATCAAAGCCTTTGATTTCAACGTATTCTTCGAAGCTATCGACTTGTCGACCATAAGCGTTTCGCATAACCTTTATATCGATAACACCTAGTGATTCTTGTGGGTAGTTCTCAATCTTCTTTGCAAGGACAATCAGTCCGGCACACGTGCCGTAAACAGGTAGGCCCTGCAGGATTTTTTCCTTCAAAGCGTCGAAAAGGCCAACACGTTTCATAATTCTTATCATCGTTGTGGATTCGCCACCGGGTATGATAAGTCCATCTATTTTCTCAAGGTCCTCTGGTGTCCTGACGATCAACACTTCATGTCCGAGCTTCTCAACCATCGTTTTGTGTTCCCTAAAATCACCCTGGATTCCAGATACGCCTATGACCATACCTCACCATCCTCTTTCTTGGAGCTTGACTTCGAGCGATTCAATGTCAAGTCCTTCCATCGGTTCACCGATATCTTCGGAAATCTTCAGGAGCATTTCCGGATCGTTCCAGTATGTGACTGCCATCACGATTGCCTTTGCCATTTTCATCGGATCCTTAGATTTAAAAATACCACTACCAACGAATACTCCATCAGCGCCAAGCATCATCATCAGTGCCGCATCGGCTGGTGTTGCAATTCCACCAGCTGCAAAGTTCACAACTGGAAGTCTCCCAAGTTCTTTCACCTGAAGAACTAGTTCTACAGGTGCGCCGATTTCCTTGGCATAGCTGACAATTTCCTCGTAAGGCATGTTTTGGACCTTCCTGATCTCAGACATCATCGTTCTCATATGTTTTACCGCTTCAACAACGTTACCAGTACCGGCTTCCCCCTTTGTTCGAATCATCGCAGCGCCTTCGGCGATTCTTCTGAGAGCTTCGCCCAAGTTTCGCGCACCGCACACAAACGGAACCTTGAACTCGTGTTTGTTTATGTGGTACTTATCATCCGCAGGTGTGAGGACCTCGGATTCGTCAATAAAATCAACACCGAGTGCTTCTAAAATCCTTGCCTCCGCGATATGTCCGATCCTCACTTTTGCCATCACCGGTATGGAAACAGCTTCCATGATTTCCTTTATCTTGGAAATGCTGGCCATTCGAGCAACGCCACCTGCTTTCCTTATGTCCGCCGGCACACGTTCCAGGGCCATGACGGCAACCGCACCGGCTTCTTCAGCAATCTTTGCCTGTTCGGCGGTTGTCACGTCCATGATGACACCGCCCTTGAACATTTCCGCAAAACCCTTCTTAATTTCCCATGTTCCCTTTTCCATGTTCCCTCGCCTCCCTTTACGATTCTGTCAAGCTTTATTGTCAAATTATAACAGTTTCCGTGTACTCACCAAAAACTTCCCTCAGGGCGTTGCTGATTTCACCAACAGTTGCATACGCTTTGACCGCTTCGAGCACGTACGGGAAGAGGTTTTCGTCGGTGGACGCAACTTCCTTGATTTTGTTAAGTAACTTCCTGACTTTTTCGTTGTCCCTGCGTTCTTTTAACTTCTTGAGTCGTTCTTTCTGTTTTTTCTCAAGTTCTGGATCGACCTTTAATATTTCACCTATACGAGCATCCTCCTGGATCTGGAACTTATTAACACCAACGATAATCTCCTCTCCCCTCTCCACGGCCAACTGGTGCTTGTAAGCACTTTCATGGATTTCCTTTTGTACGTATCCACTTTCTATTGCCTTTATCATGCCACCCATTTGATCAATCTTTTCAATGTACTCCATTGCTCTGCGCTCTATTTCGTTTGTCATTGCCTCAATAACATAAGAACCACCGAGTGGATCTATCGTATCCGCCACACCGGATTCGTAAGCAATGATTTGCTGGGTTCTTAAAGCAATCATTGCCGAGAGTTCAGTTGGAAGCGCGATCGCTTCGTCGTAAGAATTCGTGTGCAGAGACTGAGTACCTCCAAGCACAGCTGCGAGTGCCTGGATTGTAACCCTAATGATGTTGTTAAGTGGTTGCTGGGCTGTGAGTGTTGAACCTCCCGTTTGTGTGTGAAACCTGAGTTTCATCGCTTCAGGATCGGTAACGCCGAAGCGGTTTTTCATTATCTTGGCCCAGAGCCTCCTTGCGGCTCTGAACTTCGCAATTTCCTCGAGAAAGTTGTTGTGTGCGGCAAAGAAAAATGAGAGTCTCTTACCAAACACGTTTGGATCCAACCCACGTTTAATAGCAGCGTCAACGTATGCAATACCGTCAGCAAGCGTGAAAGCAACCTCTTGAACAGCTGTTGAACCTGCTTCACGGATATGATAACCACTGATACTGATGGGATTCCACTTAGGCATGTACTTTGAACAGTACTCAAAAATGTCCGTAATCAACCTCATCGATGGCTCGGGAGGATAAATGTACGTTCCACGCGCGATGTACTCTTTTAGAATATCGTTCTGGATAGTACCACTCAACTTATCCTGGGACACTCCTTGTTTCTCCGCCACTGCGATGTACATGGCAAGCAGTATCATCGCTGTACTGTTTATTGTCATCGAGGTACTCACCTGATCAAGAGGTATACCGTCGAAAAGTATCTCCATATCCTCCAACGAGTCAATGGCAACGCCAACCCTTCCAACCTCTCCTTCAGCCATCGGATCGTCGGAGTCGTAACCGATCTGCGTGGGCAAGTCGAAAGCGACCGAAAGACCCGTTTGACCTTGCGAGAGCAAGTATTTGTAGCGTTTATTTGATTCTTCGGCCGTACCGAATCCTGCATACTGCCGCATCGTCCAGTATCTTGCACGATACATCGTTGGTTGAACACCGCGTGTGAACGGGTATTCACCGGGGAAACCAAGATCCTCTAAGTAATTCAGCCCTTCGATATCTTCTGGTGTGTAAAGCCGTTTTATTTCGTAACCTGAGGATGAGGTGAAGACCTGTTTTCTCTCCGGAACCTTTGAAACGGATTTTTCCACCACTTGATCATACCTTTTCTTCGCCTCAAAAAACTTTTCGTCCATCGTTCCACCCCTTCCACGACAACTCTAAAAATTCAAAGAATAACATCAGACATCGCGATTCAAAAACGTGCCCTTTTCATCTTGTACCTGTGAGCTTGCGAATCTCTTCCCTGTTTCAAGTTGTTGCGTGAGCTTCTCAAAATCTCTAAGTTTTTTCTTCAACAATTCCATTCTTACCCTATCACGTTCATAAATTTCGATCAACGTCTCCTGTGGAAGTTCGGGTAACAACTTTTCCCGCAAATCCAACAACTGGTTAAGAACTTCGTAATCCTCCTTTTCTATCGCCTTGTCTATGAGCGTTTCAATCTCTATTATATCTTTTGGCTCATCGTTAAACATCACCATACACCTCTATTCCAACATCTTCTCCAAATGTCCGGCTGAGCAGTTCCTGATAAAGTCTTTCCATAGAGGCTTTCAAAGCCGGGTGAACCAAATGAGCATTCAACTCACGCATCGGTAAAACGAAAAATATCCTGTTCTCAAAATCATAATGTGGTACCACCAGCTCCGGGGTCCTTATCACAAGGTTACCGTAAAAAAGTATATCCAAATCAATTACCCTCGGCCCCCACTTCTCCGTTCTAATACGTCCCATCGAGCGTTCAACATCTAAGAGTACCTTAAGAAGCTCTAACGGTGGTAAGTCCGTGTCGACCTCGACCACGCAGTTGAGGAAATCGGGCTGATCGGTTTTTCCGTACGGTTTACTTTCGTAGACTTTTGTGACGTTCAGTATGTTGCAGAATTCAGATATTTCTCCCAGTGCACTGCGTAAATTTGCCAGCCTGTCGCCAAGGTTACTACCAAGTCCTATGTAGATACCTCCACGTTCTTTCTCGAGAATGACACTCGCATAGGCGAATCTGTCATGCGCCAATGAGGCATGCATCCTGTTGAACACTCCGTGAACTGGAGGGATGTATTTGTGTAAAACCGGGCAGACCTCTCCAAATGGTCCATTCAAAAAAGAAACATCCTGAAATGAATTGCCATCTATACCAGTACCAAGTGCTTTGAAGTAGGCTTCCTTCAACGCAAACCTGCCAGCTATGTATTCCTCATCAATTTTTGCACGATTCTCTAGTTCGTCTTTGGTAAGCACTTTGTTTGCAAGCTTCAGGTCTACCCTCTCGATTTCAAGCACATCAACACCAAAACCAACGATCAAACTGGATAACCTCCCTCAAATTCTTCGGCTAGTTTCCAATCCACGCACAAACTCTCCTCGTACCTACGCTTAAGGTACTGACGCCCGACCTCGCCCAAGATAGCGTATATAAGCAAATCCTCTTCAGATTGCGCGAGCAGTCCTATTTCACGTCTCCTCTTGTCCAGTTCCGGTTCCAAATAGTCCGCAGGACGTCCATCAATCGGTTTTTCGTCTCCAAGGATCTTCTTTACCAACTCCGGATCAATAGGTGCAGGTGGCCTACCGTATAGTCCCTTAACGTAATCCTTAACTTCCCTTGTCACCTTCGCATATCTTTCTCCCGTCATGACGTTCAAAACTGCCTGAACACCGACTATTTGGCTTGTTGGGGTAACAAGTGGGGGATAACCAAGATCCTTACGAACCTTCGGAATCTCTTCGAGTACTTCGTCGAGTTTGTTAAGCATTTTTTGCTCGGAGAGCTGTTTAACGAGGTTTGAGTACATTCCACCAGGTACTTGCGAGACGATGATCCTATGGTCAATGGTGACCATTTTCACATCGTAAGATTCGTATTTCCTTCTGATATCCCAAAGGTATCGCACTATCAAATCGACCTTTTTCCAGTCTATTTTCGGCAATTCAACATACTCGGAGAGAACGTGATAAAACGTCTCGAAGGCCGGTTGACTCGTTGCCATGGCAAACGGGGAGAACGCTGTATCGACAACATCTGCGCCGGCTTGAAAAGCGGTCAAGTATGCAAGTTCCCCCAGCCCAGCCGTTGCATGACTATGGACTTCAACGGGTAATCCGTACTTCTTCTTTAACTCTGAAACCAGCTCTCCCGCAACCTTCGGGGTTAAGAGCCCAGCCATATCCTTTATGCACAACGAATGAACCCCGCGCTTCACCAACTCACCTGCGTAATTCACGAAATACTCCACCGTGTGGACAGGACTGACGGTATACGAAATCGCTCCTTGGACATGAGCACCACAGCTAAGGGCAACCTCGATGCTCTTTTCCAAATTTCGGATATCGTTGAGTGCATCGAAAATTCTGATTATTTGAACACCATTTTCGACAGCTTTTCTCACGAAGAGTTCAACAACATCGTCGGCATAGTGCCTGTAACCTACAAGATTTTGACCCCTAAGGAGCATTTGCGTTTTTGAATTTCTCAACTTAGCTTTTATGAGTCTGATGCGCTCCCAGGGATCTTCATTCAAATACCGGATACACACATCGAACGTGGCACCACCCCAAACCTCAAGTGCCCTAAATCCAAGTTCATCGAAGGCTTCAATTATACCTAAAATATCCTTCGTGCTCATTCGCGTCGCTATTAACGACTGGTGACCATCGCGGAATGTTGTATCGACGAAAAGATCGAGCACCGGACCACACCTTCTTTCACTATCATAAGACCTTCGTTCAACTAAAATTATACCACCGCCTTCCAAATTATAAAGTGAAAGGAACGTTCGCATACAAAAGTGGGAAAAAGTATTTTCGAGATACGGGATATTTGGTATAATAAATTTTGCAGTGCGAACGTTAAAGATGGAAAATGAAATTGCTTCCGGAGTTCCAAGATCTTTCGAAATTCTGAAATGTATTAGCAATGGGGGGAAACCATTGAAAAAAGCAATCATCCTAACTATTGGTAATGAAATTACCGAAGGTCTAATTGTTGATACCAACTCCAAGTATTTGAGTCAACGTTTAAAACTCGCTGGATACTACGTGGAGAAAATATTAACCCTTCCCGATAAACTCGATTCCCTTGTAAAAGAAATAAAGAATGCCGTGAGTGAAGCGGATTTGGTTGTATCATCCGGAGGTCTTGGCCCTACAGAAGACGACTTGACTCGCGAAGCATTTGCCCGAGCACTTAACCTAAGACTCGAACTTAATGAGTTTGTTGCGGATAAATTGAATGAACGCGCAATAAAGTTTTATGGGAAAGCACCTCAAAGCGTTAGAAAACAAGCAATGTTCTTGGAAGGGGCTCAGATTTTGGAAAACGCCGTTGGAACAGCACCGGGGCAATTCTTGGAATATAACGGGAAGATAATAATTCTGCTGCCTGGACCTCCCAACGAGCTGATACCAATGTTTGAGAGCGTGTACGAAAGAATCAAGACGGAGGACGCACTTTACACAAGAAGGCTCAAAACCTTGGGCCTTCCAGAAGCGATTCTCATGGATGAGTATGGTCAGTTCATACATTCTAAGCCGAACGTGACCGTTGCAACGATGGCTTCTTACGAACGGGGTGTTGAGGTTAGACTGACTGCACCAATCAAGTTTAAAGACGATGTTGATGAAATATTTCATGGATTGCTGGAACTGCTTGGAAAATATGTCTACGCAACAGATGACGAAGAAATCCAGAATGTGGTAGCACGGATGCTCTTTGAAAAAGGTTTAACAGTATCTTTTGCCGAATCGTGTACCGGCGGTATGATTTCCTCTGTAATCGTCGATGTACCCGGGATATCGAAGGTATTTAAAGGCAGTATTGTTGCCTACGACAATGCGATTAAAACGTATATTCTTGCAGTTCCTGAACAGATTCTTAGGATGCACGGTGCCGTAAGTGAGGAATCTGTGCGTGCCATGGCACAGGGTGTAAGAAGATTAATAGGAACGGATCTGGCGTTGTCCGTTTCGGGGATCGCAGGTCCGGCCGGCGGTACGCCCGAAAAACCCGTGGGAACTGTTTGTGTTGGTATTGATGGACCTATCGGAACGGTTAGTAAAACATTCCACCTGCGCGGTGATAGAAACATCATACGTAAGAGGACTACGTTGGTAGCTCTCAACGAGCTGAGATTGTACCTATTGAAGCTTTGACAACGGGGTGAAAGGAGTAACGATAATGAAATTACCGGGAGTGGAAGAATGGGTACGGTGAAAGGTCAGGATAAAAAGCGTAGGGTAACGATAAAGGATGTCGCAATGTACGCCAACGTAGGCGTCGGGACTGTTTCAAGGGTGCTCAACAACAGTCCACACGTCACTTTAGAAACAAAGCAGAAAGTGCTTGCGGCAATCAGGGAACTTGGATACACACCGAATCCGTACGCAAGGTACCTATCCGTGGGTACCAGTAACCTTATCACCGTCATCATCCCCGAGATGAAAGGCGACTTTTATCAGATCCTGCTCTCTGGAATCGACGAAATTCTGATTAAACACGGTTATTCCTCCATTCTTTACCCACTTTACAACAATAGAAGATACGACGCACTTAAAAAGTCCTCGGAGCTCTTACTTTCGACTGACGGTGTGATCGTCGATGCGGTAAGTGTAGACACCGTTCTAAAGGATTTACTTAACCAGAACACACCAACCGTATGTGTAGAGCAAGAATCTGAGATCTTCGACTCCGTAATGGTTGACAACTACTACGGTGGTGTAATCGCGGGTGATTATTTCGCAGATTTGGAGATGGAAATATTCGTCGTGACCCACCGGAAATCGCACGAACTTGAGAGTACCGTTTTTGATGAAAGGCTCGAAGGTTTTCAAGCCTCACTTGAGAAAAAGGGCAGAAACATTGACAAAATCTATTACGTACCTTTAGACTGGGAAAGTACTTTCGAGGTTGCGAGGAGAATTTTCTCCCGCCACAAAAGGTGTGCAATATTCACCACAACCGACTACTTAGCCGTTCCCATCATCGAAGTGGCCAGAACCGTGGGATTGAACGTTGGAAAGGATGTACGAGTTTGTGGATTTGACGATTTACCGATTGCACACGTGCTTGGAATCACAACGGTCAAGCAACCCATATACGAGATGGGAAAAATCGCCGCCGACATGCTGATTAAGAGGATAAAGGGAAAGGCAAAGGACAAGGCGGCGAAGGTAATATTAAAGCCAGAACTGGTTGTTAGGGAAACGTAATGTTGAAAAGGCTCTGGATATCTGCACAAAAGCTAAGGAGGAAACGAAGAATGTATGCGCATCGGAGTACTGATGGGTGGAATTTCGAAGGAACGGGAGATCTCACTGAGAAGCGGTAAAAGAATTGTCGAGGCTCTTCGCAGGATGGGACATTTGGTGGACGGAATCGATGTTAGAGCAGATGTGATTTACAATCTTACTGAACTAAGGCGTTACGATGTGCTTTTCAATATACTCCACGGAACGTTCGGGGAAGACGGTAGGATGCAAGCGATACTCGATATGGTCGGTGTACCGTACACCGGTTCCGGAGTCGAAACGAGCGTTATCGCTTTTGACAAATACTTATGTAACCTCTTCGTGGAAGATATCGTGAAAGTACCAGAATTTGTTTTAACCACGATAGAAAATGCACAAGAGGTTATTGACAACTTTCATCTTCCATGCGTTGTGAAGCCTCGTTCGGAAGGTTCGAGTATAGGTACGCATATTTGTTTCGACAGATATGACTTACGAAAGGCTGTTGAGGAAGAGCTGAGAAACTACAGATTCGTACTCGTCCAGGAATACGTCAAAGGGCAAGAGGTGACCATTTCAATCATTGACATCAACGGTCAACCGGTCGTATTGCCGATACTCGAACTACGACCCAAGAAACTTTTCTACGATTATGAAGCCAAGTACACGGATGGTCTAACCGAATTTGTTATACCAGCAGAACTTGACGAAAATATCACCAAAGCCGTCGAGGATGTAGCGTTGAAGATCTACAAAAAGCTCGGTTGTAAGCATTTCGCAAGGATAGATGGTATCGTGAAAGACGGAGTTTTCCACTTTCTCGAAGTTAACACGTTACCTGGGATGACCGAACTAAGTGACTTACCTATGTCGGCAAAAGCTTACGGTATGAGTTTCGAGGAGCTCGTCGAAAACATCGCTCGTGAGGCATACATGAATCCTGCGACAAGGGAATGGAGTGGTAGGGTTGACGTCCATCCCGCTTAAGATAGCGGATAGAAAACAGTTGAACAGCATAGCAAGTGTGATAGCAAGTCTTATATTCGTTATTATCTCGACAATTTTTGGAATCGTCCTCGACCAACTTCTCGGAACTTACGTGGTGTTTGCAGTTATTTTATCTGTTACGTCTGTTCTTCAGGTTTTGTTTGGTCTGTCCGTGGTCTCGCACGTCATAGCTAAGATTCTCTCAGCAGAACCACTGAGTACTTCTAAAATTTCCGAGGATCAGAAAGAAGCCCTCGAAAAGATACTATTGGACGCGAAGGAAGTGTTCGATTATCCGTACGACGTTCGTCTTTTAATTATCCCTCATTACTCTATAAACGCGTTGTCGGTTGGGATTCACAAACACGAACACTTAATATTGGTCTCACTGGGAGCAGTTGAAAAACTCTCAAACGAGGAAATCAAGGGATTAGTATTTCACGAGATGTTCCACATCAAGCACGGTGATACGGATTATCTAACATGCTTGAGTGGAACATTTGGTGCACCGTTTCTTGTGTACACATTGGCAACGGAGAAACTGAATAGAGTGCGCAAAGAATCCAAAAAAGTGAATGGAGATGAGGCAAAGAAGCTTACTTCGCAGATAATATTTTCTGTAACCGTATTGACATTGACAATGTTCTTAAAACCTATCGGTCTACTTGCGAATCTCCTCGTCAATCCGAGAAAGGACCTTGAGGCAGACTTGTATGTGGCCTCGTTGATTGGCTCGGAATATTACGCGAGCATATTTGAAAAGATCATCTCAGATTGCTTACCACTCACGGAAAATTATTACTTCATACGACACCTATTTTTCACACACCCAAATTGCAAAGACGTACGGAGGAGGAAGATGAACAAAATTTTATCAGTGTACCCCTCAGTTCAAGAAAGATTCGATTCAGTAGTTTCTTCACAGGAAAAAACCAAACAGGACAAGTAGTAAAAACGGGCTTAACAGGTTTAACGAGTTCAAGTAATCTGGGAGGGATCTTGATATTGCCGAATCTAGTCTCACACCTTAGAATAGGAGTTCTAACGTACCCGATTTACGTGTTTCTGTATAACTCAATATTCGCATTCTTGAAAAAGTCAGTATCGCTCTCTGGCTTCGATCTTGCACTTGGATATTTAGCTTATATCCTTGGTAGCGACCTACCGGATCTGGACAGTGCCAACGCTCCACTTAGAAATCTCACCAAAGTCTTTCTGTACGGGTTCTCAATTTTCGTATTCTACGAATTCCTCTTGGAAAAGTTTCGATCACTGAACGTTCTATCGAATTTACCAGACGCGATGTTGAGTTCAGCGGCCCTCGGGCTATCACTAGCCATAGGTGCAGGACTTGTTAATATGTTCCTCTCACTCCCACTTTTCTATCATCGCGGTTTTGTGCATTCGATCACCTTTGGAGCTATATACGGTTTTTTGGTGTATCTTTTCCTCCAACCACTTGTGAAGAATGTCATTTTCATCGGTGTTAGCGCATTTTTTGGTGTGTTTGTTCACTTGTTAAGTGACTATGCAAAAAAACCTTGGAAAGCGTTCAAACTGTGGTGATTTTTGAGCGAAAGGAGATTGAAAATGCGTTTCTTGGATGGTGTGAACGTGACTTACGTTAAAAAAAGTGAAAAAGAAAAGCTGAAAAGATTTATCAGTGAGGTTTCTAAGTTCGATACGACCCTCTCCTTTCAACCGCTGAATAGCCCTGTCTATGGAAGCTATCGCGTTGAACTCTACGAAATCGACGAAGAAAGGGAGAAAATTCCAGCGATAAAGCTAACCGTTTTCGTTTCGGCAAGTGACCCGATAGATTGGCTGATGAAACACGACGATCAAGTTAACATGAGCTTGGACGAGGCTGTGCACGTGGTTGACACGGAGATCCTTGAAATTTCGGAAAAAGAAAACATACTTTCCCTATCGCTTGAGCAACATAAAATCTATGCTTTCGTGAGTAAAACGAGAACGGCAAATATGTCCCTTAGGGAGATGGTTTTGGAGGTTTTGAAAAAGTTCTTTAGGGAGGAGTTTGGTATTGAATTTAGCGAAGAGGAGTATGAATTGGAACTCCATCCCGAACTAAGTGACTACTTTTTATAGTTTCCAAAAAAGATTTTTAGTTTTTCAGCTAAACGCTGAATACGTCGTGTCCACTTGATGATAAGCCTCTTGAGCTTTAAAGAGCTGGGTCTATCAGAGAAAACTCATCAACGTTAGCACGAGGACCGGTATAAACATCAATTTGCGATACGATTTGTTATAAGCAAGCGAATCTTTGAGAAAAACGGGCATCAAGCTTCCAAAAATTCTCCAAAGCACACACAAAGTGAACACGATTTCTCAATCTTTCTTGGTAATCTGTGTACGTGAAGTAAGTAGAACATGTTTAAAAACATTCCTTCCTCCACTTGATCAAACAAGACCGCGTCAACAATTTACCCGAATGCGTTGAAAAATCTAAAGGCAATCAGGATTGTTGGCGTGCACAGTGAAAGCTCAATTATCGCAACCTCATTATGATGGACTCTAGAGAAATCTTTGAACAATGAAAACACAGAGAAGTACTCGGTAAAATACTCAACATGTTCAAAAAGCAAATCGGAAATCCCACCATGGCCTGTTCGAACTTTCTTGCAACTATCGTTAAATGTATACGTTGTGGTAAAGCATGATGCTACTTTCTGTCGGAATACCGTATCCAATATCAACCCGATAAAAACCATCGTCAATACTCCTAAAGAAGCACGAAATTAGTTTCAGGGCACCTTTGAAGGTAGTTATCAAGGGGTGTAACAAGGAACAAAAAAGCATGAAAGGCGAGTTATTAAAAAGTTATTGAATCATGTGCTACAAAAGTGTGGCTTGTGGGTACACTTCAAGAATACTCTTCTCCAAAGAACAAGAGGATGCAAAGTTCGAAGAAACAAAGGCAACTCTACCATTCTGATCTGCAATTTCATACGCCACTTTCTTAACTATAACATGTCTCGACATTATCAAAAACAAATAGCGGGAAGTAATCCCGCTATTGATTAAAAGTTATCCATTGATCGTTCGATTTGTTCACTTGATATTATATAACACTATTCATTGAACGTTCCAATTTTTCAGGCAAACTATAGCGGTGAGCACGAAGGCCCAAGTGAACGAAAACAGCGGAATCAAGGCTGCGGTTTTCACCCAGAAAAGATCCAACACGTTCAAGAGCACCATTATCACGGATAACCAAAATGCCTTTCGTACGCCTTGCCTAACTCTAAGTTCACCAAAATCTTTGGATATTAAGAATGCGAAGACAGCTATTATCAGGTACCCAACAGGAGAAATCGTTATTCCGAGCTTTTGGAAAAACATCGCAAAGTTTTCGGAAAAGAAACCGATGGAAATAATTAGGTAGACTATTGAAACGACCAACGCTATGTTCATCGATGCCTTCGCCTGTTGAATCATGGAGAGTACTATCGGTGTTGCAAGAACTATGTTAGCTATAAACATAAGCACCGCGTAGGCGTTAACGTTCGTCATAGCATCCTCCCCTAATCGCTCTCTGATATTTTCCCACGGCCCTTCACAATTGTGCTTTATACTCTTCCTCCGTCATGAGTTCCTCAATCTCGGCAGGATTGGAAGGCTCGATCCTGACTATCCAACCTTCACCGTAGGGATCTTGATTTACAAGTTCTGGACTTGAGCTAAGTTTTTCGTTTACCTCGATTATTTTACCACTCACCGGAGCGTACACATCACCAGCAGCTTTGACACTTTCGATGCTGAGTATGACTTCTCCTTTCTTTACCTCTTTTCCAACAGACGGTAAATCCACAAAGACGACATCACCAAGTTGCTCCTGTGCGTACTCCGAGATTCCCACTTTGTAACTTTCCGTATCGAACCACTCGTGTGTCTTCGCAAACTTTCTCATCTCTCCACCCTCTCCTTTCGAAGATTTTTACGGAACGACACCTTTCCGATATCAATTCAAATTATAACACGCAAAACGAGATTACCCAATATCCAAAAGTCTAATCCTATCGCCGTAAAGTTCGAAGACTTTTTGAATTATAGCACTATCACTGTAATTTTCAACAATGCGTTGCGCATCTTCCCTCGCCATGAGTATCAGCTGTACATCTCTTAAAATATCGGCCACTTTAAATTCTGGAAGTCCGTGTTGTCGCGTTCCGAAGAACTCTCCAGGTCCCCGGAGTCTTAGATCATATTCCGCGATTTTGAAACCGTCGGTTGTGCTCGCAAAAAATTGAAGTCTTTCCCAAGCTTCTTCACCTGCTTCGCTCACGATGAGGAAACAGTAGCTCTGTTTTTCGCCACGTCCAACCCTTCCACGCAACTGATGTAGCTGTGCCAAACCAAACCTTTCGGCGTTTTCAATAACCATAATCGTTGCATTCGGAACGTCAACTCCGACTTCAATAACCGACGTAGAAACGAGAATCTTAACCTCACCATTCACAAACTTGCTCATAACTTCGCTTTTCTCGTAGTCAGACATCTTTCCGTGCAACAATCCCATCGGTATATCCGGGAAGACATCTTTTGCCAATTTCTCGTACATCTCTTCCGCGGCTTTCGCGTTTATCTGGTCCGATTGCTCGATGAGGGGGTAGACAATGTACGCTTGATCATCTTTTTCTAAAACTTGAGTTCTTACAAACTCGTAAACATCCTTTACCCGTGTGTGCCGTAGCGTGAAAGTCTTTACCTCTTTCCTTCCCGGTGGCATCTCATCGATGATCGAGACATCCAAATCACCGTACATAGTGAGCGAAAGTGTTCTTGGAATCGGTGTGGCGGTCATTATCAAAGTATCGACGACCTTACCTTTTGAAATTAGCTCCTCACGCTGTTTAACACCGAACCTGTGTTGTTCATCGATGACAACAAGCCCGAGTTTGGCAAAATGTACATCTTCCTGAATAAGTGCGTGGGTTCCCACAACAACGTCAACACTTCCGTTCTTAAGGCCAAATTTTATGTTCTCCTTCTCCCGTTGACTCGTCGAACCAATTAACAGTGCTACTTTTATTCCAAGCTCGTCGAGATGTTTATACAATTTCTGATAGTGTTGAATTGCCAATATCGAAGTTGGCACCATAAACGCACTCTGGTATCCCGCCTCGTAATTATCGATGATCGCTAACTCTGCCACCAACGTTTTTCCACTACCCACATCTCCTTGTAGAAGTCTGTTCATTGGTTTGGGACTTCTCAAATCTTGTCGAATTTCTTCGTGAGCACGCTTCTGCGCGTTGGTAAGTTTGAAAGGTAGCGATTCTAAGAAACGGTTTGCCAGCTCACCGGAGAAGTTTTTCTCGATACCTCCAATTTTATCCATCGTCTTTCTGGACAAAAAGAGTGCTATTTGAAAGAGTAGCAACTCTTCGTAGGCTAAGCGTGTTCTCGAGGCTTTTAAATGGAAAATACTTTTTGGGAAATGCATACCCACGTACGCTTTCCGCAAATCGATTAGCTTTCTATGATTTCTGATCTCTTCAGGTATAATATCTTCCAGTGTGCAGACGACATCGAGGTTATCTTGGACGATCTTTCTCAACGTTTTTTGTGACAGGTTCTCCGTAAGAGAGTAGATCGGGAGGATAACGCGCTCCGGGGAATCACTTACCGTTACTTCCGGATTTTGCATCTCCAGTGCTCCGAAGAATCCCCTTTTTGCTGTCCCTGTTACATAAACCTCTTTACCTATCAGCTGGCGAATTTCAAACTCCTTGAAATCTTGGTTGAACCATTTGAGGACAACCTGACTTATCCCATCTTGAAGTAGTGCACTGATGATAGACAAATCCCCTTTAACAACTTTCTCAACACTTCGAATAACACCTTTTGTTGTTACCTTTTCGTCCTCTCTAAGATACGCGAGCGGTATAATTTTTCGTCTGTCTTCGTAATCACGCGGGAAGTAGTTCACCAAGTCCCACAAAGTTTCTATACCAAGCTTTTTTAAAAGTTTCTCACGACTCGGACCGACCCCTTTGGCGTACTTTATTCCGGTCAACGGATGCTTTCGACCAATCTCGGCACCAGGACATTCTACGTCACTTACCAAATGGTCAGCTTTGAAGCGTTCAACCATACCGGGTACGTTGGCTAACCGTTTAAGTCCGCGTTCGAGAGGGAGTTCTTTTGCCTTAAGGATGTAGTCGGCAAAATCTTGAATTTTCTTGTATACGACTGAATCAAAAATAAGCGGGTCGTCAATCTTGTATACAGAATCCTCGATGTACTCAATGAGTGCTCGGAGGTTTTCTTCGGAAATCTTCCGAGCCAGTTCGTAACATTTATCCAAGAATTCTTCTATCAACAGCATCCTGGCCCCCCTCACGCAAAGGGTGGGTAATCGAAGCCACGATACTCAGTAATACATGTACATGTAAGTCCAAATTCCGCTATTTTGAAAGCGGAATTTTTTCGTCGCTTTTCCAAAATACTTCTCGAATTCTTCAGAAGGATGGAGTAGGTAGAAAAGGCCATTGGGAAATTTTTTCCTTAAGTCACCGATAAACTTCAGTACATCGTCTGAAAGCCTTTGACCGTACGGAAGGTTCGATATAACGTAAACCTTCTCGTTGACTATTGGTAGAACCCGGAAGTCGACACATTTGAAACCCACTGGTGCTTGTGCACGCTTGGCATTTTCCATCGCTACTTTTATCAAATCACAATCGATGTCGCTGCCATGAACACAAAGCCCAGTTTTTAAACTTTCAAGTACCTCGAGTGCAATCTTTTCCGCTTCTTTCTTTTCTTTTTTCCAAATTTCCGAAATACATGTCCACTTTTCTGAAATGAAGGTGCGCCTGTAATTCGGAACATTTATAAGTGCTGCCTCTATAGGTATTGTGCCACTCCCGCAAAAGGGATCGTGCAAAGGAAAATCATACTTCCACCTGGAAAGAACAACCATACTTGCGGCTATGGTTTCACGCAGTGGAGCTTTACCAGTTTTCAGCCTGTATCCCCTTCTACTCAGCGAATCACCACTTGTGTCAAGTAAAAGCAACAGATTATCGTCCTTTAGCACAACTATGAACTCGTAAGTCGAACCCGTCTCATCCGTTCCTCCCAAATTCTCCACTAACGCTTTTTTAACTACCGAAGCGATAGCTCCCTTCGCACTCAGTTTCGAGTTTGTAACTTTTACCTTTTTCACCACAAGCCTAGCGTTTCGCTCGACCACGTCTCTCAAATCAGCACTAAAAGTCGCATAAAAGAGTTCATCGAAAGTCTCGACTTTAGCAGAGGTAACAAGAAGAGCGATTCTGTCTGCTGTTTTCAAAAACATATTTAGCATCGGTACGTGTTCTAAGTCTGCCAAGAAAAATACTCTTCCAGAGGAAGAGTACTTTATCTTAAGATTTTTACTTTTCACTTCCAAAGCCACCGCACCTTCCAAACCAGCCGAACAGAGTGCTACAAACGTGCGCATTTTCTATTTATTCACCTTCTATACCTTTTCTATACCTTCTGACGCTTGTTTATGCGTGTCAGCTCAAAAATCGCGTGACTCGTACCCTCAAATACAATCCCACTCTCGCTTTTTACCGAAAAGAACATTCGGTTCGGTATTCCATTGTAGATGATTGTACCAAATACATCCCTTCTAGAAATCTGGGAACCGATCCACATCTGGGCTTTGCGGTAGAAGAACTTGGAAGGATAACTCGTTCTCTCGAAACATAAGAAGATGTCCGGTACCAAACGCACATAATTCTCCGCGACACCTATTTCTTTTCCAACCAGGATTCGGATTATTATGTCATCTATCTTTAGGTCGGTTACACTATCCACAAAAGTCTTCAGTGAACTGTAATGATAAACGAACACTTTCGCCCCATCGAAATGCAAAGTATAGGGAGCTTCAAAAATGTAATCTCTCAAATCCGTCGTAATGAACATTTCAGCATCGTATTCGTGAAAAATGGGAGGCGAACCAGCCAAGACAATCATTTAGATCAACTCTCTTCTTAATACCTCAAAAAGTATGATGCCAGCACTTACGGAAACGTTGAGTGAGTCTATGGGTGTCTTCATTGGAATTGAGATGAGCGCATCACACTTTTCTTTCACAAGTGGTCTTAGCCCACTACCTTCGTTACCAAAAACGACCGCAAGCGGTCTTCTTAAATCCATTTTCCAAAAATTTTCGCCTCTTGCATCGGCCCCGTAAACCCATATACCCTTGCTCTTGAGTTTTTCAATGTAGCGTCCCAAATTCACCGTAATCGCAATCGGTATCCTAAAAACCGTTCCGGCGGACGCTTTTACAGCGCCTGGAGTCACATGCACACTGTTATCTTTTGTCAAAACAACCATATCCACACCAGCCGCAACGGCACTTCGAACGATCGCACCTAAATTTTGTGGATCCTGTACTTGATCCAGCAGAACGATGAAAGGATTTTCGGGGAACTCGTTTTCGTTGGCGTAAGAAAATTCACCAATATCGATGACCACGCCTTGGTTCTTCTCCTCACCACAAAGCCTTTTGAGAACATTTTTTGGAACAACGGTATAAGGGAGCTTTTTTTTGTGCACGCGTTCGAGTAATTCATCAAGCTCACGATCGTGATTTTCGGAAAAGTACACCATTTTAACCGGATGCTCTGACTCTATTATCTCTTTCAAAACATTTCTTCCGTACACGTACATTTTCGTTACTTCGCTCCCTTGAATTTACTTCTCGTTCCGTTCTTTCGCGAGTTCCCAGTACCGATCCAGCAATTCCAAAGGAAGATCCTCTAAGTTTTTCCCGTCCATTTCTATTAGACGTTCCATCCTTTCGAAGCGTTGAATGAACTTTTCCGTTGCTTTTCTAACGGCTGCTTCCGGATCGATGTTGAGAAACCTCGAAAGGTTGACGATTGCAAATATCAGATCCCCAAGTTCCTCTTCAGCTTCCTCATAGTTCTTTGTGCTTTTCAATTCTTCTATTTCCTCGTGTACTTTACTCCAAACATCTTCGATTCGTGTCCAATCAAAGCCAACACCAGCCGCATTTTCCTGGACGCGTCTGGCCAAGGACAAACCCGGGAGCGCGTGATTCACATCACCAATGCTTGTTCGCCTTTTTTGTCCCTTCTCCTTGGCCTTGATCTCTTCCCAACGAGCGTAAGAATACCCCTGAGCATCACCAAAAACATGAGGATGCCTTCTTATGAGCTTTTCGGTAAGTACTTCTATAACATCCCGTATATTGAAAACACCTCGTTCGGCAGCAATTTGTGCGTGAAAAATTACTTGCAGTAGAACGTCACCAAGTTCTTCCTTCAGCTCATCGTCGTCGCCAACATCAATCGCATTTAAAACTTCATAAGCTTCCTCTATAAGATATGGCTTTAAACTTTCGTGTGTCTGAGCTCTATCCCATTCACATCCTTGTGAACTTCGGAGTCGTGCCATCACTTCTACAAGCTGCTCGAAAAGCTCACCCACTTCGCCTTTACGATATTCCCTCATACTGTACCTCCCAGACTTGGAAATTCCATTTTCAGGCTTCTACTCATAAGTGTCTTTATTGAATCCATAGGATGCTTGCGTCGATAAATTATTTCGTACACCTCTTTCGTAATCGGCATATCGATCTCCGAACCGTAACGTTCCACGACGGCTCTGCAAGTGTACGCTCCTTCAACAACCTCAGAGCTTGCTTCGAGGAGGTGTATGGGGTCGAACTCCTTTGTGAGCATTTCTCCGTACCTTCTGTTGCGACTATGCTTGCTGTAACATGTCACAACAAGATCACCGAGTCCAGCCAGCCCCATGAACGTGACCGGTTTTGCACCGAAGTGTACCCCGAACTTCATCATCTCGTAAAGTCCCCTCGTAATAAGAGCCGCTTTCGCGTTATCCCATCCTCCGATACCGTCGACTATACCTGCAGCGATAGCAATGATGTTCTTCAAGGCACCTGCGAGTTCAACACCTACGACATCATCGTGCGTGTAAACCCTGAAGTATTCGTTTGAAAAATCCTTCTGAAATTCCTCGCTGTGGGCTCCAGAGACAACAACCGCTGTCGGCAACTTTTTGGCCACTTCTTCCGCGTGGGACGGGCCGGAAAGAACTGCGTAGTCCGCTTTGAAAAATTCATCAACTATCTCCGATACGCGTTTTCCAGTCTTTATCTCTATACCCTTCGATAAATTCAGGACAATTCTTGGTGGAAAATTTATTCTTTCAAGCACGCTACGAATGTATTGAACGGGAGTTGCTATAACCAAGACATCAAACTCTTTCGCAAGCGTTGCGTCGTCCGTTACTTCAACCTGAAGCTCGACATCTGGAACGTGCGGCATACGCTTTTGCCGGTTTAAACGCTCCGCCAACTCTCGGTTGTAAGCCCACAACAGAACTTCGTGGCCGTTTTCCTTAAGAAGTTGCGCAATTGTGCAACCCCAGCTTCCAGCACCAAGGATAAAGTACCTCACGCGTACCACCTTCTTACTTGCTTGCAGCTACCTTACATAGTTAGCTATCGCCTTAACGGACCACTTTACAGCCGGTGTTCTGTACGGATTGCTTGCACTGTCAAGCTTGATTATCCATTCACCATCTTCAGGGTAAACCACAAGATAATAGTGCTGCTGGAAGTCACCATCGGACGAAATGACCTTGATAATATACGCATCATTTTCAACGGATTTGTACACACCCTTTACAACAACCACTTTATTTCCATCTTTGAAAACCTTGCCAGTCAGTTCTGAAAACTTCGACTCTTCAACCCAACACTTTATATGTGGCATCTCGTGTGGCCCTCCTATTAATCTTTCCACTTCCGCATGCTTAACCTTTTTGAGAGTCACAGAAAATATATCTCGACCATAGCTAAGCCATTTTCTCTCGTACCGCGTCTTTACTTCCCTGTCTGGATTCTTCAGAAATTCAACAAGTTGGAAATAACCCTTTTCAACGCCCGTTTCAATCGCCCGTTCAGCGTACCACCTAACATCCGTTGCAAGTTCGAACAGGCCGCCATCAATCAATACGTTTGCCAAAGTGTCGAAAAATTCAGGTACAATAACGCGCCTACGCTCATGTGATTTTTTGTCCCAGGGAATAGGAAAATTCATGATGACTTTCTCCACCGTTCTCGGACCGAAAAATTCCCTCATACCAAATCTGGCATCCGTTATCACTAAACGAACGTTGTCCAACTCTCTTAACCTATTGTTTGCCTTCTTCATAGACGTGATTGAAACTTCGAATCCAACAAAGTTCTTTTCCGGATACCTTCTTGCAAGCTCAAACAGGTATTCTCCGCTTCCGAACCCGATTTCGACAACAACAGAATGGGAATTGCCGAAAACTTCCGACCAATTCAACGGAAGATAATCAAACTCGGAAGGCCTGATCTCCTTCACGTACAACACGCTCACTCCTTATTTCCTCAGGTACAGTTCCAGCTCCTTAACATAATCGCCCGAGGGATATTTCTCAACATACTTTTGGAAGTACTTCTTGGCCATGTCTGTTTGTCCAAGTTTCAAATACGAAGACACAAGATAATAATACACGTCTTCAGCAAAATAGATATCGATGCCCTCGAGCAGATCCTCCAAGTACTCAAAGATCTTGGCACTTGCATCGTAGTGATAATTCGAGTAGTATCTCAGTCCAAGTATGAAAAGTTCGCGTAAATCTTTTGTTTGTTCAATAACCTTTCCAATTTCGCTAACGTTAGCTTGTACTTGAGTCGTTTCGACAGGACTTTGGGTACTTTGTTTGTTGGCGCCTGCCTTATCTGGGGTAACTGGTACAACGGTGCCATTCGCTCCTGATGTTGCAGAGATCTTTGTATCGAGCTCCGATAACTTCTCCGAGATTTCTTTCACACTCAATTCCAACCTGCTTATTTTTTCGAGCTCCACGTACGAGGATTTTAACATGGTCGAGAGTGTCTCAATCTCCTTTTTGAGCATCTGCAGTTCCTCGTTCATCAAACGAAATTGTGAATCGTCAAATCTTTGACTGTCACGAGCAATCGGAATAACGGAAGTATTGGGGCTTGTACTCACAACCGGGGTATCTACGGTAGTTACCGCCGATGTTGAATTAATTTCTCCCTGCGCACTCTGAATAGCTTCGACCTTCGCATTAAGTTTTTCAACCGTTACTCTTAGGAGTTCCAACCTGGAAATTAAATCCGTTTGGGATTTTCTCAAAATCTCAATTTGATCAGCCAGCTTCTGCACCAAGTTTATTGGGATGTTCATTTCTTGAATCCGTTCATTTATCCTCTTGAAGAAATCCTCCATCCTGATGAGCGCAGCGCGAATTTGTGGATTATCAGATTGCCCAGATAGTCGAATAGCTATATTGTTAGTTAGTTTTAGTAAGGTTTCAACACGGTCGCTTGTGGATTTGTAAAGACTCGATATTTTATTTAACTCAGCGTAAATTTTTTCCAATTCCTCAGGATCAACATCTCTGGTCTTAGCTGTTGGAAGCTTCTCCACCACCGAAAGTTGCTTTTCATTTTTCATTATTTCACCAAGCTTTTCATCTACAAGCTCCAAGTACTTCACAATCGATGTAAGTTTCGCCTCCAGATCAGCGGTCGAATTTGTAGCGTCCGCTAAGCTTGGGGACACTTTCGATACGCTTTCGCTGGTGGTTTGTTCCAACGTCGTAAGTTTACGTTCTACAATCGCGAGCACATCCCGTATCACCTGTAAATTTCGGGAAACGTTCGTGACTTCAGATTCTAATCTGCCGAAGGATATCGTGGGAGATTTCCAATAAATGTTGAGCGAAACAAGAAAATTCAACAAAACTATCAGCAGAACTACTATAGCAACTACAGGAAGCAGTAAACTTGGAAGAGAACCCCTTTCGTCCAATTTCGAAAGAACCGGATGCGTTCTATCAAGTTTCTTCAGTAGCTCAGCCAGAGTTCGAGCGCGTTTTTTATCGCCACGTTTCAGAGATGTAAGAATCTCGAGCGCAAGAACTTCGACAACCTGCGGAAATTCACGCTTCAAACGCTGCAATTCAGCGTAAGCGAGTGGGTAGTTGTCGTTGTAAAGATTTGAAAGAACCTTTTCAAGGCTTAGAACGACTTCCTGAGCACCTTGTTCGGCCGTGTTGATAAGATGGAGATAATTCTGTCTTCTTTCTTCAGGTAACATGTTAAAGATTTCCACAGCACGCTTGTAATTTCCCACCTTCAACTCAAGTTCCAAGAGCAGGTGCAAATACTCCTCACCCAGTGAATTCAACAAGTTTCTTGCAAGGGAGATCTCATTTTCCGAGAGCAGCAACCTAACAAATTTCTCAACCAAACTGCTATCCCTGACAAAGTTACCCTCGCTTCCGAAAACCTCCATACACTTGCCCCCTCGAACCTACATTTCACAGTTCACCACTTGATAACCATACTCATACGATTCAGCAATTCGTAACTGCTGTTCATCCCTTCGCTTTCAACGGATTCTCCTATCAAGCCGAAAAAGTATGCAGCCGCTTTGACAGCCTCCAACGGTTCCATGTGCTGGGAGACGAATCCCGCTATTATACCAGAGAGGATATCACCGCTACCAGCCTTCGAGAGCGAGGAGTTTCCAGTCACGTTGAAAAAGACGCTGTTTCCATCAGAAATAATGCTGGTGGCATCTTTCAAGATGGTTACAACGTTAAATTCGGCACAGAAGCTTTTGAGCTCATTGTAGTTTTGTCTAACTTCACTCACGGGCTTGCCAGTCAACCTGGAAAACTCTCCAGGATGCGGCGTAAGCACCACCCGTGCTTTCCGATCTGGATTTTTTAGAATCTCAATACGATCTGCTAAAATATTCAGCCCATCCGCATCCAAGATGAGAATGCCTCTAAAATCCTTCAAAAGATGTTCTATTAGCCTTAACTTTTCCTCTGAATCTTCCAAACTCCATCCCGGACCTAAAACACAAACGGTTCCCTCTCCCATCTCTTGAAAAATTTCATACACACCGTACAAGTTTTCGAGACTCACGCATACGAGCGATGGATCTATGCTAATTGCCAGGTTGCAAACCTCTCGTGTCGATATGAGTTTTACATAACCGGCGCCGGAACGCTGCGCAGCAAGAGCGGTAAGTATCGGCGCTCCTTTGTAACGTTCCGAACCACCTATCACGTAAACTCTCTTGAAATAACCTTTGTACGCCCATTTAGGTCGTTGCGGACGGTCTATCGTATCGCGCGTTAGGAGATACATTCCAGAGTACAACAACGTCGAAGCCTGCTGTGGAATACCAATATTTGCAACCTTTAGTTTTCCCGTCAGCTCCCTCCCAGGATAAAGAAAGTGACCGGGCTTTGGAAAACCGAAAGTAACAGTCATATCCGCACGAACGGCGTGCTCAAGAACTTTTCCAGTATCCGCCTCGACACCGGATGGTATATCCACCGAAACGACATATCTTGAGTAGAAGTTGATCATCTCTATAAGCGATGCGTACCTCTCGTTGGTTATCGGTTTATTCAAGCCTGTACCAAATATTGCATCCACAACTACATCCGCAGAAGATATCATGTTGGAAACAAACTTCGGATCAAGTTCATCAAACTTCAAAACCACTCCACCTTGTTTGACGTACCTTTCAAAGTTTTTACGCGCGGTACCTGACTTTGGCTCGTCCAGTATCACAACTCTAACAGCTTCTGTCGTGTTTAGTAAGTCACGAGCTATCACAAAACCATCACCGCCGTTATTACCGGGACCACATAACACAACAAAATTTTTTGACCTCAGGTCTCCAAGTTCGTTCCACATTGCCTCAATAACAGATATTCCAGCACGTTCCATCAAAATCTCCTCATCTATTAGGAATTCGTGAAATGTCGTTGACTCGAGTTGGCGCATTTCACTCGCGGTAACGATTCTCATACGCTTCACCTTCTGTAAAGGAATTTATAAAAGTTGTAGTTTCTCAGAACCTTTCTTACATAACGTCGCCCTGCATCATCTTTGATCTCCTGCTGAGCGTACGGTCCTGTGTTATAGTGAATTAAAGCATCTTCAAGGTTGCCGTCTTTTTCAACAAGGTAATTGAGGTACAAGCATCCAAGGGCGATATTTCCTTCAACAGTTTTATAATCGAAATTCTTATTAAACTTTGAATTGAGCCATTCCGCGGTTTGCGGCATAACTTGCATCAAACCGTAAGCTCCAAGAGGAGAAACCGCGTTTTCCCTGAAACTGCTCTCGGTGCGAATAACTGCCATAACGAGCAAAGGATCCAGGTCATCGCAATACAACAACACGTAACTGTAATACTTAAGCGGAAAGAGTCTGTAAAGTAATACCAAAATTACCAAAAGAATCGCGGCAATTGTGATTAAGAAAACTCTCAAGTCGTCTGAACTCCCTTCATTTGGATAGTATCCTCCGAGTTCCGTTAGATTATACCATAAACTCAAACAAAACAAAAGGCCCAACGGTTCGGGCCTTGTATATTTTTTCAAAAAAATAAAGTTCACAGCGATTGAACGTAACGTACAAATACCAACACATAACCTACGGAAACTATAAACGGACCAAACGGAATAACCCTGAGTTTTTTAAAGTAACCGAACAAAATACCCAAAATGGAAGATAAAAACAGTAGCAATGGCATGTACTGAAAGCCACATGCGAACGCGTAAACGGGAAAAAGGAATATATCACCTTCACCGAGTCCATCCTTGTAGCGAAACTTCAAAATTGACAGTAAAATGAGGACGATAAGTCCAGCAAATAAATCAAAGACTATTTGTGACCGAAAGCGTGTTAAATTAACATAAATTCCCACAATTAACGTAACCATCCACGTGTAATCAGGCAACATCAACAACTTGAAGTCTATGACCGCAGCCGCAAAGGACACGAAAAAGAGTGCGTTGAGCGCGTACGCTAACTCTAACGGAAAGAAAATCACGTTGAGAAGAAACAGTAAACCATGTAGCAACTCTACAAGTGGATAGCGTATGCTAATACGCTCACCGCAATTTCTGCAGCGTCCTCGAAGTAAGACGTAGCTAACCAACGGAATGTTATCGTACCATTTTATGCGTGTTTTGCAGTGTGGACATATTGAAAAGCGGGGCTCGTTCAACTTTAGCCCCGCAATTGGTCTGTAAATCAAAACGTTTGAAAAACTACCAAAGACAAGCCCTAAAATAAATGCGGTAAGATTTTTTACGAAATTCCACATAACTCCTTCTCCGCCTCTGTCAACAGATCATCAAAGAATTCCCTCTTACCGTAAAGATACCAGAAGTTGTCATCTTTGAGTTCCTCGATCATACGTCTAGCTTTCTCTATCTGGTTGAGTTTAACGTAAGCGACTGCAAGCACTAAACCTAGATGTTTTGCCTCTGGGTTGTTTTTCATAACGTTTTCAACAACGTTTACAACTTTTTCGTAGTTGCCCTTTCTCAAATGAACTTTTGCCCATATCTCTATACCGTTTGGATCCTTCTCCGGGTCTATTTCCATCAGCAAACTCTCGTACTCCCTTGCTTTCGCGTCGTTTCCTGTTCTTTTGTAAAGTTCCGAGAGCTCGTAAAGAGCGATTATGCTGTTTTCAGTCTCCGATCTGAACTTTTCCAATATTTCTATCGCCTTCTCGGTATTACCGACCTTGGTATACGCATCGGCTAGCATAAAGTACGTAAACGTGTTGGTGGGAGCAAGTTTCACTTCTTTCTCCCAGTATTCGATGGCTTTGTCGTACTTTCCGAGGTTGTAATAAGCCTCCCCAAGCATTGAATATGATTGAATAAGCCATGGGTCGAGTTCTATAGACCTATTCAAGTATTTAATCGCCCCATCAACGTCACCTTCCTCAAGAAGCAGTGTGCCGTAAAATTCGTAAGCCGGGGCGTAATTTTTGTCCAACCTCATTGCAAACTTCAAAATATCTTTCGCCGTTTCAATTTGGTTTTTATCCGCATAATCAAGTGCAAGTTCGTACAGTCCATCAGCGGTTGCGTGTAACATCGATTCCGGGGTAATGCTGTATTTTTCAAAGAATTCAATAACCTCGCTCCAAACAATCGGTTCGTAAATTATATCGTTCAGAGCGGTAACTTTTTCTTCCAACATTTCAAGCGTTGATATCTGTTTGCCCAGTATGGTACTTTCCTCAAAATCTTTCGACATGTTGTGCCAATCGCCTGAGTAGAACAGATCCCTCACTATCACCAAGAGAGGTGCTTCCTCAAAAATCTCCAAGCTTTCTCCTGTGCCCAAGATAAATCTCAATATCATTAACTTCACCTCCTGCGTTGTAACCTTGCATTTACATTTTATCACGTTTCTTTACAAAAGTAAATACAGACGACCGGATGAAAGAAGGATAAACAAAGAAATCAGTTGAGTAAGTGCGTTTTTCTAAGAAAATTTTAAGTTCCGCGGTGTTATAATAGTCGTGTCCTATGGAAAGATTTCTGAGCGAAAGGAGGCATGACTTATGAGTCGGTTAAGGTTGGTTCTACCTATCTCGTTGGTTTTAGCCCTCTTAACATTGGTGTTTTATGTTCCCGTATTTGCTCAGGTAAACGTGGACTACAAAAGCCCGATCGTGAACGTAGTAAAAGCTGCTGCCCCAGCCGTCGTCAAAATAGACGTCGTGGTGCAAACCGAAGTTTACCTTGATCCGTTCATCCGAGAGTTCTATCGTCAGTTCTTCGGAGACATTCCAAGGCAGTTTGAAGATTCCAACAGTGTGGGTTCGGGATTCATAATCACTAAAGACGGTTACGTAGTAACGAATTACCACGTTGTTAAAGGTGCAAAACAGATAAAAGTCACGCTCATGAGCGGTGAAACGTACGATGCGGAATACATCGGTGGTGATGAAGAACTCGACATCGCTGTGATCAAGATTAAAGGTGCAAAAAAAGATCTCCCAACAGTTGAGCTGGGTGATTCCGATAAGCTTGAGATTGGTGAATGGGCAATCGCTATTGGAAACCCTCTGGGATTTCAACACACGGTAACTGTCGGTGTGATTTCCGCGGTTGGTAGAAAGATACCCAAACCAGATGGAAAAGGATACTACACAGGACTTATACAAACCGACGCGGCTATCAACCCTGGAAACAGCGGAGGACCGTTGCTAAACATTTACGGACAGGTTATCGGAATCAATACGGCCATTATAAACCCGACTCAAGCAATGAACATTGGTTTTGCTATACCAATCAACACGGCAAAGAGTTTTATAAAGCAAATCATTGCAACCGGTAGGGTTGAGAAAGCTTACCTTGGGGTATACGTTCAAACAGTTACAGAATCCCTCGCAAAAAGCCTCGGTTTAAAGGTTACGAAAGGTGTTTACGTTGCCCAGGTGGAGAAAGGTTCACCAGCCGACAAGGCCGGCATTAAAGAAGGCGACGTAATAATCAAGGTAAACGGTACTTACGTTGAACTTGCCGAAGAACTAACCTCGGTGATAAGGAATTACACACCGGGTACTCGCGTAAAGGTTACCATCAATCGCAATGGCCGAGAGATGGTAATAGAGGTTACTCTCGGTACGTTGCCAACTACGACAGCTACTGGCAGTCACACTGCCAAAGAGTTCTTCGGTATGAGTGTGTCAAACATAACAGCGGACGATAGAAATAAGTACAAGATTCCGACCGGCTTGGATGGAGTCCTCGTGCGTGAATCAACGAACGGTTATATCAAGGTTGGCTCGGCAATCTGGAGAATCTCGGTGAACGGTTATGCGTACGATATTAAAAATGTTAGCGATTGGAACGCCGTGATTGAAAACATTAAAAAAGGAGATTACGTTGGCATCTTCTACTACTACAATGGTGTCAGGTCCGTTTTCTCGTTCAGGTACTAAGAAGCTAACTGACTGTTAGCCAAAAAGTCCCCCTTTCCCAGGGGGACTTTATTTTTGCCGTAGCAATGGTAAAATCTGAACAGGGCAAGAAATTATTCCGGAGGTGATACGGTTTGAAGTGCAAAAAATGTGGTGAGCAGGCGGTGATCCACCTTCGAGCACACAACATTGCGCTGTGCAAGGGACATTTTGTGGAATTTTTTGAGAAAAGAGTCCAAAAGGGCATCAGTAAATTCAAGATGTTCGACAGAAGATCCAGGATATTGGTCGCTGTCTCTACGGGAAAGGATAGCTCAGCGGTACTTTACGCGTTGAAGAGACTAGGTTATCATGTCGAAGGCTTGTTCCTGAAAATGGGCCCACACACAAACTTAGCCGAACGGGTGGTAAAAAATATCGAAGTTGCGACAGGTGTTAAGATAAACATCTTCGATGTTACAAAAGATTTTGGTGGTCTTGGAACTGCGGACGTCGCAAGGATCGTCAAAAGGCCGGTGTGCAGTATATGCGGTATTGTTAGGCGGCATTGGATGAACAGATACGCTTACGAAAACGGCTTCGATGTACTTGTAACTGGTCACAACATGGACGATGAGGCAACATTTCTCTTTGGCAACATTCTCAACTGGCAGGTTGACTACATGGCTCGGCAGTGGCCGGTTCTCGAAAAGACTCACCCGAAGTTTGTGAGAAAGGCCAAACCGCTGATTTACGTCACCGAACGCGAAACGTACGCGTACGTCTTTCTCAATGGCATACCGTTTTTAGAACAGAAATGTCCGTTCGCACGGGGAGCAACGAGTGCACAATACAAAAAGCACCTTAACGCACTTGAGTGGGAACAGCCGGGTGTGAAACATAGGTTATTGTTCGGGTACTTTGAAACAATGAAACCTCTGCTGGTAAGTGAAGCCAAAGTTGAGCTAAGAGAATGCACAATTTGTGGCTTTCCCACAACAGAGGAGAAGTGTCAGTACTGCAAGCTTGTGGAAAGAGTACAAGCACACAGAGCTGGAAATTTACAACTCGAGAGGGAAAACGATGTACAAATTTCCGAGGATCAGGGAAAATGAGTATTCAATTTCAGATTTTATAATTGCGCTTGTTGTCGTGATTTTGATGATCTTAGGATTGGTTACGTTAAGAAGCGTTGTACTCGATACGAAGGAAGCTCCCAGGTTCCAAAAGCAAGTAATCTGGGATCTGTTAGCGCTTAGCATAATGGTGTACGTAATCGTCGAAAAGGAAATTCGAATAAAAACCTTAGGAAGGAGCGCGTACGTATTGTCTGTTATACTCCTTGTCTTAGTACTCTTGGTTGGCAAGACGGTTTACGGAGCGCGCCGGTGGATTGATGTAGGTCCCTTTGACCTCCAGCCTTCTGAGCTCTTCAAACTCTCGCTTGTTCTTATGTTGTCATCAACTTTGAACGATCCAAAGAATGAAGGGACGCTCAGAGGATTTTTGAAATCCGTACTCATCCTGTCACCGGCGATCTTGGTGTTTCTCGAGCCGGATCTTGGTATGACAATCCTACTTTTCTTTATTTGGTTTGTAATGTTATTTTCAAGTCGGATGAAATTGAAGTACCTTTTATGGACAATGGGAATTACCATCGCAAGCGCACCTTTGGCATTTTTCACATTGTTAAAGGACTACCAAAGAGCACGTATTCTGGCTGTACTGAATCCGGATAAACACCTCCACTCAGCAGCGTACAACGTCTTGATGTCGAAAGCCGCGATTGCCAACGGTGGGGTACGTGGTACAGGTTACGGTTTAGGAACCATCACAAATATGAGAGTCGTTCCTATGCAACACACGGATTTTATCTTCTCCGCATACGCTGAACAATTCGGTTTACTCGGAACTTTGTTTTTATTGGGGCTGTATGGTACAATTTTAGTGCTCGCACTGGCAAAGCTGGATCGTTTGAAAGATAACTTTTGGAAGTATGTTACCGTTGGATCGTGTGGAGTTTTCGCGTTTCACATATTCGAAAACGTTGGGATGAACATAGGTCTGTTACCAGTCACGGGTATACCGCTCCCCTTTCTAAGCTACGGCGGTACCTCAACGATTATCTTTGCAGCGCTGGTAGGATTGATAATCAAGGCACGAGTTGTTTCAAAGGAACCGCGCCAGGTGGAGTAATCAAAAATCCAACGACAGAAGAAAGGTGATAAATACTTAAAAGGAGTGAGTACCTTGCCAGTTATTAGGAGAAAGAAGCGTACGAGAGATTTAGCAACGTTCTTTGGAATGCTCTTTTTTATCATCGTTTTGATATCGGTAGCACTTTCGATAGGAAACTTAATCGCTTACCGGGAGATTATCTCACGATTAAGCAACGTAACTAACTACGTGGACCAAAAAGTCAACCAAGTACACAAAGAAGTTGAATCCGTAAAGGCTCTGATGGCACCTAATTCTCTTGTTGACAAATATATTTCGGCCGCAAACTATTTGAGGGAGTTCGGCTACGATTTTGAAAGGATACTTGCCAACATCTCCGATGATCCGACAACAGGTTACTTTATGGTTTTCACCATCGGTAACGAGAACGTGTGGTTCTCCATTCGTGATGCGGAAAAGACGTACTTTAACAAAGAACTAAAACCTGGACTTTCAGATTACAGGTTTTTCTATTTCAAAGAGCCGAAGATACGAACCAACTACGATGTAATAATACCACCTGAGGCAACCATAACCGTTGGAAAGCCCGGACGGATATACCTCCTATTTTTTGGGGTGGGCACCAAGTTTCACCCAACCAAAGTAGTCCAACTCACTGAGAGCAAGTACGAAAACTTTGCCCAAAAGTTTTCCCTTTATATACCTGGCCGATAACCTCTCAACGTCCCATTAGTCTTGTAACGTCCACAAACGTGATAAAAACCAAAAGTCCAAGAAGCAGGAAGAAACCGAGTGTGTGGATAAGATTCTCAACATCTCTGTTGATCTTTCGCCTTGCAACCATTTCCAGCAATGCAAAAACTATACGTCCACCGTCAAGTGCGGGAAGTGGAAGTAAGTTAAAAATTCCTAGATTTATCGTAATGATAGCAACGATTGTAAGTATCGTTTCCAAACCTACCTGAACCGCTTGACCAATTACTTGGACCATACCCACCGGTCCGGTTACCTCTTTTACGTTTCTACCTACGAATATTCCCGGCAAGGTTCTCCAAATGTACAGTGCGAGTCTGTTTGTCCGCTCAATTGATAGCCTCAGAAATTCAACGCCACTTGGTTTCAAAACTGGCGCAACACGTTCGAATATGCCGGGGGTACTCAATAACTTCCGTAATTCTTCTTTTCCAATTGTGAATGAACGCTCCTTACTCGAAACCTTTAGAGACCCCGAGCGAACTTTAACTTCGAATTGACTCGGTAATGGAAAGACAATCTTGTCCACATTCGAACCCGTTAAGCTCACATATAGTTCACCAGGATTAAGTGAAAGTGCCGTCAAGGCATCTATAAGATCCACAGAACTATCTATCTCCATACCCGCAATCATCGTTATTGCGTCACCTTTCTTAAAAGGCCCTACGTCCTTCGCAACCACGTTTGAAAACTGACCATAGTAAATACCTATGGCGTACCTTTTAGGTACCACCGATACGCTTGAAAGTACAGCCTTCAATTCACCTAGTTCCGAAGACACACTTACGTACTCCCTCTTCCAAGATTTGATATACGAACTAAATTCAACGTTGTTGATTGTGAACACCCTACCCCCAATCTCACCTTGCACATCTTCAAAGTAAATGTAATATTGCTCATCGGTCATCTCAGGTGTCACGCTCACCTTGATGCTTCCACGTTCGCGCAAAACCTCAAGTTCTATTGGCCGACCTTTTCGAATTATATTCGTCATATCAACATTATCGAAAACGTAACGGTCGTTAACCTTCAGCACAACATCTCCAGCTTGGATACCTGAACGCTGGGCCGGAGAACCAGGTAATACATCATCAATAACAATGGGTCTATAACCCCACGTACCGATAATCAACATGAACAGCAAATAGCCAGCCGCTATCGAAAAGAGCGGACCGGCCAGGACTATAAAGAACCTTTTCCAAGCGGAAACACCGTACAATGCGTCTGGTTCCTCTGCTTCCTCATGATCCTCACCCTTCAACCTCACGTATCCACCGAGTGGAAATACGTTTATCCTGAAATCTGTTTTTCTTCCCCTTTTACGATAAATATAAGGTCCAAAACCGATGGCGAATTCCTTAACAGTCACCCCAAAGATTCTTGCAAAGATAAAGTGACCTAACTCGTGGACCACAACTATGAACATGAAAACTAAAATAAACGCTATCACATTCAGTATTACCGTCATTTTGGTACCCTCCTTTCAATTCGCGCAAGCGCCTCCTTAGCTAAATTTCTTGCAATTAAGTCGACGTAAAAAACTTCATCTAAATCCCTTATCTCGGAACTAACGTTATCAACTACGTAAAGTATAGTATCGATTAGTTCTCCAAAAGAAATGCGTCCTGCCAAGAAGGCTTCGATAGCAACCTCATCGGCAGCGTTTAAAGCGACACGCCTGGCTAAGTCGTTTACAACGTATTTCAAACCGTAGTCGAATATGGGATATCTGTCCTTCTCGATGTCGATTAACCTCATGTCGAAATCACGTACTTCCGGAATCCTACCAGTGTACCTTCTTTCCGGATACGTCAGCGCGTAAGCGATGGGAACGCGCATATCAGGTAGCCCGGCGTGGATTTTGACTGTGCCGTCCTTCAGATAGACGATACCGTGTATGAAACTCGATGGATTAATCATTACATGAATATCACTATAAGAGATATCAAAGAGTTCGTGCGCTTCAATAACTTCAAAGAGCTTATTTACCATCGTAGCAGAGTCAACAGTTATCCTATGGCCCATTCGCCATGTCGGATGCCTCAAAATCTCCCGTGGTCCTAATCCTCGAATCTGGTCCTTCGGTACATCTCGGATAGCACCACCTGAAGCTGTAAGAACTATTTTTTCAACGCTTTCCTCAATTAGCTGAAATATCGCCGAATGCTCACTGTCAACGGGAATCAGTTCGACCCCTTTTTCTCTAACCATCCTTTTGAAGAATGGGCCCGCGCAAACAAGGGCCTCCTTCGTTGCAAGTGCTAAGCGTTTGGTATACTTCAGCGATTCAAACGCCGCTTTTACACCCTCAATACCCGGAATAGCGCAGACGACGATATCCGGTTTGGTTTTCTCAAGCAATTCTTCGATACTTCCAAGCTTTGAGCCAAATTCCAGTGTTCCATTACCGTGGTAATATGGAATACGAAAGGCACTAACGATGCGATTTGCAAAGTCAACATTCTTACCAAAACTAACCCCGACAATCCGAAAACCACCAATCGTTGAGATTACATCCACCGTCTGTGTTCCAATTGAGCCAGTAACTCCGAGAATTACAACGGTTTTCTCTTCCAACGAATGTACACCACCTTACCGTCCTGTACCGAAATCCGTACTGCCTCAGTTGTGGAAACGTTACTCACACCAATGGGTTTTTCCAAATCCATATCACCATCAAATTGATACTTGAACCCCTCCAGCCTTAACCGTGCATGACAAAGTGGTAATATCGACCAGACCTCACCAGCTAGCGCTTTAAGCGTGTGTTCGCCAGTTCGTAAAACTCCCAGTTCACATATTTCCGAGATTGCAACAACGTTATCAAAGCGTGAAATCAGGCCAATCATGGCCAGTATCATATCAAGCCTTTCACCCTGCCAATTAAGTATCTCAGCGCTTTCAGCACCATTTTCAAACGCGTAAACCAATGCAAGTTCCAAATCGGTTTCATCCTTCTCGTGCGGATAGGTTACGACCTTGACTCCCTTGTCTTTAAAGTAATTCAGCGTTGACTGACTAATCGAGTCCATATCACCAATGATGACGTTGGGTATTATTCCCCTTCTTCGGAGTTCATTGGCACCACCGTCGACGGCAATAATATAATCGCCAGTGATCAACAGCGTACCTTTAGTGCCTCCGTTGACGATGATACTTGCTTTCACCTTATCACACTCCACGCAAAAAGTCTAAAGAATCTATGGCTCTTAAATGAGAATCAACCCATTCTCAACGTAAGCTTTCGCAAGCAGCATCATCTGTCCCCAACCGTAAGCGCACCGATACCGTATTGGTAATTCACTTTCGTCCTTCACAAACGTCTTATCCCTGACTGTCACAATAGTCTCTTCAACACCTGTTGGTTGAAACTCGAGTTCCACAAAACTCCTGTAACCATCCTCGTATTCGTACCACCAAAATGAAAAGAGTCTGTGGCGAACAACGGACACTATCCTTCCCCGGTCTACGACCACCTGTCCGTCGGTTAGCCTAAACCACCGAAAGTAAATCTCTCCTGTCTCTTCGTCAACTTTCATACCATCGGTGAACCAAGGATCCCAACCATTCGGATTGTAGAAAATATCCCACACCCTCCAGACAGGTGCGCGAAAGCGTTCATAAAACTCCATATCTTGATTTGTAAATCCTTCCACGCTTCCCATCTTATCTTCACCCTTTCGTTACTCTGACCATCCTTAGCTATGTAGCTCCTTTATTATACCACGTTTCCAGAAACGTTCAAATCATCAACAACGGCTTGTCGAACCCGCTTCACTCAATTTCCATGTCACCCTCGTACCTTGGTAGATATATTACCTTGCCTGCGCAGGTAAGCAAACCCTTAAAGAAGTTTAAGGAAGTCTCGGAGATTCATTGGGAGGGATCGTAAGTGAAGAGAATCGTCGTTACTTGGCTTATGGGCTACGATGAATCGAACAGTCCCATCTTTCGTAGGCAAACCATAAACGTTCCGGAAGATTTCGAGGATTCGAACGCGCAAGTGTTGGTGGAACTTTTCGATAAGTACTCCAAGTACACCTGTGAAAACGCACAAGTTGTCATAACTAAAAGCGTAGGTGATGTCAAATGAAGAGATTGACGTTGTTCTTCAGAAAAAATGAAGAAGGTCAAACGAGGACGTTGCGTTTGAACATTCCAGAGCCTGTTGAAACAATCAACGTGGAAGAGCTCCGAAGCGACATGCACATACTGAAAAACTTGAAAGTTGTACCCGAGGGCTTTGAACCTGATGAAGCAAGAATCACGGAAACAAACGTAGAAGTGCTTATTAATCTCCTAGATTAACATCAGGTGTGGTGACAAATATGAAGTGGTTGTGGGACGTAGTCAAGCTGTTTATGCTCCTGGTTGAACGCCCAGGTGAGGGTGAAAAGAAAAAGGCGGAAGTGCTCGAACTCATCGATGAACTCTACGAAGAACTGGGGTTGGAGATTCCAAAAGAGATTTTTGACTCGATAGTTTCGGTTGCGATAGATTACCTGGCAATGGTACTTTTCTGATATGCTTTAGAACAAGTGTGCAATTAAAAAGCCCCGGCACGCCCGGGGCATTTTTCTTAAATCTGTATTCGATTCGCAAATCAAACAACAGCTTTGCGCCAATCTGAAAACTTGAAAAATGCGTAAGTCATAAAGAAAACAACAAAGTTGCTCACTATCATCCCAACGAAAATTCCGCGGAATCCCATCGTTACCGCTAAAACACCAATTATGGGAATCCTTATTCCCCAAAGCCTCACGATATCTCCAATCATTGTGAGAATTGTCTTACCAGCACCAACGAGAGCACTGTTATATATCATGTAGGCGGTGAATATCGGCATAGAGAATGATATATATCTGAAGTAAACTTCTCCCATCTTTATGACTTCAGGATCATCAATGAAAAATCTCGTCACCTCTTTCGCAAAAACGAACGTGACAACCGAAAGCAAACCGATGATCATGACATTCCAGAAAAACGCCCTCGAAACTGCACGTTCAGCATCTTCGTACCTATGCGCACCAATAAACTGGCCCACCATCGTTGAAACGGCACCAGCAAGCCCAAAAGAGACCATTGAAACCAAGTTCGTAACCCTGTTACCGATACCGTAGGCGCTAATAACAGCTGGTCCAAACATGGCAACGTATTTCATAATCACCGCAAAACCAGCGGAGGTTACCGACATACCCAACGCGTTTGGCAAGCCGAGTTTTAAAATCAACTTTATTAACCGCCAATCGGGACTGAAATCGGATCTTTTCACGTCAAAAGCCCGTTGACGGCCGAAAAGACTCTTGACACAGACAATGGCAGCAACGGTTCTTCCAATGTTTGTTGCCCATGCAGCCCCTTCAACACCGAGTGCCGGAAAAGGGCCCACACCGAATATCAGTAGCGGATCGAAGACCATGTTCAATATATTCATAAAGAGCGTTACCCTCATTCCAAAGTGTGAATCACCCACAGCTCTCATAGCAGCTGTCGTGCTATTGATGATGAACACAAGAGGTAGACCTATCATATCAACAATGTAGTACCTTAACGCAAATGGAATTACCTCGGCACTTTTCTTGCCCGCTATCGAGTTCACTATCTGGCGCGCAAAAAGAATGCCCAAGAAGGTGGCGAGTACCCCTACGGAAAGCGTTAGGAGGTACAGCTGGCCAACTGAACGTGCAACAGCTTCCCTATCTCGCTTGCCCTCGTTCTGCGAAACTATCGCCACTCCTGCATTTGCAAATCCCATTGCCAACGAGATGAAGGTGAAAATAACCGGCCAAGTAATAGTCGAGGCCGAAAATTGTACAGCACCGAGCTTTCCCAAAAAGTAAGAATCCACGATATTGTAGATAGTTTGCAGCCCCATCGAGATAATTAAAGGCCAAGAAAGGTGAAAAAGCGCTGACTCTATGGAGCTGTTCAATACATCAACTTTCGCCATCAAAATCCTCCCACGGCGGAACGTCCATATAATGTTTCGTTGTACGAACTATTTCGATTTTATTGTACCACGTCTATGTGGAAAAATCAACGAAATAGTTGTATAATTTTGTATATGGCGGAAATAAGCTAACTGGTGGCGATGTAAGATGATGAATCTCTTCACCAAGGCATTCCGGAGATACCTTCTTGGCCGTGTATTTAGATTTCAATTCACCGCATCTGAAGACCCGGGAATTTCGCTGGAGCGTTTGAACGCTAGCGGCATCGAGGCGTTACACATCTATGTTCACATCCCATTTTGTAAGCACACTTGTCCATACTGTCCGTACAACAAAGTCCCCTGGGATGCGGAATTGGCAGGTCAATACTTTCCAGCGTTGAAGGCTGAAATTATAACCTACGCTGATGTAATTGGACGTTTCCAAGTTCCTTCGATTTACTTTGGTGGTGGTTCACCGGCAATTTCACCATTGGATCTAGTCGATGGCCTTACTCTACTTCGAGAAGTTTTTTTGATAACCGGAGACGTATGCTTGGAAATCACCCCAGCTGAGTGTTCCAAGGAGACGCTTCGAGTATTGAAAGACGCAGGTGTTAGCGTGATAAGCGTTGGAATTCAAAGTTTCAAGAACGAATTGCTCAACCTAATCGGAAGGAGTTACGATGGCGTCACTGCGCTCAAGGCACTGAAAAACACTGTTGAGCTCTTTGAAAACGTCAACGTGGATCTCATGTTCGCACTTCCCCACCAAACACTTAAGGAACTGGAAAGTGATTTAAAAACCGCAATAGATAACGGGGCAACGCAAATAACCGTTTATCCATTGTTTACATTCCCATACTCCACGATCGGACGTTACAAAAGACTTAAGCGCGTGAAAATGCCAAATTTTATGGTTAGACGGAGGCAGTATTATTTCGTATACGATTACTTAGTGTCCGAAGGTTACGAACCAGTCTCCGTGTGGAGCTTCATGAAAAAGGCCTCAAATTCTAAGAGTGTAAAGTACTCCTCGGTAACCAGGGAGTACTACTTAGGTTTTGGAGCAGGCGCAGGTAGCTATTTTCCGTGGGGCTTCTACCTGAATACATTCCCCGTTCAAGCTTACATCGAGCGTTTAAGCATGGGGAAACTGCCAACTTCACTTGAATTTGCGTTCAACAAACGAATGGACGATCTATTTTGGCTCTACTGGAGGTTTTACGACACGGTAATTTTGAAGCAGGAATTCGAAAAAAGATTCGGTAAAGATCCTAAGGTGAAGCGTATCGTGGAATTTTTTAGAAAAGTGGGTTTTTTAACAGACGAAGGCGGATATTTTCGTTTGACAAAGCGTGGGGCGTTTTGGATTCACCTTGCTCAAAATTACTTCGCTTTGAACTACGTGAACACTATTTGGTCAAGAGCGCTTATCGAACCGTTTCCTGAGTTGATCGAGTTCTGAAAAAAGTTTTTAAGGAATTCCTGGGGCTCGGAGACAGACGGGTGAGCGCAAGCGGCCACACGCGGCCGTCTTGAGGAAAGTCCGGACTCCGTGGGCAGGGTGCTCGCTAACGGCGAGGTGGCGCGAGCCACGGATAGGGCCATAGAAACGGAAACCGCCCGAAAGGTGAATACCGAGTAAGGCAAGGGTGGAAAGGTGAGGTAAGAGCTCACCAGCGGTGCAGCGATGCACCGGCTTGGCAACCCACACCCGGAGCAAGGTCAAGCAGGGGGTTGGTGGCCCGCCTGGTTCCCCCGGGTAGACCGCTTAGATAGATGCTCACCGAAACAGAATCCGGCTTACGGTCTGTCTCCGAGTCCTTAATTTTATCTTATTTCCCTGTTCTTCGTTTCCACACCGAACCGCAACGCCACCAATCCCGCAACAATGGACATGATTGACAACCACAGGAATATTTGGAGAAGGTTGCTACCTTTTGAGAGCATGTATCCGCCAAACTGTGGCGCAAATATACCCGCAATCCTCGCCACTACACCAGCCATTCCGTTTCCCGTTGCCCTCAATGGAGTAGGATAAAGTTCCGGTGTGTAAGCGTACACCAACCCCCAAACACCGAGTGTGAAGAAAGAAAGTGTAAGCGCGGTTATAACAAGCTGAACAGTGTTCGATACAAAGGCCCAGAGTATCGAGAAAGTTGCCATTCCGGCGAAGTAGACGAAAAGTGAATGCTTACGACCGATTTTTTCGATAAAGTAAGCAGCCGAAAGGTATCCAGGAAGCTGGGCTACCATCATGAAAAACGTGAACCACAGTGATTTAACATCAGTGAGTCCCTTTTGAGCGAAAATTTTCGGTGCCCAAGAAAACAGTGTGTAGTACACAAAACTTACAACAAACCAGCACACCCAGATCGAAATGGTGCGTCCAAGGTATGGTGGTCTTAGGATGTCCCCTACCAAGAATTTTGTTTTTGGCAATTCCTCCACATCTTCAGAAATCCTCACGTCCAATATTTTCTCAAGGCCGGATTTTCCGTATTTTTTGAACGCGAAACGCGGAGATTCCGGAAGTAGCAGAATAAGTGGAACGAGTACCAAACCAAGCAAGAACGAGTAGTAACTTATTCTCCAAGAGCTCTCAACTGTGAAAACCGCTACAAGTCCGACCGCGATACTCCCAAGTGCCCAGCTTGCCTCTAGGAGCACAAGGTACGCTCCCCGCATTGAACGTGACATGAATTCAGCAAGGTAAGCGTTCACCGACGGCATTAAACCACCGTACCCTACTCCGGCAAGAAATCTCAAAATGATGAAGTGTTCAACAGATTTCGTAGTACCAAGCAAAGCGGTAAAGAGAACTGTGAGAAGAAAATACAGCAAGTTCGATAACTTTCGACCAAATAGGTCACTTACCACACCTACAGTTAGCGCACCTACAAGCATTCCAGCAAAAGTAGAACTCAGCACGTTCGCGCTTTGTTGCAACGTGAGAGACCATTCCTGGGAAATCTTAGGCAATGTGAATGAAAGGACAAGAACACCGGCGGCATCGAACATCCACATGAGCGACGTAAAAAAGAGTAGTTTGTTCTGAAGTCGCCTGTCAACGTACCTTTCAACAATCGCATCGATACTTTCCACAGGTTACACCTCCCTAACTTGAGAAATATGGGCAAAAGATTATGTTTATCTTAATTTTACATCAAATGTAAATTTAGGTCAACAACTTAAGAGGTACGACATTCACGGTTGTGTTTTGAAATGTGTGGTATAATTTTCCTGAGTTGTGCATTAGTCCAGACAATCTCATTTTCGGAGGTGGATTTTGTGGGTTTGCTCGCAAAGTCGAAGTTCCTGTTGGTGTTTTTCATCGTATCCCTTTCTCTTGTAAGTACTTTTGGTTTTGTTTTAAAAGAGGTGCGTATCGAGGGATTAAAGACGGTGAAAGTTTCGGAACTGGAAGAGATATACAAGGGCTACATCAATAAAGATGTGAACGAACAAGCTATCGACGATATCATCTTGGGTATTGACACCATCGGATACTTCGAAGAAGTATCTTACGAGTTGACTGGTGATGACAAGGCAAAGTTCTTAAAGATAAAGGTTAAGGAAAATCCTCCAATTCAAAGACTCGAAATCGTGCTCAACGGTCCTGGTTTAGTTGATAAGGAAACCCTCAGAAATAGCATTTCTTTAGCCGAAAAGAAGGCGTTCAGCTTCACAAAGTTCTGGGAAAGCATCGACAATCTTGCAAAACTTTATTCTGATAAAGGCTACCTTGTTGCAACACCGAGATCCCAAGATAAGTCCTTAGCTTCGGTCTACGTTTCCGGAACGGTGGCGGGTGAAAGCGTTAAATTTATCATAACAGAGTACGTACTCTACAAACTCGAGTTCAAGTTGATTTCAGAGGATGAGGAGCTCAAGAAAGAATTCGAGCGCATCAAGAAGGAAATTACCTTGAGACAGTATGCGGACTACGAGAGGAAAAACTGGTTTGAGAGAATCTTCGATAGCGAAAAAAGTTACGTTCCCACACTTAAGGATTTGCAAAGTGTCGTTCAGTCGCTGTCCAGGTATGTCTACTTCACGTTGATCAACATTTCCGCTGAGGATACGAACGCAAAATTTCCGGCAAAAATATTGAACCTAACACTTGTTGAAAAGACTATCGTATCGGAACCCTTAAAACTAAAAGGTGTGAAGACGAAGGACAACACGGTCTTTTCAGAGAGCGAACTTGTTGGTGAAGTCCGGGAGGGAATCTACTCGAACTTTGCGATTCTGAAGAAAATACAGACCGTAAAAGAGAAGTACGACAAGGCCGGTTATTTCATAGATCTTTCACTTGAACCCAATCCGGACGGCTATTTGTACATCGTAATAAATGAATACAAGGTTCGGGATGTCAAGTTCGAAGGCAACAACTTAACAAAGTCTTACGTCTTTGACGACATGGTTTATGTAAGGCCCGGAATTTTGCTCAATAGGAACGAGCTTCAGCTCACCTACGTGGAGCTGATGAAGGCTAACTTCTTTAAGAGTATCGATTTTGACTTCAGACCCGTTCAAAACGAAAAATCCCTTGTTGACGTTATAATTAAGTTGGGAGAAAAGGACAAAAAGTTCGATTTCCAAGGCGGGATTACGTATGGACCGGTAAATGACAGACCTTGGTGGGATGGTTTTGCAGGTATTGTCGAGCTTTCTACAACAAACCCAACCGGACATGGTGAGAACCTTTCGATAACGTTCCAAAAATCTATTCTCGAAACGAACATCAACCTCTCAACGGGCATCAGAAAACCTTTTGGATGGCCGATAATATTCGGAGCGACAATCAAATTTGACAGTAACGAAACGGCGGATGGTACAAGCACAACAAACCTCGTTTACTCAGCAAATCTGAGTACGATAAAGACAACTTTAGGACAGCTTAGTACCGAACTTAGGTTCGAAGATTCCACAGAATCTTCCTCCACAAAATTGAACTACAAAACACTCGTAACTTCTGCAAGTTACATTCTTGAAACACTTGATAACCTTTACGTTCCGATGAATGGATATTCCATTACTCTGACCGCTAACAAGTACTTCCCGCTCTCGGAAAGTGGCTCGGACGCTTTTAGTTATCTGGGAGAAATAACCATGCACCTTCCGATACTCCAGAATCTCTCACTGGCTTCACGTGTACTTGCCGGTCAGTCGTTCCAAAATTCTGGGAAACCCGTTACATTCAGTCTTGCGGGACTGAATCAAGTCAGGGGAGCTAACCCCCCGGATACAAAGCCCGTTATGGGTACCGTGATTGGGCTGCTCAATTCGGAAATAAGGTACAAGGAAAAGGATCAGATGTTCTACGGTTCTCTCTTCTATGATATCGGCTTTGCCTCGAACGCGTACGACTTTGCAAACTTAAAGCAATCCGTCGGCATTGAGCTTGGTCTAACTGTTCCCATGTTTGGCCTAATCAGGTTTGGCTGGGGTATACCTATTCAAGCGGAGATAAAACCAAATTTCTTCTTCTTGTTTGGCAAGACCTTCTGATAAGTCTGATAATAAGTTATAAGTTACGGAGGCTGGTCTTGTGAGTATCGAACGTTTGCTTGAACATTTGGAGATAATAAGGATAGAAGCAAGGCCTCTGGTTGAGGCGCGCTGGGCCGAGTTTGAGGAGCTTAGACAACGGGGCTCAGAAGATGATTTGTACAGTGAACTTTGCTTTTGTATTTTAACTGCTAACTGGAGTGCCCATGGTGGGATGAGGGCACAAAAGTTGATTGGCCATGGTTTCAGTACCTTGAGTTTAGAGGAACTTACTGAAAAGTTGAGGGCTGTAGGGCACAGGTATCCCGAAGCTCGGGCAAAGTACATTGTTGAGAACAGGTGGCTTTTGGGGAATCTGAAGGAAGTGATTGCCCAACCGGATCCTCGTGAGTTCATCGTGAAGAACGTTAAAGGCCTTGGTTGGAAGGAAAGTTCGCATTTCCTAAGAAATGTTGCGTTCGCAGATTATGCGATTTTGGATAAACACGTACTCCGTACGATGCACCAGCATGGCCTCATAGATGAGATACCCAAAGGATGGACAAGAAAGAAGTACTTAGATTACGAGAAGCGTTTGAGAAAAGTCGCTGATGTCTTTGGTGAGTCCTTAGGTAAGTTTGACCTCTATCTGTGGTACATGATAAAAAAGAGAGTGGATAAGTAAACTACGAAGGGAGGCTCTAAGAATGAAGCTTATCGAGAGTGTTCCGAACTTCAGTGAGGGGAGAAGGGAAGAGATCGTAAGGCAAATTATCGATGAGGCGTACAAGTATCCAAAGGTCAAAGTACTAGACTGGTCGATGGACAAAGATCACAACAGGTCTGTTGTTACACTCGTTGGAGAACCGGACCAGTTGCTTGATGCACTCTTTGATATGACCAAGAAAGCGGCAGAGCTTATCGATTTAAGATATCACAAAGGTGAGCATCCGCGCATGGGTGCGACGGATGTTATACCGCTTGTTCCGCTCATAGGTACAACAATGGAGGAATGCGTCGAGCTCTCGAAAAAATTGGGTAAACGTATAGGTGATGAACTCGGTATTCCCGTGTATCTTTACGAACGTAGCGCAACAAGACCGGAGAGGGAAAATCTTGCGGAGATAAGAAAGGGAGAATTTGAGGGATTCTTCGAAAAAATAAAAGACCCAAAATGGATACCAGACTTCGGACCGAACAGAGTTCATGAAACGGCCGGAGTTACTGCGGTTGGAGCGCGCGAATTTCTTATCGCATTCAACGTCAACCTTGGAACAAATAACTTGGAAATAGCCGATAAAATTGCCAAAGCCGTTAGACATATCAGCGGTGGATTCAGGTATGTCAAAGCGATTGGGGTTGAACTGAAAGAAAAAGGCATGGTGCAAGTCTCGATGAACCTCACAAACTACAAAAAATCACCAATATTCAGAGTTTTCGAAACGATTAAACGGGAAGCGCAACGCTACGGAGTACCAGTTGTGAGCTCCGAAATCATCGGTATGGTTCCACTACAAGCTGTGGTTGAAACCTTCGCCTGGTATCTCCAAATCGATGACTTCAACGCTGGTAGGGTGATAGAGCAGAGACTGATTGAAGAGCTGACGAAGGAACAATAACTATCGATCTAAAGTGGGGGGACCGTTCCTTTGGAAAAGAAAAAACTTTTGCAAGCATATTTTTTTCTTGCATTTACGCTCTTTGCATTCTCGAGCATCGAGGTACTCTCAAAACCATTGATGGGGAAGGTCGATCCGTTTTTTATGACGGCCTTCCGTTTTTTCATTGGAGGATTAATTCTAACACTGTTCGTGAACGAAGAAGTGAATATTCGGGATTTATTTGGAATATCGCTCGTTGGCTTGCTAAACAGCATGGTCTCAATGACTGCACTCCAGCTCTCGGTAAAGTACTCGAATGCTTCCACTGCAGCTACTTTAGTTGCGAGTAATCCGATCTTTGTATCTTTCTTCGCCTCACTGATATTAAAGGAAAGGTACAGGCTCAGAAAGTACGTTGGTATTGCCCTAGGTTTCGTGGGGTTGTTGGTATTCAGCTTAGGGAAGATTTCAGGAGACTCCTGGCTTGGTATATTGTTTGGATTACTGGCCGCTTTAACGTTTGGCATGTACACGGTACTAATGAGAAGATATACAAAGCTGTACAAACCATTAACAGTCACTGCCTACTCATCCCTTGTCTCGAGCGTAGTGTACTTTTTGACGATTTTCTCGCTTGGCAAACTCACAATCCCGACCTTAGACACCCGTGGTTGGTTGTTGATGATTTACTTTGGAGTAATCGTCACGGGAATAGCTTACGTAACATACTTCAAGGCTATGCAGTATGTGGGGGCAACTCAGTCAAGCAGAATCTTCTTCCTCAAACCGGTTGTGGCAACTCTGTTGGCAATCCTAATACTCGGAGAAGTTCTCAGTTTGAGAAAACTCATCGGTATGGCTATCATCCTCGTTTCGCTTACTTTGTGAAAAAATTAATCTCATACAAGTACAGCGTACAAATCTCAAATAATTATCCCTCTTGCATCGAAAACGTAAATTTACGTACACTTTTAGTCCATGATTTTTGCACTTGAGTATGTTATAATTATCACGAGCTTCGAGCGAACATTAACTTTTCAGGAGGGATGTGTGTGGCCGTCTGTGAGACGCACAAAGAGCTCTACAAAGAGCTCGATGAGTTTATTGAAAAAGTTAAGGACAAACCTGGAATTCTCATCGCAGTCCTTCACAAAGCTCAGGAGATCTTTGGCTGGCTCCCACAGGAAGTACAGGAGTACATCGCGGAAAAACTTGGTCTTCCCGTCTCGGAGGTCCACGGTGTTGTAACTTTCTACAACTTCTTCGCAACCAAACCGAAGGGAAAGAATCAAATAAAGATATGTCTCGGCACCGCTTGTTATGTGAAAGGTGCCGATAGGGTTATGGAACGCTTCTTGGAAGAGTTAGGTGTACAGGCCGAAGAGGTTACCCCCGATGGTCTCTTTTCGGTACATCCTGTCAGATGTCTTGGTGCCTGTAGTATGGCCCCGGTTGTGTTGGTCGGGGAAAAGGATTTCTACGGAAAGGTCACGCCCGATATGGTAAGTAAGATTATCGCCGCGTACAGGAGGGGTGGTCGCAATGAGTAAAGTGAAGAGCTTGGTAGAACTCATGAAGATTAAGGAACAGGCAATCCAAAATATCAAGATGAGGGAGAGCGGGAAACGTGGCAAAATCACCGTTGCAATGGGAACGTGCGGAATCGCAGCTGGAGCAAAGGATACGTTAAAAGCAATCGTAGAGTACCTTTCGGAACTTAAAATAGACGACATAGCTGTGGTTCAATCCGGATGTATGGGATTGTGTGAAGTGGAACCAACCATTGAAGTCTCGCTGGAGGGTCAAGAACCTATCGTGTACGGTCACGTGACACCCGAAAACGCTAAGAGAATTATTCAGTCACACATACTTGAAGGAAAGATCGTTTCCGACCTGATGGTGAAGAGAGGGGAGGTCTAAGACCTCCAAATCGGTCGTGTAAAGGAGGCGAACCTTGTGGCGCTGACTACGAATACTATCCTTATTTGTGCGGGTGGTGGCTGTATATCCGCTGGTGAGGAGAGTGTCAAACAAGCGTTTGAAAGGAAATTGAAAGAGTTCGGCCTTGATACAGTGGTAAAAGTCGTTGAAACTGGTTGTATGGGAGCTTGTAGTCTCGGACCACTTGCGGTCATTTATCCTGATGGTGTTTACTACCAGAAGCTGACACCGAAAGCTGCAGAAAAGATTGTTGAGGAACACATTCTCAAGGGAAGAGTAGTTCCAGAGTTCCTCTTCGAAGGCGAGAAGGAAAAGCTGACGTTAAAAGAAAAACCACGTGGAGCTGAAGAAATTCCTTTCTTCGCACGCCAGGTTAAAATCGCTCTGCGAAACGTCGGTATTATCGACCCGATGAGTATAGAAGAGTACATCGCTCGAGATGGATATTTTGCACTCCACAAGGCACTCACCCAGATGACACCGGAGGAAGTGATAAAGGAAATCAAAGAGAGTGGCTTAAGGGGGCGCGGTGGTGCCGGATTCCCAACCGGTTTGAAGTGGGAGTTGGCAAGGCAGCAGCAATCTGATGTCAAATATATGATCTGTAATGCCGACGAAGGCGACCCCGGTGCTTTCATGGATCGCTCAATACTTGAAGGGGACCCACACTCGATCGTCGAAGCGATGACGATAGCTGGGTACGCAATCGGTGCAAAGCAAGGATTTGTTTACGTGAGGGCGGAATATCCACTTGCCATCGAAAGGTTGCAGAAAGCTATTGAAGACGCTCACGCGTATGGATTCCTCGGCGAAAACATCTTCGGTACCGATTTCTCGTTCGACATTGAGATTCGAATTGGCGCAGGTGCATTTGTGTGCGGTGAAGAAACTGCACTGATGCACTCGATTGAAGGTAAGCGTGGACAACCAAGAGTCAAGCCTCCGTTCCCTGTTCAAAAAGGACTTTGGGGCAAGCCAACAGTTATAAACAACGTTGAGACGCTCGCACTTGTTCCACCGATTATTTTGCGCGGTGCAAGTTGGTTCCGCCAGTTTGGAACGGAGAAATCACCAGGTACGAAGGTCTTCGCACTCGCTGGAAAAATAAAGAACACGGGTCTTGTCGAAGTACCAATGGGTATAACGCTTCGCGAACTCCTCTACGAAATTGGTGGTGGTCACCCACAAGGCAAACAGATAAAGGCCGTTCAAACGGGAGGTCCAAGTGGAGGAGTCATTCCCGCCGAGTACTTCGATACTCCGGTTGACTACGAATCGCTCGGTAAACTCGGTGCCATCATGGGTTCCGGTGGTATGATCGTACTAGACGAAGATGATTGTATGGTGGACGTTGCAAAGTTTTTCCTGGAGTTCACTGTGGATGAATCGTGTGGAAAATGTACTCCTTGCCGCGAAGGTACAAAGGTCATGTACGATATTCTGGATAAGATCACAAAGGGCGAGGGAACAATGGAAGATATCGAAAAACTCGAGAAACTCGCGCTTGTAATAAAAGATTCGTCACTGTGCGGACTCGGTCAAACCGCTCCAAACCCGGTACTTTCAACGCTTAAGTATTACCGCCACGAATACGAAGCGCACGTAAAAGATGGTGTTTGCCCAGCAAAACGTTGTAAAGCGTTCATCAGTTATGTTATTGACGCGGAAAAGTGTGTAGGTTGTACGGCGTGCGCCCGCGTGTGTCCAACTAACGCGATACACGGCGAAGTTAGGAAGGTACACGAGATCGATCAGGACGCTTGCGTAAGGTGTGGTAGCTGTATCGAAGTGTGTAGGTTCGGTGCGATAAGCAAAGTAACACCCGCTGTAAGTTCAACGGTTGCAAAGTAAGGAAATTAAAGGCTTGTGGTTGCCGTAACTTAATGGAGCCACAAGCCTTTATTCTTTAAGTTCAAAGACTTTCTTTTTAGGGGGGAAGGTGTGTGGACCGAGAAAAGATAAAGGAACTGATAGAAGAGCTTAGGAAAGAACAACTTGAAGAGGGAGATATATTGATTTACCTACTCCACCGCATCCAGGACCATTATCAAAGTCATTACATCCCTCCAGAAGTCGGTGAAATGGTTGCTGAAGAACTGAACGTTCCCACCTCAAAGGTTTACGAAGTACTTACTTTCTACACTATGTTCTCCACAAAACCACGAGGGAAGTACATCGTTAGAGTGTGCACAAGTTTGCCTTGCCACGTCCCTGGTGGCAGGGAAATAGTCGAGTTCCTGAAGAACGAACTGAAAGTGGACTTCGGTGGTACAACACCCGACGGCCTCTTCACACTTGAAGAGACAGGGTGCCTCGGGCTGTGTGGTGTTGCACCGGTTGTCATGATCAACGACCAGTATTACGGTGATCTCACCATCGAAAAAATGAAGGAAATAATAGAAAGCCTTAGAAAACTCGAGGGCGGTGATGGAAAATGACACCCATCACGGTACTGATTTCCGTAGACAGTAACAGCATTTTACTCGGTGCCAGGGAATTTGCCAACTACATGAAAGACCTAATAAAGGAATTCAACCTCGATCCGATAGTCACCGTTCTTGAAACAGTTTCACTCGGTTCGTACAATGGCGTGGTTATTCATGTTCTTCCGGATGATGTATACTACTCTGTAAAAAGCAAAGAACAAGTTCGCAAGATCGTGGAGGAGCATTTACTAAAAGGTCGCCAAGTCTGGGACCTGATGGTCAACAAGGAACTCATCAGACCAGCCGAAAAATTCGAGGTCAAGGAAGTACGCATTGTCACGAGGAACATCGGAGTTATCGATCCCAGGAATATCGAAGAATACATCGCACGCGACGGATACTTTGCGCTGAGCAAAGCACTCCAAATGAAACCGGATGAGGTCATTGAGGAAATCAAAAAAAGTGGTCTTCGTGGGCGCGGTGGTGCAGGCTTCCCCACGGGACTCAAATGGGAATTCACCGCTAAAGCCAAAGCGGATCAGAAATATATCGTGTGCAACGCTGACGAGGGAGAACCTGGTACGTTCAAGGACAGACTCATAATGGAAGGCGACCCGCACACGGTGATCGAAGGTATGATTATTGCAGGGTATGCCGTTGGCGCTACAAAAGGATACATCTACATACGTGGCGAGTACTACAATTCGGTAGAGAACTTAAGAAAAGCCATCCAAGATGCTTACGAATATGGATTTTTGGGTGAAAACATTCTTGGTAGCGGTTTCAGTTTCGATCTCACAGTCAGGCTTGGTGCAGGGGCGTACATCTGCGGTGAAGAGACCGCACTTTTGGAATCCATTGAAGGTAAATCCGGACGACCACGCCTCAAGCCTCCGTATCCTCCACAAGTGGGGCTGTTTGGAAAACCGACGGTGATAAACAACGTTGAGACGATTGCTAACGTACCACAGATAATACTTAACGGTGCGGATTGGTATAAAAGCATAGGAACTCCAAACTCTCCGGGAACCAAGGTATTCTGCCTTGTTGGTGATGTGAACAGACGCGGTATGGTCGAACTTCCGATGGGTGTTACCGTTAGACAGGTGCTTTACGGCTTTGGTGGTGGAGTACGTGGTGGAAGAGAATTGAAAATGGTGCAAACTGGAGGTTTGGCGGGCACGTTTATTGGACTGGACAAACTCGACACACCATTGGACTACGACTCCATGAAGAATCACGGAGTTAGCCTCGGCTCTGGTGTCATACTCGCGATTGACGATTCTCACTGTGTTGTCGATATAGCACTGAACGTAATGGAATTCTTTAGGCACGAATCGTGCGGTAAATGTACGCCGTGCAGGGAAGGAACAAGAATTGCATGCGAGATACTCGAGCGTATGACAAAGTTTGAGGGAACAGCTGAAGATTTAGATTATTTGCGCAAAATCGCGGAAGTTACGGCGGATACATCGTTCTGTGGCCTTGGACAGAGTATCAATGTACCACTTCTTTCACTTATCGACAACTTCCGCGAGGAATTTCTCGAACACATCGAAAAAACTTGCCGAGCCAACGTTTGCAAAGCTGTTCTAAAAAAACCAAAGGTTCAAACAAAATGACAACCAACATTGGGCAAGAAAAGCTGGCCGTTCGGCCAGCTTTTCATTAACATTAATGATTAATTTGAGCTCTCAAGAAGTTCCAGTTCTCTTTTAACGATGTTCTCCCAGGTAAACTTTTTTGCACGTTGAACGAGCACCTCACCGTCGTAACCACTTAAGAGAACTTCCACAACCCTCCGAGCAAATCTTTCCTCAAAATCACGACCACCTTCAACCACGTACTCTGAAAATCCAACAGCCTCTGGAATACCACCTCTGTTGCTACCAACAACAAGCGTACCACAAGCTTGAGCTTCCAAAACTACGCACGGCCATCCTTCATTCCTGCTTGGAAGAACCAGAACATCCAATGCATTCATGTAAAGTGCCACGTCCGTTTGAGGAACGTTCCCGGTGAACAACACGTTTATATTCCTGAGCCGGTTTTTCAAGTATCCAAGCAATGGTCCATCCCCAACGACAATAAAAAAAGTGTTTGGAAGTTGTCTATGAATGGATTCAAAAATTACAGGCAACCTGTCGGCACCTTTTACTTTTTTCAGATTGCCTACAAAACCTACGTATCTCCATCCATCTTTTAAAATACCAAGCTTTTTCCTTACTTGAGCCTTGTCAATCGGATGAAAAACGGTCGGATCGTAACCGTTCGGAATCATCGTTGCGTTATGCCCGGAATACCCAAGTCCCACTGCCTGCTCCTTTAACGCGTTGCTAACAAAAACCACGCGTCGAGCATTCTCCAACGTAGGTATGTAAATATTTATCAGCTTGGGATCTTTCATTTGGTAATTCACATCGCTTCCGTGAAGAAATACGAAGTAGTTATTTCCCGTAAAATGGTGAAGGGATGATGCTACCAACCCTGCCGGTACAGGCATGTACATCCCATGTGCCAAAATCGCGTCGAAGTTCTTACCAGTTTCAGACAAAATTTCCTCAGCAGCCCGACGAGCCCAACGTTCGACAAAGCTGGGATCACTTCGTCGATGGGAAAGAATGTCCAGCAAACCTCTTCGAGTGTACACGTATTCGAATCTAATACCCCGGAAACTTTCAAGGGGAACAAGTGATGACCTTTTTAAAATGCGCTTGAGTAGTAGTATGAAGAAAGATTCGCGAAAAGCCATTCCATAAACGTGAAAATCCACACCAAGTTTCCCATATTCTATCAACCTGTTAACGATGAATATTCCACGCGTGGGATTTGACCTATACGGGAAGAAATTTGTCACAAAAAGTAGTCTCACAGGCCCCAACTCCCGAGATTAATCAGTTTTCACTTTTTCAGTCTCAGCATTAAGCGGTAAAGTTGTTTGAACGATTCGTCCGCTTCCTTATCCATCACATCGCGAAGGTAAAGCGGCTCGCGCTTTATTCGCTCGATACGTTCCTCAACCTCCCACACTTCCCTTGCAAAGAAATCCCTTCTTTTTGTGTACTTCCTGAAAAACCTCTGGGCTTTGGAATTCTCCAAAGAGACGAACGGAACACCGAAATAGCTTGCCACCACAGCAGGATGAAATCTTTCGGAGATTATGAATTCCCCAGAGAGTATTTTTTTTAACGACTCAGCAACATCGTGCGTTTCTTCAAATAAGTCCGCACCTATGTTAGTCGCTATAGTTTTCGCAACGTGGATATCGGTATCCTGACTTGGACAAACCAGAACTTTGTTGAACTTACGTCCGAAGATTGTGTACTCGTGGATTCGTTCACTGTTTCTCGGAACGATAACCAGGTCGTACCTTTTTTCCGGCACCACTTCGAACTTGCGCAATATGCGTACCGATGGATCCGCAGATAGAATGGTATTACCGTTTAACCGCTTCGCGTATCTGAACGAAACTATATCCCTGACGAAAAGATAAACATCTGGTTTCTTAACGAGTTGCCTTAAGATGAAACGGCTGATCCATCGCTTCGTCGGACCCAAGCTGTTACCAAAGAGTACCACCGGCTTGCGCATCATGTTTGCAAGTTCAATAACGGACGCATAGTAAAGAAAACTTCGAAGACTTGTAACATCTTGCAACAATCCCCCTCCACCGTAAATAAGCATATCACACTCGTAGAGCGCTCCCATAATCTGGAAGAGGTTGAACCTGGAGATGGTATCGTTGCTTTGCCTCTTTGGTAGCGCTGTAACGTACTGGATTTCGAACTTTTGGAAGAAATCCTCAAGCGCAAGCCTCATCAACTCATCACCGAAGTTACCATAACCGTAGTACCCAAGTAATAAGACTTTCAAGGAATATCGAACTCCTTCAAAGAAAATTTTAATTGAGGTTGATACCAAGAAATTAAATTAGTACGAGGCGATGCAGGGATGGTACGAAAGATTACCGATTTTGTGTACGTCATAGAACACGAAGAAGCTGCTAATAACGTTGTTATTATTGGAAAAAATGGAGCCATTTTGGTGGATACTTCACTCTTTCCGGAAAAGGCACGCGCGATAGCAAAGTTCGTCAGAGAGCTTACGGCAAAGCCGATCACACTTGTCATGAACACACACTACCATCCGGACCATACATTGGGTAATATCGCGTTCGATTGCCCGATAGTGGCACATTCGCTCACAAGGCGTAGCATGTCCTTGTTCAACGAAGACTACCTACGTTCATTAGGTATCAATATTACATCCGTGAAACTTCCTGATATCATCTTCGACAATAAATTCGAGTACGAAGATGGAATCAGGATAGAATTTTACCACGGTCCCGGTCATACACCGGATTCGTCGTATGTGTATATTCCAAGCGAGGGGGTTCTCATCACCGGTGATACCGTGGTAACTCGAATTCACCCAGAGATTGTCTCGGATAGCAACCTGAATTTGTGGATAAAGACCCTACAGTTGCTACCTAAGGCTAAACATGTAATTCCTGGTCACGGACCATCCGAAGATTTCTCGTGTGTTGAACTCATGATAGATTACCTTGAAACGATAAAAAGGCTTCTGTCCGGTGAAATCGGTGTGAACGATCTGGAGAAAAGTAAAAACTTCTACGAAAGAACTCATCCAGAACTTTTGAACTGGAGCATTAAGAATCTAATCGGATGACGACTGCAGCAATTCAACATGGAGAAATGAACTCTTGCTTGTGGTCAACTGCCTAAGAGTCGAAGAACGTATTTCTCCTGTTTTTCAAACATCTCCTGAGCTTTTACATCCCCGTATTCATGGTCGTACCCGGCCATGTGAAGAATCGAGTGTACAAGCACCGTTATCATCTCTTGTTCGGGAGAATTTCCGAATTCGCGGGCATTTTCCTCGACCACGGTTGCACAGATGTACGCCTCAGCGTAAGGTTCCAATTCTTCTCCGAAATCTGAACCAACTTCTGAAGGCTCCGCACCGTAGACGAACGTTAGCACATCAGTGGGGCCTTCCTTCCCCCTGAAGTTCGCATTCATCTGCGAAATTTCATTTTTGGTGACGAACACAAATTGTACAACCACATTGCCAATCTCAGTAATAACAATTTCATTCAGTTTATCCTTGAATTTCTCAAGAAGTTCCTCGAATTGCACAGGAACATTCTGAAATACAATCACTCCGATATAACACCCCTTTTCAAAGTTTCAGCTGATGACCTCTATTTTCTCGTTAATAACAGGATACTCGATTCTATGTTTGGATAGATTTTCGAACACTTCAACAAAACTCTCAGATATCGTCCGTAAGTCGGAAATGGTTAAACCTGTTTCCACTAATTCACCCTCTTCGTACAGTTCGATAACTGTTTTTTCTACAACCTTTCGAATCTGCTCCATTGACGGTTGAACCAGGCTCTTTGTTGTTGCCTCGACAACATCCGCCAACATCAAAATTCCCATCTCTTTACTTTTCGGCCTTGGACCGCGGTATCTGAAATGGTCAATCTTCACTCTTGGATCGGTCTCGAGTGCTTTCAGGTAGAAATACCTCTGAACTCGCGTACCGTGGTGCTGTGGTATGGCCATCTCGATTTGTATTGGTAACCTGTACTTACGTACCATCTCCACACCATCGCTGACATGCTTTAGCAAAATCTCTTTACTTACCTCTGGAGAAATCCTGTCGTGCGGATTATCATTCTTGTCTCTGAGGTTCTCGATGAAAAACTCAGGATTCCTCAGCTTACCAACATCGTGGTAATAAGCGCACGCACGAACAAGTATTGCATTTGCTCCGATTCGTTCGGCCGCATACTCGGCAAGTTCCGCTACCCTCAAGGAATGATGATAAGTTCCCGGCGCGTGAGTCGACAACGCCTTTAGTAAAGGATGATTAATGGTACAAATTTCAAGCAAGCCAATGTTTGAGTAAACACGCGTGGAAAGTTCAATGTACGGAAGGATTCCTATAACCGCAATAGCCGAGAAAAGCGGATTAAGGAAAATTACGATGTAATCTTTCATGGAAAGATAAAAGTGTCGTACAGGTTCCTGCAACAAGACCATCACAAAACCAACCAAACCAGTTACCAAGCCCGCTTTTGCGACCTGGATCCTGTTCCTAATATTCTTCAACATCAAGGTTGCAACAAAAACTTGCGGAAAAAGCTGTAGAAACATGAAAAAATCCCTGTGGTGAAACGCGGTTGAAAGCGCCATAATGAGCCCAGCACTCGCACCAAATTCGAAATCTATCAGGAGTGTCACCAACATTGGAACTACTATGATGGGGATAAAAGAAATACCGTAAGACTTATAAACCACCGTATTCACAATACTTCCAACGAGGAAGGTACCGTAAAAGAGGAGGCGATAGCGAACGTCAAGGTTAATAACGTTCGAGTTCCTGATGAAATGTTCTACAATACCGTACCAGATAACCAGTATCAAGATAAACTCGTTTACGAATGTCAAAGGATCAATATCATAAAGATTGTTCGCAACACTTACGATAAGCGAAATTATTATTCCATCGTACAGGAATTGTTCATCAAGAATGACATCAATCTTCTCCTGTCCAAGTGGACTCATTCCGGACTCCTCTTTTCGAGTACTTCCTCTCCTCGCGTTCGAGCTTTTCGTATCTATCATAAGCACGTATGATTTTTTTCACGAGAGGATGTCTTACAACGTCAGCATCGGTAAGATAAACAAACGCAATTCCGTCGATATCCTTCAATATCTCTTGAGCAACAACTAAACCTGAGCGTTCCTGAATATCAATTTGCGTAATGTCTCCGGTGACCACGACCTTTGAGCCAAATCCCATCCTGGTCAAGAACATCTTCATCTGTTCGTAAGTGGTGTTTTGCGCCTCGTCGAGGATAATGAACGCGTTGTTCAGCGTTCGTCCTCTCATGTATGCAAGCGGTGCTATTTCTATCACGTTCTTCTCACGAAGCGATATGAACTTTTCCACACCAAGCATGTCGATAAGCGCATCGTAAAGCGGCCTTAAGTAAGGGTCCACCTTCTCCGCAAGATCCCCCGGCAAGAAACCAAGTTTCTCACCGGCTTCAACTGCAGGACGCGTCAATACAATCCTCTGCACTTTACCAGACCTAAGGTAATCGACTGCAACTGCCGATGCAAGGTAGGTCTTTCCAGTTCCCGCAGGACCTATAGCAAAGACTATATCGTTCTTTTCTATAGCTTCCAAATACTTACGCTGTCCTTCGGTCTTGGCTTTCACTTTACCAACGGATTTTTTATAAACTTCGGATGGATTGCTGATTTTTTCGTTTTCCTCGACGATGTACTCAAACTCCGTCCAATCCAGCAAATGCCCTTCACGAGTTATGTTTATCACTTCCCTCAGAATCTTTTCGACTATCTCTACGGACCTTTCATCCTCTCCACGTACCCTAATCTCGTCATCGATAACGCTGATTTCCACGTTGTAACGCCTTCTCAGGTACCTGGCTTTGTTGTCATACTGACCGAGTATTTCGACAACCGCAACATCAGATGGTATCTGAATCCTTCTTACGTTCACGTACACACCTCTCTTAGCAATTTTTAAAGGCGCCCTTCAAAACTTTAAGGCACCTTCCCACTTTACGTTAATTATATCAAAATAACTCGTATCAGTGAATATGTTAATTAATCGGAAAATTCTTCTGCTGGTCAACACCGATCAAACGTGATATAATCCCTAAAGAATATCAAAATAAAAGTTTGGAGGGCTCAAGAATGGTGAAAATCTCCGCATCTGTACTAGCAGCTGATTTCTCAAACCTCAAAGGTGAAATATCTCGCGTACTACCATACATCGATGAGATCCACCTGGACATAATGGACGGCCACTTTGTTCCCAACCTCACGTTCGGTTATCCAATTCTTGAAGCAGTAAGAAAAATAACTGATCTACCCATTGACGCGCACTTGATGGTAACAAACCCAGAAGACCACATCGAAAAGTTCATCGATGGTGGAGCGAGCAGAATAACCGTACATTACGAAACTTGCTATCATCTCCACAGAACGATTTCCAGAATCAGAGAACTCGGTGCCGAAGCTTTCGTTTCGATAAATCCAGCAACTCCTGTCAGCATTCTGGATGAAATCCTTCCTTACGTGGATGGTGTCTTGATAATGACAGTTAATCCCGGCTTTTCTGGGCAGAAGTTCATCCCCACAATGTTTGAAAAAATCGAAAAATTAAATTCCCTAAGAAATTCTAAAGGTCTGAATTTCAAAATCCAAGTTGACGGCGGGGTTGGAAACGAGAACGCGCTACGCTTGGTTAACCTGGGTGTCGATATACTGGTTATGGGTTACGGCGTTTTCAGAAACGAACAATTACCAACATTAAGAGAGATGTTGATGAAATCTGGTAAATAAATTTTGTCAAAAATGAATAAAGCAAAAGGCACCTCTAACAAGGTGCCTTTTGCTTTTTAATTGTCTACGATTACTCGATCTTTATCTCTAGAGCTGGTTTTTCTTCCCTCTTCTTCGGTAGTTCAAGGATTAGAACTCCGTCTACGTATTTCGCAGAGATGTTTTTCACGTCCACGTAATCCGGTAACAAGAAGGACCTTTCAAACTTACCATAGCTTCTTTCGACAAGCCTGTAGTTTCTGTTTTTCTCTTCGCGCTCACTCTTCTTTTCGCCGCAAATCTTCAAAACTCCGTCTTCAACGGTGACTTTTAGATCATCCTTTTTAACACCAGGTAGTTCAACTTCAAGTACGACCTTGTCCTCCGTCTCGTAAGCATCAACCCTTGGAAGAAATTCAACATCCATCCTGAATGGTTTCATAAAATCACTGAAGAGTTTGTCGATCTCCCTCTGGAGTTCCATGAATGGTTCAAACAAGTCCGTTCTTCTTGCCAACATACTATCACCTCCCGCCCCTTACTTTTTCGTTTTTGATTCGGTTTTACCCGTTCCATCAATTTCCAACTATATTATACTTGTTATCACTTTTTTGTCAAGAGTGCTAATTCAAAATCCGGTAATTTCGCTATTTGACAACTAATAAGTTTATTAAATTGCGTAATTTAAAAGATTTAAAAATGTTAATCACTCGTAATATTTGATTGCCAAATACTCTTTTTACGTTTTTCGACCATCAGAGTTTCCCGATAGACGCTTCAACAACCTTTTAGCCCTTAAACACACTACCTTCAAGGAATATTGACATATTATCATTAATGATTTATAATTAATATTGCGATGAAAAAAGTAGATGGATGAAAGAAAAAAAGAAGAGGTGATTTAATGCGCCGCAGGTGCGGTTGTCATCACGGTACTGTAGGTAGTTTGCATCGGTGTGAAGAAACGGGGTTTACAACAGGAGATTTTTTGGTCGCGGTTCTGTTGAAGATGCTAAAGGACCAGCCCATGCACGGATACGAGCTTGTTGAACACCTTTCGAGAGTTGATTATTATCCATTCCCACACGATCCAAGTGTGGTTTACGGTGTGTTGAGAAAGTTAGAGGCTCAGGGGTTTTTAACTTACACCGTTGAGGCGGGAGATGGAGGGCTGAGGAAGATTTACCGGTTAACATCTGAAGGTGAGAAACTCTTTGAAGAGATGGTGCAGTTCATCGGAAGGTTAAAAGATTACTTTGAAAAGTTCCTGCATTCGAACCAAAATACGAACGAGGGTTTTGGAAGAACATAAAAAGGAGGTTTGAGGATATGAGGAAGGTTACGATCGCGATACCAACGGACGATGGAACAACAGTGGCACCACATTTTGGAAAGGCTAAGTACTTCGTTATAGCTGAGATCGAAGACGGTAAGGAGAAAACAAGGAAATTGGTTGAAAACCTTCACTCTCATAGACGCGGGTATCAAATAGAAGGTAGGGCTGGAAAGTTTCACACCGATGATAATGCCCTTGGTCGTTATGTGGGACTTGGAAATGGGCACCACCATGGACATGTGTACGGGCGTGGTCATGAAGTAGGCCACGGACATGGGCACGATGAGGTGTTCACTACTATTGGAAACGTGGATGGAGTGATTGCAGTTAGAGTTGGCCCACACATGTTCAAAGAACTGAAGAATAAAAAGATAGGAGTGTATCTAGTCCGACTGGGAACAAGTGTGGCCAATGCCATCGCACAGTTCATGACCGGAGCACTCAAGGACGTCACCGTTAGAAAGATTTAAAGAAAGTTGTACAGAATATATTAAATCCAGGTCTCAAGCGTAGAAAATGGCCGGATTTTCCCCGGCCTTTGTTTTTTGTAGGTCTTTTAAAAAGCGTGTGCTAAAATAGTAACGTAAAGTGAACCATAGTATGGGAACGTTGGAATCGCCCTACGAGTGCGTTATCTTCGGAGGTGAAACTCTGAAATCGACATTAAGGCTGGTACTTAGCTTCTTACTCATAAACTTCCGTGACAGGTTTGTTTTCTTTATGAACATTATTCTTCCTGTCATTTTTCTGATACTTTTCGGCTCAATTTTCGGAAAAGGCGGAGCCCAAAAACCAACAACAGCCCTCTATTCCGATGTAAACGTTAAGGTGGGAGCAAATTTCGTTCGACTGGCCAACGTACCTTCCAAAGACGAAGTAAAAAATTTAAAGTACGATGTAGTAATCGTTGCTATCAACAACCGGATAGATGTTTACGTGAAGAGTCCTATTGACCTTGCACAGGGTGAGTTCGAATTCTTTAGACTTGCTTATGCGAGTGCAAAGTCTGAAAAAAAGGTTGTAGAGGTTAGAGAGCATAAATTAAATATCGGACATTCAATATCCGAGTTAAAGTACACCATACTCGGTGTAATTACTATATCGTTTTTATCCATAGGTTTGAATGCTGGTGTGAGAATATACTCCGACTATGTTCGCTACGGTTTGTTTAAACGCTTCAGCGTAACCCCTATCGACCCACTAAGACTTGCCTTGGGAGTGGGGAGTGCTCAAGTAATTACGGGATTGCTTTCTTCAGCGCTAAATGTTCTACTCTCGTTAATACTGTTTGGTGAAAACTTGTTCGTCCCGTTGAATACGCTGTGGGCTTACCTTCTAGTTGTGATTGCGGCAATTATGATCAACCTTGCTTTAGGGATCCTACTTTCATTACTCTTCAAAAAAGCTGCACCATCTCTGTCACAGTTAGTTTTCACAATATTCATATTTTTTTCAGGTGTCTACTTTCCAGTGAGCATATTACCAAGCTACCTTAGGGTTGTAACATATTTAACACCTCCAAGGTACGTTCACTTACTACTCCAAAAGATTTACGGTATCGAAACGGTCAATTGGAGTCATTTCTTACTCATATGTATTGCTTTCATCAGTTTTGGGGCAATGATGACAGGGCTAGCAACACGCAAATTCTTGCAGATGAGCGACACGGCTTAAGATAAGTTTTATGGACATAAGATTCACGCAACAACCCTCTGGAAACGGAAAGGGAGGATTCGTTACGCATGAGAAAAAACCTTCGAACTGTACTTCGCGTCGAAAATCTTAGGAAATATTATGGCAGTATCAAAGCCGTAGATGGGGTATCATTCATTGTTGAGAAAGGACAATTAGTCTCAATACTTGGACCAAACGGTGCAGGTAAGACGACAACGATAGAAATCATTGAGGGATTGAGAACACCAGATCACGGTACCATCGAATACTTTGGAACATTCAATACCATTACCAATGAGGTGAAGGAACGGCTAGGTGTTTGCTTTCAAGAGAACTTCTTCTTCGAAGAACTAACCGTCTTAGAAACCCTGAAACTTTACTCCTCACTCTACAATCGTTCTTTGCCGCTGAACGAAATTATCACAATGTTCGATTTGGAGGAGAGTCTGAAAAAACGTGTGCGGCATTTATCGGGAGGGCAGAAACAACGTCTAGCCGTTGCTCTTGCGTTTGTTAACGATCCGGAACTCGTGTTACTCGATGAACCCACGGTCGGTTTGGACCCACATGCCAGACATCATCTCTGGGATGTTATCAAGCATTTTAAGTCTCTCGGAAAATCAATCATACTGACCACACACTACATGGATGAAGCCCATCAACTCTCGGATATGGTTTACATCATGGATCGCGGAAAAATAATCGCTTGGGGAAGTCCTCAGGAACTTATCACCTCATCCGGCTTAAACGCGGTTATCGAGTTCCCTGCAACACACGCGCATTTGTTTGAAGAAACAGTAGTAACCGGCGACGTCGCAATTATAAGCACCCCGGATGCGCCGGGAGCTATCAAAAGATTACTGGATGTAGGTGTTGAGAACTTTATCGTCAGACACCCTACTTTGGAGGACGTCTTTCTCAAGCTAACAGGTAGAAGAATAGACTAGGTGTGGAAATCCAGGAAGAAAAAATCTAAGGAGGAATCTCATGCCAAAAGTTTGGTTCGGACGTGATTTAGTTGTACTCGATGGATTGTACAAACAACTCTTTTTAAGATCCAAAGAAGCGATCTTCTGGCTTGTGGTATTTCCAACCATCCTCTTTTTAATTCTGACCTCTATCTTCGGCAACGTCGAACAAAATGTTACCGTTAAGGTCGCGATAATTGGGGAAAGTGAAATTCTCGAACGGGCATTCAGCGGAATCCAACAAATCAGCCCAAAATTTTTCCCATATAGCAAAAAGGAAAAAATCAAGGAATACTTAAAAGCTCTCGAAAGAGAGACTTTTGATGTTCTTGTAGTACTTCCTGAAGGATTCGATGCTATTTACTCACGCGCTTTGCTACTTAGGCGCACAAAGTTTTTCAAGCCAGTCACGGTAGAGGTACACTACATTCCCGTTCGGGATGGTTCAAAACTTGCGTTTGAAATGGTCAGAGGTATTCTCGATACGTTAGATGTGCAAGATCGGGTTGAGATGGTGATCCACAATCTTTCAACCCGTCGAGTTGATTACAACAATTTCATCTTCCCCGGTGTTGTTGGTATGGCTTGGCTTTCAGTTTACCTGTTTGGCTTCATGAACGACATGCTTTGGCTGAACAGAAGAAAGATGATTAAACGTCTTTCCGTTAGTCCGTTTAACTTACTCAAGATTTACCTCTTCGTGGCTATCGTAAATTTGACAAGCCTTGTGCTCGGGATTTCCATTCTGACATTCGTTGCTTGGCTAAAGGGTGTGGATGTTGTCTCTTACCTGCCAAGTTTAATATTTAACTCGCTAATCTCCGCGTTGGTACTGACATTCTTAACGCTCGCCGTTCTGGTTTTCGAAAACCGTTCATCGGCCATTGTAGCTTTTGAGCAAATATTTTTCCAAGTTCAGATGTTCGCTGGTGGTTTCTACTTCCCGCTCAAACAAATTCCGTCCTTTGTCCAAGTCGTCGCACGCTTTTTACCAATCACCTACACGGTTGATTCGGTGAGAAAGGTGATGGGGCTTAACAGTATCGCGAACAATCATTATCTGGTACCTTTGGTTTACTTATTGATTTCCATTTCCGTCGTTATCACAGGTATGAAAAAATTTCACAAATTTGAAGGATGAATCGAAGGACAACATGAAATCACATCCCGCTACGACCACAAAGATTTTGATAATTCTTACAATCCTTCCCGTTACTTTCATTATATTCAGTATAACATCTCACCTGTACTCGCAAGGGCCACAGGTGTTCTTCACACTGGACGGCAGCCTCGAGGGTATCGTTTTGAACTTTATTCAGTCCTCAAGAGAGTTTATCTATATCTCCGCGCTGCACGTTGACCATCCGGAGATAATCGATGCGCTAAGGGAATTAAGAGCTCAAGGAGTGGACGTCCGCGTAATTACGGAAAAACCGGTATTCGGCATCCTAAGTAAAGTCGATGCGGAAAAGGGACTGCATCATGTGAAATTTGCGGTAAACGAGCACGGCGTGATATTTGGCTCAGCCAATTTCAGCGTTAGCGGTCTGCGAAACTCACTTAACGATATCTTAATTTTCAATCAATCTTACAGTGAAAGATTCAAAACGTTCTTTCTTAACATTTGGAATCATGGTAAAATTACAGAGGTCCAAGGTTTCACCGTTTCACCACTTGACAATGTCGAAAATCATGTTTTACGTGTTTTGCAAAGCGCTAGAAAACGTGTATGGGTATGCATGTACGCGCTAACTGACCAGGAAGTTATGGCCACGTTGAAGTTTAAAGAAAGTCAGGGACTTGATGTGCGTGTTATAACGGATCGCTGGTTTAAAAGAAGTCCGATTTACAAGTTTGGATTCTCGAAATTAAAGATTATCAGCTTCAGGCTGATGCATCACAAGTTCATCTTGACTGAGGACACGTTGTTAACCGGTTCGACAAACTACACTGAGAGCGGATTCCACCGAAATGTTGAGATGCTCTACACGAGTAAAAATCCTTGGCTGTTAAAAAAATACGAAAAAATCTTTGAGATACTTTGGAGTGGATACTGATGGAAACGTTGATCCTAAAGGTTGGCGATCCTTACAAAGATGACATCTCTCAAGCATGCAAGATTCTCAAAAACGGTGGGCTTGTTGCCTTTCCAACCGAGACAGTTTATGGGCTTGGTGCACTCGCTTTCATGCCCGGAGCAGTTAGGAAAATCTTCGCAGTCAAGGGCAGACCAGCTGACAATCCGTTGATTGTACACGTCAGTAGTCTTGAGCAGTTCGAAGAAGTGTGCTACGTTGATGAAAGGTACTGGCCTGTGATTAAGAAAATTACCCCAGGTCCAGTGACCTTTGTTTTCAGAAAGCGTCCACACGTACCCAACGAAGTCACAGGGGGCTTAAACACTGTTGGAGTACGGTTTCCGGCACACCCGATAGCCCAACGACTTGCATTGTGCGCCGGTCCCATTGCAGCACCGAGTGCTAATCTTTCCGGAAAGCCAAGTCCAACTACGTTCGAATCAGTTTACGAGGATCTGAACGGGAAAATCGAGTGTATCATCGACGGCGGTGAAAGTGCGTTCGGAATAGAATCGACAATAGTGGATTTGACAGGAGAGACACCTTTGGTGCTTCGTCCTGGTCCCATTACAATCGAAGAGCTCGAAGAACTTTTTGGGAAAGTTAATGTCTTCAATCCCGAGGAAACCAGCAGGCCTCTTTCACCCGGGATGAAGTACAGGCATTACGCACCCGATAAGCCGTTGAAACTTGTTAATTCGGAGGAGCTCGCAAACTTCGCAAACACCGATATCCTAGTGCTATGTACTGAGGAATCCAAAGAGAAATTCTTAAAGAACGCAAGAAATGTACTCACCATAGGTAGCTTAAAACGACCGTACACGATAGCGCAGAATCTCTACAAAAGTCTGAGATATGTAGATAAATCACCATACAGCTCTGCAGTGATTGAAAAATTGCCCGAGTACGGTATATTTTTCTCGATAATGAACAGAATAAAAAAAGCAGTGAGAGGTGAAAAAAAATGAGAAAAGTGAAGGATCAAAGTGTTTATCACTCCTTAACTCATAGTTGGCATGCAACAACCGTACTGGCCGTGAGGAGGTACGGAAAGGTTGTAATGGCGTCCGATGGTCAGGTTACTTACGGTTCGATAGTAATGAAAGCTTCGGCACGTAAAGTGAGAAGGATCGGTGATGGAAAAGTACTCGCCGGATTTGCAGGCGCCGTTGCTGACGCTATGACTTTACTTGAGCGTTTCGAAAATAAGTACCGCGAGTGGAACGGTAACCTCCTGAAAGCGGCCGTAGAGTTAGCAAAAGATTGGAGATTAGATCGTGCTCTCAGACGGCTTGAAGCAATGCTTATTGTCGCCGACTCGGAACACCTACTTGTGTTATCTGGAACCGGGGAAGTCATTCAACCCGATGAGAATATCGCCGCAATAGGTTCCGGAGGTCCATACGCTCTTGCTGCAGCACGTGCTCTGCTTAGAAACACAGATTACGATGCAAGGAAAATCGTCGAGGAAGCTATGAGAATAGCCAGTGAGATTTGTATATACACGAACGATAACTTTATCATCGAAGAGCTGTAATGATTGAATCCGTTTCGGTTTTTGGGAGGATAATGAATGGTTGTCTGTTATGCACAGATTGTGATACGCATTTTTGGTGTGGATAGTCTCAAGGAGAAGCGTAGTATCGTGAGAAGTTTAGTGGCTGATTTAAGGAAACGATTTGAGATATCCGCGATAGAATCGGCACTACAAGATTCGAAAGAGTACGCGTGCATTGGAATTTCTTTTGTAACACTCAGTGAAAAAGATTGCGAAAAGAAGATGGATAATATCGAAAAGTACGTTGAGCAGTCTCATGTGGTTGAAGATATAACTTACGATTTCCATCATTTCGGTTGAATCTGACGAACTTATTCTCGTGGCACAAGATGCACCGGAGGTGTAGTACTGGCAATGTCAGGGAATCCATCATGGAAAAAATTGGTAAATGAGTTGGAAGAATTCGTTCGATGGCTAGTATCTCCAGAACGTTTTGCACACGTATACGGAGTCCTTGAATTTTCAATTGAACTCTCGAAAATATACACGCTGGACCCTTTGAAATTACAAGTTATGGCTTTCGCCCACGACCTTTTTCGTGATCTTCCCACGGAGAAATTACGCCGAATGGCAAAAGCTTATCATCTTAGAGTTCCCGAGTTGTACTGGAAACACCCTATCCTTTTGCACGGTCCTTTAGCATCCGCGTTTCTCGCCAAAAGATTTAAGGTCAAGGACCGCGAAGTTCTTTCGGGAGTGAGGTACCATACCTCTGGTCATCCGAAACTCGGGCCCTATGGGAAGGTTCTGGTCATAGCCGATTCGGTAGAATTTGGACGCGAGTACGAAAGTGTTGAAGAACTTAGAAAATTGGCGTTCACTTCTCTTGAACTCGCGTACGGCGAAGTGATACGCAACAAGATCATCTACGCGGTGAAAAACGAACTCTTACTTCTTCCAGAAACGCTGAAAACGTGGAATTCTATGATGGAGGTCGGAAAACATGAGGACAAAACCGTTGAGTACGAGTAAGCACAGAAGAGATAGCAACCAAAGGCCAGTCTTTATCGTTCTGTTATTTCTAGTGTTGGGTATTTTAGCTGTCTTCAGTTTAAAGATAGGTTCGATAAGGAACTCGCAAGAATTCAACCACAACAAAATATCAGCCTACTACTTTTACACAGAAAAGGACGCGGTGTACAACCATCTCATCCTAGTTAACAGTGAGAAGCGAAGTGTTCACGTCGTACGCGTCCCCTCTTACGCGTTCTTTTATTCAAAAAGGTTGGGGGTTCGAGAATCAAAACCCCGTGATCAAGTTGTTTATCTGAATGAACTTCTAAATGTGAAACCGATTTTTTATTATGTGATACCCGTGCGCGAGGAGTTCTTCACACTCCAAGGGGTTAAAGATGTTGAAGAATTGATCGCTGTGTACAGTAAGAGAGGGTTAAGGCTTTTTGACTACTTTCGCCTTGAGAAACTCGTCGCCCAACTTAGGCCGGATTCGAATATAACCGCAGCGGGATTGGCAAAGTTTTACGACGCTCTCGGACAATACAGTATCCAAACGTTGGATATTCCTACGCTAACAAAACTACCTTTGAAAATCACGGTTGGTAATCAAGTTTTCATCAGGCATTACGTTGACGAGGAAGATTTGGAAAACGTTCGAAAGTCACTGCAAAATTGATAACACGATAATTTGATAATTTGTATGCCTTAAGTGTAGAGGAGGGAGCAGTATGAGGCGGAGTTTTACAGTACTGGCTTTCATCCTGACGGTAAGCCTTTTTGCCATGGAGCTTGGCATAGGTGTATCCTACTCTTTCTCCGGAACTCTCATGTATTTTGCAGATTTGAACACATTTCCCGTGCAAAAAACGGGGCCAAGCACAAAAAGTGCGTTCTCTATAATCTTCACGACGGATTTTTCCAGCAGATACTTGCTAGGATTCGGTGGAATCGCAAAATACGATATCAACCTTGAGTTTGGCACAGTTTCTCTGTACGGTATGGGTGGTATGATCGTACCGGTGGATAATTTTGGATTCGACAAGGTAACCAGTCAGGTACGTGTGGGGGCCAAGTACTACGCGGGCAACCTGGTGTTCAACGCTGGAATATACTCCTTATTCCTCTTCGATAACACCAAACTTGAGGGAATAGAGTTCTCAATCGGTTATGCTTTCTAAAGCGCAATTATGCTGCCGTATGCTAAACATCCTTCGGGTTGAGTTTTGTTGAATAAGCGTGTATATTTTTTGTGTCAATGGTCAAAGGCGTTAAATTCCCCGAAAAACTGTGTAAGCAACAACACCTCGAGGAGGTTGATGATGTATGGCGGTGAACATGAAGGGTAGATCACTTCTTTCACTGATGGATAACACGCCTGAAGAAATCAGATACCTACTCGATATTGCAAAGCAGGTTAAGGCCGAGAGTAGGGCAGGCATCAGGCACCAGAGGTTCGTTGGAAAAACTCTTGCGCTGATATTCGAAAAAAGATCGACCAGAACGAGGCTTGCATTCGAAACTGCGTTCGCAGAAGAAGGTGGACACCCGATCTTTCTCTCAATCCAGGACATCCAGCTTGGCGCAAAGGAATCCATTGAAGACACGGCCCGCGTACTTGGAAGAATGGTCGATGCAATCGAATTCAGAGGGTTCAAGCAAGAAACCGTTGAAATTCTCGCTAAGTATGCGGGAGTTCCTGTTTACAATGGATTAACGGACCTTTTCCACCCAACCCAAGTACTTGCCGACCTCATGACGATTGAGGAAGAATTTGGCAGATTGAAGGGTATTAAACTCGTTTTTATTGGTGATGGAAGGAACAACATGGCAAACTCGCTCATGGTCGGCGCTGCAAAGATGGGAATGCACTATGTGATTTGTTCTCCAGAATCACTCAGACCTGAGAAATGGCTCGTTGACGAATGTATGAAGTTCGCACAAGAAAGTGGCGCAATAATTGAGTTCACAGACAACCCTGATGAAGCAGTGAAGGATGCGGATGTTATCTACACTGATGTCTGGGCATCGATGGGTGAGGAGGATAAGGCGGAAGAAAGAAGAAGGTTACTTAGACCGTACCAAGTGAACGAAGAATTGATGAGAAAGACAGGAAAACCTGAGACGATATTCATGCACTGTCTTCCGGCGGTAAAAGGAGAGGAGGTCACGTTCGAAGTCATCGAAGGTAAACAGTCAAGGGTTTGGGACGAGGCAGAGAACAGGAAACACACAATCAAGGCTGTGTTAATTGCAACGTTGCTCTGATTGAGTGGTGCTGAAATTGAAAAAATCCGCTGGTGGTAATCACCGGCGGATTTTTTCATCCTTCCTGTTCCACCTTGGGGGTTTTAAACTCAAACGTAACTTCGAGTTCATCACCGTTTTCCAGAGAATCTGTAAATCCAGCCGGTTGACCGTTTTTGATTATTCTGTAGCTCTTGACATTTTTTACGTCCACATTAAAGAGCGCGAGTACATCCGCAACGATGAAACCATTGCTCTCTACAACTTGAGTACGTATCTTATCTCCATCGTGTATCTCGTAGTCGGGAGGTACGAGCCTATCGTTTACCCACACCAGTGCACCATCCTTGGTTATCAGTCTCTGTTCCCCGTTCAATTTAATTAGTACACTCATCTTTTCAAGCTCTGGCAATTCGGAAACCTTCGGGTACTTAACAATTATCGCGTATTCGAGTTCCTCACCAGGGGTCACACTGTTCTCGTCGGAGAGTTCCAATTCACCTCTGAATATTTTCACCTCACCAGCGTAAACTTCGCGATAGACGTTGTTTACAGAATATTCGATTTTAACAAGGTCATTGGAGAGAAATTCCCTGAGCTTCTTAACTTTAACAGGAACGGTCTTTATCACGTCCCCGTCGTTCAACTGTACGTTTGCATTCACCTCTCGACCGTTTAAAAGCACGCCAGGATGGTATTCTATTATCTGTCCACTTTCAAGTGATTTCAAACGTACTGGCGGTACGACGTCATAAAGCGTAACTGATGCGTCCTTTCCGTTGATCGCCTCGCCAATTTCAATGTTGTCTCCATGGTGAACAATATCACGTAACGTCGCAGCTTTTCCATTGATTTTCACCGGAGCTGCAACAGGAAGTTGCCCGCGAATAACAACCGGTTGACCGTCGAGTTCAACAACAAGCGAGCGACCTGGTCGCCCGAGAAAGTTTGTAACGTCCCTACCAGATTGTAACAGGACTTCCCAAACCGTGTAAGCTCCCTTGAAGCCTATAAGCTGTATCGGCTCACCATTGACGGTTACCTGTTCGAAAACGCCACCTGTTCGTGTGAGTGCCGTGTAGCCAATTCCCAATGGTGTAATAAACTCACTTCCGGTGATCAAACCAGTCCGGTCAACGAAATCTAAGTTCCGCGGTGTTTTGAGCGAGACATAATCTGGTTCCATTCCAAGGTGTTTGGCCAACAACTCTTCGAAAAGTGGTACCTTCGCACCACCACCAACAACCATAACAACCTGTGGGCGTTCACCGTTGAGTTCGAATATCTCAGACGCAATCTGCTTGGTTATCTCATCAATAATAGGCTTGATGGCGGATATAACTTCATCCTTCGTAATCTCAAGTTCTTTATCGAGAATGTTCCTCACTTTAAGCTTCTCGTTGTTGCTGAAGTTGCGTTTGACGTATTCAGCCGTCTGAAAATCAAGTAAGAACTTCTTGGTTATGGCCTCAGTTATCTCATCACCGGCCAACGGTACCATTCCGTACGCAACGATTGCTCCATCTTTGGAAATTGCAATATCACTCGTACCAGCTCCAACGTCGACTAGTGCAATGTTCAAGATTCTCAGATCCTCCGGTACAGTCACGTTCACAGCGGCGATGGGTTCAAGTGTAAGATGTGTGATAACCAGTCCTACTCTCTTTACAACAGCAAGCATCGCCTCAACGACCTGATTCGGCAAGAACGTTGAGACAACTTTTACCGATGCTTTCTCACCTTTAAGACCTTCGAGTTTTTTGAACCACGAACCATCGAGTTCGTACCTCAAAACTGAGTAACCCACACAGTACATGTGCGGTTCAATATTCTTGGTAGCATCCGCCACCGCATCCAATTCAAGTCTGGTTACTATATCCGAGGTAATTTCGGAGTACCCACTCACGTCCGCTGAAGCCTCACCAATGTAGGTCTTGAGAAACCTACCAGCGAGAGCAACAGCAACTTTTTCAAGCTTGACGTTATTTCTACGCTCCAGCTCCTCCTTAATAGCGCGCACAGTCTTGGCCACCTTTTCAACGTCGTGTATCTGACCATCAAGCATGGCCCTATGCTCGTGCTCCATTAACGCCAAATCGTGAACAACCATCTTCCCTTGCTCGTTCATCGATACAAGCAAGCCAGCCACCTTTCGTGTACCTATATCGAGTGCGAATATCAACTTCCCGCACCTCCTAACAACATTCAACACGTTCAAACCCTTTAAACCTCTACAACTGTTACTCCAACTCCACCTTCATTGGGTCTACCGAAGCGGTAGCTCTTGACTCTCTTATCGTTCCTCAGATAATTCCAAATCCCGGTGGCAAGCCGTCCCGTTCCCTTGCCGTGAATGATGTAACCAACTGAAAAATCAGAAAGCACAAGTTGATCTATGAATTCATCGATTTTTTCAACAGCTTCCTCCACTGTTAATCCACGAACATCAATTTCGTTGGTTCTAAGTGGTACTTTTGGCATCGTCACCTGCGGTTCACGATGCTGCTCCACAATCTCCGTGGCAGGCTCAGGTTTAGTTTGAACTTTTACAATCTTCTCTGGTTTAACCTCTATTCTAATTCCGTTGAAATCAACGACGAATTTTCCACCCTTTTTCTCGATGACCTTTCCAACGGCCGTGCCATCCACCAAGCGCACAAAATCTCCCACATCAATGCTACGTTCTTCTTTCTTGAATGCGGTTTCATATATAACCTTCTCTATCTTCTCCTGTAGAGCATGCACCTTCTCTTCCTCAAGCTCGATTTCTTTGAGCCTCTTTTTTATCAGGCTCTCACTGGAGGTTTTTGCGCTTTGGAGCGCTATCTGGAGGTTGCGTTTGGCCTCCTGGATCTCTTTATAAACGTTCCGTATTTCTTTGTCGAACTCTTCGACTCTTTTTACTTTGAGGAGCTTGTATTTTTCTTCCAGCTCCCGTTTTTGTTTGTTGTATTCCCGCAACGTAGCCTCAAGTTCGCGCTTTTTAGCCTCAAGTTCACTGACGTGTACATTTAGATTTTTAATTAACTCTTCGATCCGTACTTGGTCTTCGTTGAGATGTTTTCTCGCACGCTGGAGTACACTTTCCGGCAATCCATACTTTGCCGCAATTTCAAACGCGTGAGAAGCTCCAGGCACATTCATTAATATCCTGTAAGTTGGAGCAAGACTCTCGGGATCGAATTCCATCGACGCTGTTATTATCTTATCATGCGACATCGCGTATAGTTTTATTGGTGTGAGGTGCGTAGTAACAACAAACTTTATACCCCTTTCGAGTAACTCTTCGATGATACCAAGAGCAATCGCACTCCCCTCGTAAGGATCCGTGCCAGAACCAAGCTCATCTATGAGTACCAATGAATCTTCGTCTGCCATCATAAGTGCGTTCTTTATATTCACCACGTGTCCAGAGAATGTACTCAGGTTCTCAAGGATATCCTGAGGATCACCGATATCCACAAAAATTTTCAAATCAGGAACCCTAGAACTTTCGGAAGCAAGGATTGGGAATCCGGATCTTGCAAGTAAGATACTCAGAGCTATCGTTTTTAGTGAAACGGTTTTTCCACCGGTGTTAGGACCGGTGATAACCATTCCGAGCTTGTCGGTCGGTAATTCCAAATCAATTGGAACGACCGTTTCAGGATTGAGGAGTGGATGTCGAGCTTTGACCAATTTCAAATACCTTCCAGATGGTATGATTAAAGAAGCGTTGTGTTCAAGGGCGTAACGCGCACGCGCTATAATTCCATCCAAACGTTTTAAGACCTCGATGTCCTTTCGAATGTGGCCGGCCAGTTGAAAGACTCGGGAGCTAAGTTCTCTCAATATTCTGGTAACTTCTCTCGCCTCCTCCTCGAGGAGGATTTTTAGCCTATCGTTGAGCGGTATCAATTCCTCAGGTTCCACGTAAACTGTAAGTCCAGAGGCGGAAGTACCGTGCACAATACCCTTAATCTTTCCGCGCTCGTTTGCCTTTATGGGCAACACGTAACGTTCGTTCTTTATTGTGTATGTGAGTTCTTGCATCAAGCTTTGGTATTTACTAACAAATCGTTCCACTTTATGACGTATTTGTTTAAGAGTCTCGGCATATTCGCTTCGTATTTTTTTGAGTAACACCGAAGCGTCATCTTTGATGTTTCCTTGTTCGTCAACCACATGTCTTATGGCCTTAACGATATCGTCGTAGTTGCCCAGTTTGAATGTCAACGACGCTAATAAACTCTGACTGAACAACGGTCCACGCTGAGCTTTGAACGCCTTTTTTAGATTCCCTGCACCTTCAAAAAACTTTAAGAGCTCGAGTAAATCGGTACCATCCAATACAAGACCATTCTCAACTTTTCCTAACAGAGAACGAACTTCGGTGAACGCGTTGGTATCTGGGATACCGTTTTCTCGAATGTAGGCTATCATCTCGGAAATACAGCCGTATTCAAATTCCAACTCGACTGCCCCGGGTTTAAGTGAGTAAAGGTACTCTTTTCCATAGTTTGACAGGCAATACTTTTCGTAACCTGCGAGCACCTGTTCGTAATCTAATTTTCGTCTGAGCATCTCAAGATACACATCATGGTTCTTCGGGTCCGGTTTAAAACCTTCCTCAAAGAGCTCTGCCATCCACTAACCTCCCAATATATATACACTTCCGTATATTTTTTTCGCATCAACGTAAAAATCAATATTATGTTGCCGACTCAAAACGAACAGTACGCGCCTTGTAACCTTCGGAAGGTCAACGTACCCATCGGTGAAAATTACGATCCCATCGGATTTGAAATCGCGTTCGGCCATATCAACCGCTGGCTGAAGGTCCGTCTCACCACCACCGTAAATTTCGATGTCTTTCCATTTACCAAGTCTGTACTCGGTCACGAATCTGACGGATCTGTCTATCTGAATCAACTTAAAGCTCCCAACAACATGTGAAATCGATTCAAGCTCCGCCAAAAATTCGTTTATTTCTTCCTCGATTATACTTCCGCTCGTATCAATGATAATGGTAACCTTTGGTTCGAAGGTGTACCTCCAACCTGGCTGGTCTTCGTACCGTCGGTTCGGTCTAAGAGGCGTTTGGTATCTGTCGGAACGCTGTGAAATGCCGAAAAATCGCTGAAGTGCCGTTCGCCAATTTATACGGGCCTTATTGATGGATCTACTAACAAGTTCCCTAAGGCCTGACGGTAGTTCATGCCCAAAAAGGTTAAATGCTTTACCGACTCGTTCATCGAGCAATTCAAGAACCACATCAAGCGGGAAGTCGAAATTTCCGTCATGCTGTCCAGGTAGCAGTTCCGAAACCACCTCCAAATCAAAGTTATCTTTCTTCTGAAACTCGGAGATTATATAATCGTGATACTCCTCGGCGGTTCGGTTGAGCATATCGATCGGTGGACCAACGAATATTACGTCATTATCAGTTCCATGTCCTTCGGCAATCAAAACGTTAAGGGGTATCGAATACGCGTCAAGTAGTGGAATAAATTGGTTTATCGCGGCATCTTTCGCCAAATCCCAGATCTTCTTATCCCGCTCATCCTTCGGTTTTATGAGATAGTGACGATTCACATAGTGCATTAGTTCATGAAGTACGAGAGCTTCGAGCATTTCTTCGACCTTGGTGGCAACACTCACTGGGTTGTAGAAAATCACGAAATCCCCGTTCCTGGAAAGCGCAAGAGCAACGTTTTTAACTTGTGCTTCCCTGAACGATGCACCCATGAGAAGGTAGCCATAGAAGGGATTCTTTTTAATCAACGCGTCAACAACTCGTCTGAGCTTTTCGTATGGATTCAAAACCCTGATACTCCTTTCAGGCAAATTTCGAGTGGATTTTAATTTGTTCAACTTCTCACTAAGACAGATTATATCACAACCGGAAAAGAATGATATAATTGGATTGCGTATCAGTCTATTTAGATGGTTTAGGTGGTTACTGTGAAGGCCGGGAGAGATTTGCTATGCTGCGGAAATTTCGGATATTAAAAGTTCTTTTTGTGCTGTTTTTCATTGTTCCCACACTCATCGTACCCGCTTGCAAGAGCAAAGCAGCAAAGGGAGGTGCAAGTATGCTCACTGTTGAGGCGCCTTTCGAAAATAACTCGGTGATACCAATCGAGTACACGTGCGATGGACGTAACGTTAGTCCTGAACTGAAAATTTCTGGAATTCCGTCAAACGCAAAATCTGTAGCCATTATTTGCGACGATCCGGACGCACCAGTTGGTACCTTTGTTCATTGGGTACTCTGGAACGTACCGGTAAGCAGCTCGGAAGTGACCATTCCAGGTGGATTGACAAAAGTAGCCACACTGCCGAATGGTGCACGTCAAGGTTTGAACGATTTTGGACGTATCGGTTATGACGGACCGTGTCCACCCAAGGGCCACGGTACACACCACTACCACTTTAAAGTTTACGCACTCGACACAATGCTGAACCTGGAAGGTAATGTGAAGAAAAAAGACCTTGAGAGAGCAATGGAGGGACACATACTGGCTAAGGGTGAGATTATCGGATTATACGCTCGTAAGTAATTTGACGTGTTAAACAGCATATACCGTAACAATGAACACTGGGTTGGACTCAAAAATCATCAACAGCAAAGGGAGGCTCGAACAGCTCATGTACGAAGATCGTCGAGAGCCACAAATTGTTTTTATTGAAAGATTCGTACACGGTGGATACGGCATTGGAAAGTTGCCTGGTGGAAAACTCGTACTCGTTGAGGGCGGCTATCCTTCAGAGCTGGTAAAAATAACAATCACCCAGGAGCGTAATGATGTCGCGTTTGGTAAGGTAGTCGAAATCTTGGAACCAGCTAAATTCCGCACAGTTCCTCGATGTAAGTATTTTGGCACGTGCGGTGGGTGTCACTTGATGGATATTGACTACAACACGCAGCTAGAATTAAAGAGAGAGATCATCCAAGACCAGTTAAGAAGGATAACGAAAGTTGAAACCGAGGTAAAGGACACTATCCCGAGCGACCTTGAATACGGTTACCGAAGCAAAATGGAATTCGCATTTGGATTCAAAAATGGTAAAGTTTTGCTAGGATTGAAACGCAGAAATTCAAACGAGGTTGTTGGCATTAACGAATGTCCTATTTCCCCAAACAGCTTCAATAAGGCACTCGCAGCAGTTCCGGAAATAGTTGAGACCACAAAAGTGAAGATTTACAATCCTATGCGCCGAACCGGTACGCTAAAGCATCTGGTGCTGCGGTTCTCACATTCCCATAACCAGACGATGGCTATCTTTGTGACTAAGACGGAAACGTTCAGAGAAGCAAGGGACATACGCACTTTACTTCTAAGAAAAGTTCCGCAGATCAACTCAATAATTCACGTGATGAACTCATCCGACACGGTGGTACTTAGGGGGCCCTATAAAACACTTTACGGTTCTGGGGTTCTCGAAGTTGAAATGGATTACGAAAAATTCCAAATTCCTCCAACCGCGTTTTTCCAAATTAACCATCACATAACAAACAAAATGATAGAGCACGTAGTTAAGGAACTGGAGCTGGAGGGAAACGAAGTCGTTCTTGACCTTTACGCGGGTATTGGAACGTTCACGATAAGACTTGCAATGCTCTCGAAATTTGTCACCGCCGTTGAAAACTCACATATATCTGTCAAAGCAGGAAGGGCAAACGCAAACATAAATAGCTTGAGGAACGTAAAATTCGAGGAAGCGGACGTGGAAGAATTCTTGAAATCTTTCGACGGCTTTGTAGATATCGTCGTTCTCGATCCGCCAAGAACCGGTGCTGGAAAGACCGTTTGCCAAAAGTTATTGGAACTCAAGCCAAGAAAGATTGCGTATATTTCCTGTGACCCAGCAACCTTGGCACGCGACTTGGCCATTCTAAAGGAACATTATGAAATTGAATCCGTGCAACCGTTTGATATGTTCCCACAAACTTATCACGTTGAAACAGTCGTTCTTTTAAAAAGAAGAGGATAAATCAAACCTTGGATTTGATACATTTATGAATCTATGTTAAAATATAGTTGAAAAGTGCTTATGTTTACCCCGTAGGAGGTGATAAAATGGAAATTATCGCGAAAATAGTCGATGGTGTTTTTTATGTGGGAGTGAACGACAGGGATACACACCTTTTCGAGAACATCTGGCCGTTGACGAAGGGAGTATCTTACAACTCTTATCTCATTGTTGACGAAAAGGCTGCCCTCGTGGATACGGTTAAGGTTAGTAAGATAAAAGAATACATTGAGAAGATTTCTCAGATTCTGGACGGAAAAAAATTGGACTATCTAATCATCAACCACATGGAACCTGATCACAGCGGAGCTATCGTTTCAATTGTCCACGCGTACCCAGACGTCAAGATAGTAGGGAACAAGAAAACATTTGAATTCCTACGCGCTATGTACCACATCGATGCGAACTTCCACGAAGTTAAAGATGGAGACGAAATAAGCCTCGGCTCAAGGACTTTAAAATTTTTCATGACGCCGATGGTACACTGGCCGGAAACGATGATGACCTATGACACGAAGGATAAAATACTCTTCTCTGGTGATGCGTTTGGAGGTTTTGGTTCTCTTGACGGTGGTATTTTTGACGATGAGGTGGATATAAAGTATTTTGAGAACGAGATTAGGAGGTACTACTCGAACATCGTTGGAAAATTCGGTCCGATGGTACAAAAAGCACTCCAGAAGCTCAGTTCTCTCGAAATCAAAATCATCTGTTCAACACATGGGCCAGTTTGGAGAACAAATCCCATGCACATAGTCTCGGCTTACGATCGTTGGAGTAAATACGAATACGAAGAGGGAGTAGTTATTGCTTACGGTACGATGTACGGTAACACGGAAAAGATGGCCGATTACATTGCAAGAGTACTGGCCGAGGAAGGTGTGAAGAACATTAGGGTTATGAACACGTCAACCACCCATGAATCCTTCATTATAAACGAAATCTGGCGTTTCAAAGGTGTCATTCTTGGCACGTGTACTTACAATAACTGGATATTTCCACCAATGGAGAACTTGGTCATCAACCTCTCGCACAAAGGATTACCCAACAGAGTGTTCGGAGTTTTTGGAACATACGGATGGAGCGGTGGAGGAGTCAAAGGATTGCTTGAGTACATAGAGAAAAACAAATGGAAGTTGATCGGTGAACCGGTGGAGGTTAACTTCTCACCCAAAGAAGAGGACTTTGAGAAATTGAGAAGACTGGCAATTGAAATGGCCAGGGCCGTTAAAGAATAATGGATGAAACAAACCGCCCGCCTCTACGGCGGGTGTCTTTTGTACTTTCTGTAACTAAATTTCGTAGACCAGGTTTCTCGGTATCCTCCCTTCCATAACATCTATGATATTCAACGCCACCATTTCAGACATGCGCTCGCGTGTTTCGTAAGTTGCCGAACCGATGTGCGGTAGAAGGACGACATTATTCAGTTTTTCAAGCCCCGGTGTGAGTTCCGGTTCGTTCTCGTAGACGTCGAATCCAGCTCCCGCGATCCTACCTTCCTTCAGTGCTTCGTAAAGTGCTTGTTCGTCAACAACCGGTCCGCGCGCGGTGTTTACAAGAATGGCGGTAGGTTTCATCAGAGATATCTTTTCCCCATCGATTAAATGGTATGTCTCTTTCGTCAGTGGCGTGTGGATAGTGATAAAGTCGGAAACTTTCATCAATTCTTCCAACGATAAATATTTAGCGTGGTACTGACGCTCAATATGTTCAGGTAGCCTCCTGCGGTTGTGGTAAACGATGTTCATGCCAAAACCCAAGGCTCTCCTAGCAACTGCCTGACCGATCCGCCCCATACCAACAATACCAAGTGTCTTTCCGAACAAATCGTATCCAAGAAACAATTTCGGTTTCCAGCCAACAAACTTACCTTCGCGCACAAATCTATCTGCCTCAACAATGCGCCTTGCCACAGCCAATAAGAGTGCGAACGCAATATCCGCTGTTGCTTCGGTCAGCACGCCGGGAGTGTTCGTCACGTAAATGCCACGTTCTTTGGCCGCATCGACATCAATGTTGTTGTAGCCAACAGCATAGTTTGCAATGATTTTTGTTTTTTTTAAAGAATAAACAAATTCCCGATCAACTTGATCACGCAACTGTGTGATAAGCGCATCTGCATCCGCTGCCCGCTTTATCATCTCTTCTTTTGGTAAGAACTCCTCTCCTTTGTAGACATCAACCTCACAACCATGTTCGATAAGCATTTTTATACCTTTGTCAGGTATGTCGTACGTGACGAACACCCTCACGATCATTCACCCCACCATTGTATTTCCACACCTTCTATGAACACTTTTTCAACACGTGCTTGTGGTAGAAACGGATCGTTATCCCAGATAACGATATCCGCGTCTTTTCCTACCTCGATGGTTCCAACTCTATCGTCTATTTCAAGTATCTTTGCTGCGTTTATCGTCAACATCTTAAGAAGGTCTTCCTTCTTCGCACCATATTTCATCGCCAATGCAGCGTGCATGTTAGCAAATTCTAAATGTGTTACTGGGTGATCAACCATAATTGCGCACAGGATGCCTTTTTCGTTTAGTATTCTTACATTTTCGTAAGTTAAATCTTTGGTTTCTATCTTCGTCCTAAAACCGAATGGCCCGACAACAACCGGAACCTTATTTTCTGCTAAGTAGTCGGCCACTTTGTAAGCCTCTGTCCCGTGTTCTATGACCAACCGGAAGTTGAATTCTTTCGCAATGCGGATCGCCGTCACGATATCTTGTGCACGATGTGCGTGCACGCGAGCTGGGATTTCACCGCGTAAAACAAGTTCTCCAACTTCGAGCTTTGGATCCCTATCGAGAAAAACACCGTCTTTTTCTATTGCTCTGCGTTTCTTCTCCATGTAATCTTGTACTTTGGTAAAGTAATTTCTCATCAGTGCCGCAATACCAAGTCTGGTGGAAGGCATTTTTTTCATCTCACCGTAAACACGCTTTGGATTCTCACCTGTAGCCATCTTCAAACCTGCCGGAGCCTTAACGACACATTTGTCAACGATGTTGCTTTTGAATTTCAAAATCGCGCCTTGACCACCTATGACATTCGCACTACCGGGCACAATCATGACCGTTGTGAAACCACCCATGAGCGCGCGCTTGATAGCAATATCGTAGGGATTAAAAGCATCGATTGCACGCACATCTGGAGTGATGGGATCGGTCATCTCGTTTCCATCCTGCATAAAACCAACAGCTTCCTCGTACAATCCAATGTGCGAGTGAGCATCGATGAATCCTGGAAGTACGTACTTCCCCGTCGCGTCGACAGTTTGGTCAGCTTTCGCTCTCAAATTCTTCCCGATTTTCACTATCTTCCCATTCTCAATCAGCACGTCACCAACGAATGGTTCGCTTACAACGGGAACAACCGTTCCACCTTTTATCAAAAGTCTCATCTTCCAATACCCCCTATCTTTCGGCGTTGTCAGAAATATTTTACCACAAAAAATTCGTATACCGAACAAAGAATTCTCGCGCAAAAGCGAAATCTAAAATAAGTTGTAACATAAATCGGAGGTTTTTGTGGTAAAATACTGAAAGAAAAAGAAATTCTAATATGGAAAGGTTGAGGAGCTGATGAGATGGGAAATCAGGCAGTTTGATGAGTCTTTGGTCAACCAGCTCGCGGATGAGCTGAACGTACCGCGTTTGGTTGCCAAATTGTTAGTCTTACGCGGAATCACAAACACGCAAGACGCCCGCGTTTTTTTGTCACCCACAAGGAGTATCCTGCGTTCCCCCTTTCTGATGCGCGACATGGACAAGGCCGTTGAAATACTTCTGAATGCCCGTGAACTTGGTGAAAAGGTGGTAGTTCACGGGGATTACGACGTGGACGGTATCACCGGTACCGCGGTGCTCTACACCTTCTTGAGTGAAAACGGCTGGCTCGTGGATTATTACATTCCCAAACGTTTGGACAACGGTTACGGAGTTCAGCCACAGTTTGTTGAAGAAGCAGCAAACAACGGTGTAAGGATCATTCTCACGGTCGATTGCGGAATTACCGCGTTCGAGGCGGCAAAAAGGGCGCGTGAACTTGGAATAAAGATGGTGATAACAGATCATCACGAACCTAAGGAAGCACTGCCCGAAGCAGATGCAATAGTGAATCCAAAGCGCGTGGACGATACCTACCCCTTCAAGGGATTTGCAGGAGTTGGAGTAGCTTACAAACTTATCAGTGCCCTGGCAGAGAAGCTAAACCTACCTCCATCACTTGTGGATGAGTTGCTTGACGTTGTAGCCTTGGGTACAGTCGCGGATATGGTGGAACTACTCGACGAAAACAGGTACATTGTTAAAGAAGGACTCAAGAAGCTCAACACTACAGCTAAGCTGGGGATAATCAAACTACTCCAAAAACTAGGGATTGGAGTTGTTAGCTCAAGAGACATAGGTTACCGAATAGCTCCAAAACTGAACGCAGCTGGAAGACTTGACTCACCGGAGGACGCGTTTAAACTGATAATCACAAAAGATGACGCCAACGCTACGGAATTGGTCGAGATCTTGCTCGGCTACAATGCCACCAGGCAAGGGATAGAAGCGAAGATTTATAGCGAAGCTGTCCAAATGATCGAGTCTCACGGTTTCCACCAATTACCCATCGTAGTAGCCTACGGTTACGGCTGGCATCTAGGTGTCATTGGTATCGTTGCAACAAGGCTAGTTCACCTTTACAACAAGCCTGTCATGGTTATATCCATAGAGAATGGACTCGGACGTGGTTCCGCTCGTAGTGTGGAAGGGGTCAACATCATTGAGCTTCTTCAAGACTTCCGCGAAATCTTCGAAGACTTCGGTGGACACACAATGGCGCTCGGATTCACGATTAGAGAAGAGAAGATTCCAGAGCTTATAGAAGCGATTAAGAGAAAGATCTCCGAATCAATGGTTCAAACCGAATCTGTCATCTACATTGACGAGAAAATTTCCGTCGAGGACATAAACGAGGATATAATCAAGGCTGTTGAGATGCTCGAACCTTACGGTCACGGTAATCCCGAGCCTGTTTTCTTAGTCGAGAAGAGCGACATAGAAAGGTTCAAGATCTTTGGAGAATCCGGTTACAATGTAAGGTTAACGATTAAAGGTTCGTCCCGTAGCGTTGAAGGTGTTGGCTTTGGTCTTAAACTCGCACCAGGCGAAATTTTTGGTATCCAACCACAGTTTGTGAAGATGGATGTTGTTGGGAACCTGAGATACGTTGATAACACGATACAGATGAATATCATAGACTTAAGGATACACAACGTTGGCTACAACGAGATGGTTGAACGAGCGTTTATAAGCTCGTTTATCACCAATTGGCGTGAACAGAAGGAAGAAGAATATTTGGGTAACGATTTTGAAGACGACATTCTTTCTCGTTTACCTAAAGTTGCCGAGCTATGTCGACTCAAACCTCCGGTACTCTTAAGTTTCCGAATGCCTTACCGAAATGCGTTCTTCTATAAACTTGCAAAACATGGGCGTCTTCTTATAATTAACCCATCGAGTACGGAAGCGATGCACGTCTACGAGAGTCTTCAAAGGCATAATATCGCCGGCCTTACACTTGTTAACTCTCTCAGCAGGTCCATGGGTCAACATGTAGTCACAAACGCCGTTTGCGCGGATAAGTTCGAGCTTGCACCTGAACAATTCGACTTTGTCATTTTGAACGAGATTCAGTTTCTCAAGAATATTGACCCAAACCTTTACGATAGAATAGTGACGAAATTCGGAAAGAAAGCTTTCTTCACTACGGTTTACTCCTTCGAAACCACACTCCCCTATTATGAAATAGATTCAAAACTTGATTTCTCAATCGAGGACAAAAGAAATCAACCAAAGTCGCTGAACAACGGCAATGCACACTTAGTCTACATGTTTTCATCGCACTCCTCAGTTGAAGCGTTCTTTAACCATTACGTGAAGAAAGTTTCCTCTAGGGATGTGGTGTTTTATTCTCCACAACTTGCACCGTTTCAGCGTTTGATAATCTCCAATTTGGTGCGCAAGCACAAGGTGAAGAAACTTATTTCATCGACCAACAACGACTCCATACCTTCGTTATTCGGAAAGGCCGAAGTTAGGCTTTTTGACTTTCCGTATACTTTCAGCGAAATAATCGACGCGGTTAGTGGTGACGGTACTGTGCTTCTTCAACTCAATTATTCGTCGCAAGATATCGTCAAGAAACGTGAGATGCTCAGAAAACTATTCCCATCGCAAGACGAAATCGAAAAACTAATCGACGAGCTCAACACGTACCTACCGATGAATCTTCAAGAATTCGAAACGTTAGTATCGAACCTCCAAATACCTAAGGGCGTAGTGCGGAGCATATACCTTGACCTTGGAGGACTTCAGGGCAACATTGTACACCCGGTCGATTTTTCACCAGAACGCGTGGTTAGGCTGAGTGAAAGGGACATCGAATTGGGTTATTTTGAGCGGTATACCATGCAGCTTGAATCTCTCAGCGTCAGGGACGTTTACAAGTTGATCGATGAACGGTACATGTACGGTGTGGAGATTTAGAGCGGTGCTATTAAGGAATGGAACCAGGATATGGCTCCCCTTTTTATTTTGCTTCAAGTCTATAAAAAGGTTCTCGATATCTCTTGAAGTATCTTAAGAGCAAGCAGTGGTCCGAACCTTTTGGAAAAAGCTAAAACAGGTAACCTAAACGGAGGGGTTGTGTATAATTGCCGTTGATTACGGAAAAACTAAATATGGTTACGCAATAGGTACACTCTTTGTGGCTGAGAGTGGAACCGTGAATAAGAGAGAATTATTTGATAAAATAAAGAAACATGACAGAGTGATTCTTGGTTTACCCCTCTCAATGAGTGGAAATTATTCTTCTCAGACCTTCGAAGTGCTAGAATTTGGACTGAAGCTACTCAATATGGGCAAAGAAGTTTACCTGGTCGATGAAAGATTGACCACAAAGATGGCAAAGTCTTACGGTAAAACCGACGACGATCGTTTCAGCGCCGAACAGCTTCTTCTTACCTACATCCAGAACCCGGCAACCGGCATTAAGCTTTCAAAGAAATCGGCTGAATGCAAATCAATGACGCAAATTTGCAGCCTTGGAAACTATCAAACACTCATTGCTTTTGAAGTACCACTTGATGAGAAATTAAACGCCGTATTCCACATCGGTTCACAACATGGAACGTCTGTTGGTTTTTCGAGGGACCCCTACACCGCTTACACGATGTTTAAGAACGGGCTTTTCGTCTTCAGGGTGTGGGATGATTTCGCGGATTGGTTGGAAAAAAAGAAGATTGAAAGTAACCGGTTCTGTATTATAATTAATATTGATTTCAGACATCTCTTGTCAAACATTCTGGCCTTACTTTCGCAAGAGGGTAATGAGTTTTTCATGATCTTTTGTAAAGTCCAAAATGCGTGCTCGTAGCTCAAATGGATAGAGCATCGGACTCCGGATCCGAGTGTGCGGGTTCGAGTCCCGCCGAGCACGCCAGAAACGTTAAGGTTCGCTAAGTTTAGGTCCCAAAATGTTGGCAATAGTTAAAGATTAAAGAGGAGGCAGGGAAATGAATCACCACCTTCAGGAGATCAAAGATAGGATCTTTCAGAGTGGAATCGACGCCATTTTGGTCCTGAATATTGAAAGTTCAAACGTTGTTACGACGAGGTACCTTTCGGGCTTTACCGGAAGCTTGGCCGCCTTGATCATAACACCCAAAAGGCATATCATTCTGACCGATTCCAGGTACTGGACGCAGGTTAAAAATGAGAGCAGCTTCGAGCTTGTGAAATATATGCCACCGAAAACGTTTCTGGACAGCGTTGCAGAAATCCTGGCAAATCTCGAGGTTAAAAAACTTGGGCTTGAGAAAGATAAGATTTCACTATCTCACTACGAAGCACTCATTTCAAAGGTAAATTGTGAAATCGAAGATATAACGGGCGTAATATCGGAGGTGCGTTCAAAGAAGTCAGATGAGGAAATTGAGAATATAAAAGTGGCTGTTGAAATTGCTGAAGAAGCCTTCAAAAAGATGCTCGAAATCGTAAGACCAGGTATGAAGGAAAGTCAGCTTGCCGCTTACTTAGAGTACCAAATGAAGCTTCTTGGAGCAGAAGACGTTGCATTCGAGTCCATCGTGGCATCAGGCCCACGTAGTGCGTTGCCACACGGCAGAGCATCCGAAAAGCTCATTGAAAAAGGCGAGCCCGTCGTGGTGGATTGGGGAGCAAGGTATAAAGGTTACAACAGCGATATTACAAGAGTGCTTTGCATAGGTGAGCCTAACGAACGTGTTAAACACATACATAAAATCGTTCACGAAGCACAGCAAAAGGCCCTTGAGAGCATCCGAGCTGGGAAAACGGGAAGAGAGATAGATGAAATCGCGCGAAATCACATCAGCGAAGCCGGTTACGGTGAATATTTCGGACACGGCCTTGGCCACGGATTGGGACTGGAAGTCCACGAGAACCCGAGTCTGAGTTTTCGAAACGACAAGCCACTTGAAGTTGGGAATGTCGTCACTGTCGAACCTGGTATCTACTTGGAAGGTGAATTTGGAATAAGGATCGAGGAAGACGTTGTGGTTAAAGAAGACAGATGTGAGATACTCACCACCCTGGAAAGAGGGCTGATCATCCTTTGAGTCCTAAAAAGGTTAACATGACCAAAGACTTGTTTAAGCTTGGTACGTTCTCCAGCTTTGGGTTTATAATAATTTCCAACGTACTTATTGGAATAATAATTGGTGCTTTCCTGGATAGCATTTTTGATACCAAGAGGATTCTCTTGGTAATTTTTTTAATGTTGGGGGTTGCCTCAGGAATTTACAACGGCTTCAGGTACCTGTTGTCGGAGATAAAGAAAATCGAGACTGATGAAAAGGCTCAAAAACCTAACGAAACCAGGGACGAAGATGAGAGCCGAAATGACGGAAAAATTTAGGAAATCCCGATCGAAGATGAGCGCAAGATTAAAGAAACGCATCATTAATAAGTCATCAAGGCAAGGCTACAGGAATAACCGTAGAATTGAACTCATCAAGATAGCACTGGATCTTGTTTCGAAAATATTGAAATACAACGTTCTGTTTATTGTTTCCGAATTTGTAGCCTTTGCGTATTTCGAAAAATTTGATGCGATTATCGGACTTTTGCTTGGCACGCTGGCTATGACGATTGGTATTGTATCCATCGCTTTGAGCTATGAGAATTATGGTATAATATCCTTTGGAAAACTGAAAATACCACGTATGTATTTTCTAAGATACGCATTTTACGCTGCTACGTTTTTGAGCTCAGCGCTCGTTTCGGATGAGAAACTGTGGGGTATCCTTGGTACATTTCTTGGAATGCTGAACTTTAAAATTGTCATTTTCTCCTTCGGTTGGAGGTGGAGGCGGTGAGCAAAAATACCAAGATTGCGAAGAAAGTAAAAGTGCAATTTTTGATCTTTCTAGCTATTTACATTACCGTGGGGTTAATAAACGCGCGCTACCTTCCTAAGGATCCTCGTGAGGTAATTGGTAACGTGGCGAATCGGTGGATCGTTGGTCCAGAAGGTGTTTGGTATTTGAGAATTAATCCCGCAACAGTCGTGATGTCTTTCGTTGTCATTGCCATCCTCATATGGTTTGCCCGCTTGGTTTACAAGGAGTTCTCACTGATCCCTACACGAAAACAAGCTTTTGCAGAGTCATTAATGGAATTCGTTTACGATATCGTTCAGAGTAGTATCCCGGATGAGAAATACGCTCGACCAACTTTTGTGATAGCAATGACTTTGTTTTTGTACATTGCGGTGTCGAACCTCATCAGCGGGTTCATTCCTGGGATTTCCGTCGAAGTTTCGAAGGTGATCAATGAAAGCGGGCAAGTAGTTAGGCATGTAAAATTTGTTCTTTTTAACGACACCTTCCCAGCCCCAACATCCGATCTCAACACAAACCTCACCTATGCAGTAATGGTATTCTTGATTAGCCAGTATTTCGGTATTAAGGCAAAGGGGATCAAAGCGTGGCTCAAGGGTTTTTTGGAGCCAATTCCAATTATGCTTCCGATGAACATCATAGGCGAATTAGCGAAACCTGTATCCCACTCACTACGTTTGTTTGGAAACATAACTGGTGGAGGTATCCTCGTCCTTGCGCTCAGTTATTTTGTTAAGTACATGTTCTTACCACCGTTCCTTTGGGCGTACTTTGGTATCTTCTCCGGACTGATTCAAGCGTTCGTCTTCTCCACACTAGCAATTGCGTACATCGCTTCACAAGTAAGCTAAAAACGGGTGATACTACAACAGGGGAGGGCTGTGTTATGGATCAGGAAAGTGTGAAAATCCTCGCGGAGGCTATCATCACCGCTGGTAAGGCGATCGGTGCTGGATTGTGTATGGGACTTGGTGCAATTGGTCCCGGTGTCGGTGAAGGACACGTTGGTCAAGGTGCCATGGAAGCTATTGCAAGACAACCGGAACTCACAAACGTCATCACAACACGTATGTTACTCGCAGATGCTATCGCCGAAACCACTGGTATTTACTCGCTCGTTATCACGTTCCTTATACTCTTCGCTTTGTAAAGAAAATAGGGAGGCTTTGAGTTTCCGAGTAGGAGTCTGCTGAGAAGAATGCGAGGCGATACTATGGACCTTTTCGAAATTAACTTAACCGCGGTCATTCAGCTGATGAGCTTTCTCTTTCTACTTTGGATGCTTAAAAGATTACTGTACGATCCCTTTTTCTCGATGATTGAGAAACGTCGTCAAAAGATCGAAGGCGAACTTGCCGAGGCGGAGCAAATCAGGAGAGAAGCGGAAAAAATGCGAAAGGAAGCGGAAAAGCTCCTTGCTGAGGCAAATCAACGAGCGCAAAGCATTATATCCAAAGCCGAAGCTGAAGCTGAACAAATTGTTGAATCCGCAAAACAGAAAGCGCGGATAGAGGCGGAGAAGATAAAGCAAGAAGCCGCAATGGATGTTGAAAGGCAGAAACAAGAAGTTTTCCAACAGATTCAAAGCGTTGCCACCGAATTGGCCGTTAGCATGGCTATGAAAATTCTCAAAGGCACGCTTGATGAAAAGGCTAAGAGGGAGTACCTCTTAAAATTCTTAAGGGAGCATGAGCGATGATTTACTCGAGTGTCGCAAGTAGGTATGCTCTGGCGCTTCTGAACGTTTCTAAGAAACTGGGGACAACCGAACAATACGGTGAGTTACTAAAAGTTACTTCGCAGATTTATGACAGTTTGGCAACGGTACTAAACAACCAGGCACTCAAGCCGGAAATCAGAACCACCCTGGTCGTTGAAATACTACGCTCGTTAAACTTGGAGGTGGACGAGCCATTTAAAAGATTTGTCCACCTCCTAATTGTAAACAAGAGAATCAAGTATGTAAAACATATAGCTTCATACTACGATTATTCGATCTTGGAAAACAACGGGCTCGTACCAGTCGACGTAACCTCCGCACTGCCGCTTAGTGCAGAAGAGTTGGAAGTCTTATCGCGTTTCGTTACAAAGTACACAAATAGAAAACCCGTGTTCCAAGTAAAGATCGACGAAAATCTCATTGCTGGTGTAGTGATTGAATTCGCTGGCAAGAAACTCGACGCGTCGATAAAGGGACGCCTCGAGCGTATTGCAAGAGAAATAACTCGTTGAATTGTAGGTTAAGTGAATGTGTTAGTTTGAAAGGGGTGAAACCTTGAGACTCAACCCTGGAGAAATAGTAAGGGTACTCGAAAGTAAAATTGCCGAGTACAAAGAGGAAATAAACTTGGAAGATGTCGGTAAAGTCATCCAAGTTGGGGATGGAATCGCACGCATCTACGGTCTTAACAACGTTATGGCCAATGAAATGGTAGAATTTGTCGAAACCGGTATCAAAGGGCTAGCGTTCAACCTGGAGGAGGACAACGTTGGTGTGATCATCCTCGGCGATTACAAGGGACTTAAAGAAGGACACACAGTTAAGCGTTTGAAAAAGATAATGGAAGTACCCGTTGGGGAAGGACTTCTGGGTCGCGTTGTGAACCCACTTGGCGAACCGGTCGATGGCCTTGGACCTATCGAATACAAAGAAACACGGCCCGTGGAGTTCAAAGCCCCCGGTGTCATTGCACGAAAACCGGTCGACACACCGCTACAAACCGGTATTAAGGTTATAGACTCGCTCATCCCCATCGGCAGGGGCCAGAGAGAGCTAATCATCGGCGACAGGCAAACAGGAAAAACCGCAATTGCAATCGATACGATAATCAACCAAAAAGGTAAAGGTGTTTACTGTATCTACGTTGCCATCGGTCAGAAGGCATCTGCAGTTGCAAGAATTGTAGAAAAATTGAAGCAGTTTGGCGCAATGGAGTACACAACCGTTGTCGTAGCAACTTCCTCGGATCCCGCAACGTTACAGTACCTTGCACCGTACGCAGGATGCGCGATGGGAGAGTATTTCATGTTCAAAGGTAAGGACGCACTTGTTGTGTACGACGATCTCTCCAAACACGCGGTTGCCTACAGGCAAATCTCGTTGCTACTCAGAAGACCACCGGGAAGGGAAGCGTACCCTGGAGATGTCTTTTACCTCCACTCAAGGCTTCTTGAGAGAGCTGCAAGGTTGAACGAGAATTTTGGTGGCGGGTCATTAACGGCCTTACCAATTATCGAAACGCAAGCAAACGATATTTCCGCTTACATTCCAACGAACGTGATTTCCATCACCGACGGTCAGATATACCTCGAACCGGGCCTCTTTTACGCTGGCCAGAGACCAGCCGTCAACATCGGTTTGTCAGTTTCCAGGGTTGGTGGTGCAGCGCAGATTAAAGCAATGAAACAAGTAGCCGGTTCCTTGAAACTTGACATTGCACAGTATCAGGAACTTGAGACATTCGCACAATTTGCAACCGAGCTCGACCCAACTACACAGGCCCAGATCACGCGTGGTCAACGATTAATGGAACTGATGAAACAACCACAATACAGCCCTATGGAAGTTGAAGACCAAATTGTCGTTCTTTTTGCCGGGGTGAACGGATACCTCGACGACCTACCGCTGAGCGCGGTAAAACCATTCGAGGAAGGTTTACTGAAATTCGTTAAAGAAAAATACGACGATATACTATCCGAGATAAGAACGAAAAAACAGCTGACCAAGGAATTAGAGGAGAGGATGCATAAAGCTATAAAGGAATTCAAGGAAGAATTTGTCCGTGTTCACGGGAAGTGATAGACCGTGAGTCGAGGTAAATTACTACAGATAAAAAAGCGGATAAATGCAACACAATCGCTTAAGAAGATTACGAAGGCCATGGAAATGGTCTCCACTGCACAAATCAAAAAAGTTGAAAAGAGACTCTTGATGGCCCGCGAGTTCCTGAAGGAAACTTCAGAAATGATTTCTCAGGTGCACTTTGAGGTTAAACATCCCTTCGTCACAGGTGAAGGAAAGAGTGCACTTGTAGTCATTGGAACGGATATGGGACTGTGTGGTGCGTTTCCCTCGGAACTGGCTAAGAAAGCACTCGAGCTTGATAAAAAGGAGAATTTTGATCTCGTCCTTGTTGTGGGAGCTAAGCTAGCTCCTGTGTTCAGAAGAAATCCGAAGGTTGAGCGAATTTATGAGCACGAGTTCGACGTTCCTACGTTCGAATTCTCAAGAACAGTCATATCGGATCTAGTCTCCGCAAACGCAGGGCGTGTAAAAGTAGTTTACGGAAAATTTAAAAACAAACTTGCCCAAGTGCCCGATATCCATACTTTGGCGCCCATCCAACGTCGTGAAGGATTGGTGGGAGATCGTTACGAATACGAACCGAATGACGAGGCTTTCCAAATAAAACTATTGGAGTTCTACGCGGCAAGTGTCTTCTATGCGCTAGCATTCGAAACAAAGATAAGTGAGCTGTACGCAAGACAGAATGCAATGAGAAATGCAACGGAAAATGCCGAAGAAGTTGTGCGCCAGCTAACCATAGCTTTCAACAAGGCGCGTCAAGCATCCATAACACAAGAACTGATAGAAATCGTCACGGGAGCCGATGCTCTCAAGAGCGAATGAAAATGTTTGCCCGATACCTGAGGAGGTGTTGCAATGTCAAAAAAATCCAGAGGCACGATAGTGAGGATAATAGGTCCCGTTGTTGATGTCAAATTTGCCGAGGGTGAGCTACCGGATATTTACGATGCTTTGGTCGTCATTAACCCGCAAACCGGAAGAAAACTTGTTCTCGAGGTTGAACAGCTCATCGGTGATAACACAGTGAGAACCGTTGCCATGGACAGTACCGATGGTTTGGTGCGCGGGCTTGAAGTTGAAAACACGGGAGAACCGATAAAGGCTCCCGTGGGAAGAGGCGTACTGGGTAGAATGATAAATGTCATCGGAGAACCTATCGATGAGCGCGGGGAGATAAAGGATGTCGAGTATTGGCCTATCCACAGACCCGCACCAGCAATCACCGAACAAAAAACGGAAATCGAAATTCTTGAAACGGGGCTGAAGGTTATTGACCTGCTCGCACCGTTCCCGAAAGGCGGAAAGATAGGATTCTTCGGCGGAGCTGGCGTAGGAAAGACCGTGCTTGTTATGGAAATGATCCGCAACATCGCGATAGAGCACAAGGGTTTCTCGATGTTCGCCGGAGTTGGTGAGAGGACAAGGGAAGGAAACGACCTGTACCTTGAAATGCAAGAAGCTGGTGTCTTGAACAACACCGTGCTCGTCTTTGGACAAATGAACGAGCCACCCGGTGCAAGATTCAGAGTTGCGCTTACAGCATTGACGATAGCTGAGTACTTCAGGGATGTTGAGGGAAGAGACGTTCTACTATTCATAGACAACATCTTCAGGTTTGTCCAAGCTGGAAGCGAGGTATCAGCGCTACTTGGGCGCATGCCGTCGGCGGTCGGTTACCAGCCAACACTTTCAACGGATATGGGTGAGCTTCAAGAGAGGATAACCTCCACGAAGAGAGGTTCTATCACCTCCGTTCAGGCGATTTACGTGCCTGCAGATGACATCACAGACCCAGCGCCTGCAACTACATTCACACACCTGGATGCAACGATAGTTCTTTCGAGGCAACTGGCCGCATTGGGATTGTACCCGGCAGTTGACCCGCTCGACTCAACTTCGAAAATTCTCGACCCGAATATAGTTGGAAAAGAACACTACGAAGTTGCACGTGGTGTACAGGAAGTGCTCCAAAGGTACAAAGACTTGCAGGATATAATTGCCATCCTTGGTATGGAAGAGCTGTCTGAGGAAGACAAGTTGATTGTCCAAAGGGCGCGTAAAATCCAAAGGTTTCTTACACAACCTACACACGTTGCTGAAAGGTTCACAGGAATCCCTGGTGTTTACGTACCACTGAAAGAGACGATCCGCGGATTTAAAGAGATACTCGAAGGACGATACGACGATTTACCGGAAGCGGCGTTTTACATGGTAGGTACGATTGACGAAGCCGTGGAAAAGGCTAAGAAACTGACACAAGCTGCAATCGTTTAACGTAGGTGTAGAGGTGCATATTAATGAGAGTGAAGATTGTGACTCCGACGAAAATAATGGAATTCAGAGACGTCAAATTCATCGTATTTAGAACTCTTGACGGTGAGATGGGGGTCCTGGACAGGCGGGCTCCCATAATTGCAAAGTTGGCGGTAGCCGACGTAAAGCTGAAGTTGGAGAATTTCGAAGAATCTTACAGGGTCGTTGATGGCTTCCTGCACTGCGATGGAAAAAGCAATGTTGTGATTCTAACCGAGGAAGTGGGAAAACCCGAGGATTTTGATCCGCACAAGTACCTTGGAAACATGGCTCAGTAAGTTAAAATCACTGGGGTGAGACGTTTTGAAAAAAAGTGCCATAGTTGTTGACAGTACAACACCGATACCAAGTTGGCTGGATGAATCAGTTCCGGTGTTTTCCGTGCCTGTGAGGGTATACATAGACGGTCAAGAGTATAAAGACTGTCTGGAAATTCAAGATAAGATCATCCAGGCGATAAATGAGGATAGGAACATAGAAACATCCCTCCCTTCGCCCAACGATGTGGAGGAACTTCTCGAAAAACTTTCAAACGAGTACGATAAAGTTTACGTTCTTTCCGTTTCATCCCACCTGAGCGGGACCTATAACCTTTTCAGTACAATAGCGAGCAAGTACGAGAACATTGTCGTTTTTGATTCTAAAACGATCAGCATCCAAAACACCTATATCCTGGAACGAATGGTCGAAAACATCAAAGCTGGTAAAGTGCTGGAGGAAAATGATATAATATCATACAGAGATGATTCTCTCTTCCTAATAACTGTTTTCAGCCTGTCAAGACTCGAAAAAAGTGGTCGCATTGGAAAGCTGATCTCGATTATTGGAAAAATACTCCACGTAAAGCCTATACTCTCGATTGCCAGAACTGGCGAGGTTGAACTCGTGGGTAAAGCTCTGGGAAAAACGAAAATTTCAGAAATCATATTTGAGAAGATTGAAGAGTTCCTCAAAGGTGAAGTAAATGATGTAATACTTTACGCCGCGGTTGGAACCGATGCGTACAAGGAGTTCATCTTTGAAATTGGAAAATTCCTAGATATAAAACCGATGTTCTTTCCAATAGGTTCTGCAGTACTGGCACATGTAGGATTCGACGGATTTGGATTTGTAGTTGGAAAGCGGAAGCTTAACAGGCAATAATCCACGGTTTAGAAAGTAGGTTGAGCGGATGAACAAAAGAATTTATCTTTTCGATAGTTCGGCAGATTTTGATGAGAGGGTTGGTTTTGGTGCCCCAGTGGACGTGCTCCCGCTACGTGTGTACATCAACGACAAGGAATACAAGGACAAAGTGGACATAACTAACGATGAATTCTATTCTTATTGCCAATCAGGAGCAAAATTGAGAACGAGTCAACCAGCACAAAATGATATAGAAGGGAAATTGCTGAAATACTCAAAAGATTACGAAACTGTTTACGTTGTGACAATTTCGAGCAAGCTAAGTGGTACATACGACTCGGTAAGAAATTGCGTGAAAAACCATAAACTGAAGAACGTACATGTGCTGGACTCCAAGAGTGCCAGTGCAAAAACCACGTACGTCCTTTATCGGACAATCCACGAAGCAGAGAATGGAAAAGTTGTTAACCAAGAAATGGTGGACACGTTCATTAAGGAAAGCTTGCTAATCTTCACTGTTTCGAGTCTTGAGTATCTCGAAAGAGGTGGTCGAATCGGGAAAGCAAAGGCTCTGCTTGGAAAGCTCCTGAAGATCAAGCCAATACTTTCCACCGATGAAGAAGGTTACACAGTTTCAGTTGATACGGCCAGGACGATGGAAAATTGTATAGAAAAGATGAGAAAGCTCATTTACACTTTCACGGAGAAAGTTGCGAATCCCGTAGTAATAGCAGGATACGGTGTTGAGAGTATGAAATCGTACCTTCAAAAGCTCATCGAGGGCTTCAAGATTCACTCGATGGTGCGTATCGGTTCGGCAATCACGGCACACGTAGGTCCCGAAGTCTTCGGGGTCGCCATCGGAAGGGGGTTCTAACTGATGATAAGGGATTACCTCAACTCACTGAGTGAAGAGCGTGCATCTAAGGACTTCATTGTTTTCAGTTCGATTCTGTTCTCCCTCGGTTTTATTATGTCGATTGTCTCGAATGCCTTCTTTTTTGTTGACCATGTCACGGTGAAGGTATTTGGAGGTGTTGCAAATACAGTTTTCTTTATCGGCGTTGCAGGGCTTGTTATAGTCATATCAAAATGGTTCAAACAAAGCGATGAAAAGTTATACGCACTTGCGAACCTCTACATGGTTTTTACTTTAATTTTTGCTTTCTTAAGTTATTTCGTTCCTTTTCTATTCCTGATCACCACAGCACTTTTAATTGCGCTTACAATAACAGCCAGGCATTTCATATTGGAAGATAAGGCAGTTGAGATAAAGAAGATCGTCAGCTATTTCCTCATCACTCTGTCATTCTACACAATGGAGCTTGTGACTGAGCTAAACGAAGAAATCTCACGGAGGTGAGCCTATGGAGCTGAGAACGTTCGCACGAGGTTTCGAAATATCGGAAGCGGTTGAAAGTTACCTTGATGAAAAGCTTGAGAAGGTGAGGAGAGCTCTTAAAGACTACGCCACACGTGAAGGAATGTACATAGAAGCGCGGTTTGATAAGGATGGACCTTACTATACGTTGAGGCTGCAAATGCATTTCAACGGAAAAGATATCGTAGTCCAAGAAAAGGCCAACGACGTTTACGGTGTGATTGATGCGGCATCAGACAGCTTTGAAAAGGCTATCAAAAAGGAGAGAGAGTACTACAAATCGCATCACAAAGCAAACATGAAAGGCACAATTGAAGCAATGGCAGAAGAGTTAACACCAAAGTATTCCATTGAAGATGAAGAGTACGAACAAATCGACAGTGTTAAGAGGGTATTCCTGCGAACCGTTTCCCTAGAAGAGGCACTCGAGCAGATGGAAGTAATGAATCACGCGTTCTTCGTTTTTAGGAACGCGGAAACTGGAGAACTAAACATGCTTTATCGAAAGAATGGTAAATACGGATTAATCGAGTTCGAAGAATAAGCTGATCGATTAGAAAATCAAAATAAACTAGTTGTATCGCGGTGCCCAACATGGGCACCGTATTTTTATCAAAATCTAAGAACTGTGCACCGAATTTTCCTCAGTTGACAGCTTTATCTGAAAGATGTATTATATAATTGAATCGTGAAAATTGTCACAATATCTTTATAAAGCGTATGGTAGCGGACAGCATAAACAAGATGGTGGGTGGTTTTCGTGGACTTACCAGATCACAGAAAACCCGATGGAAGGTTGCATATAAGGATTTGCATGGGGAGTTCTTGTCATCTTAAAGGTTCGTTCGAAGTCGTTAAAAAGCTTCGGGAAGTTTTCGAAGGTAACGATGATGTTGAGTTACTCGGTTCACTTTGCATGAACAATTGCTCAAAGGGTATCAACGCCGAAATAAACGGCAAGATCGTATCGAAGTTAACACCCGAAAATGCAGCCGAAGTGGTTCTAAGGGAAATCAGGAAAATCAAATGTGAAAAGCACAAAACCCCTGGGGGTAGAACCGATGAAGGAAAGTGAGCTTATACTCTCCGTGCCGGCAAATTGCAGATATTGCTACAAGTGTTTGAGAAACTGTCCAGTTAAAGCAATCGCGTTCAACGGACAACACTCTTTTGTCGTTGAAGAAGAATGCATAGCGTGTGGTACTTGCGTAAACGTTTGCCCGCAGCATGCAAAAACTTACAGGAAGAACTTAAAAGAATTTGAGCAACTTGTTGGGAGTCCATTTGTCCTATCCATTGCACCATCATTTTTCGCCAACTACGATAACCCAGCGTTGGTAATTTCGCTGATGAAGCGTGCTGGATGCGTTGCTGTTTCAGAAACGGCCGTAGGCGCCGAGTTTGTAAGCGTTGAATACAAAAATTACTTGAACTCAAACAAGAAAATTCTACTGACAACATCGTGTCCCGTTGTCGTTAATCTCGTCGAACAGTACTTTCCCAAGTACTTAGAGTACCTAATTCCTGTAGTTTCGCCCGCAATAGCTCATGCGAAGTTCCTCGAGTATAGGTTTGGTAGCCTTCCCAGAGTCTTTGTAAGTCCGTGTATTGCGAAGAAGGAAGAGCTGAAAGCTCATTACGATGTTGTACTTACCTTTTGGGAACTTGACGAATTCATATCCAAACACTACGGCAAACTTACCGAGTATGAATACCTAACGGTTGATGAAAATCAGAAGGTCGACCCAAACCCGCAATTTTTCCCGGATCCTCCATACCCAAACAGGGCCCGGTGTTTCCCAACAACTGGAGGAATAATCCACACACTGGAAAAAGAACATTTCTCACACATGAGCATCGAGGGCGTCAACAACTTAATAGAATTTCTCAGTAGCCTTGATTTATCATTGAATGTCATCCAAGGTGTCATTTTGGTCGAAGCATCCGCTTGCATCGGGGGATGCCTGAACGGTCCAGCGATGAGAAAGGACCTGAACATCTTAGCAAGGAAAGAGCTTTTAAAGAAATGGAATAACCTTCTCCACACCTTGAACGTGAATAGTTCTCGTTTGATTAATCCAGACCATTACAAACTCACACTTAAGCGCAATTTCGTCGATAGAAGTTCTCGAAAAGAAGTACCGAGTGAAATCACACTGAAGATTTTACAAGAGATGGGAAAAGGTGACCTGAGTAAAGAATTGAACTGCACCGCGTGTGGCTATGAAACCTGTCGTGATAAAGCAAAGGCTGTTGCGCTCCGTAAAGCCGAGAAAGACATGTGTTTTGCTTACCTTGTTGAAAAGGTATCCTCCTTCGGCAACAAGGTTGTCGACGAAACACCGAACGCCATAGTTATTTTTGATGAGGAGAAGGTTTTATACCTTAACCCAGCGGCAAAGAAACTGTTTGAGAACTATAGAGAGAGCATGGTTTACGATATTTGCAAAAGGGTGAGTAACGAACCGTATAGAATACACGAACTGTTCATTAACGGGCAAAGGTATTACTTTTACCCAAAACTCTTTGACCTCCCCGAAGACGGTGGTAGCGTCTTACTATTTGTCGATGTCACAGACATCGTCGTTCAAAGAGAACAAATGAACGAATTAAAGCGCAAGACAGTGGAGAAGATCGAAGAGGTGCTCAACAACCAAATGAAACTCGCTCAAGATATTGCAAGTCTGCTGGGTGAATCTATTGCTGAAACGAAGGCACACTTTATGGAATTCAAAAAATACATGATTGGTGATGAAAGTGCTAACGTGTGAAATTCATCTAGCGCAGAAAAATAAGCCTGGCGAAAACGTTTGTGGTGATACGGTTAAATTCAAAAGAAGTCAGGAAAAAACCGTTGTAAGTGTCTCGGATGGCCTTGGAAGTGGGATAAAGGCGAGTATTTTAAGTACCTTAACAGCTTCAATTGCCACACGTATGGTTTTTGATGGAATACCAATCTCCGAGGTGTTCCGCTCCGTTATTTCTACCTTACCAACTTGCAGGGTACGTGGTATCAGCTATGCTACACTTTCCACATGTTACGTCAACCACTTATCAAGAGAATGCGTAATATACGAGTATGACACTCCGCAAGTTCTTATCTACAGGGAAGGCAGGTTCTTAGAACTCCCAAAAACTTTGGATATCGTTGAGGGCAGGAAGATTTTCGAAACGAGATTCGAAGTACGCGAAGAGGACGTAATCTTCATGATGACAGACGGTATAGTTCAAGCCGGTATGGGGACAAAACGTTTTCCATTTGGATTTGGTGAGGAAAACGTTAGAAAAGAACTGCTTAACCTGCTCATCAATAAGGTGGATCTTCCAAGCATCGTGAACCATCTTGTAAGACTTGCTACGCTACTTGACCACGGTACCAAAGGTGACGACGCCACATTCTGCGCCATAAAGGTCAGGAAACAAAGGTTCCTCACTGTTATGGTGGGACCACCCGAGCGAAAGGGGGACGACACAATAGTTGTCGAAAAACTCTTCAATAGTCCTGGTAAGAGAGTTATATGTGGAGGAACGACGAGTCAAATAGTGGAAAGGATAACGGGAAAGAGAGTGGAAATTGATTTCTCCAGTATTTCTGAAATTTCTCCACCGATTGGTTACATGGACGGAGTTGATTTGGTAACCGAAGGTATAATCACGCTCACACAGGTGTTCAGGTACTTAGAAGGACAATCAACAGAACTTGGAGTGGGTGCACAAAAGCTCGTGGATATGCTCACGGAGGCTGATGTTGTTCACTTCTTGGTTGGTAGGGCCATAAATCCTGCCCATCAAAACCCGTTGTTTGCACACGATATTTCCCTAAAATTCAGACTTATTCGCGATATTGCAAAGATCCTCGAAGAACGTGGAAAAATTGTTATGGTCGAATATTTTTGAAGCGTCCTCTTTTACTCTTCAAGTACTCAAGAAGGACGATTAGTGCTATCATTAGGTTTGCCAAAACGGTTCCAAACATCGCCCCCATCAGATCCACAAAGGCATCAACAACAGTTGATTGCCTACGGTGAAATGCTTGGTTAAACTCATCTAAGATAGCCACAACCGCCGGTAGCGAAGTACCGACAAGTAGCGATACCAAAAAATCACGTTTCCACAACCAGGAAAGTAGTGATGTGACGAACCCGAGAATTGCGTAAAATCCGAAATGTGCACTACTTCGAATAAGTTCGACGGTAGATACTTCGGATGTAGCACCCAGCAATTTCCTAAAGAGTGAAACAAGTTTTGTAAACGCTTCCGTTTTCGAAAAGTCCAAAATGGTATCCAACTTCTTCAAAATTGTGTAAACGTACACGGAACGTTGTGCCGAACACTCCGGTGTCTCGGATGAGAAGTAGAAAATAACACCTATCCAAAGGGCTAAGAACAAAAGTAGTGTAAAAATCAAAACGCCTTTTCGAAAGTCTCTCAAAGGCATTATCCTCCTGTTTTAGATTACAAGACTCAAAATAAAGCCTGTGGACAAGCCACAGGCTTTTTTACTTTGAAATTATAGCACTTAACTTATCAGAATTCAACAACAAATTCTATTTAAGCTACTCCAAATCCTGGTAAAGGAAGAGAATCTGTGGTAAACGACCTTTTATCATTCCTTAATTGCACCAGCAATATCCAACTCGCTCACCAATACGGACGGAGTAACGATACTGGCCATCCCCATTGTAGCTCTCACATCCGTACCGAGTTCTTCTATGTTTTTCAACAACTCCAAGAAGTTTCCAGATATTGTTATCTGCTCTACACCGTGCGTTATCTCTCCATTTTCCACTCTAAGACCTTTAGCACTCAGAGAGAAATTTCCGGATATTGGATTTGCACCGGAATGCAACCCCTCAACGTTTATAATAACGATACCATCTCCAAGTTGTTTTAAAAGTTGCTCAAACGTTTTTTCACCAGGTTCAACCACGAGATTTATCGGTAAGATGGCCGTTCCGTATGCGTTACCTGTCGGTTCTACACCATCCTTCTTCGCCGTTTTTAAATTGTGGAGGAACATTTTGAAAACCCCATTCTCGATGATAATTTTCTCCCTCGTTGGCACACCCTGTGTATCAAACGGCAAGTTGCTTATACTGAGCGGATGATATGGTAGGTCTTTTATCGTTAGTTTTTCAGATGCAACTTTCTCACCTATCTTCCCCTTCAACGGAGACATATTTTTGTGCGCGTTTTCAGCACTTATCATCGAAACGAGCATTCCAAGGATATCGGAGAACACCTCGTTTAAAAGGATTACCCTATATTTCCCACTTTTCACTGACTTCGAGCCGATGAGTTTAACTGCCCATTCACGTGCACCTTCGCCCACGAAAACGGGATCTATATCTTCAGGTTTTTTACCCAAGATGAACTCAGAGCCAGACCTAGGAGATACATCTTTTGCAATTGCCACCGCGTACATAAACCCGCCACCACTTACAAATGAAACGTCAAGTCCGAGAGAGTTGGTAATACGCCATTCACGTTTTCTATCACCGTAAACCGCCCAATCTCCGATGATACGTTCATCTTTTCTCATTACTTTCTCGGATTCCTCGATAAATCCAATCCTTTGCTTTACTGAGAGGTTCTCAAATGCTCCGTCGTAAGGCAGTATAGCTGGGTAGTCGCCACTTCCATCGTAGAAGTACTCTACGTCCTCCGTATCCACTATCGATATGTTCTCAAGAGCATCCATAAACACCTTTTCGGGATCTTCCAGCGTCTCGGTGTAGGAAGTCCCCAGCTTACCGTCCTTTAGAACCTGGACTTGCACCCTGAATTTACCTGCATCGGTGTATTGATCCTGTTGGCCGTTTTGGTACCTGACCTGGAACTCGCGTTCCGCTAAGCAAATGATTTGCACATCAACTTTTCGTTCATTACCAAGAGCGAATATTTTATCCTTAAAAATCTCGAATTCCCTTGTCATCTTTCGGCACCCCCATAAAGGATCTCTACTTATTCCTTCCACCAACGAGTATATCCCTAACTTTTATTGTGGGCTGTCCCACATCCGCCGGAATCGTTCCACTGTAAGAACCACACATACCCTGTCCTCTTGCCACATCGTTTCCCACCATCTCGATGTTCTGGATCACCTCAAATCCCTTTCCGATGAGTGTTGCTCCTTTAACAGGTTTCGTAATCCTGCCTCCCTCAATTAGATAACCCTCGTTTACCGCGAAGTTAAATTCGCCGGTGGCTGGGTTAACCGAACCGCCACCCATCGTTTTTGCGTAAAGTCCGTACTCCACAGATGCGATTATTTCTTCGGGATGGTAATCTCCTGGAAGTATGAACGTGTTACTCATCCTTGAGGTTGGAGCAAAAGTGTAATCCTGACGTCTCCCACTACCTGTCGACGGCATACCCATGCGTCTTGAACCGAGCTTGTCTATCAAATAACCTTTAAGAATCCCATTCTCTATGAGCAACGTTCTCTGCGTTGGTGTACCTTCATCATCCACGTTCGCACTACCCCAGCCGTTTGGAATAGTGGCATCATCAACAGCACTCACGCACGGTGCTGCGATCTGCTGTCCAAGTTTTCCGGCAAAAACGGACATTCCACGTGCCACAGAACTTGCTTCGAGAGCATGACCTACCGCTTCATGAAAAATTACTCCACCGAATTCGTTTGAAATTACCACGGTCATCCGACCAGCCGGTGCTGGTTCGGCATCCACCATCCTAACCGCTATACGTGCCGCCCTTGCACCTGCCTGCTCAACATCGATTCGTTCGAGAAACTCTGGTCCCATACCCGCTCCGGGACCGTAAAACCCTGTTTCCATCTGACCATCTTTAGCAGCAACGGCCGTTATCATTAATCGCGTTCTCACTCTGTTATCGGTTACGTAAACTCCTTCCGAGTTGGCTATCAAAACTTTTTGGTCGTAATCCCAGTACCTCACTTGAACCTGGACAATGGTCGGCGAGTACTTTTTTGCTGCTTCGTAGGTTCGTTTCATGTACCCTACTTTCACATCTTTTCTGACTTGCTCAGGCTTCAGGAGGGCAACGTGTCTGTTTTTTAGCTCAGCAACATCGAAGTTCAGAACGAAATCTTTCAATTTTACTTCACCAAGTGCTTCACCAACCCTCCTGGCAACCTGCAGCAGATTCTCGCGCGACAAGTCATTCGTGTAAGCGTAGATCGCCTTATCTCTCAAAAATCCTCTGATTCCAACACCAAACATCCGACCTGTGCGCGCTTGTTCCACATTACCATTCCTAAGCTCAATTTCCGTCGAGTACCTGTCCTCAACAAAAATTTCGGCAAAATCTCCCCCGTATCTGAGGACCGTACCAAGGAGTTCCTCAACTAACCCCTTGTCAAATTTTTCAATCATACTCAAACCTCCTCCGTTCCTGACAAATTAAGTTGCTCAACGCATCACCAACCACGTTCGAAATTTATTCGCTTACCTAACTATTCTACCAAAAACAAGCCTTCCATGTCAAACGCAAGCTGTACTTTTCCATCTTCAGTTATCTTCCAAAGAAACTATCTAGTTCCGAGAACTTTATTTTCATGATTATCGGTCTTCCGTGCGGACATGTGAGAGAGCCTCTGGATTTAACTTCTTTGAGTAGTTGTTTAATTTCTTCCACGGTCAGTTTATCGCCGGTTTTTACAGCGGACTTGCAAGCCTTTGAGGCGAGTGTGTGCAACATACTCGTCGGCCTTTGGAAGGGTAAGCGATATTCATCGATTAACTCTATGAGGACATCTGTAATTTCCGTAACTTTCAACAAAGACGGGATTTGGATAACCTTTACCTCATCACCGTTGATCGAGAAGTCAAACCCCAAGTCCTTTAGTTGACCTTCTAAAGTAACTAAAGTATCGAGCATGCTCTTGGACAATTTTAGTTCCACAGGAATCAGAAGACGTTGCGTTGAAAACTCACGATTTTTGAATTTCTCAAAGAGTAACCTTTCATGTGCCGCGTGGAAGTCCATGATCGCCAGTCCATCCGCATCTTCAAAAATAACGTAGCGTTCCTTGACAATCAAGTAGTTCGACGGGATATTGGTGAATTCATCTGCAAAAAGATATGGTAGTTGCACCGCAAACTGACGGGTTTTTGAACCTAAATTTTCGCGAATATGCGAATCCATGTTCCACGAACTATCTAAATTTGAATACTCGGAATCAGGTGCTTTCTCCGTTATCAATCTAGTACTTTCTTTCACAGTTGTGTTAATACCGCTTGAGAATCTATCTTCATACTCAACGCGAGTAATTTGCCCCCCCGCAGAACTTGAGTCCGATGCTGAACGTTCCACGAACATCGTGAAACCAGTGAATCTTCGAACTTGATCCCGCACAACCCGAATGACCTCGTTGTAAACACCCTGTGCATCGGAGAACTTGACCTGTAACTTCTGAGGATGGATATTCACGTCAACTCTGTCAGGGGAGATTTCCAAAAAGAGTACCGCGTAAGGTTTTCCGCCGTGGGCAATTGATTCACCATATCCACGCTCAAGTGCACTGTTCAGGAGTGAGTCGAGAACAAACCTACCGTTCACAAAAAACATCTGACCTGTCCGGTTTTTCCTAAAGTACTGAGGTGATGAGATAACCCCTCTCACCTTACCAAAAACTGTTTCTTCTTCAAATTCCCTGAGCTCGCGAACCTCTGGAAAAACTGTTGTGAACCTCTCCGAAAGTCCGGAAGGTCCTGAAAAGTACACAACCTCATCCTCAACTTTGTAAAGAAGTTCCACTGATGGAAGGGCGACGAGGAATCTTTCGACCATTTCGGTGACCATCCGCGTCTCCACTTTTTCGGAAGATAGAAACCTTCTGCGAGCTGGAACGTTGAAGAAAAGGTCGTACACCTCAACAGTTGTCCCTCGCTCTCTGAAGAAATCGCTCAACTTGACCACTTTACCCCCAACAACCTCAAGCCTTGCTGATTCATCCCCATTCGACGACGTTATGACAAGTCTGCTTACCTCTGCAATAGAAGCAAGTGCCTCTCCCCTAAAACCGTAAGATGTGATTTTGTAGATATCCTCCAAGGTTTCTATCTTGCTTGTGGTGTATCTTTGCACCGCAAGTGCGAGCTCTTCTTTGGGCATTCCAATCCCGTTATCCGAAACTTTGATATAGGATTTTCCACCGTTTCGGATTTGAATTTCAACCCTGGAAGCTCCAGCATCGACAGAGTTCTCGACAAGCTCCTTAACTACCGATGCAGGATTTGTCACCACTTCACCCGCGGCTATTTTGGATATTACCTCGTCTGGTAATCTTTTTATTCTCGTTTTTCCCATGTGCACCACGCTACCTTTCATCAACCTGCCTGTTTTTCTCAGGTTTGTGCTTAACTAGCTAAAATAATTATACACCTTAAGTCACTGAGTAATAAAACGGGCCCGTCGTTGACGGGGCCCTCTCTCTTCAAAACTGTCCACGTCAATCTTTAAAAACCCGCAGCAAAGTCCATTGATAATTTGAAACCTGGAGTGGAGTTTTCGGCTGGAATGAGGGAATCCGCAGTTAACGTAAAACTCAGATTCATGATAAACAACATTAAGTTCAAATCCAGACCGAGCGTGTGCGCAAAGAACCCATTTTGAATGGAGAGCTTATAATATGGCTTGATGATACTCAAATCGAGTCCCGCGTAGGTTCCTACGCTCCATCTTCCATCGAGCGCAAGTGTACCGTTAACCCCCCAGCTAAAGAATCCGTCTTCTTTGTAATACGCACTCAGTTTCGGAACATCCGAAATCGCCACACCAGTTGTTTGGAAAAAGACGGGATCGATAACTCTTGTATCCCCTGTAGTGTTGAGCTCCACACCCGTTGCCGAGTACTCAAATTTAACATCTACCCCCGTAGTAAAGCCATATCCCGCGGTTGCCGGCTTCACCGTCAGGTCCTTCAAGACGATTCCAAACCTGTTGGTACCATAACCAAGTGTGAGATTCAAACCTGCGTTGTTTAGATTAATTAAACGTTCGATGGGAGTTTCCTGAAAGTTGCGTAAATCGATCGCGGAGAGGTAACTCAAGCGTGTACTTAATTCTAGCGATGCACTCGAAGGTTCTGCGGAAGAGTGGTATTTGACTTTTACATAAGTACCTTCGGAGTAGCTGTAAAGTAACGGTACAAAGAAGTTTAAACCAACCAAAAAATTCTCGAATATTGCGTTAAAGCCCGCAGATAATTTAAGGTCGCCAATAGAAGAGTTCGTCATAGTTTTTTCCAGGTTTGTTTCAACCAAAGTATCACCAAAGAGCAATTCGGAGAGTTCTTTGGGGAGCCGAACTGACAATCCACCTTCAAGTGCTACGTAAGGTACGAGGTTGAACTGGGAAATCCTAAGGTTACCGTAGATAGCAGCCCCAACTGGAACGATCAGCGAGATGCCGTTTCCCAAAGCTGCGGACATAGTTTCCTTGTTAATCTTAACTACTTCTTCATTCAAAAGGGCGTTGAGATTTGACAGCGTTAACAAATTTTGGAACAAACCCGCGTCAAAAATGAGGGAAAACCTGAGTAATCCTGTACCATCTTCACGTAGCAAGAGTGGATTACCGTCAAAGCCGTAATACGTTATCGGCGATGCAAGAACGATTGAAATTCCAAACATAAACAAGAACGCAAACAAAAGAACAAAGTTTTGCTTGCATCTAATCATTTTCCCCACCTCACTTCAATTTCTGTTCGACGTTCGCATTTATTTTCACAGCTACGTATGGTGATGCAAATAATTCTCCACTGTAGTTCAACTGGACTGTATTGTTAGCCGGTATCAGGATTTCGCACGTCAGCCCACCTTCCGATAGCTTTCGTAACTCCTCAGAACTTAAGCTGATTTCCGGTGCACTTGTTGAAAGTTCCTTCTCTATTATCACGTCCATTCCCTTTTTAATAACAACTTTGACGAGCAAGCCCGTTGTATTCCTCCAGGTCTTGAACCTCAATTTTGCGTTCGAAGCGTGATCCAAAACTGCGCGTAAACCTGAAAAATCTCCTGAAAGTTCACTGGAGAAGACCTTTACATCCGTGGTCGAAGTTTTCATCTGCAACGGGAATTTAATGCGCAAAATAAACTTTAGCTCACTGTCTTTATTAATCATCCCACCCGAAAGGTCAAATCTGAGAGATACGTCCATCCTTTGACCGTTTTTAAAAAGCTCTGCAATCCTTGGACCAACGTTCTGAGGGTTATCTTTCGTGATAACGTATTCAGTGCCCGAAAGGTTCAGCTTTATGACAGGAGCTATCGTAGCATTCCTAACCTCTATCTCACCAATCGCATTAACTTGATAATCAAGCTCTCTCAGGAAAGCTATTTCATCACTCAGTATCGTTCCAAAATCGACTGACGCAATCTTACCAAAATCGTAGGAAACGTTCTTAAGGGAAACGTTATCAACTTCGAGTTTCGAAACCTTCGGATTTAAAACAAGGTACGCGCCATCTCGCAGTGATACGTTAGTTATCTCAACGGCAGCGCTTATAGATGGTTCAATTTTGATCTTGAATTCGGTGAACGTGGAAAGATCGATAGTCCTTTTCTTTGATATAATTTCTTGCCGAATCATCCCACCTGTGTCAGCAAAATTCAAACGCTTATGATCAAAGAAGTTCGAAGTAAGATCTAAACTGATGCTGATACCTCTGCTTTTGTACTCAACAAGGAGTTCAACATCTAAGTCAAGGGAGTTAACAGTATGCGTTAAGAACTGCGGAATTGGGTAACTCACATCCAAAACCTGCCCAGAAACGACACTTGGGTCGATTATCGCGCGCTCTATCTTGATGTCTTGGCCACTTGGCAACGCTACGCTATAAGAAACGTTGCGCGAAGTTACATCCGCTTCGAGTACCACATTCAGCTCTTTTGGAAGCTCAACACCTTTGAAACTTATCCTCACTTCAGGTGCAGTTAACATCTCTCCAAAGGTTGTTGTAGCATTTCTCACCGTGATGCCCGAAAAATTCATAACAAGGTAGCCACTATCGTTTGTAAACTTTAGGTAGCTTACCAAACCGGGCTTCTCAACGGTGATGCTAATTCTGTAATCTTTCACGGCTTTGATGGATATATTCGGTGTTATCTTATAGTTCAGCGGCTGTCTCAAATCCGCCGATACTGTTCCAGAGAATTCCAAATAACCGGATATCTTGATTCCATCACCAATTTTGAAGTAATTTTCCAACACGTTGACCGTCACTCTTGTACCGCTACCCGTTCCACTTCCGAGGTTTACAGTGCCACTCCTCAAAGAAATTGATTGGAGAAGGTTCCCGGAGAAGCCCGGAATGCCAACCTCTCCGTCAAAACTACCAGAAAGTTTCAACTGCCAGTCCTCGTCTACAAGACCGATCGTTCGATCTGGTATATCCACGCGAATCTTACCATTTTCGGTCACCCGGGAAAGATCAAGATTTTTGAAATAACTCAGCCTGTTGTTTTGCAACTCTATCGTGAGCTTACCGCTGACAACATCGCTTATTTTGTTTTTCAGTATCAAAGTCGAACTTCTCCGAATTGTTAAGTTCTGAATTGTTTGATTCATGGGAATTTCAGCACCGTCAAGCTCAAGGGACAGGTTCAGCAAGCCTCCAGATGTAGGTATGAATGTCACCTTCAAATACGTTTGCGCAAAAATGGCTTCTTCGAACGGAAGTGTCGTGAGCAGTGGAGAAAGTAGCACAGAACCGTTTGGACCGACTAAAACTGCTACATCCTGCACCAGTATCAGATTATCAACCGGCACGTCAGAAACACTAACACTGAATTGCTGGACTCCAGGAAGCTCCGGTAACGTGAAGCTTCCAGAAAGCGAGGACGTAAGTCCGTTTACGTCCAGCTGAAAACTCAAACCTTCGGTAAACTCGCCTAACATCTCATCAAGTTGACGTTTAAAGTTCTCAAGAAACGTTGATGGTGAGAGTGAAACCTCCGTTGCAAAGGATAAGATAATAGGATCGCTTTTTTCCAAATTTAAGCTCGCTCCTCGAAGGGCGTTTTCAAACTCGACTAGAGAATCTTTCACTGAGAACCGTAGATTCGTCAACGGGAACTCGAGATACTTTTCGTAATTGACCGTGACTTTTTCCGGTGTTCCGCTGGGAATTTTGACACCGCACGAAGAAATAAGTAATGAAAGAAGACTCAAGATGGAAAAGAGGATTACGCAAGCTAAGTGTCTTCCCTTCAAAATCGTCATACGCTAAATCACCTCCATGAACAAGCTCACTATATATTAGACCACAAAATTATAAAAACTGTTCTTGTAGGATTTTTCTTGTTTGTGGTAGAATATATCAAGTGTGGAGGTGGTAATTTGAATTCAATCTTCAACTCGAACTTTGATACACTTAAAACTGCGTTGGATGTTCAACTTAAAAGGCAAGAATTACACGCGCAAAACATTGCCAACGCCGAAACACCAGGATACAAAAGAAAGTATGTCGCCTTCGAAGAGTACCTCCAGGAATCCAAAATGAAGCTGAAGCTCTTTACAACGCATGAAAAACACCTACCACCGGCCACAAAAATTGTTACGGCAAAGCAAGTGACACAAAAGAGTACCTCTATAACGAACGATAAAAATAACGTGGACATAGATATGGAGATTACTGAGATGGTCAGAGATGCGCTCAGATATCAGACTTTGGCAAGGTTGATGAGCGCAAACATCGATAGATACAACACCGTAGTGAGAAACATCAGATAAGTTTAACATGAATCTTCTCGGAGGTTTGGAGAACCATGCAGAGTGAGTTTAACATTTTCGGTATCTCCGCAACTGGTTTGACGGCACAGAGGTTAAGAATAGAGATAATCTCCACGAACATCGCGAACTCGGAAACAACACGCACAGAACGCGGTGAACCTTACAGAAGAAAAATTCCGGTTTTTCAAGAATTGGTTAGAAACTTCGGAGGACGCCTGGAAAACGGTGGTGTCATTGTTAAACATATTCACGAAGACCCTTCGGAGTTCCGAATTGTGTACGATCCAACACATCCAGACGCAGACGAAAACGGTTACGTAAGGCTTCCGAACGTGAATATCATTCGTGAAATGGTTGACATGATCAACGCACAAAGGGCATATGAAGCCAACGCAATGGCCATCAACACTACAAAGGCAATGATTACGGCAGCGTTGCAAATAGGTAGATAGCCTCTTTCAGTCTCCTTGCGAGGAGGTGATGCGATGATTGAACGAGTTGGGAGTAATAAAACTTTTGGCGGGGTTCAACAAAAGAACGAATTAGCTAGGTTTGAGAGCGAATTTGGGAAGATACTTTCCGATGCCTTAAAATCCGTAAACGAACAGCAAAAAAAGGTGGAAAAAATGACGGATGATTTTGCAACTGGTAGAATTAGCAACATTCACGAACTCATTGTAGAGGCTGAAAAGGCCTCCATTTCTCTTAGGTTAACGGTCGAGGTTCGAAACAAGATCGTTGATGCCTATAGGGAAATAATGAGGATGCAGTTCTGATAATATTTTTCTCTCCCGTTGTTAACCCAAAATGGAAAGATGTGTTGGTGAAATTTTCGAAAAAGCGCCAACGGCTTCCGTTGGCGGCTTTTTTAAACTTTTTGGAGGTTGCTGAGAGTGCGGGATTTTGTACCACCAGTTCTCCTCTTGTTACTTTTCTTTTCCTTTGGACTTGGAAATCATGTAAACGCAACTGGTTTGTCAATCTGGGTGGTAAGGGATCAGATTACATCGCCGGACAAGGTACGGCAAGTAGTTGACCTTGCAGTGGAAATGGGTATCAATCGACTCTATATCCAGGTCGTCAGAAGAATGGATGCGTACTATAATTCGAGCATTCTACCACGGGCTGAAGCCTTGGAGAAACAATCTGAAACTTTTGATCCGCTGGAGATGATAATAGAACTTGCAAAACCACACAAGATCAAGATTTCCGCTTGGATGAACACATTCTACGCTTGGCCATTTACTTCGCGACCGAAGGATCCGAATCACGTAGTTAATAAGTTTCCAGAATGGGTCACATACGACGCTTCCGGAGTTTCACTACTTACTTATACTAAAGCAAATGGCTTTGTCGAAGGCATCTTTCTTGACCCTGGTGTACCTGGAGTGCGAGACTATGTTGCAAGTATCGCCGAGGAGATAGCAGCAAGTTACGATGTTGATGAGATTCACCTTGACTTTATCAGATACCCTTACAGACACTTTGGTTATAACCCTATTGCGCTTGAAAATTTTCAACGCTGGCTGGAAACGTACTCGTCGGAAATTGGGAAAGAGATAACACCAACGGAGGAGGAGTTCAACAGATTCAGAACTCTTCAGGTAAATTTGACCGTGGAAGAAATCTACAGACGTGTGAAAAAGTACGGTAAGAACTTATCGGCCGCGGTTTTTGGTAATTACGCATCCGATGGGTTACCCAACAGATTCCAAGACTGGGTAACTTGGCTTAGGGATGGATTCCTTGATTACGCATGTCTGATGGTCTACAGTCCCTACATCAGTGATGTAGTCAAGATTTCGACCTCAGCAGAACGGCGCGTTGGAAGTCTTTCGAAAGTGAGGATAGGGCTTGGAGTGCACACACTGAAAGGCGACCACGGGTTACTAAAAAGGATGATGGAAACCATCTTGGAATTAAAGCCAGACGAAATTGTACTTTTCTCGTTTGCGGATTTCCAGAATCAAAAGATGAGAGATGTTGTTTCGAGTGTATCAGCGAGTAGGGAAAGGTACTATGTTCTTACATCGGAAGCGTTGGAGCTATCAGAATCATCGGAATCATCCATACAGGATCAGATACATCAAGCAACTGAGGATTAAGAACCATTTTTCAACTTGAGTAGCACGAACATAAACGGTGCGCCTATGAATGCCGTTATTATACCAACCGGTATCTCAACAGGATTAAGAATCGTGCGCGCAACGGTATCACACACCGGCAACAATGTGCCTCCTATCAAAATGGTAGTCCAAACATTTCTGAAATGTTTTGGTCCAACAATCATACGCGCCATATGTGGAACGACCAAACCGACAAAACCAATAATGCCGGTTTTGGAAACAAACGTTGCCGTTGTGAACGATCCGAGTAGGTAGAAATACCATTTGACAAACTCCGTATTAACTCCCAGCCCTTTTGCTTCGCGCTCACCAAGTGACATTGCGTCAAGTTGTCTGGAGAGCACCAATGTGGAAATAAATAAAGCAATGAACGAAACTAACGGCAGAGGTATATCCCGCATCGTCATCCCAGAAAACGTTCCGTAGAGCCAGATGTGGCCGCCCACCAGCGTTCTGTTAGCTATATTGAGCAACAACATACTCCCAGCTGAGAAAAGTGTGCTCACCAAGACACCGCTGAGAACCAAGTGCACAACCGGTATAATTGTTCCCTTTCTTGCGATCAGAATTGTTATCATCGAAGCTACTATGGAGAATATGAAACTCATCAGAGGAATACTCACAAACGCAATCGAGTTGACGATAAAGTATATTCCAAGCAACGCACCAAACAACGCTCCCGCAGAGGTACCTATCAAGTAAGGATCCACAAGCGGGTTTTTCATAATCGATTGAAATACATTCCCCACAAGTCCAAGGGCCATACCGGTGAGCGTCGCCATCACCACGCGTGGAAACCTGATCGACCAGATAAGGTAACTATCGGAGCCATCTTCTGTGAGTGAACGAAGGATCTTCACGGGTGTGAAATTTACCGAACCCAACGACAGGTTAACGAGAAAGGCTAGAAAAAACGTGAAAACCAGAAAAACGGGGAGCAGACGTCTCCCCGTTCTCTTTAAGCCTCCTGCACCGTGCGCATTTTGTCCCAAGGTCATTTGCCTCCGTAGAAGAAGTTGTGAAAGACTTCGAGGTAATCAAAAATGTGCGGTGCTGCCTGGCTCAAATCATCACCGTCGACAACAAGTACCTTATTATTCTTAACTGCCTTAAGGTTCTTCATTATCGCGTGTTCTTTAATCGCCTGAAGTGCCGCGTTTCTATCCCCGTAAGCGGCAACGACGATTATGTCCGGATCCTCCTGAACAAGCCACTCCCAACTAACGGAAAGCCAACCGTTGTTACCCGTGTATGGAGCTGCGATGTTCCTTCCACCAGCGATGACAATAAGCTCGTTCGCGTACGATCCTGTTCCTGCTGTCCACAATTCTTTCGTGTTCTTGTCGGGAACGGTGATTGTGAAGAACACGCGAGGTCGCTTCTCCAGAGGTATCTTTGACGTTTTAATACCCATTTCCGTCATCTTGTCCCTCAGTTGCTTCACAAGCAAATCCGCTTTCGACTTTACGTTGAACACCGCACCAAGTTGTCCAACAGCTTTTATTATATCCGTCAGCGTATTCGCGTTCAACACGTACGCGGTCAGACCAGCTTTCTCGAGCTTTTCAACTTCTGGAAATTGAAAGCCACCGAATGTTATTACAAGCTCCGGTTTCAGAGAATAAATCTTCTCGATGTTTAGTGGCACCATGTTACCTATGTTTTCCGCCTTTTTGTAAGAATCCCACGCTGTTACTCCAACTATCCTATTTTCAAGTCCGAGTGCAATCAAATATCTTGTTGCGCTTGGAGCAGCACTAACAACCCTTCTCGGTGGTGCTGGAATGTTGACTATCCTTCCGGCATCGTCGACAACCGCAATCGCAAGGGCTAAAGAAGTGGCAATCAAAAGTACTACTGTGGTTAACCACCTTGAACCTCTCCAAAACATACCTCTTTCCTCCTCCTCTTTGCAAAAATTGATGGCCATCCCCAGGGACCGTGGAGGATGGCATCCTTCCTCCAGCAAGTAGGGTCTCCCGGCTTGTGGATCGTCCTACTCCCCACGCCTTCCCAGCTTACCAGCCAGTGGCAATCTGTGGGTTTCGTCCCCACTCACGGTGGCGGCCCCGCGCCGGATTTCCACCGGACTTCCCACACACTTGCGGAGGGAGGATATTATGCATATTTTTGTAGCACTTTACAAGTTAATTTTAAAACAATGAAGGTCGGTTTTCAAGGTGTTTTTTCCCGAGTAACGGCTTTTTTCAAGGAAATTACGTTGAAAAGGGACATGATTCCCGTCAGTATTAGTAAAAAGTCGGGTATACTCAATCTAAGTGAGGGTTCACCGACAAGAAGGTTGAAATGCGAGAACGCAAAAGTCAAAATTAAGTAACCAGTCGCTATCATCATCAGAATGCTGCCAACGTAAAGGTGTGCTATCTTGTACGAAAACGACATGGTCTTCCGTTCAAATATCCCGAGTAAGAAGACAGAAGAGAACACTACTAAAACTAATCCAAAGGTGAACTCGCCGTCGTTAATATAAGCAATCGAGGTTATAAAACCCAAGAACATCATGAGTGATTGTTTAACTGCAACCGATCTCACGGTTGTCACCTTCCAGTTTCTTATTCCTTCAACATACACTCAAGATAAATCCACCAAAGAGTCTTACAAAAAGCGCCAAGATATACGCTAAAGCAAAACTATAGAAGACCGAAAATAATGCGTATTTCCAGCTACCCGTTTCACTCCTAACAGCGGCTATCGTGGCAAGACACGGAACGTATGCGAGTACGAAGATCATAAGTGAAGCACCCACAACCGGGTCCATTTTTATTCCTTCAAGCGTTCCGTAAAGTTGCGAGAACGTTGAGACGACAACCTCTTTTGCAACCCCACCGAAAATTAGTGCTGTAACAATTTGCCAGGAATAGCCAAGAGGTTTAAAGAGTGGTTCGAGAAGCCTACCAAGCATGGCAACAAAACTCTTTTCAACGTCTCCACCACCTGGAAAGTAACTCAAAACCCAGATGACAACGCTCGCGGTAAGTATGATTGTGGAAGCTTTTTCCAAAAAATGTTTTCCCCTGTTCCAAGTGTAGGTAAGGACATTTGAGATTTTCGGAAGCCTGTATCTTGGAACTTCCATAATCAGAGGAACGGATTGTCCTTCCAAAATCACCCGGTTAACTACTCTTGAGGAGAATGCTGTTAAAAGAATACTCATTGCGTATATTGCGAAAAACGCTTCAGCACGGTACTTAGGGAACGCTATAGCCGTGATCATCAAATAAACGGGTAAGCGGGCACTACAGCTTATAAAAGGTGAAACCAAGATGGTCGTCAGCCTTTCTCGTTCATCGGCCAGCCCTCGCGCAGCCATCACCGTGCTTACGTTGCAGCCAAATCCAAGTAGTAGCGTCATAAAAGAACGGCCAGTGAGTCTCAACCTGTACATCAACCTATCCACCAGAAACGCGATTCTTGGTAAATAACCACTCTCTTCCATTATGCCAAGAGCCATAAAGAGGGCGAAAATACTAGGAACAAAAGCTAACACACTTCCAACACCACCAATAAAACCCTGCGAAATTAGCGAAACGATAATGTTCTCTTCACCTATGAGTGTGGAAAGTTTCTCAAAAAGCGTTTCAATAACCTTTACGAGTGGTTCCGACGCTTTGAACGTAAAGTTAAACGCTAAGTACATTACACTCAAGAAAATTGGTATTCCGATGAACTTATGCGTAAAAACGTGATCCATGGCCTCGTTGAGTGTCAACAACCGACCAGAGCTCCTGTACGCCTTGGAGATGAGGTCCGTTGCAAAGTTATACCGCGCTCTTGCTATATCCGTTGCCAAGGCCGAATAGATTTCCTTGTTAAAACTTAAACCTACATTCCCCACCAATTCCCTTATGAACTTGTCACCTTCGATAATTTTCAGCGCGCAGAACCGTTGAGCAAGTTCCTTGGGAACCAAAGGCTCTATCCTCTTTAGCTCCTCCTCAACGTGTTCAGGATAGGGGAAAACCTTAGGTCTATCCCCCCCCTTGAAAACCTGAATTATCTTATCCATCAGTTCCTCAATTCCCTCACCAGTATGTGCCGAGGTTAAAACAACCGGAATTCCGAGGAATGTTTCCAGCACGGATCTATCAACCACAGTACCTGATTTTCTAAGCTCATCTACAGCGTTGAAAACCGCGATAACGTTCAAGTTCAACTCCAGTGCTTCGAGCAATAGATAAATTCCCTGTTCCGGACTCATTGAGTCGATGACGACGACAACCACATTTGGGGGACTGAAGAAGAGATAATCTCTCGTAACCTTTTCGTCGATCGAGGTTGCCGAAAGTGTATAAACACCAGGTAGATCAACAAAGTGTAACGTGTAACCTTTACGAACTGTGGCACCCTCAGTTCGCGAAACAGTCACACCTGGCCAGTTTGCAACGTACTGCCTTGCCCCCACAAGTTTGTTGAAGAGACTAGTTTTTCCGACGTTTGGATTTCCGACAAGACCAACAGTTATTGTCATGGTTCATTTCACCTTCCTGACAAAGACTTTTGCCATACGTCCCAAACCCAAATCAAATTCACCGGCTGTTGTCTTTACCCTACCATCTGGTAAAAGCGTGATTGTACTTTCTTCGACAATACCGACCATCGCTAAGCGGTTCCTGAGCATCCATCCACCATCTATTCTCACTACAACGTAGTCTCCTGGAGGTACATTCAGCAGAGGTAACGGGGAATCATCGGAAATCTTTACGCGTACCAAGCTAGCTTCGGAGTTCCTCAACGAGATAACTTTGTTGAAGACACGGTACATGCGCGGATCACCAAGTGGTGCGGCTTTTAGTACCTCCAAACGCACACCTGGTAATATTCCAATGGCACGAAGGCGAGGTGTAATCTCACTCTCCTCTAAACCAGTCACTTCGACAGTTACATTTTCTGGAACGTCCGAAAGTTTCAATGTTTCCACACAAACCACCTCTCCATGTGCCACTTTAAAACATCTTACCTATTGCAATTGAGACACAATCTCAATAGCTCACTAAAATTATAAGATACTTTGGAATGCGAGTCAAGTAATAGTGCTTTAACGTTCAATTAAACGGTTAATGATTGAATGTTAAACTTGGGAGTGGTATAGTAGGTTTAAAGGCCGGGAGGATTGTGCCGGTTTAAAAATGATTTACAACGTGGGGGGATTACCGTGGATCGAGAAAAGCTGTTCGAGTTCATCGACAGAAACCGTGTTCGTTTTTTAAGGCTCCAATTCACGGACATCAACGGTACGATGAAAAACGTTGAGATTCCTTCGGACGAGGTTGAGGGTTTGTTGGATTCAGGAATCATGTTTGACGGCTCTTCAGTCCAAGGATTCGCACGCGTTCACGAATCGGATATGTACCTCAAGCCGGACCTCAGAACTGTTGCAATGCTACCTTGGACGTTCGATGGTCACAGAAGTGCCAGAATTATATGCGATGTTTACGAGGATCCAAACACGCCATTTGAAGGTGATCCGCGCTACAGGTTGAAACTCATTCAGGAAAAGGCAAAAAGTATGGGATTCATACCTTACGCTGGTCCGGAAGTCGAGTTCTTCATACTTCCTCGAAAAGAAGGAAAACCGGTCTTCGAGTTTCTCGATAGCGGAAGCTATTTTGATCTGTTGCCAGTTGACATTGCTGAACACATTCGAACGGAAGTTTCGGTTTATTTAGAAGAAATGGGCCTCGATGTTGAAACAACGCATCATGAGGTTGCACCGTCCCAACACGAAGTTGATTTCCGCTACGCCGAGCCCGTAATCGCTGCTGACAACGTTCAAACCGTTAAGCTTGTCATTAAGACGCTTGCTATTAGGAATAATCTTTTTGCCACCTTCATGCCGAAACCATTCTTCGGCGTTAACGGTAGCGGTATGCACGTGCATATGAGTCTCTTCACACTCGATGGGCGCAACGCATTCTACGATCCCGATGCACCCGATGGAATTTCCCAAACGATGAGATATTTTATCGGTGGTCTCATAACCCACGCAAGAGAGATCACGGTCATCACAAATCCGACGGTAAACAGTTACAAGAGGCTGGTTCCCGGTTACGAAGCACCTGTGAACATCGCATGGAGTAAAGGAAATAGAACCGCCCTCATTCGTGTCCCGAAAGTACGTGGAAATGCCACACGACTTGAGTACAGAGCACCTGATCCCTCGTGCAACCCGTACTTAGCACTCGCGGTGATGTTCGCTGCTGGACTGGATGGAATTGAAAAGCGTATCGAACCACCGCTACCAGTCGAAGAGAACATATACAAAATGTCCGACGCAGAGAAACAAAAACGTGGTATCAACAGGTTACCGGCCAGCTTGAAGGAAGCGCTCAACGAAGCTGAGAAGAGCGAACTTGTAAGAAGTGTGCTTGGGGAACACATTTTTGAAAAATTCATGGCTTTGAAAGAACGTGAATGGTGGGAGTATTCAACACAGATCTCCGAGTGGGAACGAACAAAGTATGAAAATATTTGACGATATGAATATTAAGAATTTTTTACCAACCACTCTTGAGGAACTCAAGCTGAGAAACTGGAGTTCGCTGGACATCATCTTAGTGACGGGTGACGCGTACGTCGATCACCCGTCCTTTGGTGTTGCACTCCTTGGTAGGCTTTTGGAGGCACACGGTTACAGAGTTGGTATAATTGCGCAACCGCTCAGTCCAGAAGATATATCAAGACTCGGAAAGCCGAACCTTTTCTTTGGTGTTACCGCCGGAAGCTTGGACTCAATGGTAGCCAATTACACGGCATCGAGGAAAAAGAGAAAAACTGATGATTACACACCTGGTGGCCTGAACAACCGCAGACCTGACCGCGCAGTAATCCGGTATGTAAATATGATTAAACAGGTTTTCAAGGACGTCCCAGTCGTTATCGGAGGTATTGAGGCAAGTCTCAGACGGTTCTCTCACTACGATTGGTGGAGTGATAAGATTAGAAAGTCGATATTGTTGGACTCGAAGGCAGACATCCTCGTGTACGGCATGGGAGAAAGGGCTGTTCTAGAAATTGCAAAGCGACTCGAGTTAGGTAAAAACCTCGATGGTATCCGTGGAACGGTGATTTGGAAGAGTTCCATCTCTGATGAACTGTTCGCCAGATTGACTGTTCATTATCTTCCTTCCCATGAGGAAGTCTCCTCCGACAAGAACGCGTATAATAGGATGTTCAGGGATATTATCCGACTAACAGACCCTCATAAGGACGTCGCACTGGTACAAAAGCAGGATACGCGTTACGTTATCCAGTACCCTCCTGCCCCCCCTCTAACTCAGCAAGAGTTCGACGAGTTATACTTGTTTCCGTACACGAGAAAAGTACATCCGTTCTACGAACGACTCGGTAAGGTCAGGGCTCTTGAAGTGGTGAAGTTCTCCATCACAGCCGTGCGCGGCTGCTTTGGTGGCTGTAGCTTTTGTGCTCTTGCCCTCCATCAAACAACGCACGTTATCTCCAGAACAGTGGACTCAATCTTGGAAGAAGTAAAAATTCTCACTAAACACCCGGATTTTCGTGGTACAATTGTCGACGTCGGCGGTCCCACAGCTAACATGTGGTCTACGAACTGCATTGTCAGAAGTTCATACGGCCAATGCTATAAAAACTGCGTGTATCCAGCAGTGTGTAAAAACTTGCAGCACGACGGAGGTGTACAGTTTATTGATTTGCTCAGGAGAATTAAATCCGTTGAAGGAGTTAAACACGTCTTTGTGGGATCTGGTATAAGGCATGATCTAATTCTGGACTCCCCGAACGCAGACTACGTTATTAATGCTCTGGTGGATTTTACGTCTGGACAGCTAAAACTGGCACCTGAACATGCACATCCTCGTGTGCTGAAATTGATGAGAAAACCTCCTGTTGAGAAATTCCTCGAGTTCAAAAGAAGATTTGAAGAATTTTCGAAGCACAAAGGCCGGAAAAGATACGTTATAGGATATTTCATCGTTGGGCACCCTGGAGAGGGCGATGAGGAAAACGCTTACTTGAAGAATTTCATAATAAAACATCTAAACTACGTTCCTCAACAGGTTCAGATATTCACACCCACTCCAGGAACGGCAAGCACAACGATGTACTATACGGGAATTGACCCTTTCACAAACGAGGAGGTCGAGGTTGTAAAGAGCGAAAAAATTCGATCATTTTTCAAAGAACGGATTGTATCTCGGTCCCAATGTAACGACTATCGCGCGGAAATTAGTGACTGAACATTTTTCTTGGACGGAAAGGTCGTATCGTGCGGCATACGCCTCCGAAACGCAGAGAAAAGCCGAAAATTCCTTTGTCAGCTCTAGCGGAACAAGAATATAAAAATTATCTTTGAGGACTTTTGCTTCGGTGAAGATATTCGAAAAGATGTTCATGGTGAAGTAATCCGTCTTCAACTCATTCGCATTCTGGAAGACTATATCGGTAACCTTCACATTCCTTGAAACTTTCAACGCCTTTTCTAAATGCGTCTCCCTCGGCCTTCCCCAATCGTATATTCTGTACGTTAGATCCGAGGACTGCTGAACCTCCACAACGGTACTGTTCGGTCCAAGTGCATGCACGGTGCCAGCCGGGATGTTGACAATTGTACCTCTCTTCACCTTAACAAACGTGAGGATATTCTTCATCTCATCGATTCGCCCGTCTTCAACAAGTTCTTTCATCAGGTCGGTATCCTCGCAAATCGCGAACTCGCCGTCGGTGACAAAGTACCACGCTTCGTTTTTCCCCCACGGTTCACCTTCAACCACTTTGGCGAACTCATCGTCGGGATGTACCTGAACACTGAGCCACTGTTTTGTGGAAACCAATTTTATGAGTAATGGAAAACGTGGATAACGGAACTGGAACATCTCGAGAGTGAAATCGTTTAAACTCGAATCGACACCTTCAAGCGGTGTTTCGTAAAGTGGATGTCCGGAGAGTAACCAGAGTTCTCCAATGGGATTTTCCGTTTCCAGTCCAAAGATCTCATTCAGCTCAGGATTTCCCCAAACCATTGGTCTGAACCTTGGTAATACCTTGAGTAACATCATCCAAACTCCCTTCCCTATGCTAACCTGCGTAACCTCCCACAAAGATCTTACCATCCTCGTATCTCAGGACAACCTTAGGTAATTGTTGTTCAGAGTAGTACCGGGCATCGTGAATTACCACCTCAACGCCCGAGTAGAGCACTTTTCGAGCAATTATTTCGGCACTAAACCTCATCTTCCCCATTTTTTGCTGGAGTTCTTCGAGCTTGCGCATGTTTTTCTCCAGCTCCGCACGTAAGTTGATAAGTGTTCGAGTGGCCTTTGCAAACTGTTCTTCACGTTCCGGAGGTATGGGTGTTCCCTTGTCTTTAAGATCCTTATACTGTTTTACAATTGTGAGCAGTTTCTGAATACTAGTTTTGTCGATCTCAATTTGGGCTTTAAGTACTTTAACTTCCTCCCTAAGGTACGGGTTAATGCCTACCTCAAGATACGTGTTCGTACCAAACTCGGAACCTATCTCGTCCGCTTCAATTTTTAATGCTGCCACGTACTCACCACCGATGATAGAAGACGCCTTTCCCGTACCGATTATCGAGCCCGTAACCCGGACGATACATCCGAGCAGGTTAGTTTCAAAATACAGATTATCGGCCTCTATTGTCACGGCTTCGGCGTATTTCACGTGAATATCCTTTTTTGCCTTAACAAGCCCCTTATCCTTTCCCTTGACGCCCGAAAGCTTTACACTTCCCTCGAGTGAGATAATCGTTGCCGCCTCGACTACGCCCTGGATTTCAATGTCTCCCTTTGCTCTGACAACAAAACCAGGTTTCACATCACCTTTCACAAGTACAGAGCCGGGAAAGTCTATGTTACCAGTGGTATAGTCAACATCTCCGTCAATTTCTAAATATTCGCTCACCTCTATAAAGTTCTTTTCCGCGTCGACTTTGAGTAAGCCTTCCGCCGTTGACACTATGTATCTCCCTTCCTCATCAAGTGCAACATTTTTTCCGAGAACCACCTTAGCTTCTTCACCGCGTTTGGCTGGTACGGTCTCACCGTAAACGTTCTTACCAGGAACACCTTCCGTTGGCGGGAGAATAGTTGCGATCTTCTGCCCTCTTTTTACAAGGATTCTTCTCTGTACGGGAAACTCCCTGAAATCAATCTTATCTTTTGTGATGTACTCTCTTGAGGAAGTGGTGGTTATCTCAAAAACAATTTTGCCCGGTTCACCGTCTTTTGGAGGGTCCCCTTTGGCTATCAAAATCGGGACGTTTTCAACTGGTTCCTTGCAAAATTGCCTTAACGCGTCGTAATCTATGCCGTGAACAATCTTCGCTTTTCGTATAGTCTCCATCAACTTTTCCAGATCAACCGTTTCTTCAGGTAACTTGTTTGTTATCTTTAGATAAGCCTCCATTTTATCCGGCGACGTGGTCACGGTTATTTCCATTGGAATACCTCAACCCCCTATCTGTCCAACTTGTTGCAATCCAACTCGAATATACCACAATGTTACAAATTCTCTCCCGGGCCCAAGAAACGCACTTCCTTCACCGAATTGTCGTTGTTCAATATTAAAATCTTGGCTCCCTTGTATTCAGTTGGGTCGTACAATCCGAACGCCATGATGATTATCCTGTCCCCCTTTTCTACCAACCTTGCGGCAGCTCCGTTAAGCGAGATTTTCCTGCTTCCCCTTGGTTCAGGAATAACGTAGGTGGCCAATCTATTTCCGTTGTTTACATCGGAAATAAGAACAAGTTCGTTCACCTTTATGCCGCTTAACTCTAAAAGTTCTTCGTCAATACCTATGCTTCCTTCATATTCTATCTCCTTCTCCGTGACCGTCGCCATGTGTATCTTCGCTTTGAGCATTATCTCAAGCATCTTTCATCCTCCTCGCAAATTCGCCCATCGCTCATTTTTCTAAGTCAACTTCTTGAAGCTCGGATGGTTTCTTGAGCTCGAACACAAATCTGTTGCCATCCTCCGTACTCTCATGGTATATCTTTCCACCATGCTCGTCTTCAACGATTTTTTTGCAGATTGCAAGTCCTAAACCAGTGCCATGAACTTTCGTCGTGAAGAACGGAACAAACAATTTTTCAGCGATGTCCTTCGGTATAGGAGTACCTTCATTCCAAACGGATACAACTATATTGTCAAGCCCTTCTCTTGTTTCAACTAATATTTTACCACCCGCGGGGGTAGCTTCAATAGCATTCTGCAATAGGTTGATCGCGACTTGCTTCAAACGTGCCGATTCTCCATACACGTTCATCTCTTCTTTATCGGTTTCGAACATGAATAAAATACTCTTCTCCTTTATCTTCTCTTCCAACAACAGGTAAACATCCTTGATCAATTTATTTATATCAAAGAGCCTAAATTCCAAGCTTCGCGGCTCTCTGCTAAAATCAAGTATTTCATTGACAATATTCTCGAGCCTCAGTATTTCCTCAGAGATTATCTTGATGTACCTCTTACGAGCTTCCTCATCTCCTTGATTTTTTTCAAGACGTTTGATGAAACCACCGAGCACGGAAACGGGATTCCGTAACTCGTGTGCTACCCTTGCCGCCATTTCACCTAACGCAGCCAGTTTCTCCTGCTTTTTCCGCTCTTTTTCTAAGTTTACCCTTTCCGTAACATCATCCAACGTGATGATAACTCCCCTGAGCATTATCTTTTCACTATCCCAAAACGGTGTGATTTTGATGTCGAAATACCGTTCCTTGGCTCCGACAGTTATGAGGTAATTGCTAAGAGTGATTTCTTCCTTGATTCTCATGCATTGAAAACAGAGTTCCTTAAGGTCCTCGGACTCTAAGCTTAGCGTATCCAGCTCCGAACCGAGTACCTGCTCTTTCGTCCTTCCAAAGTACAGTTCCGCCTTCTTGTTCCACTCCGTGATGCGTCCCTCTCTATCAAGTACAACGATAGCTGATGACATGTTTTGCAAAACCGATTCGGAGAATTCGCGCAGGAACTCGATGGTGCTCTTTTGCCGTTCCAAAGAGAGCGTCTTGTTTCGTAGTTCCTCGTAATTTATTGCGGTTTCTATTGCAAGCCCCGCACTGTCGGATATAAGCTTTAGTATCTCCACGTCGGACTCCTTTATCGGGCGTTTGGTGTAAAAGTTATCGACAATTACCACACCAAACGTGCTGTCACGTCCAACCAAGGGTATTACTGCAAAATCCTTAGTTCCCAAAAGCGAGGCAAGATCTGCAGCGCCAAGTCCCATTGCCTCAAGTACCTTTTCGTTTGCTATGAAAATCTTTTTGCGAAGTATACACCGTTCAAGAATTGGATGAGCTTTATATGGAAATATCTTGTTCTCGATCGTTTCCGTCAGTCTGTTCCTTATCTCAAGCGTCATCGCTTCCTCTCTAAGGTATTGCACCACATCCGCGTAACGCATGGCCCTCATGTTTGCCTTTCTCCACTCTTCTTCGACGTTCTCACCTTCAGGACCCAGCCACATACGACCTACCAAAACGTCCCTCTTCTCATCGTACACAAGCAAAAGCGCACGGTTATAACCAAGCAATCGACCGGATGTGAGGCCAAGAAGTAAAGTTTTGTAAACGTTCTTTACACTGTACATCGTTCGCATCGCCTGGCTTATATAATGGACCGCGTTCATTTTCCTTATTTGTTCCCTTTGCGTTTCGATTAACTCTTCGTAACTTTCCTGGAGTTGTTTTAGCTTTTCGACCTCGTGCTTTAGCTTAATATCGAATTCTATTCGCCCCTTCGCAAGAACGTACCGCCTTGTTGCATCTCTCGCTATTTCGAAATCAAGTGAATCAAATGATTTTACCTGCACGTAATGTTTCTTTGCTCGTTTGTTCACGAAGATAAACCAACCATCTTCTGCTTTAGTGAATATGGCTGATTTCACGTTCGTTCCAAGTAAACTTTCCAAACCCGTCGGTTTGTAAACCATCTTGTCACTACCCTTGAGATATTTCAAGGGGTTGGAATCTAAAATTTCAGTTGGAACGAATCTCGTGTGTAACGTTATTTCCCTCTCTAAGACAAGGTTTTTGACCTCAAAACCACCGGCAACCTCGCGCACAAAGTACGTATACTCTGCCTCAAGGATCTCACCAACTGCGAACATGAACTCCTTCAAAAGTTCATCCACGGTGCGCGATTCCTCAAAAATTCGCGTTAAAATCCAGAGCGACCTGTATTTCTCAAGGTACATCTTCGAGTGTTCGTACCTTGGAATCACCCAGAGGAAGTACTCAAGATCCTCGACCAACCGCGCTAAATCTTCCGGAGCGCAACTGTATTTGTCAAAAAGCAAAAGACCAGTAATTTCTTGGAGGTTATTGTTTTCCCTCTTTAGAACTATTCCATAAACCTTTTCAGTTCCCGTTGAAGTTTCAAGCTCAATCTGAACGGCACCTTCACGATCCGTGGGCAAGAGCATAACTGGAACCTTTGAAAAGACGGGCAACAAGTTTCCAGCAATAACCCTGTAAACTCCTTTCGATTTTTCAAGCAAACAAAGTGAAACCCTTTCGGCTCCCAACACACCACACAGCTCGTGGGCTATCTCTCTAGAAAATTCCTCTTTATACTCACTTTCGAAAATGTTCAGCAACGCATTACAAAATCTTCTCGCACCCAAGCTACTCACCTCGCTCCAGATGGAGGCACTTCAATTCCCTTATTTTAGTGGAGCTGATAATTTTCTTTATTCGCTCAACAGCTGGCCCCTCCCTCTCGATTCCCTTATCAAGTTCCATAAGAATAGAGTCTATCTCCCTATATGTCAATCCAAAAACTTCTTCATCGATAATACCTGGCACAAGGTCTGGAGTTGGTGCTTTTTGTATTATTTCCCGCGGGACTCCCAAAAACTCAGCTAACTCGTAAACTTCCGTCTTGTATAGATGGAGTATGGGCTCAACGTCGACCGAATCGTCTCCCCATTTTACGTAAAGTCCAAGGAGTTGTTCTGTCCTGTTGGTCGTACCAACAACGCAATACTTTCTTTTTTCCGCTTCCAGGTACATTTTGCACATTCTCACCCTGTGCTTCACACGATAGTACGCAAGGCCCTTTAAAAATAACTCGTCACCTTCGTTGAGCAGATCCATCATGTACGGATCTTCGTACCGATTCCACATATTTCTCGCGTATATTTGCTTTACCTTTTCTGGAATCAGAAACGCCGGTGGAAAGAGCTTGTACGCACCCATAGCCCTCAACACTCCACTTATACTGTGTACTTGTGGGACAACGCCGAAGTGTTCACATACCTTACGCGCATCATAAAGACTACGCTTCGAACTGTCACGTTCCGGTAGAATCAAAGCCAGTATGCGGTCCCTGTTCAACGCCCTGACCAACAAACCTAAAACCACTGCGGAATCTATTCCGCCACTAACACCTAGCACCGCACCTCGAAAGCCGTAGTCATTCACACACTTGCGGATAAAATGTACTATTCTCGACACTTCACGCTCGATTAATATCAAGAAACTCACCTCAAACTTAACTTTTACTCAACATAAATTTTACACCAAAAAACCGAAAAGACAAAGCATTCTTCCAGAATAAACGACTTGTAAGAAAATAGCCGGTGCCAAGCACCGGCTGTTAATAACACGCGTTCGTATTCTACAAGTCACGCATCGAAGTACAAATCGTATTCCTTCGGATGAGGTATGGAACTCACAAGTCGCTCTTCCTTCAGCTTTACCTTTACCCAGTGTTCAATAAGTTCCTTTGGGAATGTGGTCAGGAAACCATGGTTTTCCAGCAGCGCCAGGCAACTTTCTTCAAGACTCTTTGGAAGTGGTTTGAGTTCTTTTTCGTACATATCCCCCTCAAAAGGCCCAAAACCTTCGGCAACAGGATCTATCTTTCTCCTAATTCCGTCAACTCCGGCAAGTATCATCGCTGCAAAGCCAAGGTATGGATTGCACGTCGCGTCTATTGTTCTGAATTCTACTCTGCGCTTCTCGGGATCTTTTACGTACGCCGGAATCCTAATGGCCGATGTTCTATTTGCCAATGCAAAGACAGCATTGGTCGGCGCTTCGAACCCAGGTACAAGTCGCCTGTAGGAATTTGTCGACGGATTGGTGAAGGCCATCAAAGCTGGCGCATTTTTCAGAATTCCACCGATGTAGTACAACGCCTCCTGTGAGAGGTTGTAGAGTTTGTCACCGTTGAAGATGTTGCGCTGATTTTTTTTCAAGAACTGATGAATGTGCATACCATTACCAGCTTCATCAAACATGGGCTTTGGCATGAAAGTTACGATGTAGCCAAACTCTTTTGCTACCATTCTCGCGACGTGTTTGACAATCATTGTGTAGTCAGCCGCTTTTAACGCATCGATAAGAGGGAGTTCGATTTCAACTTGGCAACTGCCAACTTCGTGGTGGTGGTATTTAACAGGTACACCGTATTCAAGTAGCTTTTTGACTATCGCGTTTCTGATTTCCATTAAGGTATCAAACGGTGGAATCCTGTGGTAACCTTTCTTACGCCCCACAAAATATTCCCCGGTCTCTTCCGCGTTCCAAAAACCTTCTAAACTATCGATTTCGAACATCACCTTGTTACTTGTAACCTGGTAACGCACTTCTTCGAAAACGTGAAATTCGTACTCGGGACCTAAGTACACTTCATCGGCTACATCTTTGATGCTCTCGAGTGTCTTCTTGAGTATCGTTCTTGGATCATGTGGACAAGGTTTCATGTTTTCTGTTTCGTAGACATCGCAAATCATTGAAAGCACTTTATCTTCACCGTACGTCTCCACAAACGCAGTGTCCGGATCAGGAATGATAACCATATCGCTGTTGAATACTTCAGCGTAACCCAAATTTGAAGCATCTACGCCAACACCTTCGTGGAAAATTTTCTCCGAGAAGTTCGTCCTGGCCAACGTAACATGGCGCCATCTCCCCCACAAATCAACAACTTTCAAGTCGATGAAGTTTATATCCTCTTTTTCAACAAACTTCACCACTTGACTCGCATCCATAACATCTACCTCCTGACCATCCATGTTTGCTCAAAATTCCAGTAGTCTCGAGACTTTCCGTGAAAAATTCTAACCTTTTGACAAACTATTCACAAATAGGAAAAGGGACCTTACCATCTCTTCTAGCGGATTTAAAGAAGGAATTTTCTCTCTTGCAATAAAGTTCTCAAATACGCTCCTTTGTGCTCGCAACCAAGCTCGACTTTTTTGTACAAATGGTATAATCATAATAGCGTGGAAAAATGAAACCATCGAAAGTGATCGGGAGGGAACGTGCATGAAAGCTATAGTGCTGTGCGCTGGCAAAGGTACAAGACTCAGACCACTGACTTATACCACAGCTAAACATCTCATTCCAGTTGCAAACAAACCGGTTATCCTTTACACCATCGAGAAGATTAAAAGTGCTGGGATAACTGAGATCGGAATTATAGTTAGTCCAGAAAACAAGGAAGATTTCGAAAAAACACTCGGGGATGGTCACGAATTTGGAGTTCATCTCGCTTACATCCTACAACCAGAGCCGAAAGGTCTTGCACATGCTGTGAGCATGGCAAAGGAGTTTTTGGGTGAAGAAGAATTTCTCATGTATCTTGGGGATAACCTGATTTTGGACGATATTCGCCCATTTGTGAAAGAGTTCGAAGAGAAAAAGGAATTGAGCGCACTTATCATGCTATCACCGGTCAACGAGCCTTCAAGATTCGGAATCGCTGTGATGGAAAATAACCGCATCGTAAAGACGATAGAGAAACCTAAAGAACCACCTTCAAACCTTGCGATAATTGGTCTTTACTTGTTCAGAAAAGACATCTTCGAAGGTATTGCGAACATCAAGCCTTCCTGGAGAGGTGAGTACGAAATAACTGACGCAATAGATTGGCTTATCCAACATCGTGGAACGGTGGAAGGGCACATTATCTACGGTTGGTGGAAGGATACCGGAAAACCAGAAGACTTAATCGAGGCTAACCACAAGATACTTGATGAGGTAATTGAGGAGTTCAAGATAGAAGGTGTTATAGAAGCTACTTCGTCGGTCCACGGCAGAGTGAGTATAGGGGAAGGAACGGAGGTTGTCAACAGTGTCATCAGAGGACCGGTTATCATCGGAAAGAACTGCACGATTTCGAACGCATACATTGGACCGTATACCTCTATAGGTAACGGCGTTTTGATTGAAAATTGCGAAATTGAAAACTCCATAGTCATGGACGAAGTCAGGATCTCCAACTTTTCAGCCAGAATCGATTCATCCCTGATAGGCAAGAAAGTGGAAATCACGGAAATGGATGGTAAACCCAAAGGTGTGCAAATCATCGCCGGTGACTTGAGTAAAGTAATCGTTGCAAAGTAATTATTGCGAGAGAGTGGTGAAAATGCCAGCACGCCGCATAAAATTAATCGTCACCGACCTTGATGGAACCCTACTGAACGACGATAAGCACATTCCCGAGGAAAACATAAAGGCTCTTCGGGAAGCTATTGAAAGTGGTGTTCATGTCAGTGTCGCCACTGGACGTAACTTACATTCCGCCAAACCTTACGTGGAAGAATTGGGTTTAGATGTTCCCGTCATATTCCAAAATGGAGCATTCATCTATCAACCATTACAAGGGAAAATCATGCATCAGGTTCCACTCAAAAGCCAAATAGCGAAGAAATTCGTAGAATACTCAAGAAAAGAGGGACTGTTTTACATTCTGTACTCCTCCTTCCTCGATGAGTGTGATATGTACATCGATATGGATTATCAGGGAGCGTTTGAGAAATACCTGGAACAAAACGCATGGAGGTTGAACCGCGTAAAGGACGTGGTAGAATACTTAAAAACAAGCGACGAGGTCGCCGAGATAGCAATCGTAGGTGAAGAGGAACGTATATTGAAGGCCGTAAAAGGAGCCATCGACGGTTTCGAATCGGAAGTCAGCATTGTGAAGAACAATGTTTCGGGAGGCGAATCTTTTTACGAAGTCTTCGGGCCGAATTGTTCGAAAGAAGAAGCTTTGAAGTTCTTACTGAACTACTTTGGCGTGAAACTGGAGGAAACAATGTATTTGGGAGATAGCTTCAACGATATTGGAATGCTCAAAATTGTTGGTTTTCCTGTCGTTGTTGAAAATGCACACGAAGAGGTGAAACGTTACGCTCGATACATCACAAAGTCAAACAACGAGGCAGGTGTGGCTCACGCGATCAGGGAGTTGCTATTTAAATTTTAGGAACGCTTTGCGTTTGCTTGTGATATCACTTTTATTATTAGAAAGTCACTTTCTCGCGCAAAGCCAGAGGAGCGAGTTTTCCCACAAAATAATTTTTTTAATCGGGAATAGGAAAGCCGAAGAACTCGATCAATTCCTTCAAAATTCGGATTTCAATAAGTTAACACTTGAGGAAAGGGCCGATGTTATAATTGCTTACTCCGAACTTTATAGCTGGGGCAAAAAAGGTTTCGAATACTCGGCAAAGGCTTACGAACTTGCTGAAAATAGCATAAAAGCTTATCCAAATTTTTGGAAGTTCCATTATGCAATTGTTGTTGTTCTTTCGCACCGTGTTCAGAAGAACAACCTTCTTGCGATAACTCTTATTGGAAAGATAGACTATCACCTATCAGAGGCACTCAAGTACGGGATTGATCACTGGGAACCACATTTTTTGGCCGGGGTTAGATATCTCGAGGTACCCCTATTTCCAGATCTTAAAAAGGCGGAGGAGCTTTTGAAAAGAGCTCTAGAACTTGAACCTAACCATATTTTCACTTACGTAGTCTTGGGAAAACTTTACGAAAAGAAGGGAGATTTTTGCAAAGCTCTGGAGATCTACAACACGGCTCTGAAGCTCCCCATCCGTCCCGAATGGAAAATCGTCGACGAAGATGCCAAAAATGAAATTTTGAAAAGGATTCCGGAGGTGTCGAAAAAGTGTATCAAAAGATAAAGGGAACGGAAGATATTTACGGCAGTGAAATGAAGTACTGGTACTGGATAGAGAACAAGGCAAGGGAGGTTGCCATCAGATATGGCTATGAGGAAATAAGAACTCCCATCTTCGAAGACACGAAACTTTTTGTCAGAAGCGTTGGCGAAGATACGGATATCGTACAAAAGGAGATGTACACTTTTGAGGATAAAGCAGGTAGAAGCATAACACTTCGACCAGAAGGGACCGCTCCAGTTGTCCGGGCATTTGTTGAAAATGGCATGATAACACACGGTTTCCCTCAAAAGTACTTTTACATAGGTCCCATGTTCAGGTACGAAAAACCGCAATCCGGTCGTCAAAGACAGTTTCATCAATTCGGTGCCGAGATTTTTGGGAGTTATTCACCAATAGCGGATGCAGAGCTCATTCTTTTTATGGACAGATTCCTCAAAGAAATCGGTCTAATTGATTACGAAATTCAGATAAACACCCTGGGAGATTCCGAAGACAGGGCAAGATACCGCGAGGCGTTGAAAGAATATTACTCCAAACACCTGGACAACCTTTGCGATGACTGCAAGGCACGGTTTGAGCGAAATGTACTTAGACTACTCGACTGTAAAGTTGATGTGAAGTATGTTGAAAACGCTCCGAAGATTACAGATTTTCTTGGTGATGGTGCAAGGGAACATTACCAAAAGCTTAAGAGGTTCCTCGAGCAAAATGGTGTACAATTTGTTGAAAATCCAAGACTTGTACGGGGACTGGATTACTATAACAGAACAGTTTTCGAAGTTCACCACAAACGTCTCGGTGCGATGAGTGCAATAGCTGGTGGCGGAAGGTACGATAACCTGATTAAAGAAATAGGCGGAAAAGAAGTCCCCGCACTCGGATTTGCCGCTGGTATTGAGCGACTCATATTGAGTTTGAAAGCGGAAAACGTTGAAGTTGACGAGATTGGTCGTAACATCGTTTACGTAACCTATATGGGTGGCGACGACGTGAAAATTGAAGCGCTTAAACTTGCCGAACAACTTCGAAAGGCTGGTATCCCCACCGGACTGGACCTAATGGAACGAAGCATAACTGCACAACTAAAACATGCTGCAAGACTTAGGGCAAAGTATTGTGTAATCATAGGAGAAGAGGAACTCGAGCGTGATGTAGTAATAGTGAAGAACATGGAAACCGGAGAACAGGTAGAATTTGAAAAAAGTTTCGTTGCAAGTGGACTGAAGGATATGATAAACGAATGAAAAAAGGAGGCCAGATTGCGTCTGACCTCCTTTTTCAGTAAACGTTTGGCTGGGAGGGGAGGATTCGAACCTCCACTAGCGGATCCAGAGTCCGCCGTCCTGCCGTTAGACGACCTCCCAAAAGCCGAGGATATTTTATCACTGTATTTGCCTTTTGTCAATTACTCATCGGCGGTTCCAGGAGGGAAGATGATGAAGGATTCTAAAGACGTTAAATACGTTATCATCCAGGCTGGTGGGAAAGGAACGAGGATGGGGAAATACACCTACAACAAACCGAAAGCATTGGTATCCGTTTTTGGCATGCCGATGATACTCCAAGCACTGAAGGTCTTCAAGCATTCAAAGGTTATAATTATTGCCGATTACAAGTACGAAGTAATGCGCGATTATCTGTTAACCTTCGCAAAAGACTACAAATATACACTGGTACGCTCTTTCAAGACCGGAACATGTGCAGGACTCAGAGAGGCACTCAAGTACGTACCAAGTGGTGAAAAATTCTTGCTCGTTTGGAGTGATTTGTTCTTACCGGATGATTTTGAACTAACCATCGAGGATGGGAAAAACTACGTTGGACTCTCCGGTACATTTCGCTGTCGCTGGTCCTTTGTCGACAACAGGTTTGTGGAAGAGCCGTCCATGGAAAACGGCGTGGCTGGTTTTTTCATCTTTTCTGATAAGGGCCTAATATCAGACGTTCCAGAGGAAGGAGAGTTTGTGAGATATTTGTCGGAGAAAAAGATAAAGTTCGAAAGTTTTGTTCTAAGTGGCGTGAGGGAATTTGGAACGATCGAGGAGTATGAGAGGCTTTTTAAAGAAGGGGTTTCCCGTCCATTTAATAGGATTCTCATTGAAAACGACTTGGTAAAGAAAATACCAGTTGATGAGAAAGGAAAGACTCTCTGGGCAAAAGAGGTTGAATGGTATAGATTCGTTTCAGAGAGAGGCTACAAAAGGATACCGCAGGTTCTCGGCTTCGAACCGCTGACGATGAAAAGAATAGAAGGGATACATCCGTTTGAACATCAGCCTTCTCCAAAAATTTTGGAAAACATAATCGGTGCATTGGAAGAACTCCACAATCTTACCGAAACGATCGAAGCGGATAGAATGAGTCTTGACAAAGAATACTTTATCAAGACGTTTGAAAGGCTCTTCCAAGTTGTTCACCTAATTCCACATGCTCAAAAGCGTGAATTTACTGTAAACGGAATAAAAGTCATTAATCCGCTGTTTATTAAGGACGAAATCGAAAGCATGCTCAAAGAGATTTACCCAGAAAAGTTCATGGTCATACACGGGGATCCGACATTCTCTAATACACTTGTGTCCGTTAACGAGGAAGTCTTCTTCATAGATCCGCGTGGTTATTTTGGATACACGAGCATTTATGGCGATCCTGATTACGACTTTGCAAAAGTGTACTACAGCGTTGTGGGAAACTACGACATGTTTAACCGAAAGAAGTTCACACTGAAGATTGACGAAAAAGGCGTCGAGCTGGAAATAGCCGACAACGGATACTCGAAGTTTGAACGTGAGTTCTTTGAGTTGGTGGGAAATGAAAAGATTTGGAAGATAAAACTACTCCACGCCATAATTTGGCTCTCACTCACTACTTATGCATGGGATGACTACGACATGATATGTGGAGCATTTTACAACGGGGCTTTAAAATTGAAGGAGGTATTGAAAGAATGTTGAACCACCTTGATGGGCAATTGCGAGCCTTGCAGAAAATCGTTGAGCGTCTTGACAGAAACAAGTTGGAGGTACTCTTGCAAGACATGGTCTCAACTGTAAAGAACGGGGGCAAGATCATTGCAACCGCACTTGGTAAAAACGTTCCGATTTGCGAGAAATTCATCGGGACCTTAATTTCCCTTGGAATTCCCAGTTACTTTTTACATACAAACTCCGCGGTACATGGTGACTTAGGAGCCGTCGGCCCTTCGGATTTAGTTTTAGTGTTGAGTAAGAGCGGGGAAACGGAAGAATCTATCTACCTATACGAGCACTTGGAACGGAAAGGTGCGAACGTATACGTACTCACGTATAACTGCAATAGTACGCTCGCAAAGATTTCGAAAAACAAGATATGCCTTTATTTAGAACACGAAGGGGATCCGTGGAACATAGTTCCCAACAACTCCACGATCGGCTACCTCTTTATCTTACAAGCACTTGCGATGGAGCTGATTGACAGACTCCAGATTCCATTGAGCGTGTTCAAAGAGAATCATCCCGGCGGTGCGATCGGAAAAAAATTGAGAGCTTTGGGGGACGGACGATGAAACTAAGACTCTCCACTTTGGGAAAGACTTGGCTGATAGATTTGGATGGTACACTCGTGAAACACAATGGATATCTCTCGGGAAAGGACGAACTTCTTCCAGGAGTACGTGAGTTTTTTGAAAAAATCCCGGAAGGAGACACCATAATCATCCTCACATCGAGAAAAGAAGAGTATAAAGAGATGACCGAAAAGTTCTTACAGGATAACGGAATAAGGTATGACATGATAATTTTTGGTCTCCCACTGGGTGAACGTATACTCATAAATGATGAAAAACCCGGCGGACTAATCACTGCGCACGCTGTTTCGGTAAAACGCGACGGTGGACTGTCCGAGCTGGAACTGGAAATTTCCGAGGACTTATAACTATTTGACCTTTTCAACTTTTTTTCTCAAAAACGAAAGAATTTGGTAAAACAACCTTAGCAAGAAAATCAATAATCTTCTCGGCTTGTTGTATCCCTTTCCGTATCCAAAGTTGATTATGGGTCTTAGTAGTTTACTACCGCCTGCGTTGTGAACGACGGGGATGAGTTTTCCATCCCTATAGAAAAATTTTGAGTCACGTATCCAGTACCTCTCTCCAGCCGTAACGGGAATAAAGTTGTAGCCGATGTCTAACTCGCACAGAAGTCCTTTTCGATGCAAAATGTAGTTCAGCAAAACTGTCTCGAGCCCCCAGCGGTAGAGGTTCAAAGTTACTGACTCCATCTCCGTAACGAGGTCGATAAAAAGATGCACTGGAAACAGCATGAAACCTACGTTTATTAGAGGTTTGCCCCTTAATATGGTCTTAACCTCTGTCAAATTCAAAGTTGTGTCACCTGGTTTTATTAAAAGATCCATATTGGGTGAAACTCTCTCCCGAACAGCACGAACCTTGTCCTGACAAAAATTAAACAGATGAGAGATGTCGGACTGGATTATCAAATCACCACTATCGCAAATCAAAACCTGTTCGTAATTGCCACTGGAATTCAATAAAAAGTCGCGTACCTCAAGGAACCTTAGGTTGTTTATAAGACCATCCTTTCTTCTTGCCAACCAAATACTGACCTCTTTTGCTCTGAGTAAATCTTTTGCTTCAAGAGATAGGCCGTAGTCAACAACCAAAATTTCCGTATTATTAAGAGCCACGTTTTCCCTCAGAGAAGTTAGCCAATGACTGATCAAAAACTTTTCAATCTTCTCATTTGCAGCTGTAACTATAAGGTATTTTCTGCTCAAAGGAATCCTCCTTTTTCATTTTTTCACATCACCTTATAATCCTATCGACAAGTCCAACAGCTCTCAACAAAAAATAAGAAATGAAAGGAGATATTTTGCAAAAGCGCCTTACCAAATCGATCCTTCTTTGGAACTTTGTTTTAGGCTTAAAATCTTTTAAGAACATGTCAAATTTTGATTTAATTTCCTGCCTACTCAGGAGTTCCCGCCACTTCTTGTAAGGATATCCGTTATACGCTAAACCTCCAAGACTCCACACGTACATAAACGGCAGAACTTCATTTTCAATAACTCGAGCAATTTCCTCCTCACCACGGCTTTTGAAAAAGGCTTGCAATCTTTTGACAGAAGCAACGTTGTGAAAGATTGCCAACGTCGAGGTTTTAGTAACGGAATCACCCCTGGAAACGGCGTTGCAAATCACACTGTCAACAAAGAAAACCTTTTTTGCAAAGTACAGAGCTTTAGCGATGAACTCGTTATCTTCACCAAACCTCGCTCCAGGTTTGAAATAAACGTTGTTCTCCCTTAGAAAGTTGGTTTGAAGCAAAGCAGAGTTACAACCGATGTGAATCTTGCCCAATAAAAACTCCGTAACGGCCCGTCTATAGTCTGCAACTTTCCAATCGACCTCGTACATATCATCGTATCTGTAAAGCTTCCGCCCAAAGGTGGTAATCACATCCTGCTTACCAAAAGTTATTAAAGCATTCTCTTCCTCACAAGCCGTTATCAAAAGCTCTATAGCTCTCTTCTCCAATAAGTCGTCACCATCTAAAAGTTTTAAGTATTTACCTTGCGCCAGAGCAATTCCCACGTTTCTCGCAACGCTCACACCTCTGTTGGGCTGCGAAACTATTCGGTAAGGTATGTCCCCAGATTTTAAAACTTTTCTTGCCACCTCTTCAGTGTTGTCAGTGGAACCATCGTTGACCAATATGATTTCGAAATTTCTGTAAGTTTGATTTAAGACGCTCTCAAGTGTTTGCAAGATGTACTTTTCAACGTTGTACGCTGGTATGACTATCGAGACTAAGTGATTATTAGGCAACTCCAATCAGCCCCTATCGCTTGATATCACTACCTTTTATCCATCTTCACGATCAATAATTCTACCTGTTTTCAATAACTTCCGAATCAACCTTAAGTCACCAACCAACACCCTTTTTACCATCGATGGCAAATGGTCGATAATGAGCACGATTACTGCCATGGTCAGCGCAAAATGTAGGAACCAGTACTTGGAAACAAAAACTTGAACCATATCGAGGCTTTCAAGAAACGGTAGGTACAAAAAAGCCAGGAGAACCCCGATTACACCATGGTAAGGTAAAATAAAGAGCGCATTCAAAGCTATCTTCTCAAGCCAGCTCTTTAAGCGACTCTTTGTTAGTAACTGTCCAAGGTAAACACCAACAATGATCATGGCCACTTCACCAACGTAGGCCAGTGCTACATTCCCGAAATCGTGTGTATACCACGAAACCTCACCGTTGCAGAAAGACACAAGCAGCAGAACAACAAAAGTTCCAAGGAGCCAAAAGACGTTCGGTTTTAACCCCCGCTTTCGAAATCGGTAACCCAACTCCACAAAAGGTAAACCTAGAAACGCCGATCCCAATCTGAAGAAAAGAGGGTTCGTTACGAACGGTCTAATTAAGATTGATAAGAGAAGAATGCTCGAAAAAAGTATGCCGTTTTTCAAACGATTTTTTATCACAGCATAGAGAACATCGGCTGAAAACAACGTGGCAAGAAACCAGATTGGAGCGACTATTACGGCAATCTCATCCCCTTTTGACACACTCGCAACAAACAAGTTCAAGAAGTAGGATAATCGTTCGTGGCTCAAAAACTTCGCGGGAGAAAATATAACAAAAAGCGTCGTACCTATGAGCCCCGCGGTATAGTACGTTGCTATTAACTGAATCCGTGACCGGATAACTTCCCATGGCTTCCTCTCTTTCCACTGATAACCGCGAATGAAGAAAAGCGTTGGAATACCATAGCTTAAGGGAACAACTACAAATTTTGGTGCAGAAGTGTGCATCATCACAACTAAAACGAGGATGAATCCCTCAAGCACAAGAACATTTAGCTGTTGTTTTCTTGACTCTGTTCCCATTCAGCTCCACGCCTCTTCTAACGTGTTTTAGATTTTGATTTCGTTAAAGTTTTCCTTTATCACGTTCAGCAATTCGATCGTTTGTTTTACGTTGCTGAACACGGAATTGATTTCGTCAAGAAACCTCTGGATTGACGCACTTATTTCCTCCGCAGTTGCCGAACTTTCTTCCGATATCGCAAGTAAGTTCTGTATGCTGGTGGTAATATTCTCCAATTTCTCAGTTTCGTGGTTCAAAGTTTCGATCAAGGCGTTTAACTGCTTGGTAATGTTGGAAATTATCTCGCTGGACTCTTTGCTCTTATTCGCACTACTTGAAAGTTCTTCAGACTGCCTTTTCAATTCTTCGTAACCTTTCAAAACACTCTTGCTCAGTTCGGCAATACCATTGGAAACGGTCGTTAAGAATTGCGAAATTTTATTCGCCGAAGCTTTACTCTCTTCGGCGAGCTTTCTTATTTCGTCGGCGACTACGGCAAAACCTCTTCCCGCCTCACCACTCCGTGCAGCCTCAATCGCGGCGTTCAACGCAAGGAGATTCGTCTGTTCAGCAATGCTCATAACGGTGGTGGCTATATCCTGGATCGCGCTCGCCTGGTTTCTCAATTCCTCGCTTTCTTTTGCAACCCTTTCAAAGTCCTTGCTCATGTTCTGCATTCCAGTTGCTGAAGCTTCAACGCTCCTTGCCGCATCAATGATTTTCTCAACGGCCATGTTTAGATTTTGGATTATTGCGTTCTGCTCGGTAATAGTTCTTGTGATGGTATCCACGTTGGAACTGACGGCCTCGGAGATTCTCTCGGCGTCATTGCTAATTTGAACGGCTGTATCGGCCACCTGCGTGGCGAGGTCCTTCATCGTATCGATTTGCTCCTGCACGGCGTTGGCTGATTCAAGCGTTTTCTTCGCAAAATTCATAATTTCTTCGGTATCACCCTGCAAACCAAGCAGGAACTCTCTGAGCGAATAAAGGGCCTCCGTGTTGGCTTTCGAAACTTCTTGGAAATCTTCGTCTCCAGATATTGTGATGATACTGTTGAAGTTCTTCTCCTTGTATAGTTGAACCATCTCTTTCGTAGCATCAAGTCCTTTCTTGAAATCTCTTAATCCGAGGACTATCGCCACTCCAGTTACACCCGCAGTTAAAATCGCGTTGAGCAGTGGGCCGAAAAATCTTGAAAAAAGGAGGCTTAGAACAAAGACGAGAGCGGGAGCAATGAAGGCATAAGCGGTCAGCATCCTTCGAACAAGTCCGAGCGCTATCGCACGGTAAAGCTTTAAAACCACGCGCTTACCGTATGGCTTTGTGGAAATCACCTTAACTTCAATGAAAGAACCGCTGCTGGTGGCACCTTGGTTCAATATCTCTACCTTCAATGGATCATTGAAGAACTCCGAAGCTCCTTTTAGTAATCCAAGGAAATAACTCCGAAAGTCTCTCGACGATTCGTACCTGACTATAGCCGTACGCTCGTCAACATAGTTGAAAATGATTCTCGGCGGTTTTGCACCTTTTATCCTTCGAGTTAAAGCCCTATGAACACTGTCCATGGCACTTAAGAATGACATACAACCTTCTTTTTTGAAGTAACCAGGATAGAACGAGTGGAACGTTCTGATGTTGTTGTACCCCGTTTCCTCCCAAAGTTGTTCGTACGTTTTCCCAACTCTCTGCGCAAGTGCCTTTGAAAATCTCACAACAAGCTCATCGGGTACATCGTTGCTTGGGACAAGGAGCTTTGAGGTATCTAAGTTAAACTCCTTGACCAGACTTTCCACAACTGATTCACCGTAAAGCTTCTTCCAAGTCGAAAGCCATACACTCATTACAAAGCTTTTCATGAACGTCCCTCCCCTTTAAAAGTCGTTAAGAAATTGGCGAAAGAAACTCTCGATTATCATTATATCATATGTCAAACCAACCATTTACTATTCTGCCCTCTTCTTAGCTTGTAACTTTTTTGAAGTCTTAAGTTCGTACATCGCCTTGTCAACGTCGCGAAGCGTATTTCGTAAGTTCCCGGAGAAACGTACTACACCAAACGAAAATTGTGGCCTCAATTCATGTGAGCTAGAGAAATCCTTTAAAATAATCTGAACAATTCGCTCAGCAACACTTGGCTCGCAGGATTTTAGAACCACCAAAAATTCGTCTCCTCCCATCCTCACGATGAGGTCGGATTTCCTAACGTTACGTTTGATAGATTCGACCAGTGATTTCAGCACCATGTCCCCAACGTCATGACCGTAGTTGTCATTTATTTCTTTGAAGTTGTCCAGATCTATGTAAACAAATGTATCTTCTTCGGTGAACGTCTGCTCAGTCAGAATTCCTCTGTTGTAGGCTCCGGTGAGCTGATCAGTGAGGCTCCTGGTATGTGCAATCGTTAGTTTCACGAGTAGCTCCCTGTAATCTTGTACCAAAGTGTAGGAAAATCCCGCAAAGAGTGATGCGACACCAAAATTTGATAGGAGTTTGAGATTCAACGATAAAAACATCACGATACCATCGTGAACAATTGTAAGAACAAAGAAAGACACAAAGCCAAATAGAACCCTGGATGAACTTTTGATAGTTTCAAGAAACACGAATCCGGCGTTGAAAAAAAGAGAAACTGCAACCAAGTTGGTGAGTATCTTGAATGAATAGTTGGTCGGAGGTATCCACAGGATGAACGCTAGGATTAAGTTAGCAAGGATGAAAAGTTTGTAAGCGAACTTCTTTTCTATTCCAAAATACGAAAATCCAAGTATCAAGAATGCAAAACCAAGGTAAGCGGACGTTACGAAGAGCTTACGCGCAATGAGGAACGAAGTAGGATTTCCAAGAGAATAAAATTGTACCAAATCGAACATCCAAATAGCTCCGAAAATACTTGCTATTCCGAGGTACAGGTACGATTTTTTCCGCTCACCAGTCAGTGTGGCTGAAATTATCAGTAGCACAGTACCTATTGTCGTGGAAAGCCCTATGGTTATGTTCAATAAAGTGTTTGTCAGAAAATAGAGTATGCTGAACTTCTTTGCCCCTTGCTCGTCAACAAGAAACGCTCCAAAATCAATGCCAAGTTCGTATATACCGCTCATCACTATCGCGATTTCTTCGGCATCAGGAGGCAACTCAAAAAGGAACGGTTGGTACCAGAAGTGCCCGGTACGCTTTTCGTGAAGTCCCACACTGCCAGCAAAATGTCCGTTTACGTAGACGCGGAGGTAGGAACAGTCGGCCTGTGGGATGTAAAGATACCTGGATTTTTTCAAATCTTCAGGTACTCGAGTATCATCTATTTTTGTGCGAAGTAGAATCGTGGTCGGTGCTCTCAAAGTCACGTAGAATTTCTGAAGGCTTTCCCCTTGGCTTGAAAGTACTTGTGCACGGTCTTCAACAACCTGCCAACTTAGAAGTGCCGAACTCTCAAAGCTTATGGACCAAAAAAATAAAAAGAAGAGAGTCGTAAACGCAACAATTGAAAGTAATAATGCCACAAGGTAATATCTTAGATACCCCATACATCTACTCTCCGTAAGAACCCAACTGTTAAGAATTTTGGTAACCACAATGTGTTAAGTATCGCAAATATTCACCCGAACAAATATTATTATACCCCATCTTAGAAAGGTTTGGAACAATTCTTGTAATGAAATACAAAGTACGGCCTTTTTCGTCTTTTAAGAAAGGTCGATAGAGTATTTTCAAACAAAAGCTGCGACATCGCTCCAGAAAATAACATTTAAAATCAAGGATAGGAAATTCTTCTTCATCGTGTTCGCTTTCACAAGATTTTTGACGTTTTAGTTCAAAGCAAGTACTTGTGGCTTTCCGGATGTATGGCACAAACTACTTAACAGGGGACTTTGCCTTTCCCGCAGGTGTGAGGCTCAAGCCAGACCTACGTAATTGTGGAGTGTGTGTCCCCGTGAAAGCCAACCCTGAGCCGGTAGGAATCATATCCCTTTTAGGGTGTTGGGAGTGGGTTAACAGATACTTTGTCAAAGTAAAGTATGCATTAAGTACGGACAGGCTGAGCCAAGACAAGATTTCATCGTTAAAATTTGCTTTTCAGTAAGTGATAAAAAGTGCCCCTAGTGCGAATTAAAAACCTCGTGGAAGTTCCACCGAGGTTTGAAGTTTTCACTTGGTTACTCCGCTTTAGATTTTATAAATCAAGCGTATTTAGAGAGCTCGGAAATGATTTCGTCAAGCTTTACCTCCACACCGCACTTCTGCAAACTCTCTGGTATCTCTTTTATCTTGTGCTCTTTCCCTTTAAGTCACAGCAGATGCTTGTTGAATCTCAAGGCTACCCCCCTATTCATTCTCATCTCAAAATCTCAAATCTCCAAAGGTTGCTTACCTTCCAAAACTCTTAAAAACCTGCTTTCTACAGTGTCCCAATTGACCACGTTCCAAAAGTTATCAATGTACAAGTCCCTCCTGTTCTGGTACTTCAGATAGTACGCATGCTCCCATACATCGAGACCGAGAAACGGTAGGTGACCTTTCATTATAGGATTGTCTTGGTTCGGTGTTGAATAGATAATTATCTTACCTTGCTCGTAAATAGCCCATGCCCAACCGCCACCAAATCTTGAAAGTGCAACTTGCTTAAAGATCTGTTTGAAGTTTTCAAAGCCGTGATAGCCCCGTTCAATGTACTCCATCAGTAATCCCCTTGGAAGTGCCCCGTCGTTTTTCTTGAGTTGCGGCCACCAAAATGTGTGATTGTAATGTCCTCCACCGTTGTTCTGAACAACAACGCGAATATCCTCAGAAAACTGGTTTAGGTTTTGAAGTAGCCACACAAGAGATTTTTCAGCAAGTTCCGGATATCTTTCGACAACCGCGTTCAAATTTTTCACATACCCCGCGTGGTGACCATTGTAATGCACATCCATGGTTCGAGCATCGATGTACGGTTCGAGAGTTTCGTATCCATAGCTCATCTTGGGCAGTTTGAACATAAATATCACCCTTGAATAAATATAGACTTAGTTGTACCTAATTGATTTATATATTACAACTATTGCTCCTTATTTGTCAAGAGGGAAAAATTAAAAACGATAAAGTTCGTGTTCTGCAAAATCCTCCGCTGCGAGAATAGTAGTTCAAAATGCTTCCGTAAAATCTCATCATGAAGAGAGCTGAAATATTCTCTGGTAATATTTTTGATGCGCTAGTTTTTACCACATTTTGAACTGGAACATACAGTGCAACAGCGATATAACGCATTACATCTCCACCAACCCTCTCTTGATGACCAATCGCCTTTCCATAATTTATCTCTTTAACTGTCCGGACCGTATGAAATCAAGTCGCGAGTAAATCACACCCGCTTGAAATCAAGCCCCGTCAAAATAGCTAGTACGCACCAAGACTAATATATGCAGGGGCACACGTCACCTTTTCCCTTTGCAATCCGCTAATTCTTTTCCGCAACTTTATATAGTGTAATAGAAAAACCTTCTCCCAAACTGATTTCAAAACAAGTTTTGTTTTACTTAGTATAAACGAAGGTGTGATATAATCATAGTGTATAAGTTGAAAAAATCTATACGGAGGGAGCTAACGGTGAAATCAACAATCGTTGCTCGAGGATTAACAAAGAAATTTGGTGATTTCGTTGCTGTGGACAACGTGAATCTCGATGTCAAAGAAGGCGAAATTTTCGGCTTTCTTGGGCCAAACGGGGCAGGTAAGACAACAACAATAAAGATGCTTACGGGTACACTAAAACCAACTAGTGGAAAAGTACAAATCCTCGGACTGGACATGGACGAGCATGAAATAGATATTAAACGCATGATCGGAGTCGTACCAGACGAACCAAAGATTTACGAACACCTTAGGGGATACGAATTCCTTGAATTTGTTTCAGCCATCTTCAAAACCAACTTTTCCGACGTTCGTCAGCGAATTGAAGAGCTTTGCAATGCTTTTCAAATAGATTACCTGGATAAATTGGTTTCTGAGATGTCACACGGTATGAAGCAAAAGTTGATGCTTGTGTCGGTACTGATGAGAAAACCGAAAGTTCTCTTCCTGGACGAACCCACCGTCGGACTCGATGCAAAAAGTGCGCGTGTTCTTAAGGAACTACTGAAAAAGTACTCAAACGAAGGTACAACGATTTTTATGACGACACACATCTTGGAAATTGCCGAGAAGATGTGTGAAAGAGTTGCTATAATAAACAGGGGAAGAATAATAGCCGAGGCTACAGTTTCGGAATTGAAAAACACTTATAAAGCTTCCCTTGAGGACATCTTTTTACAGTTAACAGCCGAGGAGGATATAAGAGAAATAGTGGAGAACTTATGAATATTTTCATTTGGAAGTGATGATGATGCATCTGAGAAAAATGCGTAGTATCCGAAGGTGCTTGAAGATAACTACTGTAATTGCGACGGTTCTTATTTTGTATATCTTCTCGATCTTGGGATTTATAGTAAGAGAGATCGAGACCTTCGAAAGCATCTACACCGAGCTGCGAAGTTGCTTTTCACTTGTCAACGAAGTAATTGCAGGTCGTCAAAGTCTCGATAAACTCCTTCCGATGATGGAAAGGTTCGGATACGACCCTACGCGTTACCTTGAACTATTGAAAGCTTTTGAGAAATCAAGTATTCCAAGGGAGGATGTCATCGTAGAGATTAGAAACTTCGCAAATTCTTTGAGAAAGTACGAATTAGAAAAACTTCGATTGCACAATGTAACTGTGAAAAGTGCATACGTGTTCCTGATAATAGGTTCAATCATCATTCTACTGCTCCTCGCGATATCAACTAATCGTGTAAAGAAATACATTGTGAAGATTTTGGGCAAAGTCAAAGAGATTTCCGACAACATATACATTTCAACAATACCCGTGGGAAAACCGGAGTTCCTTGAAGATTTTTATGTCAACCAATCAATCGAAAGCATTAACCTCGTTCAATCGATATACGATGCCTTCAAGCATGCGCCCATAAATACCTCTATCGAAGACTTCATCTTCACAGTTGGACCATATCTTTGTAGCCTGTTCAATTCTCAGCGATTCTCGGTAGCTCTTATAGATTGGGAAACCGAACAGGTCATCGCCGAGGTTGCTTACATTTCCAAACCGGAAGTCAAACCGCGTCTAATCGCAGGCTTCACAGAAAAATTATATGAAACATCACTTGGAGAGATGATAAAGAGCAGTCAAATGACCCGAATCATTAACAACCTTTCCGAAAGGTACGAAAAAACAAGATCGCTAAGCACCAAACTTATTCTCGACGAAGGCTTCCGTTCGAATCTTACCGTTGTCGCCACAATCAATAGTCGTCCGTTTGGATTTTTCTTCCTTTCTTCGGAAAGAGAAAACAACTATACCGAACAAGATGCAAAATTATTTTCATCGATTCTGAATATCCTGTCCTACAGACTTTTCTACTCACTCACCATACAACGGTTGCTCTCACATTTTGGCAACAGTCTTGTGAACTTGGTCGAGTTCAAAGACAATGAAACCGGGAACCACATCAAGAGAGTTTCCCTCTATGCAAAGCTGGTTGCTGAAGAACTTGCGCTCCATCCGAAACTTATCCGTGAAATCTACGAATTCTCTCCACTTCACGATATTGGAAAGGTTGGTATTCCCGATTCCATACTCCTAAAACCCGGAAAACTTGATCCGGAGGAATGGGAAATCATGAAGACCCACGTTGAAAAAGGAGTGAGAATTATCGAGGAGTTTCAACAAAACGCACGAAACATCATGGAGCCAAAGAGCTTAGAGACCATGAAAAACATTATCGCAGACCACCATGAGCACTGGGATGGAAGAGGATATCCCAAAGGAAAAAAGGGCGAGGAAATTAGCATTGAAGGTAGGATAGTGGCCCTTGCGGATGTCTTCGATGCGTTGACAACGAAGCGTCCGTATAAAGAAGCGATACCGTTTGACGAAGCTGTGAAGATTATCCAAGAAGAAAGTGGAAGTCATTTCGATCCACACGTTGTCGAGGCCTTTGTTAAGAGGATAAGAGATGTTAAAAATATTTATGAGGCTCTAAAGGATTAAAAAACGGGAAGGCATCGGCCTCCCCGTTTTAATAGCCTGTTTCTCACAGAGCTTCTATTTCTTTTATTAACCGCTCCACCAAGAGTATTCCGACTCTTTCCTGCGCCTCGAACGTGGAAGCACCGATGTGTGGAGTTGCAACTACGTTCGGTAAGGCCAGCAACTTCTGTCTCAACTCGTCTGTTGGTGGTTCGACTTCGAAAACATCAAGACCTGCTGCGTAAACTTTGCCAGTCACGAGTGCTTCGTAGAGATCCGCCTCGTTAATTATCCCGCCACGAGCTGCGTTAATTATGATGACCCCATCTTTCATCTTTGCAAAAGTTTCTTTGTTTATCATGTTCTTAGTCTCAGGTGTGAGCGGTACGTGAATGGTTATGTAATCGCTTTCCCTGTAAATCGTCTCAAGGTCAACCAGTTCAACGGATGCATCCGTTTCTTTAACAAACGGATCGTACGCGAGTACCCTCATATCAAAAGCAAGGAGTCTCTTGGCAACTTCACGACCGATGTTTCCAAAACCGATTATACCAACCGTTCTTCCGAAAAGTTCGTGACCTTCAAGTTCCTTTTTTGTCCACTTTCCGTTCTTGAGATCGATCGTTCCGCGGGCAATGTGCCTTGAGCAGGCTATCATCAACCCAATCGTGAGTTCAGCAACGGAAACGCTGTTCGCACCTGGTGTGTTGAGTACCTTAATACCTTTCGCTTCCGCAGCTTTGACGTCTATGTTGTCTAGACCGGTACCAGCACGACCTATCATCTTTAGCCTCGTACCCGCTTCGATAATGTCCGCAGTAACCTTTGTGGCACTTCTCACGATCAGTATGTCAACTTCCGGTATGATTTTCAAAAGTTCTTCCTTCTCGTAATGCTGAGATGTAACCTCGACGTTTGGTAAGGATTTTAGCCTTTCGGTAGCTTGTTTATCGAGAGGATCATTCACATGTATCCTCAGCATTATTTCACCAACCCTTTGAAGAGAACTTCCTCGGCCGCGAGCACACCTTTTCCAATCTGCACTTTGTATCCTAGTTCAGCGAGTGCAAATTCTAAGGCCGTTATACCGGTGATTATATCAAACGGTGTTAGGTATCCAAGGTGCGAGATTCTGAAAATTTCATCTTTCATCGGTTCCTGACCAGCTGCTATTGTAACACCATATTTGTCCCTCATGAGCTTTGTCAGTTTACTCGCCGGTATTCCCTCCGGTGAGTTGACGGCCGTCAGGACGTTACCTGGCCTTTCGGAGAAGAAGCTCAAACCGAGTTCCCTAACTGCAGCCCTCGTTGCCTCACCATAGAGTCTGTGCCTTTCCCAAATGTTTTCTATTCCCTCCTCTTTTATCATCTTTACCGCCTTGTTCAGCATGTAAATCAAATTAACAGCCGTTGTCCACGGATTATCCGGAGAGCTCTTCTTGTACTGCCTTAAATCAAAGTAATACCTGCTGTTGGTACACTTCTCAACCCTCGCGTACGCCTTGTCGTTGATCGCTATGAACGCAAGACCGGGAGGTAACATCCAACCTTTCTGTGAACCTGAGACAACAACGTCAACTCCCCACTCGTCCATCTTCAACGGCTCGGCAAGTAGCCCACTGACTGCGTCTGTAACGAGGATGACATCAGTATCCCTTGTTAATTTTGCGATGTTTTCAAGATCAATAACCGTACCAGTTGAGGTTTCACTGTAAGTTGTGAAGACAACCTTTGCGTCCGGGTGTTCCTTCATAGCCTTTTCGATCATCTCAGGCGTGACCGCTTTACCCCAGTCGAGCTTTATTTCAACGACGTTCACGTTGTAAGCTTGTGCAATTTTTACCCATCTTTCACCGAATTTACCCGCGTTCACAATGATGGCCTTTTCACCAGGGCTGACGAGGTTGACAACGGCCGTTTCAAGAGCACCCGTTCCAGAAGCCGTCAGAACGTAAACGGGGTATTTTGTTTGAAAAACGTACTTACAAAGCTCAAGTGTCTCCTCCAGGATCTTTACAAATTCTGGAGTCCTATGGTGAATTGTCTCTTTTGCACCTTCCAAAAGTATCTCGTGTGGCACAGGTGTTGGACCCGGTGATAATAACAGGTACCTCTTAACCATCCGGTTCCCTCCTCATCAAAAAGTTTTGAGAAACGCCATCAAAGATTGCAAAGTCATTTTCAAATACCTCAAGATTCATTTTACAACTCGCGTAAAACAATGCCAATATCCTCGCTGATGAAATTTTTTGCATGCAAAGATTTGCAACTTGCAAAAACTATGATTTTCTTCTCTATGCTTAGCAAAACGATTTAAAACTCACGAGGTCCTGTTTTGAACTTTGGCACGTTTTTGCTATTATAAGTTTGGAACACGAAAAATCCTAACCTTGATGAGGGAGCGTGGTAGTACATGGATATCGAGTTAAAGCTTTCGGAAACAGGAAAAAATCTGAGATCATCACTCATCCGGGAGTTGCTAAAATACGCATCAATACCTGGTTCAATTTCGTTCGGTGGAGGCGTTCCGGATCCAAACACGTTTCCTAGGCACGAGCTTGCCGAGATTGCGAGAGAGGTAATTGAAAAAGAATACGCGTATACCCTTCAGTACAACACCACCGAAGGTGATGATGAACTGGTTAAGCAAATTGTAAAACTGCTCGAGAGAATGTACGGAATAACGGGAATAGACAGACCAAACATACTATTTACGACGGGTTCACAACAGGCTCTTGACTTACTTGCACGCGTGTTTCTTGATAAGGACAGCATCTGTATCGTCGAATTTCCCGTCTACCTAGGTGCAGCAAGCGCATTCCGAATGATGTTCCCGCAGTTCATCACAATCCCCCTCCGAGACGATGGAATGGACGTTGATTACTTGGAAAAGAAACTTAAAGAACTTGACAGTGAGGGAAAAATCAAAAATGTGAAATTTATATACACAGTCCCGAACTTCCATAACCCCGCTGGTGTAACAATGAGCCTCGAGAAGCGAAAAAGACTTATAGAATTAGCCGAAAGGTATGATTTGCTTATAGTCGAGGACGACCCGTACGGTATGCTCAGGTTTGAAGGTGAGCACCTACCAGCGCTTTATAAACTTGCAGGTCCTGAAAGGGTTGTTTTACTCAACACGTTCAGCAAGATTCTCACTCCCGGACTGAGGATAGGAATGATCATTGGACGTTCCGATATTGTTAGAAAGGCAACGTTGGCAAAGCAAGCTGCGGATCTTTGTAGTCCGAGTTTGAACCAGAGGATCGCGGCAAGGTACCTTGAACGCTACGACTTATTTGAACAACTCAAACCTGGAATCGAACTTTACAAACGTAAAAAGGACGTCATGATGAATGCTCTTGAGGAAGAATTTGCAGATATCAAGGGCGTTCACTGGGTCAATCCGCAAGGTGGTCTCTTTACGTGGCTGACACTTCCAGATGGTTTTGACACGATGGACATGTTCGAGATTGCCAAAGAGAAGATGATTTACTACATCCCAGGGCAAGCGTTCACAATTGACGATAGTGTCTCAACATCGATGAGGCTCTCGTTCTGTTTGCCACCGGAGGAAAAAATAATTGAGGGAGTCAAGAGACTCAAGACGGTCGTTGTTGAATACGGCAAGAGGAAAGGGTTGATAGGATGAAGGTACTTGTTATTAATCCTGGAGCCACAAGCACGAAGGTTGCGTTGTTCGAGGATAAGATGAAAAAAATTCAGGAGAACATTGCCCACACTGTGGAAGAGCTTGAAAAGTATAAAACAATAATCGAACAGCTCGAAATACGCGAACAAGCAGTCCTTGAGTTTCTAAAAAGGAACAACATATCTTTAGAAGAACTTGACGCAATTGCAGCACGCGGTGGAATACTGCCACCTGTTGAAAGCGGTACGTACATTGTTGATGAATATATGGTCGATTATCTAATGAACAGGACAAGGGTACAACACGCGTCGAACTTAGCAGCTGTAATCGCCTACGAACTTTCTAAAAAGGCATCCAAGCCCATTCCAGTTTTCATTACGGATCCCGTAAGTGTTGACGAAATGATTCCAGAGGCGCGTTTGAGTGGGATTCGTGACATAGAGAGAAAAAGTCTGTCACACATCTTAAATATGCGAATCGTTGGTATGAGGATTGCCGAAGAATTGGGTAAGCACTTTGAAGAAACAAACATGGTCATAGCACACCTTGGAAGCGGCATTTCGGTTGCTCCTTTCGAAAGGGGCAAGATGATAGATGTGAACAATGCGAATGACGAGGGACCGTTCAGTGTGGAACGCACCGGTGAATTACCCGTGGGTGATGTTGTGAAGTTCGCCTACTCCGGTAAGTACACGAAAGATGAGTTAAAAAAGATGTTCGTTGGTAAAGGTGGTCTTGTAGCCTACCTAGGAACGAACGATTTACGCGAGGCTTTCAAAATGGCCGAAAGCGATCCATCGGCATTGGAAGTTATAGAAGCGATGGCGTATCAGATTGCACAGGAAATCGGTGCAATGTGCGTCGCTTTGAAAGGGAAAGTTGATGCTATTGTTCTAACAGGTGGGATGGCCCATAGTGAAAGGTTTGTGAATATGATAAAGTCTTACGTTTACAAATTCGCACCGATTTTCGTAGTGCCTGGTGAAATGGAAATGGAGGCACTTGCATACGGGGCTTTAAGAGTTCTTACAGGCGAAGAAAAACCCAAAGTTTGGAGGGAGCAACAATGAAGAAACTTACAGAACTACTCGAAAAGGCAAAGTCAATTGGAAAGAAGATCGTTGCAGTTGCTGCTGCCGATGATGATGCCGTTCTCAAAGCGTTGGACATGGCCTGGAAGGAAGGAATAGTGGATGCAATACTTTTCGGAAAAGCCGAAAGGATAAACAAACTCGCCGAAACGTTGAATATAGATGTCTCAAAGTTTGAGGTTGTCGAATCCGCAAATCCAGCTGATGACGCGGTAAAGACCGTCGTTGAAGGAAAAGCTCATTTTGTGATGAAGGGAAACATCAAAACGGGAGATCTTATGAAGGCCGTTTTAAAGGATGAATACGGTCTAAAGACGGGAAGAACCATGTCGCTTGTGAGTATATTTGAGACCCCGCTTTACCATAAACTCCTCATTGTTACCGACGCAGGTATGACGATTGACCCTGATCTTGAGCAAAAGGTTCACCTTATTGAGAATGCCGTTCTGGTCGCAAAAAAAGCACTTGGTATAGAGAAACCAAAAGTAGCCATCTTAGGAGCCATCGAAGTAGTTAACCCAAAGATGGAGGACACGTTGCACGCTGCGATTCTTTCAAAAATGGCTGACCGAGGTCAGATCAAAGGTTGCATAGTCGATGGACCGTTCGCACTAGACAACGCCGTTTCGAAAGAAGCAGCCGAGCACAAGGGAATCGTCAGCCCAGTAGCTGGTGATGCTGATATTTTGATAATGCCGGATATAGAAGCCGGGAATATCTTCTACAAAGCTATGGTCTTCTTAGCTGGTGCGAGGGTTGCATCGGTTATCGTCGGAGCTCAATGTCCGGTTGCACTAACATCGAGAGCCGACAGTGATGAAACAAAGTTACTCTCGCTAGCCCTAACGTGCTTGATGGTGGAAGACAAGCGGTAAAAATTGAGAGGTGAAGAAAATGAAGATTTTAACGATAAATCCTGGGTCCACAAGTACAAAAGTAGCCATTTTTGAAGATGAACAGTTACTTCACTCGAAAACACTTCGACACTCCACCGAAGAACTTGCACCGTTCAAGAGATTAACAGATCAATTTGAATTTAGAGCAAAGATTGTCGAAGAGTTTTTGAAAGAAGTTGGTATCGAGCCGAGGGACCTTGCAGCGGTTGTTGGGCGTGGCGGATTACTTGATCCGATACCGGGTGGGACTTACAGAATATCGGAAGACATGCTCGAAATTTTGAGAGGAGGAAAAAACGGAGAACATGCATCGAATCTCGGAGCTTTGATAGCATACGAATTCACAAAAAAATATGGAATTCCGTCGTTTATCGTTGACCCTGTTGTCGTCGACGAACTCGAACCTCTAGCACGATATTCTGGCCATCCACTGTTTAAAAGGAAATCCATATTCCACGCACTTAACCAAAAGGCAACGGCGAGGATGGCAGCAGCTCAACTTGGGAAAACATACGAGGAAGTCAACCTGATCGTCGTCCACATGGGTGGAGGTATTTCGATAGGTGCACATAGGAAAGGGAAAGTTGTGAACGTTAACAACGCCCTTGATGGCGATGGACCATTCACTCCAGAACGGAGCGGCACACTACCACTAACACAGTTGATTGATTTATGTTTCAGCGGGAAGTACACACTCGATGAAATGAAAAAGAAAATCAAAGGTGCTGGAGGAATGGTGGATTACCTGGGCACAAACGATGGCTTGACTGTTCAGCAACAAATCAGGGAGGGGAACAAAGAAGCTGAGCTCGTTTACAAGGCAATGGCCTACCAAATAGCGAAATGGATCGGTAAAATGGCAGCTGTCTTGAAGGGGGAAGTCGACGCCATCGTATTCACAGGAGGTCTGGCTTACGATAAAGAGTTCATGCTCAAATGGCTAACCGATTACGTAGGCTTCATTGCACCAATTTTGGTCTTTCCTGGTGGTGATGAAGAGCGTGCGCTCGCGATGGGTGCATTAAGGGTCTTGAGAGGATTAGAACAAGCTAAGAACTACGCAGAAAACGTGCTGAAAATTTGAAACTAAGCAAGAAGGTGAACTCATGCCGAAAAACTATGCCTTTATAGGTCTCTTTGGGAGTGGAAAGACGGAAGTTGCGATAAACTGGGCCTTGAAGCTCAGAGAAGAACACGAAAAGGTTGCCATCATCGACGGAGATATCATATCCCCATACTTTAGAACGCGAGATGTTGCCGAGAAACTCGAAAAACTTGGATTGGTAACTGTATATCCGAAAGGAGCGCTACGAAATGCGGATTTGCCAGTCATCACCGGTGCCGCAATAGGATACTTGGTGAACGAAGAGTACAAAACGGTAATCGATGTTGGAGGGGAAGAGAACGGTGTAGTGGTTTTAGGATATCTTAAGCCGTACTTGGGTAATGTGGAAATAAGCATGGTAGTCAACATTGCAAGGCCGTTCTCTTCAACAGTGGATGGAATAATAAAGGCCTACGAGATTTTGAGAAGTGTGGCGCGTATTAAGGTGGATTACCTAATAAACAATGCAAACCTTTCGTACGAAACGACCCCGGAACTCATTCACAAAGGCGAGGAAATCCTCTCGAAGGTGTCAGAGATTATCGAAGTACCAGTGAAGTTCTCCGTCGTTCCAGATTTTATTGAGGAAAAAAACTTCAAATTTCCAGTTTTTAAAATTCACAGGTTTATCGAGATGGAAAAACTTTAAATTCATCGATGATCCTATGCTGATTGGAGGTGCCAAGATGCCAAGAGTCAAGGGAAAGATAGAGATCGACCAGGAAAGGTGCAAAGGTTGTGGTTTGTGCATCAGCGTTTGCCCAATGAAGGTTATAGACTTCAGCGAAGGGTTCAACGCAAAGGGTTACCATCCCGCTGAACCGAAGTACGTCGAAAAGTGTATCGCTTGCGGATTTTGTTATAATATGTGTCCCGATGTGTGCATAACAGTTTATCGAGAAGTTGAGAGTGCGTAAATCTAGAATATTAAAGCATCGAGGAGGTCTCAGCACATGGCTGAAAGAGTTCTGGTAAAGGGAACGGAAGCAATAGGTGAAGCTGCTATAAGGGCTGGATGTCGATTGTTTTTTGGATACCCGATTACACCACAAAACGAGTTACCAGAGTACATGTCCAAAAGGATGCCCGAGGTTGGAGGAACATTCCTCCAAACCGAGAGCGAAGTCGCAACGATAAACATGGTCTACGGTGCGGCATGCACTGGTACACGTGTGATGACATCAACATCCTCCCCAGGTTTCAGCTTAATGCAAGAAGGTATCTCATACATGGCATGTGCACAATTACCTGCCGTTTTGGTAAACGTTGTCCGGGGAGGACCGGGATTGGGCGACATCCAACCTTCGCAAGGTGATTATTGGCAAGCAACGAAAGGAGGAGGCCACGGGGATTATAAACTGATCGTGCTGGCGCCATCAACCGTGCAGGAAGCAGTTGACTTAACAGTTCTGGCGTTCGACTTAGCAGATAAATACAGAACTCCCGTGGTTATCATCGCCGATGGTGTTATTGGGCAAATGATGGAACCTGTCACGTTCCCCGAGTTCAGGGATCTGAACACTCTCCCGAAACATGACGACTGGGCACTCACCGGTGCCAACGGTAGGGAAAAACATATCGTCGTATCGTTCGACATAGACCCGCACGTACTCGAGAAAATGAACCTTGAAATTGTTGAAAAACTTAGAAAAATCGAGGCAAATGAAAAACGTTGGGAAGAGTACAAACTCGAGGATGCGGAAATTGTAATCACCGCGTTCGGAACAGTCGGTAGAATCGCAAAGAGTGTGGTCGAGCAAGCGAGAAAAGAGGGTATCAAAGCTGGACTCTTCAGACCGATAACACTCTGGCCATTCCCCTACGAAAGACTTGAGGAGATATCGAAAGGTAAAAAGTTGATACTGGATGTTGAAATGAACATGGGCCAGATGCTTGAAGACGTGAAACTTGCCGTTAAAGACCACGCAAGAATCGAGTTTTACGGCAGAATGGGTGGGGTCGTCCCAACACCGGATGAAATTTTTGAAGCCCTGAAAAAGTTCCTGAACGTCTAAAGAAAATCGAAGGGAGGTAAAATAAATGGCTTTTCAAGTTATCCTAAAGCGCCCAGAAAGTTTAACACAACGTGAGTTCACATACTGTCCGGGATGCACTCATGGGATTATACACAGAATTATTGCTGAAGTAATAGACGAACTTGGAATACGTGAGAAGACTATAGCGGTTGCACCAATTGGTTGCTCGGTCTTTGCCTACCAATTCTTCAATACCGATGCTACAGTTGCAGCACACGGAAGGGCCCCAGCCGTTGCCACTGGAATGAAACGCGCAAGACCAGACCTGTATGTCTTTACCTACCAAGGCGACGGTGATCTTGCAGCAATTGGCACCGCGGAAATCGTTCATGCTGCAAACAGAGGAGAGAAAATCACCACGATATTCGTGAACAACGCCATTTACGGAATGACAGGAGGTCAGATGGCACCAACCACATTGCTTGGAATGAAGACAACGACAACTCCGTACGGTCGTAAAGCAGACAATGACGGTTATCCATTGCACGTAGCAGAAATTATAAAGGAAGCCCGAGGAGTAGCCTTCCTGGCAAGAACGAAAGTAAACACACCACAAGATGTTCAAAAAACAAAAAAGGCAATCAAAAAAGCATTCTTGGCTCAAATAAAAGGACTTGGCTTTGGAATGGTAGAAGTCCTCTCCACTTGTCCAACAAATTGGGGTATCGACCCCGTCTCCGCTCTGAAATGGCTTGAAGAGCACATGGTACCAGAATACCCACTCGGCGTTTTTGTTGATAAGGTTGGTGATGAACAATGACAACAAGGTTCATTTTTGCAGGCTTTGGAGGACAAGGTGTTATGCTTATGGGGCAGATACTTTCACTGGCCGGGATGTTCGAGGGAAAACACGTAACTTGGATGCCATCCTACGGTCCGGAAATGCGTGGTGGAACAGCCAACTGTACAGTAGTTGTAAGCGACGAAGAAGTTGCGTCGCCTGTAACAAGCCAAGCGGAAGTCATCGTTGCAATGAACATTCCTTCGTTGCTGAAGTTCGAGAAGGCTGTCACACCTGGTGGTTATCTCTTCATAAACCAATCGGTCGTTGATAGAGAACCAACGAGAATTGATATAAACATTGTTAAGGTACCTTGCAATGATATCGCCGATGCTTTGGGAAACCTAAAGGTTGCGAACATGGTCATGCTTGGTGCTGTTGTTGAAAAAACGAAAGTCGTCTCACTCGACAGCATTTTCATGGCACTTGAGAAGAAACTCACTGGTGGAAAGGCCTCGCTGATTGAGGTTAACAAGGAAGCCATAAAGAAAGGTATGGAAGCAGCTAAATGACTCTTAAGGCGGATCAGATAAAGCCTGCATTATGCTGGGGGATTCCCCCAGCTTTTTTAATCTTCTTTAAAAAATAGAGTTCAACGAATAAGGAATTCCGAAGGTCTAATTACTCGAAGGAATTCTAAATTTATGATGGGAGGTGGCTGTTTTGAAACATGTTGTTCTTTTGTTCATTACAACTTCGCTGTTTCTTTATACATTGATTTTTTCAAGCTTCTATCTTGATGTTTCAACAGTTAAACTTGGAGAGACAAACTACATTGTTTACGAGTTCGGACCGGAGTTTAGTTTGGGCCCTATGTTAATCGGTTTAACACTAACAACGTACACGTCCGATCTCTCGGCAGGTAAATTTTATTTTGGTTATCCTTCAGATAATCCCAGTGAACACATTATCGATGGTTTGAATATCGCTGCTTTGAGCTTGGACCTTGGCACTTTTTGGTTTCGCTACGGACAGATGCAACCACTTACCTATGGAATGGGACTGATAATGAACGGTTACCACATACCAAAATCGAGGGTCCTTGACTTCGGCGTAAGAATGAACGATCTAAGAGTCTTCGTGCACGTTCCGTACGAAATCAGGCAACTAACCACCTTTAAAATCCAACAATCCGATTCTGTTTACTCAACGTTGGTAGTTCTTCCACTGCTTGGTCTCGACTTTTCCGTCTACGGTATCGCAGAAACTGAGGAGCTCGCTGAACTGCATTACGCTTTGGGAGTCGCGTTAACTAAAAACGTCTTTGGCTTTTCCTTAGGAGTTGAAGCAGCAACACAAATTTGGAAGAATAACCAGACGTCATACGGTGCTTTCGCCGGTTTGTTCGGTGACTTCGGAAATTTCCAGCTCGTTGCTGGTCCTTACTACGCAAGCAACGGTTTTGCAGTACGGCTCTTTGATAGCGAATACGCTAAACTCAAGCATACTTACGATCCCTCAGCTATTTCAAAAAATGTAGGCTACATAGTCAGGGGCGCACTAAACGTACAACCGTATGGCAAGTTGGTTATCTCCCTCACGGGAGATTTCGGCGAAAAGCTTATACTAACAGGCGAAGGATACTTGAGGGTTCCTGAAGTAGGTGGTACAAACGGTTTAGTTTTGTACCTCTACGTGTTCGATAACACACCTTTTGAAAACGGTCAAATCTTTGATGAAAGTACTTCAGCAAGGATTACCATAGCCTACCCTCTTGTTGACCATCTGTTCGCAGGTATTAAGTACGTTTGGAACGGATCCCAGTTTCAGCAAATGGCATTCGTTGGTGGGATGCTGAATTTCTGATTGTAAGCGTCCATAATATTTTCTGAAACACACCGCGGTAGGACGCTCGTCCTACCTTTTTCTTTTTATACCCCTTATTTCTATTGCGTATACACTTCAAAATTAGCTTGAACATTTATCTTTGAATGTTATAATTCTTGTAGACAATTCGCACGTCCTCCAGCCACAAAAGGGAGTGATTATTTTGAAACTTCAAAAACTTTTGGAAAGCATTGAAAAGTTCATAGTCAGCTCGAATATCACTCCTGAACTAAGGGAGCAAGAGATTCTCCATATTTCGAACCACTCGAAGAACCTCAAAGGGAACACCCTTTTCATCTGTCGCGCAGGCACAAAGTTTGATTCTCACACAATCGTTGATTCACTTTACGCAACTGGTCAAGTCGTATTGTTTGTAACTGAACGGCCCATTAACAACCATCTTCCATACGTCCAAGTTTACGACAGTCGTTTAGCTGAGGCATACTTAGCCGACACTTTTTACGAGCAACCTTACAAGCATCTTATAACGTTCGGTGTAACTGGAACAAACGGTAAAACAACTTGTGCACACCTGTTTCACCACGTAATGCTGCAATTTGGATTGAACGGAAGTTTAACAGGTACAGTTATCAACGACATATTGGGGGATAAGTTTTACTCCCATAACACAACACCAGATGCACTAACACTTATGGAAAACATGTATAGAACCTACAGAAACGGTGGAAGCTTCTATTCGATGGAAGTTTCCTCCCACTCACTCGACCAAGCAAGGGTAGAAACCATAAGGTTCGATATAGCAGGTCTAACAAATATCACCCGAGATCATCTCGATTATCATCCAACATTCGAACATTATGTTAAAGCAAAGATGCATTTGTTTGACCTCTTAAAAGACGACGGGGTAGCTGTGATAAACGAAGATTACGTTGGTTACTTAAACGGAAGAAGATTGCCAAGACTTGTAACCTTCGGGGTTAGCGAGAAGGCGAATTACCGCATTGAAAATGTGAACACTTCTCTTAACGGTACCGTTTTCGAGCTGAGAACACCTCACGGCAAAAAGGAAGTTTACACACAGCTTATCGGTGAATACAACGCGTTCAACGCAACACTTGTCTTGGCAGGGCTTGTCGAAATAGGGTACGAAATTGACGAGGTTATTAACTACATTGCGAGTTTCAGGGGTGTCGACGGACGTTTTGAACTCATACCCGAAGCAAGGAAGCTTGGAATCGAGGTAGTTATCGATTTTGCCCACTCACCGGATGCCCTCGAGAAAGTGATAACCAGTGCTAGAAAACTTGCAAAAGGTAGACTAATAGTCGTTTACGGTGCTGGTGGACAAGCTGATCGTGGGAAACGTCCTCTGATGGCCGAAATAGTGACAAAACTTGCAGACATCGCGATACTCACAACAGACGATCCCAGGGGCGAGGATCCGGAGGAAATCATCCGCGAAGTTGAGATTGGTGTTCAGCCAGGCTCTCTTTCACTCACCGTACTTGACCGTCGAGAAGCCATTGAAACAGCCATTACACTTGCAACTAAAGGGGACTTCGTCCTTATAACAGGTCGAGGACACGAGCCTTATCAAATATTCAGTGATACTTTGAAAATTCCGTTCAAAGATCGAGATGTCGCACTTGATATCATTCTTAGTAAGATTAACAAAAACCATAGTTACAAGAATGTTTAAGCCGTTAGTAAACTTTTGAACCTATATAGAGGGTGATTTCTTGAAGTTGCAGGAGCTTTTTGGACACAGATTCGTCGTGGATTCCAGGCAGGTCCAACCTGGTGATGTCTTCGTTGCTATCAAAGGCCAAAGAGTCGATGGTCACGATTTTGTTGGTGATGCACTTGCAAAAGGTGCATTCGCGGTTTTGGTAGAAAGAGATTGCGGTGTCCAAAACCAATTTGTTGTTCCCAACACCGTCGAGTTTCTCGGGATGCTTGCCAAAGAAATTGTTTCCAAGTTTCAGCCAAAGGTTATCGGGATAACTGGCTCGAACGGAAAGACGACAACCAAGGAAATTGTCTGGTCCGTCCTCAACGCGGAACGGCCAACGTTCAAAAACGAAGGTAACTTGAATTCCGAAATTGGTCTTCCCCTCTCCATCATCAACAACTACCGGGGGGAAGAGATCCTTGTACTCGAGATGGCCCAGCGAGTGTTTGGGGATATAAAGTACCTTTGCAACCTCTTTCCACCGGACATCGGCGTTCTCCTGAACGTTGGTAGCGCACACGTTGGTGTTGCAGGAAGCCTCGAACAGTTGTTCCGCGGCAAATGGCAAATTGTCGAAGGTTCAAAAGAAGCGTTGGTCAATTTTGACGATGATAGAATGCGGTGCCCAAAGTGCAGGTATTTCGGGACGAAAGGTGGGCATTATGTACTCATCGACAGGAAGTTTAAAGACGGGAGCACGTTGTTAACATTCAGGATGAATGGAGAAGACTATTACTATAAACTTCCAGGCTATTGGACAAAGGCATTAACACTCTCTGTACTTGTTGCGTTTGGTGTCTCGGATATGCTCGACATCTTTTTTAACCCGACCGGCTTACTCTCCTTCGAACCACTGAAAGGCCGATTCAACGTTCACAAACTGGTTGGGGGTTACTTGATCGATGATTCGTACAATGCAAGCTACGAGTCGTTCAAAATGGGAGTTGAGGAACTCCTAGAGCACTTCCCTCGTCCAATCTACGTTGTTGCGGGAGCTATAAAAGAACTTGGAGAATACAGTAAAGAATACCACGCAAAGCTCTCAAGACTTTTGGAAGAAGTCGATGGAGTGATTGTGTGCGATTCAGAAGAAGAATCGAAAGATATAGATTCCAAGAACATTATTTACAGGAGTTCCTCACACGAAGAAATAGTGGAGTTTTTGAGAAAATACATTATTAAAGAAAAATTTTGTGGTACGGTTTACTTCAAAGCTTCACGTGCAGTTCAGCTCGAAAGAATTGTAGATAAGTTACTCGAAGAGGTGAGAATGTGATGTCCGACGTGGAACTAACCATCCCATTTACCCTGGCTATCGAATTTCTTTTATCTTTGCTGATATATCCGAAGTACATCGCGTACATGAGAAGACTGAAACTGGGACAGTACATCCGTGAAGAAGGGCCGGATCTTCACAACTACAAAGCTGGAACACCCACTGCTGGGGGACTTGTATTCATACTGGTTGCGGTACTTGGCGGCCTTGTCCTGAAAATCCCGACTGAGCTCAAACTAACACTTGTCTTTTACGGTTTTATCGGATTTTTAGATGATTGGGTGAGTATTAGAAAAAAGCGTGCCCTTGGTCTTAGGGCATGGCAAAAATTAGCACTCCAGTTCCTTTTTTCGATCTGGATCGCGTACAGGGTGCTACAGTTCCGGCAAAGTACCATATTTGGTGTACACGTTCCTGAGTGGGTTTTCTACATTTTCACGATGTTGTTGGTATCGGGATACTCCAACGCAACGAACCTTACAGACGGTCTCGACGGACTCGCCGGATGGGTCTTTGTAACAAGTAGCACGCCTTTTCTCATAATCAATCATTCCACTGAGGACCTTAAAATTATCGGCGTTCTGTTAATGCCAGTTCTTGCATTTTTGGTCTTCAATACAAGGCCCGCAAAGATATTTATGGGAGATACTGGCTCACTTGCACTCGGTGCCTATATTTCAACATACGCGCTCATAAAATCCCAAGAGCTCGCGTTAATTTTCTTCACGTCGATCTTCTTGATAGAGACACTCAGCGTTATACTCCAAGTCAGCTCTTTCAAACTCAGAGGAAAGCGAATATTTAGAATGGCACCCATCCACCACCATTTTGAACTTCTCGGTTGGACTGAAGAAAAAATCGTCGGTATATTCAGTGCTTATAACTTAGCCATCGCAATGGTTTTTGCGTCGTTTTTTACAAAATAGGAACATTCTAGCCTAAAAATTCAACCGACGCTTCCACGCCGCTTTCAGTTTCAGGTTCTAGTGTTCTAGAGCTTGAAGTTTGCTCTTTTAAATCGAGGGCATGCCTTAAAGCTACGATGGCAACCTCGAGTTGAGAGTCATCTGGTTCGGCTGTCGTTAGTCGCTGTAGCAACAAGCCTGGAGCTGCTAAAAAAAGTATTTTTGGATACCTGTCAAACAGCTTAAGCAGTTCATACGACAAACTGGCAACCACTGGCAAAACCACTATCCGGAGAAAAACACGCTGGAACATGTTTAGAGGCCCAAAGATGCCGAACAAACTATGAACAAGAATCGCAACCATAAGGAATATCATCACGAAGTTCGTTCCACAACGTGGATGAAGTGTTGAATATTTTTTCGCGTTCTCGACAGTTAGCTCTTCTCCATGCTCGAACGTATGAACGACCTTATGCTCGGCACCGTGATACTGGAAGACACGTTTTACATCTTTGAAGAGAGAAATAATCCAAACATAGAGCAAAAAGATGCCAAGCCTTATGAAACCGTCGACGATCGAAAAAACAAACTCGCTGCTTCGAAATCCCAACCATCGTGTGAGGTAAGCTGGTAAAACAATGAAAAGTCCGACAGCGAGTGCTACTGAAGTGAGAATAGATAGAAACGTCTCTCCTCTTTTCATTTCCTCCTCCGAGGAAATTTTCGCACTCAAGTCGAGCGCTTTGATACCAAAAGAAAGAGAATAGAAGAGGCTGAGGATACCCCTGAGAAAAGGAACCTTTGCCACTTTCCCAACCTGCACTGTACCGAGCTGACGCGTTTCAATACCACCATCAGACTTTCTAACAGCAACAACCACCTTTTTTCCCATCATCAGAACACCTTCTATAACTGCTTGGCCTCCGACTTTCAACCTTTTCAACCCCTTTCATCTTTACGTTTACGAACTTCGTCATACCTGCTTACGGTAACGTTGTCTTAGCCATTCTTAAACAATTATAAACGCACAAACCCGGTGCATCAAGCACCGGGCGTGGAATAACCGTACATCTTAACAACGTTACTCCCAACAAAACTAACCACCCTTAATTTGCTCGCAGATTTCCAGTATCTTCTTTGCGTTGTCGTCTTCGAGAACGAGCCTGAAAAACTTATAAGCCTCCACATCGTCTTGCGAATTCTTGTTCATAAAGTAGGCTACAACCTTACTTTTAAATTCCCTTAACTGCTCTTCATCCATCCGTGCTATATTACTCACAATTTCGTGAATCCTCTCATCTTTGAGACAGACTTCCGCGATATACCTCAGATCCTCCATCTGTCACTTCTCACAAATCGCGTTTTTTTACTTGTTTTCCTTCAAATAAATCTTGAAAGAAATTCCCGTTCTCATTTCTTCCCCAATTTTTATTTCTATAAACGCTGGAACAGCGTAGAGATCAAGTTTCTCCTGTTCCAAGAACCTTCGAGCGATGGCTAACGCCTTCGAAGCCTGGTTAACCGCACCTGCCCCAATAGCCTGTACCTCAACCTTACCGTTTTTCTTGAGAGAACCAACGATAGCACCCGCAACCTTGTTCGGACTTGACTTCGTACTGACTTTCAAGATTTCCATAATACCTATCCTCCTTGTTTTATCTAAAGTGTGGGTAGATTTCTTCTGCTCAGGCCTGTTAAAAATCAAGTATATTGTAGCATATTTTTCTCAAAAAATCAAATCAGATTTGAAAAGCATCCAAAACTAGTCAAAATCGAGCACCATCACTTTTCGAAGTTCGTAAATTTACATTAACAAAAAAGTATTTTACAAACACAACTTTAATGGTAAAATATCCATGCGTAAATCAAAAAAAGGCACCTAAAACACGTCTTAAAGAATTGGAGATGGCCCCGCACACATCTCCAATTTACGTGTTTTAGTGCCTGTAAAAGCATGAGGAGGTGGATTGTGTGTACGCCATCGTGGAAACAGGTGGAAGGCAGTACAGGGTACAAGTCGGAGAGTTGTTGCACACGGAGAAGCTGAACGGATTCGCGGCCGGGGACAAGGTGACGTTCGACAAGGTTCTGCTGGTAAAGACGGATGATGGAAAGGTCCTCGTTGGTAAACCGTACCTGTCCAACGTTAGGGTTACCGGAACGGTCGTTGAACACGCGAGAGCAAGGAAAGTCCTGGTCGGTCAGTTCATCCCCAGAAAGGGCCACAAAACCATAAAGGGCCATCGACAATGGTACACTACGGTAAAGATTGAAGAGATAAGCATTGGATAAGGTATGATTAAATGCACTTTTAGAAAACGCGGAGAATACTTTGTAGAATTCGAAATCTTCGGACACGCCAACTACGATGAGAAAGGAAAGGATATTGTTTGTGCAGCGGTAAGTACAGTTTCTCAACACACGGCAAGGGCTTTAAAAAAGGAAGGAGCAATTGTTCAAGTTGTGGATACAGGAAAATTAAAAGTTGAAAGAATAGCGGATTCGGAAGTATCACAAAGATTTGTTGTCGAACTTATGGAAACACTTATCGATCTTTCCGAGCAGTATCCCAAGTATATCAGAGTAAACGTGGAGGTGAACGATGATGCGCATTAATATACAACTTTTTGCGAAATCGAGTGGTGCCGGAAGAAACGGTAGGGACAGCAATCCTAAGTATTTAGGCGTCAAGAAATACGATGGAGAAAGAGTCGTAGCAGGCAACATAATCGTTAAGCAGCGTGGAACGCGCATCTGGCCCGGTAAAAACGTTGGAATGGGTAGGGATTTTACTCTCTTTGCGCTGAAAGACGGAATCGTAAAATTCTTCGAGAGAAACAATAGAAAGTACGTTACCGTAATCGAAGAGTGAATATTTGAGGTGAAATCGTCATGAAAAAACACGCTACCGCCACGCGAATTGCAACGATCGGAATAATGTCTGCACTTGCAACCGGACTAATGTTCTTAGAATTTCCGATCTTTCCAGTTGCAAACTTCTTGAAGTACGATCCGAGCGATATCTTAGCACTACTTGCAGGATTCACATTCGGAATTCCCGATGCGATTTTCGTGTTGCTCATAAAGGATTTGTTATTTTACATACTCAAGTCCGCCGACATCGTAGGCATTTTGATGAATTTCGCAGCTGGATTTTTCTTCATAGTGCCGACGGTTTTAGTTTACAAGATTAGAAAAAACCGGGCAACGGAGATTCTTGGTTATGTAGTTGGTGTGCTTGTGACAACTGGTGTAATGCTTGTTTTAAACATGATCGTTGTACCATTCTACTGGAAGATATCTTTCGAAGAAGTAGTGAAATTTTTACCGTGGATTGCTGCATTTAACGCGATCAAATTTTCCGCTGATTCGATCGTGAACGCCCTTGTAAGGAGAAGAATAGAAAAGATTTTCGAGTAAAATGAGATAGACACGAAGGGAGGAAAGTGTATGGCCAGACCTTTTCCCGTTCAGAAAACCACAATGCCAACCAACGTTGAGAGAAAATGGTATCTTGTGGATGCCACGGACAAGCCTCTTGGCAGGTTAGCAACGAGGATCGCTTTACTTTTACAAGGAAAGAATGAGCCAACATGGACACCTCACATCGATTCCGGAAACTTCGTTGTTGTCATCAACGCTGACAAGGTTAAACTCACAGGAAAGAAAATGACTCAGAAGGTTTACTACCACCACTCCGGATATCCCGGTGGTCTGAAATCCAAGACTGCAAAGCAGATACTCGAGACACATCCCGAGAGATTGATCGAACTTGCGGTCAAAAGGATGCTTCCAAAGACGATTATCGGAAGACACCAGTTTAAGAGGCTAAAAGTCTACGCTGGACCAGAACACCCACACCAAGCACAGAAACCGGAAAAGGTAGAACTTCTCTAGTGTGTTGAAGAGAAATAGAGGAGGGAAGGCAGATGGCGGAAATTTACATGGGTACCGGTAGAAGGAAAACTTCCGTTGCGAGAGTGTACCTGAAACCAGGAACCGGCAAGATAATGATAAACGACCAAGAATACAACGATTTGAATGACTATTTTGAGAATAAAATTTGGACACTCCACGCGATCGAACCTCTCAGAACAGTTGGGTTTGAGGGTTCCTTTGACCTTTTCATAAGGGTTGAAGGTGGAGGAAAGAGTGGACAAGCCGGAGCCGTTAGACTCGGTATTGCACGTGCGTTGGTTGCGTACAACCCGGATCTTAGACCGATACTCAGGGAAAAAGGTTATCTTACCAGGGATCCGAGGATGGTTGAAAGGAAAAAGTACGGGCTCAAGAAAGCGAGAAGGGCTCCTCAGTTCTCCAAACGTTAATATTTCAATGGTAACTGTTTTCGAACCGGATTTGAAATGTCTCGCACGGCTGGGAGGATTATTAAAAATAAAGGTGCAGGTGGTATTCACCATCTGCGCCTTTGTTTATTCATCATTTAAATCTCTCAAAAATTTTTCCAGTACCTGGGAGGTCGTCGAATGATTCCCAGGGAAACGATCGAGCGCATCAAGTCAAAACTTGATATCGTGGAGGTTATATCCGAATACGTCAGCCTCCAAAAGGTTGGAGCTAACTATAGGGGGCTGTGTCCATTCCACACGGAAACCACTCCTTCTTTCTACGTGAGTCCCACAAAGAATATATACCATTGTTTTGGCTGTGGTGCCTCGGGAGATGTTATCAAATTCATCCAAGAAATCGAAAACATCTCCTACGTAGAAGCTCTAAGGAAACTGGCCGAGCGGGTTGGTGAAGAGATAGAACTGAGGGAAGAGGATCAACTCAGGAGCCTCTACTTCGAATTCTACAGACAACTGCACAACAAGTACCGCTCAGCTTTGAACAACTCTGCAAATATCATTCAATACCTGGAAAACAGAGGGTTTGATAAACGAGAAATTTCACTTTACGAGTTTGGTTACTCTCCACCTGGCTCAAAATTTCCTCAAATTATCGCACAAGCGCTGAATTTGGACAAGGAAAAACTCGAAAAATTCGGATTTGTCCACGCCGATCCATTCGCTGGAAGGATAACGATACCAATAAGCGACGACTACGGTCGAACAATAGCTTTTGGTGGGCGCCTTGTTGGGGATGGTGTACCGAAATACATAAATTCGCAGGATACCATTGTCTTTAAAAAGTCAACATCTCTTTTTATGATGCACGTGGCAAAAGAATACATGAAGCAGTTAGACTACGCCGTGATTTGCGAAGGATACTTCGATGCCATAGCCTTTCACAGGGCCGGTATAAAGAGTACGGTTGCAACACTTGGAACAGCATTAACAAAAGCACACGCGTCGAAAATAAAAAGGTTCACAAACAACATCGTTATAGCATTCGATAGTGACACTGCCGGGGTGAAAGCTACTCTCAGGAGTCTTGAACTACTCTTACCTCTGGGGTTTAATATCATGATCGCACAGTTCGAAGGTGGCAAGGATGCGGACGAAGTGTATCGGAAACTCGGGGAAAAAGGATTGATAGAGAGCCTTGAAAATTCGAAATCTCCGGATCTGTTCGTTGCTGAAACACTCGCACAAGGTTACGATTTTTCAAATCCGAATGCTGTCAATACTTACCTTCAGAGTGTACGAAGATGGATGACATTTCTTCAATCGAATCCAAAGCTTGTATCCGGCTTAACCAGTAAGGTGGCAGAATTAGTTGGCTTGTCGGTGAGTAGGGTCGAAAGCCTACTTTCGAAGATGCCTGAGCCGTCACAAACAAGTCGTCCGTACGCGGGTAGCACCGGTATTTCCAGCACTCACGCACAAACTACCCCGTCGTTGCCAACGCTTGAAGATTACCTCGTGTTCATGTACTTCAACTATCCAGACGAATTCTCCAAGCTCGAATTTTCACCTGAAATATTGGAAGGAAAAGCCCGGGAATTTTTTCTCATCGCAAAAGATTTGAACGTTTCGCTGGATCAGTTGTCTAAAGATATGGGAAATTTTGTGAGGAATTCCCTGGAGAAAATAAACTTTGAAGTAGATGACAGCGTCATCAACGGTATAAAAAAGGAGATCGAAGTGCGCAAAATCGAGAAACGTATAAAAGAGATCGACAACATGATCTCAAAAGTGAGCTCGCCCGATGAGAAGAAAATTCTCCTTAAAGCTCGCATAGAACTCGTCAAGCAGAGGGAAAAATTGAAGAAAGGTCAAAAATAAATGATAAGCAAATCCACTGTGAGGAGGTGGGCATTCTCATGTCGAAGGTTGTCTTGAAGGAAAACCCGGAGCTTCAGAAAAGGCTTGAAAAACTCGTCGAACTCGGAAAGAAGAAGGGCTACATCACCTACGACGACATAGATAGGACATTCCCACCCGGTGAAGAAGAAACGATGGACAGTAATTTTCTTGATTTAGTCTACGAAACACTCGAGAAAAATAGAATTGAAATAAGAGATAATACCGATATTACCACTATTGAAGAAGATGTTAAAGCGTACCTCTCCGAAAGTCCGGAAGTTTTTGATAGTACCGAACCGAAGGACCTCATTAAGATGTACCTCAGAGACATTGGAAAGATAAGACTTCTCACACCATCTGAAGAGAAACGGCTTGCTCAATTGGCCCAGAAAGGTGATAGGAAGGCTAAAGAGGAGCTCATCATATCGAATCTTAGACTCGTTGTCAGTATGGCAAAGAGATACCTTGGTAAAGGTTTGTCGTTCCTCGACCTTATTCAAGAAGGTAGTTTGGGATTGATTAAAGCCGTCGAAAAGTTTGACTGGACGAAAGGGTACAAATTTTCCACTTATGCTACATGGTGGATCAGGCAAGCCATAACCAGGGCCATTGCAGACCAGGCACGCACAATAAGAGTTCCTGTGCATATGGTTGAAACGATAAACAAGATTCAGAAGATCAAACGAGAGTACATGCTTGAGCACGGTGAAGAACCGCCACTCGAATACATCGCAGAACAAGTTGGAAAACCTGTCGAGAAGATTGAGGAGATACTCCAAGCTGCTCCAGAAACCCTGTCACTCGAAACACCGGTTGGTGAAGAAGAAGATTCCTCGATGGGTGATTTCGTAGCTGACGAAAGCGTCGGTTCACCGAAAAAAGAAGCCATCAGAATGCTTATGAAAGAGGAGATAGACAAACTTTTGGAAACGCTCAATGATAGAGAAAAGATGGTACTGAAGATGAGGTACGGGATCTTGGATGGCAAACCGAAAACACTTGAAGAAGTTGGGCAGTACTTCGGTGTTACGAGGGAAAGAATCAGGCAAATCGAAGTTAAAGCACTGAGGAAACTGCGACACCCATCTAGAAGTAGGTACTTGAGGCTCCTTCAGAAACTTACAGAAGAAGATTGATAACCAAACTCAGCGCACCTGGAGGCCAAAAGATGATATTCAAAATCGCATTTCGAAATTTTACCAAACACTGGAAAATCGTTTTGCTCGCGATTATGGGGACGATGGTGGCCACCATGCTTCTTGTTGGTGGCCTTTCTCTTAACGATTCTGTCCAGCGCTACCTTTTAACTAAGATAGAACGTAACCTTGGCAAGATAGACCTCATCGTCAAGGACAAGGCCGACACGATTTTTTTTCCAAAAGCGCTTAATCCAGAAAAGATAGAGAGTTTCTTGCGCCAATTCCCAGAGATTCGTGACTTTGCACCTGTCAAGTTGGCCCAGGTGACAGCCAAGATTGGAAGGAAGTACACTGATCTCTTCGCGATAGCTCTCACGAAAGAACTTAAAAGATTTGCAAATTTTGAAGAAAATGGAATAATTCTAAGCTACGATACCGCAAAAACGTTCAATCTAAGTGTTGGGGACCAGATAGAAATCATCACAGCTAAAGGTAGCTACAAACTTAGAATCGACGGATTCGGAGAAAAAGAACTGAACTTCAGGGGAGAGACTACATCCGCAAACGGTACGATATTTCTCCCAGAGGATCTCTTTGAAAAATACGGTATCTATCCGCTTAAAAATCCGAACGCATACTTCATCTCCACAACACTACCAGTAGAAGCTCACCCAAGACTTGCCGAAAACCTGAAATCTGAAGGAACGATAAGAGTTTCCGTACCCAAGTACAGACTCAAGACCTCTCCACTCAATCGCTTGATCGGTTATCTTTTCATAGGATTTTCAGGTTTTGCTGTCCTCTCAAGTTTCCTATTCATTGCTTCATTCTTCGGTATTTTAACTGAGGAGCGTAAGAAGACACTTGGCGTGCTCAGGGCGTTGGGATACCCAAGATATAAAATGTTCCTCGTCCTTTTCATCGAAGGCATACTCTATCTGCTATCATCCGCAACAACAGGTGCAACAATCGGTGTTGGATTTGGAAGGTTATTGCTCGATAGAATAAATTCCTTCCGTAGGACGGATGATCTTTTTGCATTCGTTCAAGATACGATCCCATTCCACGTGACTTTTCGAAGTATCGTCTTTTCAATAGCCATCTCACTCGTCGTACCAGTTACGATCCTAATCTCCAGAAGTCTTGAGTTCTCAAAGACCACACCAGTTACCCTGTACACCGGACAAGCTGAAAGCAAAAAAACTAAAAAGAAAAAGAATATAAAAGTAATTCTCGCATTCTTGCTAATCCTAACATCTCTACTCCATTCACTTGAACACGCTTTGATAGTCTTGCTCGCGACACTTCCGCTACTTTTCTCGTTCCCGATTGTACACCTCACTTACGGACTGGCGATAATAGCAGCAACACTCAGTATGGTGGGTCAAGGTGGCGGACTTCAATTTCTCATCAGGGCTGGGTTTTTCCTCATTGGTACAATATACGTTGTTTTTTCTACCGTACCATCCTTGAGAAAACTTTTTGAGCGTGTGAAAAGTGTGCCATCAACAATAGCTTTAGCTTATCTTGACAAGCATAAAGCCAGAAATTTTACTGTATTCGTTATTTATTCAGTTACACTCATTCTCATTCTAATAAGCGCGATAATTCCCTACAGCATCGCGGAATACATTAATTCAAAGAAACAGGAGGGGGCATTTGGTTACAACTTCATCATCGTTGAAAATCCAATTAAGGCGTTGCTTGGTTCTTACAAATACCTCGAAGACAAGAATTTCACATCCAAGTTCGAAAAACTCATCCCGATCCAGCTCGTCCAGATTTCGTTCGAAGGCATAAAAGATAAATATACCTTCATCGTCTCAACAAACGAAATTTTCGAAAGGCTCATCCTTCCTTCCGAAAAACTCATGAAGGATCTCAAAAAGCGAACGAAGGATGGAATCCCACTTCGCTCGGTGTTTATTTCCGACAAAATCCCCATAAACCATCAAGTAGGTAGCAAGGTCAGAATGACGATCAAAGGAGTTCTTCCAGGTATTTCACCAAAACTCAACGAAGAATTCACACTCCTTGGCCGCTATTCCCAGGAGCAGGCACTGCTTCCCATGGAAGGTATCCTCGTGTGGGACAGGAAAATATTCGGTGCCGTTAGAGGCTACGCGGGAATTATAAAAAATCCGCAGGATGCTCTTGAACTTCAGGAATTTGTTACCAGGAAATTCGATGGTGCGTTTTACATAACCGGTGAGATTGAAAAGCTTTACTCGGCAATAAAAAATCTTGTCAACATGGCTTTACAACTCTTCTATATCGGATTTGTGAGCGGTTTTGCAGGCCTTGCAATCATGACGTTCCGCAATGTCTATGTCAGGCGAAGGGAAATTGGCATGCTTAGGGCAATTGGTAGTAAGGGTGATGTAATTTTTAAGATATTCATCTACGAATCGTTCTCAATCGTTACAATAGCGGTAGTTGTAGCGGTAATCACAACTGCATTCGTTATCCACGATTTGCGTTATTTTATTTCACCAATACTTAGTGATTTTAAAATACTCATCCCTATCTGGAAAGTACTTGGTACTATTCTGAGCGTGTTTGGAATAACGCTTATCTTCGTCTCGATACCAGCGAGTTTGTCAAAACGAATTCCACCTTCGGAAGCCCTACGTGTCTACGATTGATACATTTTTCAATGGCTTGGTAGTTCAAAATTCCACGGGGGCAAAAACTGCCCCCTTGATTTTGTAACTTTGTAATAGTATAATATTACAGAGAACGCAGAGTAATTGATCAAACGCACTGTGCTTGAGGTGATTAACTTGTGGTTCTATATAGATTTCCACTCCCACGTTCCGATATACCAACAGATAAAGGATAACATAAAGTCCCTAATCCTACGTGGAACATTTAAACCGGGGGAATTCATACCATCGATCCGTTCACTTGCTCATGACATTGGAGTCAACCTGAACACCGTTGCCAGAGCTTACAAAGAACTCGAAACGGAAGGAGTTATACGAGCCGAGCGCGGAGAAGGTTATGTTGTTGTGGGGGTCGATGTTGAGAATCTGAAAAAACAGGCTTTGGAAGAGCTTCGAAAAGCCGTAGTGAAATGCGTGAAATTGGGAATTTCCATAGAAGAGCTTAAAAACCAAATTGAAGAGGTGTTTAAAGATGGTGCTCAAGGTTGAAAACCTGAAAAAGTACTATGGGAAGAAACGCGAAATTAGGGCCGTCGATGGAATCTCTTTTGAAATTCAGGAGGGGGAAATATTCTCGTTACTCGGACCAAACGGTGCTGGAAAAACCACAACGATAAAATGTATCCTGGGACTTCGAAAACCAACATCAGGTTCGATACAATTTTCCGGACAGTACGGCATTGCGTACGTACCCGAAGGAAAAGAACTGTACGAGAATTACTCAGTGGAGAGAATGATAGCTACTGCGGAAGAGCTTACCGAAAATTTTGATGCAAAAAGGTGTTGGAAACTGACCGAAGAATTCAACATACCGTTTCGCGAGAAGCTTGCAAATCTTTCAAATGGTGAGCAAACACTCCTGTACATTGCGCTAACACTTTCGCAAAGGGCTGATTTGTACATTTTCGATGAGCCTACCTTAGGACTTGATCCAATAGCACGAAACAAAGTACTTGAGCGAATCAGAGCAATTCCAATAGAAAACGAAGGTGCTGCGGTCCTTTACACAAGCCATATATTAAGTGAAGTTGAGAAAATCTCAGACAAAGTGGCAATTCTTTGTAATGGAAAAATTGCTGAGATGGATTTACTTGACAACATGAAAGAAAAGTTTTGTAGCATCGTCCTTGAAAACGTTAAACTTCCGGATTTACCTTTCATTGTGAAATACAAATCCACAAGCTCGGAAAACGTTTATATAACCTACCGTGCTGACGCGGAACGCTTAGGATTCGAATGCAAACCGGCTTCGCTTGAAATGGTCTTCGAAGCCGTTATCATGAACCAAGTCGAGAATTCCAATAAGGGGTGATTCAGATGAGGAAGGAGCTGTATGACCTTAAGGTTAGGTTACTCGGTACTTTAATCGTCTGCATCGCTCTCTTCTTTATCGTAGCTCCATTTCAAAAACTTTCAGTCTCGCTTCTTGAAGGCTACGAAAAAATCCCTGGAACGAGTAAAATCATGGAAAAACTGATTCCCCAAGGCTTCGTTGAAAACCTAAAAGAGTGGAATTTTTACATCAACTCACAGTGGTTCGGTAAGAACTTCGGCCAACTCGTTCCAATAATTGGAATAATCTTGGGATTTCCACTCTTCGCCAGCGAAACAGAAAAAGGTACAATACAATTCATCCTTGCAAGAAGACGTAGGCTGTGGGTTTTCACAACAAAAAGCATTGCTGGACTCATTGCATTGTTGGTCATTACTGCTATCTCAACATTGCTTCCAAGTTTTTTCTCGATCGTTATAGGAAAACAGTACAACCATCAGGTAATTCCTCACTTCTTCATCCATACATTTTTCGGATCGATGTTGTGGTATTCAACAAGCGTTTTCTTCTCGGTTATTGCTGATGATCAAGTCAAACCTTTAATAGCCTCTCTTGGATTGCTTGCTGCTACAACGGTACTTGGGCTCTTGAAACCACTAAAATTTCTGAACACCTTTAGTTATGCACTCGGAACGGATGTTTTCAGAACTGGGAAAGCGAACTTTACCCTCACCGTTTGGATGGCTACCTCATCGGTCGTAATCCTGTTGAGTGCAATGAAACTTTTCGAAAACCGCGAATTCTAATCACGAAAGCAAAAGGAGGGAGAATATGATAGTGACGACGACCGATTACATCCCTGGTTACGAAGTTGAAGAAGTTCTTGGAGTCGTTACAGGAAGTATTGTCAACTCAAAGCATTTGGGAAAAGACATCGCAGCCGCTTTCAAAACACTTGCCGGAGGTGAGATTAAGGGTTATACAGAATTACTCAACGAGAGCCGGAAAATCGCCGTTCAGCGTATGATAACCGAAGCGGAAAAACTCGGAGCAGATGCCGTTATCGGCTTAAGATTTGGTTCCTCATCCGTCATGCAAGGGGCAGCGGAAATATTAGCCTACGGAACTGCCGTGAAACTAAGAAAGAAGGGCTAAAGCCGAAAGGAGAATCACGGTGTGGTATTTAGATTACTTCTAAGAGGGATGTACCTCGATCCCGGAACCACCTATTTTGTCTCCGGTTCGCATATTGGAGATATGTACGCAATCGCAGGACTTGCGCAAAGGCTCAAAAAAGAACACGGTATTCGAAAATTTGGAATAATTAGTACTGGCAAGCTCAAGAAGATCTCCGAAATGTTCGATGGCATTGACGAATATCTTATTGGGAATAAACATGTCCTTGACTTGGTAACGAAAGTCCATATGGGAGCCCTCAAAACCCCACGTAAGGTTAAAGTTCCTGGAGTAAACATTGCCCTTCCAGGTTTACTGGAAAAATTTACAACATTTAATAACTACAACTTCTGGGACGTGTATATGTGCCAACTTGGTTTGGAGCCAAAGACTTCGGAAAAATACTTCAGACTTCCCGACAGACTCCCAGAACCTTCTGTCGAATTCCTCCGTTTCGTCAAAAAAACGAAAGAGCCAAAAAATTCGGTCTTCATCTGCCCTTCTTCTCGAGCCATGCGCATGACTAGAGAGTTGAAAGAATTCATCCGAAGCTTGATAAGGTTGTTCAAAAAAGCGGGATTGAAAGTTTTTCTAAACGATATACCAGACTACCTTCAAGATTTGAGAGAAGAACCTGCCATCGAAACCGTGACACTCCCAATAACCGATCTCATACACATAGCGGAACTCTTTGGACGAATCATCGTTGTCAGGAGTGGTCTTGCGGATATTTTAACGTGTGCAGAAACAAAAATGGTAGTAGTGTATGCCCAAGAAAAAACTCAGCACTTATTCAATAAAAAACCGTACATTGAGTATTTTACCCTGGAGCCGTTTGAAAGAAGGGCAAAGGTTCTGGAAGTTGAAAGTGTGAGTGAAAATATACAAGTAGTTACCAATTTTTTAGGTACCTAAGTGACGATACGAAGAAGCTACCGATCGGAAACAACCAGTTGTACATCTAAAGTGGGGACCATATAGTACATTCATGTGGTGAACAAACTTATAAAAACAAGATTTGACCTCCTCCCCGCATTGAAATGCGAGGATTCTTCGTGCGGTGTGTTAGCTTACTAACCTTAACCGCACTGGGCTGGTCAATGCCCCTACTCCTATTCCCTTATGGAAATTCGGAGATAC